>OCZT010000702.1_pt1 | contig 33803 bp, 31 predicted proteins | sample 1539031 | NCBI WGS metagenome assembly OCZT01 (sample SAMEA3539308, study PRJEB22396) | soil metagenome | biome: tundra; feature: field; material: soil | place: USA | collected 2010-05 | depth 0.15 m | reverse complement strand
GCTCGAGTGCGCTGGCCAGCAAGGCGACCGGCTTTCCGATCGCCAAGATCGCCGCTCGGCTGGCGGTCGGCTACACGCTGCAGGAGATCCCCAACGACATCACGCTGGCCACGCCGGCGAGCTTTGAGCCGGCGATCGACTACTGCGTGGTCAAGTGGCCGCGGTTCGCGTTTGAGAAGTTCCCCGGCGCCGAGGCCGGTCTGACCACGCACATGAAGTCAGTCGGCGAGGCGATGGCCATCGGGCGCACGTTCAAGCAGGCGTTCGCCAAGGCGCTGCGCTCACGTGAGCTTGACACCCGGGCCGTGTTTCCCGCCGACGACGACGAACTGCTCAAGCGCGCCGGCGAGCCGGGTGCCGAGCGCTTCGACCACCTGCTGGAGGCGCTGCGCCGGGGCGCTGGCATCGAGGACCTGCATCGCGTCACGAGCATCGATCCCTGGTTTCTGCGGGAGCTGTCAGAGCTCGCCGCCGATCCGCAGGCGCCGTTTGCCGGAGTCCGGACGTTCAAGTCCGTCGACACCTGCGCGGCTGAGTTCGCCGCCCAGACGCCCTACTACTACTCCGGCTGGGAGCGCCCCGGGCGCGCGGGGCGGGGGGGACCGAGTCACGAGGTCCGCCGTGGCCAGCGTCCGAGCGTCGTGATCCTCGGCTCGGGGCCCAACCGGATCGGGCAGGGGATCGAGTTTGACTACTGCTGCGTGCACGCGGCCCAAGCCGTGCGGGAGCACGGCCGCGACGCGGTGATGATCAACTGCAACCCGGAGACGGTCTCCACCGATTACGACACCTCTGATCGGCTCTACTTCGAGCCGCTGACGCTGGAGGACGTGCTGGCGGTCTGCGAAGTGGAGAACCAGGTGGATGATGCGAACGGCCATTCGGGCGGCATGCTCGAAGGGGTGATCGTGCAGTTCGGCGGCCAGACGCCGCTCAAGCTCGCCGCCGGGTTGCACGCGGCCGGAGTCCGTGTGCTCGGCACCAGCATCGATGCGATCGACCTGGCCGAGGATCGCTCCCGATTCGGCGCGCTGCTGGACCGGCTCGGCTACCGGGCGCCTTCCTACGCCACGGCCTCGTACGCGCAGCAGGCGCTGGAGCGCGCCCCGGAAGTCGGCTTCCCGCTGCTGGTGCGCCCCAGCTACGTACTCGGGGGCCGCGCGATGGAGATCGTCTACAGCGTCGACGGACTGCGGGGTTATCTCGATCGCGTCGGGGCGCAGGACGGCACCGCGATCTATCTCGATCGCTTCCTGGAGGACTCGATCGAGGTCGATGTCGATGCGCTGTGCGACGGGGAGGAGGTCTGGATCGCGGGCATCATGCAGCACGTGGAGGAGGCTGGGATCCACTCGGGCGATTCGGCCTGCGTGCTGCCCCCGCACGCGCTTGGCGAGGAGATGCTCGACAAGATCCGCGCACAGACTGTCGGAATCGCCCGCGCGCTGGGGGTGGTCGGGTTGCTCAACGTGCAGTTCGCGATCCACGGCGTGGACGGACTGCACGTGATCGAGGCCAATCCGCGGGCGTCGCGCACGGTGCCATTCGTGTCCAAGGCGATCGGGTTGCCGCTGGCCAGGCTCGCCTGCCAGATCCTGCTCGGCGGGCGCCTGGCCGAGCTGAGCCTGCCCGCCGACCCGACCAACGGGCACGTGTGCGTCAAGGAGGCTGTGCTCCCGTTCGATCGCTTCGCCGGCGCCGATTCGCTGCTCGGACCTGAGATGCGCTCCACCGGCGAGGTGATGGGCATCGCGCGGGACTTCCCCACCGCGTTTGCCAAGGCGCAGGCGGCGGCGGGGTTCAAGCTGCCCGACCGGGGCACCGTGTTCATAACCGTGGCCGACGGCGACAAGCCGGCGGCGACCGGGATCGCCACCTCGCTGCATGACCTCGGCTTTGACATCGTCGCCACCCGCGGGACCGCGCAGGCGTTTCGTCGGATGGGGATCCCGGCCCGGGATATCAACAAGATCGGCGAGGGCTCGCCTCACGTGGTGGACTGGATCGAGCGCGGCGAGGTCGACCTGGTCATCAACACGCCCATCGGCACCGGCGCCCGCACCGACGGATACGAGATCCGCTCAGCGGCGATCGCGAGCGGGGTCCCGTGCATCACGACGATGGCCGGCGGGATGGCCGCCGCCCGCGCGATCGCCTCGGCTCGGCGCGGAGCGCCTGAGGTGGTCTCGCTGCAGGAGATCCACCGCAGCGAGGCGCGGTGAGTCCGGCGCGTGTGACCGAGGTGGTCTCGCCGCAAAGGCTCCACCGCAGCGAGGTGCGGTGAGTCCGGCGCGTGTGACCGAGGTGGTCTCGCCGCAAAGGCTCCACCGCAGCGAGGTGCGGTGAGTCCGGCGCGTGTGACCGAGGTGGTCTCGCCGCAAAGGCTCCACCGCAGCGAGGCGCGGTGAGTCCGGCGCGTGTGACCGCCCCGTTCGGCCGCCGGACTGCCCGCGTTGCCGCCCGTGAGGAGCACGGCGCCTACGTGGTCCTGCGGGTCACCGACAGCATTGGACCACGGCCGCAGGCCGGCCAGTTCTACATGCTCAGCGCCCGGGCGCGCTGGGGGGCGGGGGAGGACGAGCGGCCGTTTCTGCCCCGCGCGTTCAGCGTCATGCGCGCGTCGAGCTCGGGGCGCGAGCTGCAGTTCCTGATCGAGGACGTGGGGCCGGGGACCAGGCGGCTGTGTGAGTTGCAGGCCGGAGAGGATCTGCGGCTGGTCGGGCCACTCGGCGTTGGCTTCGCCGCCCCGCGTGATCAGCGGCGTCCGCTGCTGGTCGGCGGCGGGGTGGGGATCGCGCCACTGGCGATCTGGCAGGACCAGCTGGGACTGGACACGACTGCACTGCTTGGATTCCGCGACGCCCCGCATGCCCAGGGCTCGCTGCTGCTCAGCGGGGCCCGCCTGGCCACCGATGACGGCAGCGTGGGCCATCAGGGCCTGGTGACCGACCTGCTGGAGGCAGAGCTGGCCCGCCGTCCCGCGGTCGAGGTCTACGCCTGCGGCCCGCCGGGAATGCTGGAAGCGGTCCGCCGGCTGTGCGCCCGGCACGACGTTCCCGCCCAGCTCGCGCTGGAGTCGGGCATGGCCTGCGGGTTCGGCGCGTGCTTTGGCTGCGTGGTCGCGACCCGGGGCGGTTATGTGCGGCTGTGCGTCGAGGGGCCGGTGCTCGACGCCACGCAGCTCGACAACGCCGCGGCGTGGACGGTCAGACATTGAGCGTCGAGTTCTGCGGGCTGAAGCTGGAGCATCCCGTGATCAACGCCTCGGGCACCTTTGATGCAATCGCCGCCCGGGTCGCGTTCGGCCCGGCATTGATCGAGCGCTTCCCGTTTGCCGCCTTTGTCTCCAAGACGGTCACGCTGGCCCCGCGGCAGGGCAACGCGCCACCGCGCCTGTGGGAGCTGGCCGCCGGGATGATCAACTCGATCGGACTGCCGAACAAGGGGCTGTCCGGGTACCTGGCCCACGACCTGCCGGAACTCGCCGCGCTCCCAGTGCCGCTGATCGTCAACGTGATGGGCTTCAGCCGCCAGGAGGTCGGACAGCTCGTGAGCGCGTTCTCGGCACGCGACGAGGTCGCGGCCCTGGAGCTCAACGTCTCCTGCCCCAACGTCGAGACCGGATTGCTGATCGGCGCCGACCCGATCGAGGTTGCACGACTGCTGGCTCACGTCAGGCCGATGACCGCCAAGCCGCTGATCGTCAAGCTGACGCCGAACGCCAACGATGTGGTCGCGGTGGCGCGCGCCGCGCAGGAGGCCGGCGCCGACGCGCTGTCGCTGATCAACACGATCCGCGGGATGGCGCTTGATCCGCACTCGGGCGAACCCTGGCTGGGGGGTGTGACCGGCGGCGTCTCGGGTCCGGCCATCCGCGCCGTGGCGCTGGCCCAGGTTTACGCCGTCTGCGCCGCGGTCGAGGTTCCGGTGATCGGGATCGGCGGGATCCAGAGCGGTGCTGATGCGCTGGCGATGCTGCGCGCGGGCGCAACGCTGGTCGCCGTCGGAACCGAGAGCTTCCGCAATCCCGCGGCCGGCGCTGAGGTAGCGGCGGATCTGAGCCGGCGCCTGGCAAATGATGACGATCTGAAGCTCGGTGCCTGGCCCGGTTGAGGACCGATCGACCACAAACGGGCAAAGTAACGAACAGCACGTAAAAGACCCTGCAAACACTCGAAATCCTCGCAACTAGTCTCGACAATGCTGAAGCTCAGGTTGAGGTCGAGTCGAATTAGGGGGATTTGGCTTGATCGCCTGGCCGCAAGATGTATAGTCGCCGCCCATGCCGCCGGTCAGTGAATCGTTCGCCAAGACTCTCGCTGCGCCCGAACGCTCCCTGGTGCAGCGGATGGAGGCTCTCCAGCGCGCCAACGACGTCCGCAGCCGGCGGGCACAGCTCAAGCGCGATCTGAAGGCCGGGCGCCAGCCGATCCACGAGCTGTTGCTGGAGCCGCCCGAGTATCTGCTGACCGCCAAGGTGTTCGACCTGCTGCTGGCGGTGCCCAAGTATGGGCGCGTTAAGGTCAACAAGATCCTGTCGCAATGCAGGATCTCCCCGAGCAAGACGCTCGGCGGGCTCTCCGAGCGTCAGCGGGACGAGCTGGTGACGTTCATGCGCCGCCGCTGAACCGCCGCCCGCGCTGACGCCAGGTGGCCAAAGTGTTCGTGATCACCGGGCCCTCGGGCGTCGGCAAGGGCACACTGATCCGCGGCCTGCTGGAACGCGTGCCGGGCCTGGAGCTGTCAGTGTCGGCCACCACCCGGGCGCCACGGCCCGGCGAGCGCGACGGCGCCGACTACCACTTCATGAGCGACGAGGAGTTCGATCGGCGAGCCGGCGCGGGCGAGTTCGTGGAGCATGCGATGTACTCGGGCCGCCGCTACGGGACGCTGCGCTCCGAGCTCGAGCGCCGGATCGCCGACGGCTCCCCGGTCGTGCTTGAGATCGAAGTCCAGGGCGCGCGCCAGATCCGTCACGCGATGCCCGAGGCCGTCGCGGTGTTCATCGCGCCGCCTTCCAGCCAAGCCCTGCGCGCGCGGCTGGTCGGCCGCGGAACCGACGCGCCACACGACATCGACGAACGGATGGCAACCGCGGAGCGAGAGCTGGAGGCCCAGCCCGAGTTCACGCACGTTGTTGTCAACGATCGCCTGGAGCAGGCCACCAGCGAGCTGGCGCAGATCGTCATCGCTGGGACCGCTAACCTAGATACACCCAACCAAGGACACGCACCTTGATCTCTCCCCGCATCGACAAGCTGCTCGAGCACGTCGACTCTGACTACGCGAGCGTTCTGGTGGCCGCCAAGCGCGCGCGCCAGATCAACTCCTACTATCACAACCTAGGCGAAGGGACGTTTGACGAGTTCCCGCCGCCGATGGTTGATACGCGCTCCAAGAATTACCTGACGATCGCCTTGGAGGAGGTCGCTCAGGGCAAGATCAAGTACCACTACCGGTAGCCAAACGCGTGTCCCGTTTGCTCCTCGGCGTGAGCGGCGGGATCGCGGCGTACAAGGCGCTTGAGACCGCGCGGCTGGCGATCAAAGCTGGTCACACCGTGCGCGTGATCCAGACTCCGCCGAGCCGGCGCTTTGTCGGGGTCGCGTCGTTTGAGGGGATCACGGGAGCGCCGGTGCTATGCGGGGAGTTCGACAGCGATCCGCTGCTTGGCGCCTATCCGGGCGAGCCGGCCCCCGACCGCGCGCCGATCAGCCATCTGGCGCTCGCGCAGCGCGCCGACGTCTACCTGATCGCCCCGGCGAGCGCCAACACGCTCGCCAAGCTCGCTCACGGCCACGCCGACAATCTGGTGACGACGGCCGCGCTCGCGGCCGATTGCCCCGTGGCGGTCGCGCCCGCGATGAACGACCGTATGTACCGCCACCCCGCCACCGCGGCCAACCTTAAGCTGCTGGCCCAGCGGGGTGTCACGGTGATCGGCCCGGGGGAGGGGGATCTCGCCTCCCACGGCGAGCACGGGATCGGCCGGATGGCCGAGCCTGCCGCGCTGCTGGCGGCGTGTGAAGCGCTGCTTAGAGCAACCGGGACCCAGGCTGAGACCGGGGGGCCAGACATGGACACGCCGGCGCCGGGTCAATGGTCAGGCGTGCGCGTGCTGGTCACGGCCGGGGGCACCCGCGAGCCGATCGACGCGGTCCGCTACATCGGCAACCGATCCTCAGGCCGGATGGGGTTCGCTCTGGCCGGCGCGGCCGCGCAGTTGGGGGCCGAGGTCACCGTCGTGGCCGCCAACGTCTCGCTGTCGGCCCCGCCGGGCGTGCGCGTGGTGCCGGTCAGCACCGCGGCTGAGCTTGCCGAGGTCTGCCAGCGGGAGTTCGACGCGTGCGACGTCCTGTTGATGTCAGCCGCGGTGGCCGACTTCCGTCCCCGTCATCCGGCGGCGAACAAGCTCAAGAAGGACGCTGGCGCGCCCACGATCGAGCTCGAGCGCACCGAGGACGTGCTCAGCGGCCTGTCCGCCCGCCGGCGGGTGGGTGGGACGGGGACAGCGCAGATCCTGATCGGCTTTGCCGCCGAGCACGGCGAGGGCGCCCTGCGCTACGGACGCGACAAGCTGGAGAAAAAGGACCTTGATGCGGTCGTCGTCAACGACATCTCCCGGCCCGGGATCGGCTTTGACGCCGGGGAGAATGAGGTCACGATCCTGACCGCCGACGGCGGCGCCCGGGACGTGCCCAGGGCCGCCAAGGAGCGAGTAGCGGCGGTTGTGCTGCAGGAAGTCCAGCGCCTGCGAGCTGGAAAGGAGCAAGCGAATAGAACCTCCCGAGCAGACTCCCGTAGCGCCGCACGAATCTGAGGCGTTCGCCGCGCTCGCCCGGCGGCTGGCCGCCAACATCTCGAGCGCGGTCCAGGTCAAGCAGCAGACGCTGAAGCATCTGCTGGTGGCGCTGCTCGCCGAGGGCCACGTGCTGGTGGAGGACAACCCGGGCGTTGGCAAGACAGCGCTGGCCCGGGCGCTGGCTCGCTCGATCGACTGCCAATTCGCGCGGGTGCAGTGCACGTCGGATCTGCTGCCCGCCGACGTGGTGGGCACCAACGTCTATGACCAGCGCGAGCAGCGGTTCGAGTTTCGCCCCGGGCCGGTGTTCGCCAACATCGTCCTGGTCGATGAGATAAACCGGGCCTCGCCCAAGACGCAGTCCGGCCTGCTCGAGTGCATGCAGGAGCGCCGCGTGACCGTCGACGTCCACAGCCACGAACTGGCGCGCCCCTTCCTGGTGATCGCCACGCAGAACCCGATCGAGTACGAGGGGACATACCCGCTACCCGAGGCCCAGGTGGATCGCTTCATGGTCAGGATCTCGCTCGGCTATCCCGATCGCGCGGCTGAGGCGGGGATGCTGGCCGCGCATGAGGCGGGAGATCGCGTGCTGACGCTCACCCCGGTGACCACGGCGGCGGAGGTGCTGGCGGCCCAGGACACCGCCGCTCGGGTGCAGGCATCCGAGCCGCTGCGCGACTACATTGTCCGCCTGCTGTGGCGCACACGCGAGGATCCTCGGGTTGATCTCGGTGCCAGCCCGCGCGCGGGGCTGATGCTGCTCCGCGCCGCCAAGGCACATGCGATGCTGGACGGCCGCGACCATGCCCTGCCCGACGACGTCCAGGCGCTGGCTGCCCCCGTGCTCGCCCACCGGCTCGTACTGTCTCCGGAGACTCCGCGCGACGGGGCGCAGGCCGTGATCGCCGACGCGGTCTCCTCGATCCGGGCGCTGTGATGCCCACGCAGGCGAGCTCGGCCGGCCGGGCCTGCGCCGTCGCCGCGCTCGGCGCTGGCATGACCTTGATCGCGTACCTGTTCGACGCGGCACCGCTGTTCGTGGCCGGGGTCGCGTTTGCCGCGATCGGTCTCGCCGCCCCCGCCTGGGTGTGGGCCAGCGCGCATGGGGCCGTGGCGAGCCGCAGCCTGCAGGCCGAGCGCGTGATCGAGGACGAGCCACTGGAGGCCACGATCCAAGTGCGCCGGGGTCTGCTCGGTCTGCCGGGTGCCGAGGTGCACGATGTGCTGGCGGGGAGGCCGATCTCGCTCAGCGGGCCACTCGCACTGCTCGTCGGCGCCCGTAGCGCGAACGTACGGATCGTCGCCAGCTTCCCCCGCCGCGGATTGCACACGCTGGCGCCCCCGTCGCTGGTCGTGCACGATCCGCTGGATCTGGCGCGCGTGGTCAGGGTGGACCCCGCGCCCGCGCAGCGGCTGCTGGTGCTCCCGCGCACCGAGCGGGTCCGGTGGCTGCGCGGGGACCGTGGCCGTAGCTCGCAGCAGCCTGACGGCGACACTCGCTCAGACGCGCTCGCCGCGGTCGACATCGACGGGCTGCGGCCCTACCGGCCCGGGACTTCGGCATCGCGGATCCATTGGCCGGCGGTCGCCAGGGGAGCCGGGCTGCTGGAGCGCCGACTGCGGTCAGACGGTGACGCGCGTCCGCTGGTGGTGCTGGACGCGCGCGGCCCGGGGCCGATCGAATTGCTCGATGCGGCCGTGCGGGCGGCGGCATCAATGACGCTGGAGCTGGCCCGTGTGGGCGGCTGCGGGCTGCTGCTCCCCGGCGAGCGCCGCGTGACCTCGATCGACCCAAAGCTGTCCAACTGGCCGGCGGTGCACGTCCGGCTCGCGCTGGTGCAGGGCGGTCCAGACACCCGGCCGCCGGCGCTCGGAATCCTCGGCGGCCGCCTCGGCCCGGTGTTCTATGTTGCCGCGCAGCCGCTCGAGCGGCTGCCCGCACAGCTGGCCAGCATGACGCGCGGCAGCGCAACGCTAGTGGTCCCGGTGGAAAGCCTCGGCGACGGCAAGCTGTGGGGCATGCGCAAGACACCCGTGGCCAGCTTCGAGGTGGCCGGCTGTCGTGGCTTCGTGCTTGGCGCGCGCCGCGCCAACTCACGCGTCAGCGCCCGGGCGGGCGCGGCATGAGCGCCGCCGCCGGCATCGCGGTGCTAGACGCCCGCGCGGGCCGGCCGCTGTCGGGGGAAACCTCGCGCGTCGAGGTCGCCGCCCCGCGCGTCTGGCTGCGTCTGGCCAGCTTTGCCGCGCTGGCGCTCTACGGTGTCGTCCGCTGGGCGACGTTGCTCGATCCGGTGCCATGGTGGCGGCTGGTGGGGTTGGTGGCGGTGGCAGTGGCGCTGGCGGGCGCCGGGCATCTGCTGCGGGAGGTCAGTGCGCCGGCGGTGGTGGTACTGGCGCTGATCGCCGGGCTCGGCGCGCTGGCCATCGCCGGCGTGCCGCTGGCCTGGATCGTGCACGAGCGGATCGCGGTCACATCCCGGGGAATCGGGCGCGGTCTGTCAGTGCTGCCCAGCGTGCTCGTGCCCTACTTGGGCGCCGGGCGCTGGGTGCGGGTGGTGATCGTGCTCGGGGCCGGGGTGCTGCTGCTCGACGCAGCGATCGTGCTCGCGTTCGCTCCCCGCGCCCTGGGGGACCTGCGCCGGGCGACGGTGGCCCTTCCGCTGACAGCGCTGGCGGTCGTCCCGTCGACCCTGGTGCGCCCCCAGCTTCCCTACCTGCAGGGCCTGGCCCTGTTCGCGCTGATCGCCGCGTTCATGTGGGGCGAGCGCGTGCGCCGCCCAGCGGCCGGAGGGGCGGTGGCCCTCGTGGCCGTGGCCGGGGTGCTGGCCGCGATCGCCGCACCCTCGCTGGACCAGCATCGGCCGTGGATCGACTACCGCGCCTGGGCCGGATCGCTGGTTTCGGTCAAGCTCGACTCGTTTGACTGGAACCAGAGTTACGGGCCGCTGAACTGGCCGCATACCGGGCACCAGGTGCTCGACGTGCAGGCCGCCCAGGGCGATTACTGGAAGGCCGAGGACCTGGACCTGTTCAACGGGACCGCGTGGGTCGCAAGTCCTCAGCCCAATCCGCAGACCACCGAGGTGGCGCTGCCCCAGCCTGAGCCTCAGGCACTGGCGATGTGGACTCACGAGCTGCGGGTCACGATTCAGGGGATGACGACCTCCGATGTGATCGCCGCCGGCTATGCGGACGAGCCGGAATCGCTGTCGGGCGGTTCATTGCGGGGCGGCGCCCTGGCCGGCCAAAGCGCCGGCACCTGGATCGCCGGCCAGACCTTGGGCCCGGGCGCCAGCTATCGGGTGAGAGCGTACTCACCGCATCCGACGGCGGCCGATCTGACCGACGATGTGGGTCATTACCCCAACCGCCGGCTGGCCGCCTACCGGACGATCGAGCTACCCACGACGACAAAGGCGATCGGGCTGGCGCCGGAGGTTGAGTTCGCCCCGTTTCACTCGGGCCGGGCGGTGCAGACGCAGGTCTCCGCCTCCAGCCCGCCGGGCAGCGCAGCGATCATCTCATCGCCCTACGCGGGTGCCTACGCCCTGGCGCGAAGGCTCGCCCAGCGCGCCGCGACACCGTATGAGTTCGTAGCCAGCGTGCAGACCTACCTGTCCAAGGGCTTTCGGTACGACCAGAACCCGCCGGTACGCCAGTACCCGCTCGAAAGCTTTCTGTTCAAGGACAAGATCGGCTACTGCCAGCAGTTCTCCGGTGCGATGGCGATGCTGCTGCGCATGGGCGGACTCCCCGCGCGGGTCGCGGCCGGTTTCACGTCGGGAATCTACGACCAGGCCGCCCACGAGTTCGTTGTCTCTGACCTCGACGCTCACGCCTGGGTGGAGGTGTGGTTTCCGCGGTACGGCTGGGTCCGCTTTGACCCGACGCCGAAGGCGGCTCCAGCCCGCGGCGGCCAGGGCATCCTGCCGATCCTCAAGACGCTCCCGAGCGGGGGCTCGGCGCTCGGACACGCGGGGCGCCGACCCGAGACGCCGGCGCCCGCGGCCGCGGGCACGGTGCATGCCTCCGCCGCTCACGGGCTCAGTCCGCTGTGGATCATCCTCGGCGCCGCGCTGCTGGCCGCCGGGGGCGGGTTCGGCGTGATGCTGACGCGGGCCCCGCGGACGGCCGAGCAGCTGGTCTCCGAACTGGAGCGCGCGCTGGCGCGCAGCGGTCGCCCGGCCTCGGCCGAGGTCACACTGGCGTCGCTGGAGCGGCAGTTTCGCTCCTCGCCGTCAGCGGCGGAGTATGTCCGCGCCATCCGCCTGGCCAGGTTCGGAGGCCGCGCCGAGCTACCCACCGCCTCCCAGCGGCGCGCGCTGCGGGCCCAGTTGCGTTTCGGTCTGGGGACGATCGGACGCTTGCGGGCCCTGTGGGCGCTGCCGCCGCGGCCCGCGCCGCTGCGCGCCACCGGCCGCCGGCCTTGACGAGGATGCCGGCCGGGCGGTTTAAAATAGTCGGGATGGAAGACGTCTATGAGCTGTTTTGCCGCGGCACCGAGTTGCTGGAGGCCGGACATCACCACCAGGCCACGGTCCCGCTTTCGCGCGCGCGGGATCTCGCTCCGGACAAGAGCTCGATCCGGGAGGCCCTGGGCCGTGCGCTGTTTCACGCCCAGCGCTATGAGCAGGCCGCGCGGGAGTTCCAGGCCGTGATCGACCGGGCTCCGACGAACGACTTCGCCCTCTTTTGCCTGGGACGCTCGCTGCAGATGCTGGGCCGCCACGCCGAGGCCCGTATGCCGCTGGCGCTGGCGGCGTGCTTGCAGCCGGGACGGCATGACTACCGCGCATATCGCGACCGGGCCCGGGCTCGGGCGTCGGAGGCGCAGGGGCACTGAGGCGTTACGGCGACGCCGTCAACGCCGCGCCTACGGTGCTACCCTCAGCTTCACAGCTTTCGCACCGGGCGCCGCCCGGTGGTAGTGCGGAAAGTGGGCGCTCGCCCGCTTTTTTTATTGAGATTTATGACGGAGGAGATCGTGAGTGCACTCCAGACTGAGATCGAAGACAGGCTCGCCGCGGTGCAGCCAGAGGTCGAGGTGCTGCTGGTGGAGGTCGTCTCAGGCTCTACCCTGCGTCTGTTCATCGATCATCCTGACGGCGTGACGGTCGCTCTCTGCGAGCAGGTCTCCGGGCATCTCAACGAGTATCGCGAGCGGTATTCGCTGGAGGTGTCCTCGCCCGGCTCGGACAGGCCGCTGACCAAGCCGACCCACTACGCGCGGTTTCTCGGCCGCCATGCGCGCGTTCGCCTGCGCGATGCGCGGGATGGCCACAAGCAGCTGACCGGCGAGCTGGTCGGCGCCTCGGAACGGGATGTCACGATCGCGGCCGGAGACGGTGTAGTCACGATCCCCTACGAACAGATCGTTCGCTCCAACCTCGTACCCGGAGACTGAGTCATGTCCAAGGAGATCGTGGAGGCCGTCAGGGGCCTCGCCGCCGAGAAGAACATCTCCCACGAGAAGCTGATGGAGGCGCTCGAGGACGCGCTGCTGTCGGCCTACAAGAAGACGCCGGGGTCAGCGCCCTACGCCAAGGTCGAGATGGACCGCGACAGCGGCGACTTCATTGTCTGGGAGCTGAAGATCCCGCCCGAGCTGGAGGAGCAGCTGCTGGTCGAGGCAACCACTGACCAGCAGCCAACCGTCGACCCCGAGACGGGGGAGATGCGCGAGCCGCCCGAGCCCGAGATCGATCTGGAGAAGCTCAAGGAGTACGAGGGCCAGATCGAGACCGAGGACGTCACGCCGCACGACTTCGGCCGGATCGCCGCCCAGACCGCCAAGCAGGTGATCCTGCAGCGGATCCGCGAGGCCGAGCGCGACATGATGTTCGAGGAGTACCGCGACCGTGTCGGCGAGCTGATCACCGGCATCGTGCAGCAGTCCGACTCGCGCTACACGCTGGTGCAGCTGCGCGAACGCGTCGAGGCGCTGCTGCCCAAGTCCGAGCAGGTCGAGGGCGAGCGCTATGACCATTCGCAGCGGATCAAGGCCGTGATCAAGGACGTTTCCAACTCGACCAAGGGCCCGAGCATCATCGTCTCGCGCCGTGACCCTGAGCTGATCAAGTCGCTCTTCGAGCTCGAGGTGCCCGAGATCGCCGACGGCCTGGTGGAGATCACCGGCGTCGCGCGTGAGCCCGGCTACCGCTCCAAGATCGCCGTCGTCTCCCATGTCGATGGCGTCGATCCGGTCGGCGCCTGCGTGGGGCCGCGCGGCTCGCGTGTGCGGATGGTCGTCTCCGAGCTGCGCGGCGAGAAGATCGACATCATCCCCTACAACGACGAGCCGGCCCGGTTCGTGGCCAAGGCGCTGTCGCCCGCCCGTGTGCGCGAGGTGCTGGTCGATGACGCGGGCAAGCAGGCGACGGTGATCGTTCCCGACGACCAGCTGTCACTGGCGATCGGGCGGGAGGGCCAGAACGCCCGGCTCGCCGCCCGCCTCACCGGGTGGCGGATCGACATCCGCTCCGAGACCGAGTTCGCCGCCGAGGAGGCCGAGCACGGCTATGAGCAGGAGGAGGCCCAGGGCCGCTGCGCGGCGATCCTGTCCAACGGTCGTCGCTGCCCCAACGCGGCGCTGCCCGGCTCGCGCTACTGCGGGATTGACGCCCACCAGGCGCTGGCCGGCAAGGACACCGACCACGTCGAGGCGGTCAACGAGCCCGACGGTGAAGGCACCGGTGATGCCGAGGGCGCGGACACTCAGGCCTCGGGCGTGAGCAACGGGGTTACGCTGGCGCCCGCGGACGACTCCGGTGCGCAGGAGCCCGAAGGCGCCGCGTCCTAAGCGACGTAGACTGCTAACCGATGAACAAACGCGTGCACGAGATCGCCAAGGAGCGCGGGCTTCCCGCCAAGGAGGTCCTCACCCGCCTGAAGGCGGCCGGCCTCGAGGTCAAGGCTGCCTCGTCGTCGGTCGACGAGGCAGCCGCGCAGCGCGTGCTCGGTAACGGCGAGGCTCCGGCCGCCAAAACTCCGGCCGCCAAAACTCCGGCCGCCAAAACCCCGGCCGCCAAAACCCCGGCCGCCAAAACCCCGGCCGCCAAGACTCCCGCAGCCAAGACTCCCGCAGCCAAGACTCCGGCGACCCCGGTCCCCGAGCCTCAAGCTCCGGCTGCCGAGGCCACTGTGGCCGACGCGAGCTCCGCCGGCGGTGCCGCGCGTGCCCGGACCCCAACGGCAGCGGAGGCCAAGGCGCCTGACGATCTGCCGGATCCGGCGCCACGCGCCGCCGAGACCAACGGAGTTCAAGCTGACGGTAGCGACATGGGCAACGGCGGCGAGCGCTCGGCGAGCTCAGAGGCCTCCCACAAGCGCCCCACGCGTGACTCGCTGCAGGGCGAGCGGGCGCCGGGCACCGCCGGCGGCCGGCGCCGCGTGGTGATCGACTCCCAAGCTTCGCGCCGGGCCCCCGGCGGTGGTGGTCCGCCGCAGTCAAACCAGCCGCCGCGGCGCCAGCGACGCGGGCGCCGCCGTCGTGGCGTGTACGACGAGGAAGCCGAATCGCGCCCCTCCCGCACCGCGGTCGCCGAGCCCAATGCCGTACAGATCAACTCCGGCTCCACCGTCAAGGATGTCGCGGAGTATCTGTCGGTGCCGGTGCCCGAAGTGATGAAGAAGCTGATGGCGCTGGGGGAGATGAAGACCCTCACCCAGACGCTGTCTGACGACTCGATCCAGGTCCTCGCCGCCGAGCTCGGGAAGGAAGTGGAGATCGTCCACTCCGAGGACGAGACGATCGCCGAGCCGGAGTTCAACGACGCCGAGGCAGACCTCGTCGAGCGTCCGCCGGTAGTGACGATCATGGGCCATGTCGACCACGGCAAGACCTCGCTGCTGGACGCGATCCGGTCAACCCAGGTCGCGGCCAGCGAGGCGGGCGGCATCACCCAGCACATCGGCGCCTATCAGGTCCATCACGACGGCCGGACGGTCACATTCCTGGACACTCCGGGCCACGAGGCGTTCACCGCGATGCGGGCTCGCGGCGCCAAGGTGACCGATATCGCCGTGATCGTGGTCGCCGCCGACGATGGCGTCAAGCCTCAGACCGAGGAAGCCGTGGACCACGCCAAGGAGGCGGGCGTGCCGATGCTGGTGGCGGTCAACAAGATCGACAAGGAGGGCGCCCAGCCCGACCGGGTGCGCACCGAGATGACCGCGCTCGGCCTGCAGCCGGTGGAGTGGGGAGGAGACACCGAATTCGTCAACGTGTCGGCCAAGACGCGAGAGGGTCTCGACGACCTGCTCGAGACGATCCTCGTGATGTCGGAGGTGGAGGAGCTGCGCTCCAACCCCGCGACGGCCGCCTCGGGCACGGTGATCGAGTCAAGGCTCGACCCGGGTCGCGGACCGGTGGTGACGATCCTGATCGGCCGCGGAACGCTCGAGGTCGGCGATGCCCTGGTCGCCGGCGCGCACTGGGGGCGGGTACGCGCGATGCACGACTTCCTCGGCCAGCGGATCGCCCAGGCGCTGCCGGGCGAGCCGGTCGAAGTGCTGGGATTCAACGGCGTTCCGGAGGCAGGCGAATACGTGCACGTCGTCGAGCACGAGCGCCGCGCCCGCCAACTGGCCGGCGAGCGCGCGACCCGGCTCAAGACCGAGTCACTCGCGCGTCGCAGCGGCAAGCGCGTCTCGCTGGAGGACATCTTCAAGCGCGGGCTCCAGGAGCTCAACCTGGTGATCAAATCCGACGTCGCCGGGTCGCTGGAGGCGATCGAGGACGAGATCGCCAAGCTGCCCCAGGACGAGGTGTCGGTCAACGTCATCCGGCGCGCCGTCGGCGCGGTGACCGAATCCGATGTAATGCTCGCCGCCGCTTCGGACGCGGTCATCCTCGCCTTCAACGTTCGGCCCGTCGGCGACGCTCGTGCCGTGGCCGATCGCGAGGGCGTCGAGATTCGCCACTACTCCGTCATCTATCGGGCGATCGACGAGCTGCGCAGCGCGATGCAGGGCATGCTGGCCCCCGAGGAGGTGGAGGAGACACTCGGCTCAGCCGAGGTCCGCCAGATCTTCCGTGCCTCCCGGGTCGGCACGATCGCCGGCTCGCACGTCACCGAGGGCAAGATCACGCGCGGCTCCAAGGTGCGGCTGGTGCGCGACGGAACTGTCGTCTACGACGGCGAGATCGCCAGCCTGCGGCGGTTCAACGACGATGTCCGCGAGGTGGCAAGCGGATTCGAGTGCGGCATCGTCCTCAAGGACTTCGCCGACGTCAAGGACGGCGACGTGCTCGAGACCTACACGACGCGCCAGGTCGAGCGCGAGCTCGCCTGAGCCGGCGCGCAGATGTCCGGGAGCGGCTTCGTCGCCGTGCTCGTGATCGAGCTTCACTTCCCTGACGCCGACAGCCTGAAGGCCAAGCGCAAGGACCTGTCCTCGATCAAGGCGCAGTTGCATGGCCGGCTGGGCGCGGCCGTGGCCGAAGTCGATCATCAGGATCTGTGGCAACGAGCGACGCTCACGGCGGCTCTGACCGGCGGCTCGCTGCGCAAGCTGAACGCCGTCGTCGACGACGTCGAGCGCTGGCTGCTGGCCCGCTGTCCCGAGGGCATACGGGTGCAACGACTGGTCGCGTCCGTCGAGGACCTGCTCGGATGAGCGCGCAACGCCAACGGTCGTGCGGAGGGTAGGATGGCGAGTGGCCGAATGCGCCGCGTTGATGAGGCAGTCCGCGCGGTCCTCAGCAATGCGATAACCAGCGATCTGAAGGATCCACGGGTGGGATTCGTGACCGTGACCGGAGTCAAGACAAGCCCAGATCTGCGCCACTCAATTGTCTACGTCAGCGTGCTCGGCGACGAGTTGGCGCGAGCGGAGAGCATGGAGGGCCTCCGCTCGGCGCACGGATTCCTCCAGCACTGTGTGGCCAGCGAGCTGAAACTCAAGCATACGCCGACGATCAGCTTCGAATATGACCCGTCGATCGACCGCGGGATGCGAATCTCCGAGCTGCTGGACTCCAGGGGCCAGACGGCGATCGGCCGGGAGCCCAAAGATGGCTGAGAACGGAGATCGGTCAGATCGCGATCGGGTGCTGGACGAGCTCCGCGCAGCCGAGAAGCTGGTCGTCGTCACGCACGAGAACCCCGACGGCGACGCGCTGGGCTCGCTCGTGGCGATGCGCGAGATCCTCACCACGATCGGCAAGGACTGCCTGATGTTCATCGACGCGCGTGACCTGCCCGTGCCCGAGGAATACCGCTTCCTGTCGCTCGACGGTCTGGTCAGCTCGCCGCCCGAGGACATGGATCATCGAACGATCGTGTTCCTGGACTGCGGCAACCTGGAGCGCAACCCGGCCGAGGCATTTCAGCTACCGGGCATGCACATCCTCGACATCGACCACCATCACGACAACACCCACTTCGGGACCGTGAACCTGATCGTCCCGCAGGCCTCCTGCACGGCGGAGATCGTCTGGGGACTCATGCAAGGGCTCGGGGTTTCGCCGACGCTGACGATCGCCGAGGCGCTGTACGTGGGGCTGATCACCGACACCGGGCGTTTTATGTACGAGAACACCGGCAAGCAGGCCCACCTGATGGCCGCCGAGCTCATCGACGCCGGCGTCGATGTCCACGACATCTACCGCCGGGTGTACGAGGGCGTGCCATACGGCAAGCTTGCGTTGCTCGCCCGGGGTCTGTCGAACATCGAGCGCTACGACGACGGGCAGCTGACCGTGACCGTGCTGACGGCGCAGGACTTCAGCGAGTCAGACGCGCAGGAGAGCTACTCCGAGGGCGTCGTGGATCACCTGCGGGCCGTGCGGGGCACGGCGATGGCAGCGCTCGTGCGTGATCGCATCAACAAGGAGCAACCGGGTCTACGCAAGGTGTCGCTGCGCGCGGGCAACGAGCGGATCGACGTGTCAGCGATCGCCCGGGCCCAGGGAGGCGGCGGTCACCGCGGCGCGGCCGGCTTCAGCACCACGATGTCGCAGCCCGAGCTCGTGGAGTTCCTGCGCGAGCAACTCGCCGCGCAGCTTTGAGCACAGCCGGCGACTACGTCGTCCTGTATGACAAGCCGGCGGGCGTCACCTCCCACGACGTCGTGGCCGAGATCCGGCGCACGCTGCCGCGCAAGACCAAGGTGGGGCACGCCGGTACGCTGGATCCGTTCGCGACCGGCCTGCTGCTCGTGCTGGTGGGCCGCGCCACCCGCGCGCAGCGCTTCCTGATGGCGCTGCCCAAGACCTACGAGACAATCGCTCGGTTCGGCGCGCGCTCGAGCACCGGCGATCCTGAAGGGGAGATCGTGGTTACGGGTGAGATCCCGAGCGGGGACCTGAGGCTAGGAACCGGTCGCGTGCGCCAGCGGCCGCCGGCCTATTCGGCGATCAAGATCGGCGGGCGTCGGGCTTACCAGCTCGCCCGCGCCGGGACCGAGGTGGAGCTCCCGGTGCGCGAGGTGACCGTGCACCGCTTCGACGAGCGCTGGCGCGACGGCGACCGGCGCGCGTTCACGATCGAGTGCTCGTCCGGGACCTATGTGCGCAGCCTGATCGCCGACCTCGGCGACGCTTACTGCGAGCAGCTGCGCCGGACCGCGATCGGCGAGTTCGACGTCGCGCGCGCCGATCCGCAGCGACACCTACCGCTCCAGACGGCGCTGCGCTTCCTGCCCGAGGTACGGCTGGAACCCGAGCAGGCGCGCCGAGCCGGCCATGGCGTGGCCGTGCCGGGAGAGGCCCAGGGCACCGTGCGCCTGACAGATTCAGAAGGGCTGATCGCGATCGCCGAGCCCGGCGCCGAGGCCGGGACGCTCAAACCGATCGTCGGTTTTCGCTGAGGCCCAAGGCCTCCCGACCAAGGGCAATAGGCTTTCAAGGCGATGCAAGTGACGATGCTGAGCGAAACCGAGCCGCGCCCCCGGCGCGTGGCGGTGGGGGAGTTTGACGGGGTGCACCTGGGCCACCGCGAGGTGATCCGGGGCAACGACACCGTGCTGACCTTCGAGCCTCACCCGCGCAGCGTGATCAGACCTGAGGCTGCGCCGAAGCTGCTCACGAGCCTGGAGGCCAAGGTCGAGCTGATCGCTGAGTTGGGCGTGGCCGAGCTGGTCGTGGTCCCCTTCGACGACGGCTTCGCGCACCAGAGCCCGGCCGAGTTCATCGATCAGGTGCTGGTGGGACGGCTGCAATCGACCCACATCTCGGTCGGCGACAACTTCCGCTTCGGCCACCTCGCCTCCGGCGACAGCACCCTGCTGGCTGCCGACGACCGGTTTGCGACCCGGGTGGTGGCGCTCGTGGAGGTGGACGGTGAGATCGTGTCCTCCAGCCACATCCGGCGGTTGGTGGCGGCCGGCGACGTCGAGCGTGCCAAGGTTCTGCTGGGCGCCCCGTTCCAGCTGCGCGGCGAGGTGATCCAAGGGGACCAGCGCGGCCGCGAGCTGGGCTTCCCGACCGCCAACATCGCCCCCGTCCCGGCGCTCGCCTGTCCGGATCACGGCGTCTACGCGGCGCGGGCGGATGGGGCCTGCGCGGCGGTCAGCATCGGTGTCCGGCCCACGTTCGGCAGCGGTAACGAGGTGCTGGTGGAGGCCTACCTGATCGATCGCGATCTAGATCTCTACGGCCAGACGCTGCGAATCGACTTCCTGGCGCGGCTGCGGGGTGAGCTGCAATTCGACAGCGTGGCGGCGCTGATCGAGCAGATCCAGGCAGACGTGCAACGCACCCGCCAGCTGTGCGCGGCACACGGCGCCGAGCCAAGGGCCACGAGCCCTGAGTGAGCCCCTCTGCTAGGCTCATCGGCCGCATGACGCTTACCCAGGAACGAAAGCAGGAGCTGGTCAGCCAATACGGCAACAGCGAGTCTGACACCGGCAAGACCGAGGTCCAGATCGCGCTGCTGACCGAGCGGATCAACTCGCTGACCGAGCATCTGCGCGCCCACAGCAAGGATCACCACTCGCGTCGTGGGCTGCTGATGCTGGTCGGCCGGCGCCGGCGATTCCTCAACTACCTGCAGCGCTCCGACCTCGAGCGCTATCGCACGGTGATCCGCGAGCTCGGCCTCCGCCGATGATCGAGGCCGGGTCTCCGGCGCCTGAGTTCACGCTCAAGCGTGGCGATGGCACCGATTTCACCCGCTCTGACCTCCAGGGACAGACCAGCGTGCTGGTCTTCTACCCGTTTGCCTTCAGCCCGGGTTGCACCGACCAGCTCAACCTCTACGAAGAGGTGCTCGACGAGTTCCGCGCCCGTGGCGCGACCCTGTACGGCGTGTCCTGCGATGCCACCTACTCCCAGACCGCGTTCGCCGAGAAGCTCGGCGTGACGATCGAGCAGCTGTCGGACTTCGAGCCCAAAGGGGAGGCCTGCCGAGCCTTCGCCGCGTATCACCCGGGGGGATTCGCGCAGCGCGCTCTGGTCATCACCGGTCCTGACGCCGTCGTGCAGTGGAGCTATCAGGCAGCGTCCCCGGGCGACCCGCCGGGCGCCAACCTGATCTTCGACGCGCTCGGGGACTAGGGCTCGCGACGCGAGGCCTACCCCGCCGCCGGGCGGTCGGCCTGCGGGAGCGCGCGTGAGCAAGCTGGGCTCGGCTCCGGTTCCCGGGCCTTCGCCGGCCGATCATTGCCGAGGACCGGCCGATGCGCCGCTGGTGATCGTCTACGCGGACTTCGAGTGCCCGTTCTGCGCGACGCTGCACCAGCGCCTCTCGGACGTGCGGGTGCGGGTGATGTTCCGTCATTTCCCTGTCCGCTCCAGCCACCCCCGCGCCTGGGCGGCAGCGTGCGCCGCCGAGGCGGCCGCGCGCCAGGGTCACTTCTGGGAGATGCATGACCGGCTGTTCGCCGATCAGGCTCGCCTGGCGGACCCTCACCTGTGGCAGCGTGCCGAGGCGCTCGGCATCGATCTCGAGCGCTTCGACGCCGACCGGCGCGACACCGCCATCCTGGCTCGCGTCAAGCAGGACTTCCAGTCCGGGGTGAGGGCCGGGGTGGTCACCACTCCGGCCGCGTTCGCCTGGCGCGACGGCCGCGCGCAGCGAATCGACTTCCGGACGTTGGCAGGGCTGGATCTCGGCAGCGCCACCGAGCCGTCGTCGCCTTCACCGTGATGCCCTAGGCCGTGACGTCTTGGCCGGTGATGCCCTAGGCCGTGACGCCTTGGCCGGTGATGCCCTAGGCCGTGACGCCTTGGCCGGTGATCCCCTAGGCCGTGACGCCTTGGCCGGTGATCCCCTAGGCCGTGACGCCTTGGCCGGTGATCCCCTAGGAGCCTGGTGTTTTTCGTGATTGGCCCAAATGACCGGTATCAGGTTGAACTACGGATCAGGCGTTTGCGCACTCACCGTATCTTGGGCTATCAGCACGTACACGAGTTTGACACCTGACTCCTAGGCCGTGACGCCTTCGCCGGTGACGCCTTCGCCGGTGATGCCCTCGGCCGTGACACCCTGGGCGGCGGTGCTCTGGGCGGCGGCCGGCGCCGCGGGGTCCGGCCAGTTGAGGTCCTCAATCGTCGGCCTGCGCCCGCGCAACCGACGTTGGTGGTCGGGCGTGCTGATCGCCGCCCGGACGAGGTCGAGCTGGCGCAGGGCTATCTCCGGATCGACGTTCTGGAAGGATGAGCCGGCCTCGCAGACGCCCTTGAGCAGCATCAGCACGTCGACCGCGCTCACGTCCTCGCGGACCGCGCCCGCCAACTGGGCGCGCACGAGGAGGGCATCGAGGGTGGCGATCAGCTGCGAGTGGGCCTCGTGGATCTCCGGGTGCGACAGCCAGACGTCGTCGAGCGCATCGAACAGCGTCCGGTCGGTGCGCTGACGGCCGACCGACTCGTCGATCAGGGCAAACAGCGCCTCGCCCGCGTCGGGCGCGTCGAGCAGCGCGCGTCCACGGGCCACGGCCTCGCTGAAGCGGTCAACGACGATCGCGACGATCAGGTGGTCCTTGGTGGGGAAGTTGCGAAACAGGGTGGCCCGGCCGACCCCGGCCCGGTGGGCAATGTCCCCGACGCTGACGTCGAGCCCCCGCTCGCAGAAGACGGCCGTGGCGGCGTCCAGCAGCCGACGGCGGTTTCGCTGCGCGTCGGCACGTTGTGGTCGGACCTCTGACATCGCGTTCACATTCTCCCGCGTCTCTGCGGCGAGTGATGTCATCGGGCAATGTCTCCGGGGTCGCCGCGCGGCGAATGATGCATCAGGCAATGTCTCCGGGGTCGCCGCGCGGCGAATGATGCATCAGGCAATGTCTCCGGGGTCGCCGCGCGGCGAATGATGCATCAGGCAATGTCTCCGGGGTCGCCGCGCGGCGAGTGATGCATCAGGCAACGCCGACGGCCGGGGCGAGCTCGAGCTCCAGACCCTCCAGATGGCGACGGCGCAGCATTAGCCCGAGCCCCAGCGCGCCGATCCCGAGCATCACCGACGCCGCCGCGAAGGCGACGTGGTAGCCCGACACCAGGGCGGCGGTTGCGGCCGTGGCCGAAGTGCCGCGGTGCAACAGGCTGGTGGTCTGGCTGGCGGCCAGCGAGGAGAGGATCGCCAGCCCCAGCGATCCGCCGACCTGCTGAGCGGTGTTGAACAGACCGGAGGCCAGGCCGGCATCCTCGCGGGTGACGCCACCGGTGCCGAGCAGCGTGATCGGCACGAACGTGAGACCCATTCCGATACTCATCGGCACCAGCCCGACGAGCAGGTTGCCGACGTAGCTGCCGTGCACCGGTAGCTGGGTCAGAACCGCCATCCCGGCGGTGGCCAGCACGATCCCGCCCAGCGCGACGTTGCGGACCCCGGCGCGCCGGATCAGCTGCTGGGCGATCCCGGCGCCCACGATGATCCCGCCGGTCACGGGCAGGAACGCCAGTCCGGCCCGCAGCGGGCTGTAGCCGAGGATCTCCTGCACGTAGAGCGAGGCGAAGAAGAACATGCCGAACATGCCACTGGCGACGAGCAGCAGCACCCCGTCGGCCACGGCCAGCGTGCGCACGCGGAAGATGCTCAGGCGCATCAGCGGCGCCAGGCTGCGCCGCTCGATCGCCCAGAAGGCGACCAGCAAGGCGAGTGCGATCGCTCCCAGCCCCAGCGTACGGGGCGAACCCCAGCCGTAGGCATGGGCCTTGACGATCGCGTAGACGAGCACCACCAGGCCGCCGGTGACCGTGACCGCGCCGGCGAAGTCGAAGGCGCGGTGCTGGACCTCGGCGCGTGACTCGGCCACGTGGCGCAGCGCCAGGATGAGCGTGGCCGCGCCGACGGGGACGTTGACGATGAAGATCCACGGCCAGGAGACCAGGTCGGTCAGCACCCCGCCGAGCAGCAGGCCAACCGCGCCGCCGCCGGCGGCGATCGCGCTCCACACGCCCAGCGCCTTGGTCCGCTCGGCCTGCTCGGTAAAGGTGGTGGTGACGATCGACAGCGCTGCTGGGGACACCAGCGCGCCGCCCAGGCCCTGCAGCCCGCGTCCCACGATCAGCATGCCCGAGGATTGGGCCAGGCCGTTGAGCAGCGAGGCGAGCGAGAACAGCGTCACCCCGGCGATGAACAGTCGCTTGCGGCCGAGCAGGTCCGCGGCGCGGCCACCGAGCAGCAGGAATCCGCCGAAGATCAGCGTGTAGGCGTTGACCACCCATTGCAGGTTGGCGGCGGAGAAGTGCAATCCGCGCTGGATCGACGGCAGCGCCACGTTGACCACCGTTGCGTCGAGCACCACCATGAACTGCGCCATGCAGGCGATCACCAGCACAAGCCAGCGGTTGGAGCCTGGCTCGACGCGCGAAACGGTGGTGGGCGGGGAGGTGATCGCGGACATGGTCACTCCTGTTGACGTCGCGCTTGGCGTAAACTGGACCGGAGGGTCCGCTTACAATAACACAACCGGACTGCGCGGTCCGGTTAGCTGCCGGGCACGATGCGACTAACACAAGCGAGCGTGCACTAGCATCATTCGCGTTCGGAACGAAAGAAGAGAAACAGCACTCCGCCGACCGAAGGGCGGAGAAGGGAAGGGAATTGAATATGTCTGACGCCGTTACGCGCGTGTCCGTCGAGATCGAAGGCAAAGAGATCTCGTTCGAGACCGGCAAGCTGGCCAAGCAGGCCTCCGGCGCCGTCGTCGTCCGCTCGGGCGACACGATGGTCCTATGTACAGCGACGCGCGGCAACCTCCGCGATGTCGACTTTCTGCCGCTCACCGTGGATGTGGAGGAGCGCATGTACGCGGCCGGAAAGATCCCCGGCTCGTTCTTCAAGCGCGAGGGACGCGCGGGAGAGAAGGCGACGCTCACCGCGCGCCTGATCGATCGCCCGATCCGTCCCCTGTTTCCCAAGGGCTGGCGCTATGAGACCCAGTTGGTGGCGCTGCCGATGTCAGTCGACCACCTGCACCCCTACGACATCCTGGCCTTGAACGGCGCCTCCGCGGCGCTGATGGTCTCCGACGTCCCGTTCCCCGCGCCGGTCGGCGCGGTGCGGATCGGCAAGATCGACGGCAACTTCGTGATCAACCCCAACGAAGAGGACCTGGTCGAGAACACCGACCTGGACCTGATCGTGGCCGGTACCGAAGAGGCGATCCTGATGGTCGAGGCGGGCGCCAACGAGATCCCGGAAGCCGAGATCCTCGACGCGCTCGACATCGCTCACGACGCGATCAAGAAGCTCTGCGCCATCCAGCGCGAGCTGGCCGCGCAGGGCGGCAAGGCCAAGATGCAGGTCGAGGTCCCGCAGGTCAGCGACGAGCTCTACGAGCAGGTCAAGGCCTCCCACGGTGCCGCACTTGACGCCGCCACCCAGGTCGAGGACAAGCTGGAGCGCCAGGATGCCTGCAAGGCCGTGGAGGAGCAGGTGCTGGCCCATTACTCGGGCGATCCCGAGTCCGAGACGTTCGCCGAGTACCGGGGTAACGCCCAGCGCGCGTTCGACAAGCTGGAGAAGACGCTGATCCGCGAGCGCATCGCTGTCCACAAGAAGCGTTCCGACGGCCGCAGCGCGGAGCAGATCCGCCCGATCTCGATCGAGGTCAACGTGGCGCCCCGCACCCATGGATCGGCGGTGTTCACGCGCGGGCAGACCCAGGCGTTCAGCGTCGTCGCGCTGGGCACCACACGTGAGGAGATGCGCCTGGACACGCTGGGACTGGAGACCGCCAAGCGCTACTTCCACCACTACAACTTCCCGCCGTTCTCGGTCGGGGAGGCCGGCTTCATGCGCGGCCCCAAGCGGCGAGACATCGGCCACGGAGCACTCGCCGAGCGGGCGCTGGTGCCGATGATCCCCAGCCAGGAGGAGTTCCCCTACACGATCCGCGTCGTGTCCGACATCCTGGAGTCCAACGGCTCCTCGTCGATGGCCTCGGTCTGCGGCTCGACGCTGTCGCTGATGGACGCCGGCGTGCCGCTGAAGCGGGCGGTCGCGGGTATCGCGATGGGCCTGATCAAGGAGGGCGACGACTACATCATCCTCACCGACATCGCGGGAGTCGAAGACCACCTCGGCGACATGGACTTCAAGGTCGCCGGCACCGAGCAGGGCATCACCGCGCTGCAGATGGACATCAAGATCACGGGCGTCACGTTCGAGATCATGCGCGACGCGCTGACACAGGCCAAGGCGGCGCGGCAGTTCATCCTGAGTGAGATGGCCGCGGTGATAGACACCCCGCGCGCGGAGCTCTCCAAGCACGCCCCGCGGATCTCGACGATCAAGATCGACCCGGAGAAGATCGGGCTGCTGATCGGCAAGGGCGGGGAGACGATCCGCTCGCTGCAAGAGGAGTTCGAGTCCCAGATCGACGTCAACGACGAGGGCCAGGTGCTCGTCTATGCCACCAACGGCGAGCGCGGTGACGCGCTGGTCGACCGGATCCGCTCGATGACCAAGGAGGTGGAGGTCGGTGACGAGTTCACCGGCAAGGTCGTCAAGACGACCACCTTCGGCGCGTTCATCGAACTGGCCAAGGGCACCGACGGCCTTTTGCACATCTCCAACGTCGCTCCCGGGCGCCGGATCGACACGGTCGAGGAGGTCATCAACAAGGGCGATGAGCTCAACGTGCGCGTGGTCGAGGTCGATCGGGAGCGGGGCCGGATCGGCCTGCGGCTGGCCGAGGATCCTGAGATCGCCGGCAAGAGCGCCGAGGAGCTGGCGTCGGTGGTGTCCTCTGACAGCGGCCCGCCGCGTCGCGATCGCGGCGATCGCGGCGATCGCGGGGGACGCGACGGCCGGCGTGACCGCGGCCCACGTGACCGCGACGCCGGACGCGTGCGTGACCGCGATCCCGATCGTCCGCGCTCCTGACGGGCCAGTGGATCAGCAGCACCGGCTGACGACGCTGGAGTCCGGCGTCCGGATCGTGACGGAGGCGATGCCCTCCGTCCGATCCGTGTCGCTAGGCTTCTGGATCGCCACCGGCTCGCGTTATGAGACCCATGCGCAGGCCGGCCTCTCGCACCTGCTCGAGCATCTGCTGTTCAAGGGCAGCGCAAAATACGACTCGCTGGAGATCGATCAGATCTTCGACGGCATGGGCGCCGAGCTCAACGCGGGCACCGGCAAGGAGACGACCTCGGTCTACGCCCGGGTGATCGACCAGCATCTGGAAGACGCGTTCGACGTGATGGCCGACATGGTCTTTCGCCCTGCGCTGGACGATGTCGATTCCGAGCGCGAGGTGATCCTGGAGGAGATCGCGATGTATGAGGACGATCCCCAGGAGAAGGTGTTCGACCTGCTCGGCGAGGCGGTGTTCGTCGATGACCCGCTGGGCCGCGCGATCATCGGACGTGCACCGGTGATCGCCGACACGCCGGTGGAGCAGATCGCCGGCTTCCACGCCGCTCGCTACACCCCGGGGCGGATTGTGATCGCGGCCGCCGGAGCGGTGGACCACAATGCCCTGGTGGCGTTGGGCGAGTCACGCATCGGGATGCTTCCCAGCTCCGTCAACGGCGCCCGCAGCGCGGAGGGCGCGCCGCCTGCGGCTCACCCGGCTCAGCGCCGCTTCGAGCGCAAGGACACCGAGCAGTACCACGTCTGCCTCGGCGGGCGGGGGCTCTCCCGTCACGACGACAGGCGCTTCGCGCTGCGGGTCCTCGACACGATCTTCGGTGGCACCTCGTCCTCGCGGCTGTTTCAGGAGATCCGCGAGCGCCGCGGATTGGCCTACGCCGTCTATTCGTTCACCAGCGCCTACCACGACACCGGCCAGGTGGGTCTGTATCTCGGCACGCGCGCCGATAACCTGGCGGAGGGGCTGGCGGTGATCGGTGCCGAGCTTGGGCACCTGGCGGAGGAGCCCGCCACCGCCGATGAGCTCAAGCGGGCCAAGGAGAACCTCAAGGGCCGCGTGGTGCTGGCGCTGGAGTCCACCGGTGCGCGGATGAACCGCCTGGGCTCGGAGACCCTGGCCGGCGCGCCGCTGATGCCGATCGACGAAGTGGTGGAGCGGATCGACGCCGTCTCGGTGAGCGACCTCGGCTCGCTCGTGGAGGAGCTGTGGGCGCCGGGGCGCCTGTCCGCCGCCGGTATCGGTCCTGACGAAGCCCGCTTCGAGGAGGCGCTGGAGCGAGTCGGCCCAGCGCTAGCGCAGAAGGCCTGATGGAGGGCGCGCCGTTGCGGGTGGCGGTCGCCGGCGCGGCCGGGAGGATGGGCACGACGGTCTGCGAAGCTGTGCAGGGAGCACCCGACATGGAGCTGGTCGCGCGCGCGGACCCCGCCCTGGGGCTGTCGATCGCCGACGCGCTGGCGGACAGCCCGGATGTGCTGGTCGACTTCACCGTGCCCGGCACGGCGGTCGCCAACGCCCGGGCGGCAGTCGCCGCCGGAGTGCACGTGGTGATCGGCACGACGGGCTTTGACCCCGCCGCGCTGGAGGACTTGCGCGGCGCTCCCGCCAACGTGTTCATCGCCCCAAACTTCGCGATCGGCGCCGTGTTGATGATGCAGTTCGCGGCGCAGGCGGCCAGGCACATGGCCCGCGCCGAGATCATCGAGCTCCATCACGACCGCAAGCTCGACAAGCCCAGCGGCACCGCCGCGCGAACCGCGTTACTGATGCAGGCTGCCGCCGGCGGGGACGTCGAGATCCCGATCCATTCGGTCCGACTTCCCGGCCTGGTGGCCCACCAGGAGGTAATCCTGGGCGACGTCGGCCAGACGCTGACTATCCGCCACGACTCGATCGATCGCCAGTCGTTCATGCCCGGCGTGCTGCTGGCGGTGCGTCGCGTCGCTGAGCTGACCGACTCGCCCGTGGTGGGGTTGGAGCAACTGCTGTGATGCCTCACCGCCACTCCGAGCGCCTCTGAGCCGGTCGGACTCAGCCCAGCTGCTCACCGCCCGGCTCACGCTGCGCCGGTGGCGGGCCGAGGACCAGCTCGCGATGGTGGCGATCAACGAGGATCCCGAGGTGACCCGCAACCTCAACCCGGACCGTCGATCCGGCCGCCGCCGCCTTCTACGAGCGGGTGACCGCACACTGGGACTAGCACGGCTTTGGCTTCTGGGCGGTTTCAGTCGCGCGAGCGCGAGGCGCCGACGTCAGCTTAGGGCTGTCGGGTCAGGGCGTAGTGGGGACCGTTCACCGTGTCGACCCAGTTGCGGACCAGCATCACCGCGTAGGCGGGCCAGTAGGCGCCGGTCGGCGGGGCTCCGGGCACGCACTGGCCACCGCTGCCCCCGGGATTACTGAACCAGAGCAAGCCATCAGCGCCGGTGTAGCCGGTGGGCTGGGCGACATCGTTCTGCAGTGTGAGCGGGCCCAGGCCGCGTCCGGGCGGGTTGCACAGCACCTCGTTGCCATCCTTGACCAGGTTCTTGGGACGCAGCGGGCCGCGTCCATTCTCCCCGGTGTTGATCACGAAGTGACTGCCCCCGAGCAGGTTGGAGACCTGCTGGCCGTAGTGCAGCTCCGAGGTCGTCCAGTCGAAGTGGGTCGAGTTGAGGAAGAAGCCCTGGGCCTGGGCCACGCCGGCGCCACGCAGGTATCGCGCCTGCTCGCGGGCTGGCGCGGTGTCCGCGGCGCCGCCGTCGAGATAGACGGCCGTGTGGGGATCGGCCTCCAGCGCCGACACGGCGTATTGCAGCTCGGCGCTGCGGATTGCCAATTGCTGACGGTTCAGGCAGGGCGCGGTGATCAGCGAGTCCATCTCCAGGAAGAAGACCACGTGGAAGTTGCCGATGCCGGCTGCCACCTGCCCGATGAAGTTGTCATAGCGCGCCTGCATCGCCGGCGTTGCCGTAGAGCCGCATTTGCCGTGCACGAGGGTGTAGGTCGACAGCATGACCGTCGTGGCCGGCTGCGGACCTGGGTGCCCTCCAGGTAGTGCGCCACCTGTCCCTCAACGTTGGCGCCCATATTCCACATGTAGAAGCGATGAGCGTCGGGCTCAGCCGCGATCACGCCCAGCAGGTGCGACCATGAGGGATCCGCGCTGGCGTAGTGCCCCTGGGCCTGCGCGGCCGAGGAGTCAGGGTCGACGTAGAACTTCGCACCGGCGATCGGGTTGCCGGCCACCGGAGCCTGGACTCCGAGCGGGTCAGCTGGGTCGCGGGGCTGGAGCGGATCGTCGTGCAGGATCGTGATCGGCGAGTTGTTGCTGGCTCCGAGGCTGTCGGGATAGGAGCCGTATAGATAGGCCAGAGCTTGCACCGGGGTGGCGTTCATCCCCTGGTCGATGATCGGGACGATGAAGCTGTAGCTGCTCTGCCCCGGGACGAAGACCGCATAGGTGTTGGGGACGAGTTCGAAGTCGATTCCCGGCTGGGCATCCTGGCGCTTGACGCCGTAACCGACGTCCTCCTCGCCGCTGAGGTCGCCGGTCCGCTGGATCGTGATCGTCAAGTAGCCCTGATTCTCATGGGCCGTGTAGGACGACTGATCGAGGGACACGGTGCCGGAGCCGACCGCGTCGCGGGCGACCGCAGCTTGACTGCTGGGCGCGAACATGAGCAGCGGCCCCAGGCAGGCCAGACCAGCGAACAGCATCAAACGACGCAGAACCATGCCCGCCTCCAAGTTCGCAATGACTACGCGGCCCCAGAGTTCGTTTCGGCACGGCAGGGGTTCGGGTTAGGCTCGACGGCCTCCGCTGGACGTACGGTTGAACGGGCGCGACGTCGGCCGGCGATTCAGAAACTGCGCGCCAGCCTCGCTGGCTTGGTCCTCAGGCGGCGGGCGCCAGGATCTCGATCCGGTTGCCCCACGGGTCCTCGGTGAAGAACCGCCGGACCTCTGGCAGCTCGTGATCCCAGTCCACGCGGGCGCCCGCGACGCCCAGGCGCCGGGCCAGCTCGTCGAGTACCTGCGGCGCCACCCGGAAGGCCGGGTGGGCCTTGCGAGCGGGGGTGAAATCAGGCTCGACGCCGACGTGCAGCTGACCGGCGGCGAGCGCGAACCAGACGCCGCCGCGGGCCTGCAGCGCCACCGGCTTGGGCAGCTCGCTCAGCCCCAGCAGCTCACCGTAGAAACGCCGGGCCTGGGCCTCACAGTCCGGCGGGGCGGCCACCTGGACGTGGTCGAGGCTGATCGCCGTGGTCGCGCCGTCGTTTGGTTCTGGAGTGCTCACTCGCGCCACCTCCGATACGGTTGGCCACCGATGGCGATCGACATTACCGCCGTGAGCGGCTTTCACGACGTACAGGAGTTCGTCTCGCTGCCGTTTGAACTGCACGCCGGTACGCCGTGGATTCCGCCGCTCAAGCTCGAGCGCTACGCCTTCCTGAGCCGCAAGCTGAACGCCTACTTCAAGCACGGCGAGGCCCAGTACTTCCTGGCCCGGCGTGATGGCCGGGTCGTCGGGCGCGCGACCGCGCAGATCGACCACGCATTCAACGAATTCCACGGCAGCCGCTGGGGGATGTTCGGCTTCTTGGAGTTCGAGGATGACCAGCAGCTGCTCGACGCGCTGCTGGAGGCCGCCGCGATCTGGTGCCGATCACGCGGTTGTGAGCGGATGGTCGGCCCGATGGACTTCCAGTGCAACGACGAGGCGGGTGTGCTGATCGAAGGATTCGAGCACGAGCCACTGATCCGCCAGCCCTGGCACCCGCCCTACTATCAACAGCGCTGCGAGGCCGCCGGGCTGACCAAGGCGATGGACCTGCTCAGCTGGGATCTGCACATCTCCGATCGCGATCGGATGCACCCCGTCCTGCCCAAGGTCGCCGAGGCTGCACACACCAAGCACGGGATCACGATCCGCAAGATGTCGCGCCGCCACCTGCGGCGCGAACTCGACATCTTTGCGGAGATCTACAACGCGGCCTGGTCACGCAACTGGGGCTTTGTCCCGTACTCCAAGGAGGACCTTGACGCCTACGCGGTCGATCTGCAGCTGGTCTATTCCCGTCAGTGGTTCATGATCGCCGAGCAGGACGGCAAGCCGGTGGCGATGGCGATCACGATCCCCGACATCAACCAGATCTACAAGAAGATGCAGGGCCGCCTGCTGCCGCTGGGCTGGCTCTATTACCTCAACCGCAGCCGGATCATCGATCGCGTTCGGGTCGGCTTCCTCGGCGTGCTGCCCGAGTACCAGCACACCGGAGTGGCGGCGGCGCTGTATCTCGAGCACTTTGCGGTGGCCGGGCGCACCCACCAGAACAAGGGCGAGGCGAGCTGGATCCTGGAGACCAACCACGCGATGAACCGTGGCCTGGAGGCGATGGGCGGGCGGATCATCAAGCGCTGGCGCGTCTACGAGCGCATTCTTGACGGCGACGGCAGCGACCGCTGACCCTGCGATAATCGTGCCGATGTCCGTGAACCTCGGCTCGATCCTGACTGCGATGGTGACGCCCTTCGACGCGCTCGGGCGCGTGGACGAGGAGGTCGCCGTGCGCCTGATGAACCATTGCGTCGAACACGGCTCCGACGGGCTGGTGATCTGCGGCACGACCGGCGAGGCGGCCACGCTCAATGACGACGAGCATCTGGGCATGATCGAGCTGGCGGTGGGGGAGATGGGCGGCCGCGCGACCGTGGTGGCGGGCGTGGGCTCCAACGACACCCGCCACGCGGTGGCGCTGACCGAGCGTGCGACCGAACTGGGCGCCGATGCGCTGCTGTCGGTCAACCCGTACTACAACCGGCCCAGCCGTCGGGGGATCGTCAGACACTTCGAGGAGGTGGCCCGGGCGACCGACCTCCCGATCGTGCTCTACAACATCCCCCAGCGGACGGGCTCGGACATGTCCAACGATCTGCTCGCCGAGCTCGCCCAGATCGACCACATCGAAGCCGTCAAGCAGGCCAATGCCGCTAACCTGGCCAAGGTCGACGGGCTCTCGATCTACGCCGGCAACGATGATCTGCTGGTTGACGTGCTCGAGCTCGGAGAGCCGGGCGGGATCCTCGTGGCCAGCCACGTGTTCGGCGACGAGATGCACCGGATGGTCGATGAGCCCGAACGCCGGCGCGAGATCGACGAGAGCCTGCAGGACGTCTATGACGACCTCTCGATCGCGCCGCTGGCCTGCAGCATCAAGGCGGCGCTCGGTCTGCTGGGGCTGGGCGTCGGAGCGCCGCGGCTCCCCTACGTCGAGCTCGACGAGCGAGAAGTCGCGATCTTGCGCGGGATGCTCGAGCGCCACGGCCTGCTCGCGACGGCAGCTGGATGACTGACCCGGCCGGCGCTCCCGACGAGCCTGGATCATGAGCGCTCAGAAGCTACGCGTCTTGCCGCTGGGCGGCTTGGGCGAGATCGGCAAGAACATGACGGTCGTCGAGTACGAGGGCCGGATCGTCGTCGTGGACACCGGGCTGCGCTTCCCGACCACCGACATGCTCGGGATCGACCTCGTGCTACCCGACTTCACCTACCTGCGTGAGCGTGCGTCCGACATCGAGGCGATCGTCATCACCCACGGCCACGAAGATCACCTCGGAGCGCTGCCATGGGTGCTGCGCGAGCTCGGCGCCAAGCACTCCCCGCCGGTCTACGGTGGCCGGCTGACGATCGCCATGGCCCGCTCCAAGCTCGACGAGCACAACCTGCGCGAGGCCAAGCTGGAGGATCTCGCGCCGGGCGAGGAGCTGTCGCTGGGGCCGTTCGGGATCGAGATGGTGCACATGACCCATTCGATCCCCGACGCCTGCGCCGTATCGGTGACCACAGATCTCGGGACGGTGGTGGTGACGGGCGACTACAAGTTCGACCAGACGCCCGTCGACGGCCCGCCGGCCGACATTTCCCGGCTGGCCGAGCTGGGGCGCGAGGGCGTGCTGCTGTTGTGCGGTGATTCGACCAACGCCGACCGGCCTGGCTTCTCGCCCTCCGAACGCGAGGTCGGCCCGCATCTGGAGGAGGTGTTCGCGCGAGCCGACGGGCGGATCGTGGTGACCTGCTTTGCCTCCAACATCCACCGCGTGCAGCAGGCCGTCGACGCCGCGGCGACGCTGGGACGCAAGGTGGCTCTGGTCGGGCGCTCGATGCGCAAGAACGTGAACATCGGCCGCTCGCTGGGGCACATCGAGGTTCCCGAGGGGATGCTGATCCAGCCCCAGGAGGTCGAGAACTGGCCTGAGCACAAGGTCGTCGTGATCTCCACCGGCTCTCAGGGCGAGCCACTCTCGGCGCTGCGCCGGATGGCTCACAACGACCACCGCCAGATCACGCTGCGCCGCGGCGACACGGTCGTCTTCTCGGCCACGCCGATCCCGGGCAACGAGCGCGCGGTCAACGAGACCGTCGACCGGCTCTACCACATCGGCTGTGACGTGGTGACGCCGCGCGATGCGCCGATCCATGCCTCCGGCCACGGTTACCACGAAGAGCTCAAGCTGATGCTCAACCTGCTCAAGCCGCGCTATGTGATGCCGATGCACGGCGACCACAAGCGAATCCATCTCCACGCCCAGCTGGCCGACGCGGTCGGGATTCATCCCGACGACGTGTTTCAGGGCGAGAACGGCCTGCCGCTGGAGATCGACGAGCGCGGTGCCCGCTTCGGAAACCCCGAGCAGGCCGGAATGATCTTCGTCGACGGGGTCGACATCGGCGATCCCGCCGACGTCGCGCTGCGCG
>OCZT010000701.1_pt1 | contig 33810 bp, 31 predicted proteins | sample 1539031 | NCBI WGS metagenome assembly OCZT01 (sample SAMEA3539308, study PRJEB22396) | soil metagenome | biome: tundra; feature: field; material: soil | place: USA | collected 2010-05 | depth 0.15 m | reverse complement strand
GTGGTGTAATGCATATAGTCAGGAGGCAGGGTTGACACCTTGCTATACCTACGCAAGTGCAGTGATAAAGGATTCAACCAGTGCAACAGCTTGTGATAATGCGGCTTGTGCATGGACAAATAATGGATACAGATTGCCTTCAGAAGGTGAATATCAATACGCGGCAAGTTATATAAACGGGTCAAGCTGGACGCCGTATAACTATGCCAGCGGAGCAACAGCGGACTATACCAACGCAGCGGCAACCGGACTTGTAGCGTGGTATGGTGCAAATTTTAGTAGTGCACAGGCAGTAGGCGGTAAAACAGCAAATGCGCTGGGAATTTATGATATGTCGGGGAATGTGTGGGAATGGTGTTGGGACTGGTATGGAACGTATCCCGGCACATCTACAGACTATAGAGGACCTGCAAGCGGTTCCCTCCGCGTGGTACGGGGCGGGGGCTTCGGCGTCGGCGCGGGCGGCATGCAGGTGGGCTACCGCAACAGCCTCAGCCCGTATGTCACGAGCTACAGCTACGGCTTCCGCTTTGCGAGGACCAATTAACATTTTGGATTTTTACCTTTTACATTTTGCAATGTATTTTTTGTGTGTTTGTTTGCATGTTTATCTTGCCCTGCGTGGCTGCCGAAGGCAAAGCCCGCAGGGCATTTTTTTTGATTTAAAATAATATAATGAGAATTAGGATTGCTGGACTTTATCCGTTCAGGTAAATTTTCCAAAGTTGAGTTAGTTACTCTTTTTTTGACAACTTTAGTATATTGTTGTATAACACAATCACCTCCTCCGAACAAAGCCACGGTTTAAGGCGTTCCATCCAGTTCAGTGTCTTTTCCCTACTTGTCCACCAGCCTTCGCTGAAGCTTCGGCTGGCGAGCCCTTCAGCGATGATTTAGTAAGCACGCCCACTATAGCTCTGTCTCGCGAAGGCTGCCCGCCAAAGCCTTCGGCGACGGCGGGCGCTGTGGTCTTAACGTTGTGGTTTTTATTTTAGTCAGCCTTCGCTGAAGCTTCGGCTGGCGAGCCTGTTCATATCCTTCCTGATTTGAGTTTCTGCTGTCGCGGTTAAGGTGATTGACTTTGCGGAAGAAGGCCTGTGTGAGATTGCGGTTTCAAAGGATATTATAAGGGAGTTTATGAGGGTTGCAAAAATACAGTTTGGGTGGGGCCCGGAGAAAAGCACAGCGGCAGAAGGTATTTTAAGGCAGCTTTGTACCGTGGTAAACCCGGCTGTCAGGGTCAGGGTGGTAAAGCAGGATCCTGACGATGACAGGATAATAGAATGCGCTTTAGAGGCTAAGTCAGGGTATATAATAACTGGTGATAAACATTTGCTTGACTTAAACGAATATAAGGCAATAAAAATATTAACGTTGGCGCAGTTTATAAAGTTTATGGTTTAAAGCAAGCCAGTACTATGCCTGACTTTCCAAAAGGATAAAAGTCAACAAAAAGCCGAAAAATCCCGCTTACAAGCGTTTCAAATTATTATATTATTTATAATGATAGTTGAATTCAATGCATAAATGAGCATTAAGGAGCATATCATGGAAAAAGAAGGTTCTGCAAAACCGGGAAATGAATATATTCCCGGAGTATGCAACATAGGGCGCGCCGAGATACGCATGCGCGCCGCAAGCGGCTGGATGGGTCTTGGCGTGACTATCGTGCTCTGGTCCGTGCTTGCGCTGACCCACACTTTACCGGGATGGAGGCTTTTTGTTTTTTTGCCTGCAATGCTGGGCGCCAGCGGTTTTCTACAGGCTGCTTTTCATTTTTGCGCGGGTTTCGGGATGAAGGGTGTGTTTAATTTCGGGCCTGAAGTTGGAAAGACTGACACGGTGATGCAGGCTGAATTCAGGAAAAAGGACAGGCAAAAAGCCCTATTCATACTGTTATTATCCGTATTAATAGGCGCAGTTGCGGCTGTGGCCGCGTTTTTAATCCGGTTCTAAAAATAAATGGAGGCTTTATGAAACCAGTTGCGGGTTTGTGGATCGATCACAGGAAAGCTACAGTTGTTATTTTGTCGGATGAAGGGGAAGTAACGAAACAAATATTGTCTAAGGTTGAAAAACAAAATGGCCGCCTGGACGGGGTACGTTCTGTCCAGCCGTATGAATCCCTTCTGGTATCCTCGGATGACAAGCAATTGAGGGACTTCAGCGGGCACCTCGATGTTTTTTATAAAGAGGTTTTAGAATCAGTAAAGGATGCTGAATCAGTCCTGCTTTTAGGTCCGGGCGAGGCAAAGGACGAAATGAAAAAATTCATGGAAAAAACCGGCAATCAGGACAGGGTGGCGGCTGTGGAAACCGCAGATAAGCTGACGGACCATCAAATTGCGGCGAAAGTGCGTAGTTTTTTTGAGGAACGTATCACAGGATAAACCGGGAGTTTATATTTGTAACACCCATAAGCCAACTAAAAAATAACTATTGACAATTCCTTTAAATAATAATATTATCCTATCTATAAAGGGTTTGAGTATCGGCAAATACGGGAATTTAAATCATTTAACTGTATTGATATTCGATTACATAACACCGCAAAGAGGCAGTTTTAGCTGATATTTATTCAACAGATGAACATAGGCCTTATAGAGGGGCTTCACGAGCACGGGGAAGGTTCAACCCGGCTAAAAGCGCCGCAATTTTAAGTTGCGGCGCTTTTATTTTTTTTTGCGGATTTGTGGTATAATAAAGAAAATTTTTTCGGGCGGTGTTTGTGGATAAAAAGGAACTGATTTTTCCGGCTTTGCTGGCTTTGTTTTGCGTGGTTTCCAACTTTATATGGCTGCGTATTGACACTGTGCCCCAGGCCTGGGATGAATCTGTGCATCTGCAGGCGGCATCTGCTTTTGCCGAAACCATAAAGCACGATCCCTTAAAGGTTATTCCAGATTTTGTGACCCGGGAAAATTATTACCCGCCGCTTGTTCCTTTTATCGCGGCTTTTTTCGGGCTGCATAACAATGACATGGATTCCTTTACTTATTCCATGGTTCTGTTCCATGCTCTGCTCATATTCTCTGTATTCGCGTATACGCGCCGCAGGTTTGATTTTTTGTCCGCGTGCGCGGCGTCCTGCCTGACCATGGCGTTCCCGCTGATTTATTCTCAGGGGCATTTCCTAATGCTTGACCTGCCATTGACCGCGCTTGTGATGTTTACTGTTTATCTTTTGTCCGGCCCGGATTTGTTCAGGCAAAAACGCTCCCTTATACTGCTGGGTGTGACAATGGGTGCTGCCATGCTCGTGAAGTGGACCTACTGGATTTATATCGCTATGCCGTTTATTTTCAGGCTTGTTGATGAGGCAAAGACACCTGAAAAAATAAGGAAACAGGATTTGTTTTTACTTTTTGGCATTATATTTTTAACAGCCGGCCCGTGGTATCTCTGGCATGCAATCCCCGTAGTCTCCAAACTATTAATGTATTCTTTTGACCGCGGCAGGGTTGAAGGGCTTCCTTCGGTATTCTCCATTGGATCGCTTATTTATTATTTCAAAATGCTGCCCGGGCTTTTAAGCCCCGTACCCGCGCTTATATGTTCAGCCGGCGCCATACTCATTATAGCCAAAAAAGAAAAGAAATTTATGGATATACTTTTGTTTTTTTTCGTCCCGGTTTTGTTCATGACATTGCTCCAGAATAAAAAAGACAGGTATATCATGCCGGCTCTTCCTTTTGCCGCAATCGCGGGGTCATACCTGGTATATATGATAAGGCACTGGATAAAAAACGCGAAGGCCTTTGCCGCTGCAGTATCCGCAATCGCGGTCTTAAGTTATACGTTCGCGGTCTATCCTTTTGGTTTTGCCTGGCCCCAGGCCGCAAGGCCGGTTAAAGCCGACTGGAAAATCATGGAAATACTGGATAAGGCAAAAAGCCCGGGGGTGTTTGTTCTGGTTCCCGATATCCCGGCCATGAATAATATTAATTATGGTTTTTATATAAAAAATTATTATCCGAATCTGCAGGTATCGGGCATATTTAACTTTCCCATGTTCGCGGATTATTTTCTCATAAAAACCGGCGCGCAGGGGCCGGTGTTCACAGCTTCGGATAAAAGGGAACAGATAACAAAAGACGTCTTGGAAAACAAGGGGCCTGCTTCGGGGTTCTATGGAAAAATTTATGAAACCGCGCTGCCTGACGGGTCGCGCGCCATGTTATATAAAAGGAAAGACAAAATCAGCGTGGACCCGGACCGGTTTGAAAGCGGGCTGAACAAAAGCAGCATGCAGCTGCTCGGGTTTTACTTAAAAGACGCGAAGAAATTCAGGTTCAAAACAGAGGTGGCGCCTGATACCGCGCTGGTAAAAAGCATACGGGTAGGTTTTGCCGAAGGGTTTGCCGGCGATTTTAAGCACAGGGACGCGGGGCTTAAAATAAAAAACGCCGATATTGAAATAAAGGACCTTCTTTTAAATCCGGAGGAACTTAACGCCGGGAACCTTTCCATACTATCGATAGGGGGGGTATACCTGCACTCACTCGAGGTCAATGAAACAGACCTGGCTGCTTTCGCGGCCATATATGCTAAAAAAGCAAAGGACCTGAAAGTAAAAATCGATAACGGCATTATAACTTTTTCCGCCGTGTATTCCGGGATCAACTTTGAGGCTGCCGTAGAATTATATAACCCTTCAAAGGAAAGCCCGGACATAAGCGTGAAGATAATCAGGTTAAAAGCGGGTTTCGTCAACATACCTGCCGGCCTGGCAAATTTCCTTATAAAGGATTATAATCCGCTGTTAAACAGGTCCAAATCGCCCGTGAAACTTTATTACAACGGCATTTACGCCCAAAAGGGCGTGCTGAAGATTTATTGAGATATTTCCGGAAAAGCCTGTTCGACCCCGGCTGCCGCATAAAAAATTGATACTTTTTAAAAATCCTGATAAAGGGGATCGGCAATTGCAGATTAAAAGGCCTGTTGCGATATTCCTGGCCACGAAAGCATTTACGTGGCTGACGTTTATCCTGATAACATTTATGTTGTACATATTCCGCGCAAGGGCAATACCATTCGGCAGTATGCTGGCTGATTCCCTTGAATGTTGGGACAGCGGGCATTACAGGGCCATAATCGAGCATGGCTATGATCTTTCCTGGAGGATGGTTTTTTTTCCGTTATACCCTTTGGCGGTTAAAGCCATGACGTTCCTGATAAAAGACACCCTATGGGCCGGTGTTGCCGTATCAAATTCATGCCTTTTGGCCGCTATCGTATATTTTTACAACCTGGTAGACAAAAATTACGGTAAAAAAATCGCGTCAATGTCGGTAATGCTTTTCATGTGCGCTCCGACAGCGCTTTTTTACATAACCAGTTACACGGAATCCATGTTTTTTATGCTTACAATCATGGGTTTTTATTACATCAATGAAAAAAACTGGCTTGCTGCGGTTTTTTTCGGCATGCTTTCCGCGGCAACAAGAAATGCCGGTATTTTGATCATGATCCCGTTCGTTGTCGGTTATTATGGAGCATACAAGGATTTCAAAAAGGAGTTCTATAAATTGGCCCTGTATCTTTTGGCCATTTTTTCCGGATTAGCCGCTTACATGTTCTATTCGAAGCACATTCATAACGATTATATTGCGTTCCTGCACGGCCAGTCGCAGTGGTATAAAGGCGGCCGCATTAGTTTTATCCCGTTTTTGGCTTATTTGAAATCATTGAAGAATTTCACGGTTGAACTCCAGCTTAAAGTGACCGACACTAGGGTGAACATGTCCTTTATTTATATGACAGTGACGCTCCTTTTACTGTATTTTGGGCGCAAACTTTTGAAGCTGAATGAGGCGGCGTACGCCTTTTTTATCGTGTTGTTTTTTTCCATCATAAACAGTTCCGAATCCATAGCGAGGTACTTAAGCGCGGTTTATCCGCTGTGGGTGCTGTTTGCGCTATGGATAGCAAAACAAAAAAAAGAAAAGCTGGTTTTTGGTATTGTGCTTGCATACATGATGACATGGCAGGCCTATATGAATTTCCGGTGGGTAATGAATTTTTGGGTGAATTAAAGGAGGCCATGGCCGCGTTTTTGTTTTTTTTTCGTCTTGACGCATTTGGGTTATTTGATATACTAAAAACAGTTCAAAATACATTTTCCCCCAAGGATATAATATGGATCACAAAAATACAGTTCTCTATGATGAACACATCAAACTAAAGGCTCTCATGGCTCCGTTCGCGGGCTGGAACATGCCCATACACTACGGCAGCATAATCGAAGAAACAAAATATACCAGGACTGCCGCGGCTGCTTTTGACATATGCCACATGGGCGAGTTTATCGTAACCGAGGACCCGGCTAAATCAACCCTGGATGAGACCATCACAAATCCGGTAGTCAAGATGAAGCCCTTAACCTGCCGCTACGGATTTTTATTAAATGACAATGGCACGCCTATTGACGACCTCATAGTGTACCGGATGAAAGAAGACAAGTGGATGATAGTGGTCAATGCTTCAAACATAGAACATGACGCGAAAAAAATAAAAGCAAACCTTTCCAAGGAAGCCGGATTTGAGGACATATCAGGCGCCTCGGTCAAGATAGATTTGCAGGGCCCGAAGTCAATGGAAGTCATGAAAAAACTTGTCGGCGATTCGATTAAAAAACTTAAATATTTCCAGTTTGATACCTTTGACCTGCTTGGCGGACGCCATATCATAAGCAGGACAGGATATACCGGGGAACTCGGTTATGAACTGTACATAAGCGCGGACAAGGGCGTGGAGCTGTGGAAAAAACTTCTGGCAGACCCGCTGGTTAAACCCGCAGGTTTGGGAGCGCGCGACATATTAAGGCTGGAAGCGGGACTGCCGCTTTACGGGGACGAATTAACAGAGAGCGTGACCCCGCTTGAGGCAGGCATGGAAAAATTCCTGGATTTTGAAAAAGAATTCATAGGCAGGGAAGCGTTGCTCAAGCAAAAAAGGACGGGTATAACAAAAAAACTCACGGGCGTGGCCATAGAAGGGCGCAGGACGCCAAGGCACACAAACCGCGTTCACATTAACAACTCAGACTGTGGTTTTGTGACCAGCGGGGTTTTTTCACCGCACTTAAACAAGGGGATTGGATTTATGTACCTGGACACGGATAAAGTCATAGAAGGAAATGAAGTGCTTATAAAACTTGATAAGGGAGAGACTTCAGGCAGGATCACCACCCCGCCTTTCATAAAAAACACATCCATAAAATATCAGGAGGCATGAGATGAACGTAAAAGACGGATATTTTTACAGCAAAGAGCACGAGTGGGTTAAAATAGAAGGTAATAAGGCAAAGGCCGGGATATCCGACTATGCCCAGCATAAGCTCGGGGACATAACTTACGTGGACCTGCCTGTTGCGGGCAAAGCAGTAAAACAGTTTGAGGTATTGACAGGTATAGAATCGGTAAAGGCGGCAAGCGACATATACTCGCCTATGACGGGAAAAGTTGTTGTTGTAAATTCAAAGCTGGAAAATGCGCCTGAACTCGTGAATAAATCGCCTTATGAAGAAGGCTGGATCGTTGAGATGGAAATATCAAACTTGTCCGAGACCTCCAACCTCATGAACGCGGCGGCTTATAAAACATTTTTATCCGGGCTGGAAGAATAATGGCCGGATTCACGCCGCACACACCTGCCGAAGTAAAGGAAATGCTCGGCGCCGCGGGTCTGACAGGCATCAAGGAATTATTTGCGGACATTCCGGCGGATTTGGCCCCAAAATCATTCAAAATCCCGGCAGGCATGACTGAATACGAAGCGCTAAGCGTTTTAAATTCCATGGCCGCCAAAAACAATACTTCAGCCGCAGTTTTCATGGGAGGCGGTTACTATGACCACTTTATACCCGCAGCGGTTGACGCCATATCATCGCGCGCGGAATTTTACACCGCGTATACGCCGTACCAGCCTGAAGCTTCACAGGGAACGCTGCAGGCTATTTTTGAATACCAGACCATGATGGCGAAATTATCGGGCCTGGAAGTTTCAAATGCCTCGCTTTATGACGGAGGCACTGCTTTATACGAGGCGATCGCCATGGCCATCAGGACCAATAACCGCTCAAAGGTGATAATAGACAAAGGAGTCAACCCAATATACAGGCAGATAGTAAAAACTTATGCCGCCAACCAGAAAATAGAGATTATGGAAGTTGACCTGAAGGATATATACACGGACAGGGAAAAGATAAAATCAATGCTTGATGAAAGTATTTCAGCCGTGGTCATGCAGACCCCGAATTATTTCGGTATAGTCGATGATTTTTCGGATATATACAAGTCGGCGCAGGAAAAAGGAATTACCAAGATAGCGGTGTTTTACCCCATGTCGTTGGGGATCCTCAAGACGCCCGGGGAAATGAACGCTGATATTGCCGTGGCTGACGGACAGTCTTTGGGCCTGCCGCTTTCATTTGGAGGGCCTTATCTGGGGATCATGGCCGCGTCAAAAGGATACGTAAGGAAAATGCCGGGAAGAATAGTGGGAGAGACCGTGGATAAAAACGGCACAAAATGCTACGTGCTCACTTTGCAGGCAAGGGAGCAGCATATAAGAAGGGAAAAAGCGACTTCAAACATATGTTCAAACCAGGCGCTTTGCGCATTAAGGGCCGTCGTGTACCTCGCGCTTTTGGGCAGGGAAGGCTTCAGGAAAGCATCCCTTGTTAATTTTGAAAAAGCGGAATATTTAAAATCAAAATTAAAGAAACTGGCGGAAATAAAAAAAGGAACCACGTTCAATGAATTTACGGTTAAGCTTGATTGCGGCGCGGCTGTTTTCGCTAAAAAAATGCTGGCAAAAGGGTTCGCCGCCGGCATACCCGCATCGCTTTATTATCCCGATAAAAAGAACTATCTTATCATAGCGGCCACGGAAAAAAGGACGAAAAAAGAAATGGATGACTTTGCTGTTGCCTTTAAATCAGCACTGTGAGGGGACATATGGAAAACATATTTGAAAAAAGCGTATCAGGCAGGCACGGGGTGGGCGCGGGGACTCCCGATGAAAAGTCGATCAATAAAATACCGGCGTCTTTAAGGCGCTCCACAGAGAGCAGCCTTCCCGAACTGTCCGAACTTGACGTGGTCAGGCATTATACGAAATTGTCAAAACTGAATTTTTCCGTGGATACCGAATTTTATCCCTTGGGTTCCTGCACCATGAAATACAACCCCAAGGTCAATGAAGCCGCAGGCGTGATACCGGGCTTTGCCGCGCTTCACCCTTACATGGCCATGATAGATGAGTCCGCGGCGCAGGGCGCCATGGAAGTCATATACAATATTTCCTCCTTGTTGTGCGAAATAACAGGCATGAAAAAATTCACAACGCAGCCCTATGCGGGCGCGCACGGGGAACTTTTGGGAATGCTGCTTACGGCCGCCTATCACAGGAAAAAAGGCAATAAGAAAAAATACATAGTGGTCCCCGAGTCGGCGCACGGCACTAATCCGGCTTCAGCCGCGGTCGCGGGCTACTCCATAATTACCGTTCCCGTGGATGCGGAGGGCGGCATGGACGTGGATATTTTCAGGGAAAAGATGAACGATGAAGTGGCCGGGGTTATGATGACCATGCCGAGCACACTGGGGGTCTTTGAAAAAAAGATAAAGGAAATAGTTGAAATAGCAGGGCAGCATGACGCGGTCATGTATTATGACGGTGCGAACTTAAACGCCATACTCGGCAAAGTAAGGCCCGGTGATATGGGTTTTGACATAGTTCACATAAACCTGCACAAGACATTTTCAACCCCGCACGGCGGGGGCGGGCCCGGTTCGGGCGTAGTCGGCGTATCAAAGCGTATAGCGCCTTTTTTACCCGAGCCATACGTGGAAAAGAACAAGACTGGGAAATTTTGCATAGCCGCGGGCAGCAGGGATTCAATAGGAAAGGTTGCCTCGTTTTTCGGGAACTTCGGGGTCATACTTAAGGCTTATACCTATATAATGATGCTTGGGAAGGAAGGCCTTATAGATGTGTCTGAAATGGCGGTACTAAACGCAAACTATATAATGGTAAAACTCAAACCCTTTTACGACCTGCCGTATGATAGGATATGCATGCACGAATGCGTATTCACGGCCAAAAATCAGATCAAGAACGGCGTGCACGCTTTGGACATAGCAAAAGCGTTAATTGACCGCGGTTATCACCCTCCGACCATATATTTTCCGCAGGTGGTGGAGGAAGCCATCATGATAGAGCCCACGGAAACAGAATCAAAGCAGGAAATCGATCTATTCATAGAAGCCATGAAAGACATCGCGGCTTTGGCAATAAGCGACCCTGAAAAAATAAAAAATGCGCCTTCAACAACGCGGATTTCAAGGCCCGACGAAACAAAAGCGGCGAGGGAACTTAAACTTACATGTTTTTAAAGACAAGCAGGTTCATACCTTTCGGTTATTTCTCGCCTTATGAAAACATGGCCATTGACGAATACCTGATATCCTACTATGAAAGGACGCTTCAGCCTGTTTTCAGGCTGTATGCCTGGAGTCCGGCCGGGATTTCAGCGGGAAAAAACCAGGAAGTGCTCAAGGATATAGATCTGGAAAAGTGCAGGCGTGACGCAGTGCCTGTTGTCAGGAGAATCACGGGAGGAGGCGCTATATACCACAATAATGAAGTCACCTATTCGATAGTATGCTCCGGGAAAGACCTTTCAAAAAATGACCTGACTGTAAAAGAATCTTTTGAAAAACTCAATGAATTTATGATCAAAATGTACTTAAAATGCGGCCTTGCAGCCGCTTACGCTAAGGACCTTAATACTGCAGGCACAAAAATAGGCGGCATATCGGCTTTTTGTTTTGCCTCAAATGAAGAGTATGACCTGGTGATAAAAGGCAAAAAGATCGGCGGCAACGCGCAGTCAAGAAAAAAAGAACTGATATTCCAGCACGGCTCCATACCGTTGTCAAGCGCCCCCCAGGCCATGGATTATTTCAATAAAAAAGAGGACAGCGGCAATTATTCGGACTTAAGCACTTTGACAGGCAGGGATATGGGTGAAGTCGAAGTATGCGCGAATATGGTGTCGTCTTATACTGAAACTTTCAACTGCGATCTTGAGATAAAACCGCTGAATACGGCGGAAAAGCGGGAAGTTGTCGCGCTTTTAACCTCAAGGTATGCCGTCAATAACTGGAACCTGAAACAATGAAAAAACCCGGATACGCGGTCAAAAAAATAGATTTTAAGGCCATGCAGGGCACGGAAAGCCTGTTATCCGGCCTGAATCTTCACACAGTGTGCCACCAGGCGCGCTGCCCCAACATATCGGAATGTTTTGCCAGAGGAACCGCAACGTTCCTGATACTCGGCGATACATGTACGAGAAACTGCAGCTTCTGCAATGTGAAAAAAGGGAAACCGGAAATTTATGATGAAAGTGAACCCGAAAAAGTAGCTGAGGCTGTGGTCAGGTTAAAACTTAAGTACGCAGTAATTACATCCGTTACAAGGGATGATATGGAAGACGGCGGGGCCGGCGCTTTCGCTGAGGTAATAAATGAGATAAGAGGCAGGAGCATGGAGACTAAAGTAGAGGTCTTAGTGCCGGATTTTCAGGCTTTGGAATCCTCAATAAAGAAAGTAATTGATGCAAACCCTGAAGTTTTTGCGCACAATGTTGAGACAGTGCCGTCGTTTTACCATGTCAGGAAGGGCGCGGATTATAAAAGAAGCCTGCATGTGCTTGCAATTGCAAAGGAAATTAATCCGCGTATGACCACAAAATCAGCCGTGCTTTTGGGGTTCGGAGAAAGTGAAGATGAAGTGCTGGAAGTGTTTGACGATCTGGTGGCAACAGGGTGCGATTATATAAGCATAGGCCAGTATTTACAACCGGATAAAGAACACGCAAGTGTGGTAGAATATATAAAACCGGAAAAATTTGATTGGTATAAGCAGAAAGCATATGACGCGGGTTTTAAGCATGTTGAAAGCGGAGTGTGGGTTAGAAGTTCGTATATGGCGGAGACTTATAATTTAAAATTCAAAATTGAAAATTAAGGTATTTTGTAATGTGCTATTATAATAAAGGTGCAAAGCACACCTTAATTTTCAATTTTGAATTTTAAATTCAACCGGAGGTTTAAAAATGAAGTACAGAAAGCTCGGTAAGACGGATTTAAATGTGTCTGAAATAAGCCTTGGCTGCTGGACTTTGGGCGGAGTCAGCTGGGATAAGGGAAAGTCGGCCGGATGGGCGGATGTTGACGAGAAAGAAGCCATAGAAGCCATCAATTACGGCATGGAAAAAGGCGTGAACCACTTTGACAATGCCGATACTTACGGCAACGGCAAAGCAGAGAGGATGCTGGCAAAGGCGCTCGGGACAAAGTCGAAACAAATAATCATAGCCACGAAGATCGGCCATGTAAAAGGGACAGCGGAACACGCTTACGAACCCGCCCATATAAGGCACCAGTGCGAGCAGTCGCTTATTAATTTAAAACGTGATTACATAGACCTTTACTACTTCCACCACGGCGATTTCGGGCCCGATGATATTTATGTTGACGGGGCAGTGGACATGATGAACAAGCTTAAAAAAGAGGGAAAGATAAGATGGCTGGGGCTGTCCACTTATTCGGAAAATGATTTTTTAAGGCTCACCCCGAAAATCAAACCCAATGTGCTGCAGAGCTGGGGAAATATAACGGACGATCAGTTTGTCAGGAGCGGCAAGCCTGTGGCGGAACTGATGAAAAAAGACGGTCTTTCCTTTGTGGCTTTTTCTCCACTTGCGCAGGGCCTGCTGCTGGGAAAATTTTCGTCAAAAAATCCGACCGTATTTGCCGACGGCGATCACAGGAAAAACGACCAGCGTTTCACACCGGCGGAAATTGCGAAGCTTGAACCAAAGGTTGATAAATTAAAGCAAAAATTCGGATCAGAAATCAAGGATCTCTCAAGGGTTGCGCTGCAGTATATTTTAAGTTATGATATTACCGGCTGCGTTATCCCGGGTTTCAGGAATAAAAAACAGGTTGAGATGAACCTTCAGGCCGCGGACAGACCTTTATCGGTGGAAGAGGTTAAATATATAAAGGATGTTTTTGCGTCGTAGTCACCGGAAATAGAATTTAAAACAAAGGTTTGCACCAGGAGGATTTCATGTACGATATCGTAATAATAGGCTCCGGCCCGGCAGGGCACACAGCCGCCTTGGAAGCGGCAAAATGCAAACTGAAGACCGCGATAATAGAACGAGAGCCGGAAAAAATCGGAGGGGTCTGCTTAAATGAAGGATGCATACCGCTCAAGGGGCTTCTTCATTACTCCATGCATGAAACTGATTACCATTATATACGCGGTAATGTAATGCAAAGGGTCGGGTTTATACGCGACGGATTAAGGAACAGGATGGAAAACGCCGGGATAGATATAATCAACGGGGAAGCCAGGTTCAAATCCCCGCATGAGATAGAAGTGGCGGGTAAAACAATAACCTTCGGGAATATGATCATTGCCGTGGGTTCATCTTCGAAAAAAATATTCAACAACCCGGCAGTGTACGCACCCGAGAAAATATTTGAGCTGGGCGAGGTGCCTAAAAAAGCGCTTATTATAGGCGGAGGGGTCATTGGCTGCGAGTACGCATCTTTCCTTAATAATATAGGCGTAAGCGTGGACATAGTTGAACTTATGGATTCAATCCTTTTTGGCGAGGACATGGAATCGGTCAGGACAGTGGCGCGCGAATTCAAGAAAAAAAATATAAAGTTATTTGAAAAAAGCGAGGTTATGGGGATAAGCACGGACCGGGAAGTACAGATAAGGTCCGGGGACACAATTATTATGGAAAAGTACGACATGATATTTGAGGCCACAGGAAGGCGGCCAAATACAGGCAGGATAGGGCTCGATATTGCCGGCGTCAAGGTGGATGAAAAAGGTTTCATAGAAGTAAACAATAATATGCAGACAAGCGCGCCCAATATCTATGCCGCAGGCGACTGCATAGCCGGCCCCATGCTTGCCTATGCTGCGGCAAGGGAAGCTTCCACAGTTATTTCCCATATTACGAAAAGTTGGCAGGGAAACATAGATTATGATATGATGCCCAAACTGGTTTTTTCATGCCCCCAGTTGGGGAGCGTCGGCGTGAGCGTGGAAAAAGCGAAAAAAAAAGGGATAGATTTCAGGGTTTATAAATACTTTTTTAAGGCGATCGGAAAAGCGGTCGTGGAAGGCAGGGACGCTGGTTTTTTAAAGCTTATCGCCGATGTAAATGAAGGAACAATCATAGGAGCTGCGGGAGTTGGCAATGAGATGGCGGATATATTTAACGAACTGACGGTAATAATACAATCAAAGATAAAAATAGCCGCCCTGAAGGAGTGTATGTTCATACATCCGTCGTATTCGGAAATAATTGCCGAGGCATTGAACTGGGGTTAAAATTTTCTGAAGAAAATTTTTGGAGGATGAGGAGTCAGTGTGAGGAGGTAGGAAAACGGTGAATATCCGGACGCAGGACATGGTCTTGTCAGTTATTTAGCAAGCCCTGCCGCTTTCATCTTCTTAATCCAGTCTAAGGCCAGTGTATAATTTGGGTCGTATTTCAGTACTGTTGTAAGTTCATCGTAGGCTTCCTTATATTTTTTCATCCTGAAGTAAGCCGCTCCCAGGTTGTAGCGGGCCTCCGTGCTTTCAGGCTTTATTTTCAGCGCCCGCAGGTACATTTCCTCGGCTTTTTCAAAATCACCCCTGTTAAAATATATGTTAGCGAGATTGTTTATGGCGCTTGTGAATTTGGGATTTAAGTCAAGGACCTTGTTGTATTCTTCAACTGCCTTATCCGTCCTGTTGTTGTTCATATAAACATTGGCGACATTATAATGCGATTCTATGAAGTTCGGGAACATCAAAAGACCGCGGTCGTAGTATTTCACCGACTTATCGTTATTTCCCATGGCGTTATATGCATTGCCCGAGTACAGCAGGAGTTCTATTATGTCGGTGCCGCGGGGGTTTGATTTTAAGGCGCGTTCAAATATTTCGCGTGAGGCCTCATAATTTTTATTCATAAAAGCAGCCTGGCCGGCGCGTATGCAGGTATTGGCGAGCAAAAAATCGACCTGCAGCGCCGAGAATATGGCGGCAAGGACAAAAACAAGAGTCGGCACCCATGATTTAGGTTTATCCGAGGATATTTCAACCGTTATTTTTGTCTCGGACAGGGAAAAAACCGCGAACAAGGTCCACAGGAGTATAAGCGTGGGCGCGACGCGCCATGGGAAATTAAGAAGGCTGTTTATAAGGAAGGCCACAATTGCGCCGGATATGCCCAGCAGTATGTTCTTCAATACCGGGTTATTTTCCGCGGCCGCGTTTTTTAAGGACATTGCAAGTATGGAAATAAACAGCCATAGGTATATGCCCAGCCCTGTAAAACCGGTTTCCGCTAGAGTCTGCAAATAATCGTTATGCGTGTAAAGTTCCACATGGGGCTCGACCTGCGCCGCCATGGAAGGCGATACTTTTTCCCACCTGTCCAGGACCTTCCTCTGGAAAAAGGATGTATTTAGCGAAAAGCCCCCTATGCCCGCGCCCAATAACGGGTTTTTCATGGCCATCTGCAGGGCTGATTCCCAGTAAAAAAGCCTGACAGCCACGGAATTATTTGTAAGGGAGAAACCAGATTTTAACCTGTCCACTATGGTCTGGCTGTTTTTATTTATGGGATTTGGAAATGAAAAGATTACGGCCAGAAAAACAACAAATAAGGCTATACCAATTGCAAAGATCCTGTTGCGCGCAAAAAAAACTTTCCCATATGACGCCCCGAGTATGATGAACATGTAGATCAAAGAACCCAAAAAGCCGAGCCAGGCCCCGCGGCCGTGGGAAACTATGATGAGTATGAACATGAAGCAAAGGTATAAGGTTACCAAAAATTTGGTTATCCTTTTTATCGGGGAAATTATCAGCGCTATCATGACCGGGATCAGGACAGAAAACTGGGTGGCCATGTAGTCCGGGTTGCCCATGGTGGAGTAAACTCTGCCCTCGCCGAAAGACACCCACTTTATGAAATCCACGCCAAGGTACTGGAGCAGTCCGTATGTTGTGACTAAAAAGTGCGACCCCAGGATGAAGAATAAAAGTTTCGGGATGTCCTTTTTTGAAAATACGTTTATCATGAGGAAGTACATGAGCGCGTTGGCGAGTATGAACTTAAAGAACTGCCAGTGCATGGGGAAAGCATTTTGATTCAAAAAAATCCCTTTGAGAAAGGAAAGGAAAGCAACAGCGGTAATGCCGGCCAGCGGTATGGAAAAAGAGGTTCTTTTGATAAAAAACCTGCCTGATACGGCCTGCCGTGACAGGAAAAGCGCCAGGGCAAAGGCCAAAAGCACATAAAAATTGACGGTTTTAGGTGTTTCAAAACTTTCATTTGCCGGAAGCCAGAAAGAAAGCGGCACAATGAAAAGTATCATATATAAGGAAAGGTGCAGCAGTTTGTCTATGTAGCCTTTAAGCTTTTCAGAAGCCAAAATAACCCTCCGGTTTTGAGATCATAAGGATTGTATTTTAAAGACGGGAAAATGTCAAGAACGTAAGGGGGGAACGTAAGGGGGGACCCCAAGGCTTGACTATCCATAATCTATCGGGTATAATCTGTGGGTAACACGTATCCGTATGGTTTTGCCAAAAACTTATGCGGCCGGACGATTCTTGTGCGATTAGAAAGTGACTTATCTTTCCATTGCGCTAAAAAAGAGGTTTTTTACAATGCGTTTTATATATTTCAGGGCAAGACAATATCTGCTTCTCATACTCGGCATATCCTTAATTGCATGCGGGATATTTCTGAACTTTTTGCCCGACATAAGGGGTGTTGAAAAAGGCGTAATGATACAGGTACAGGGCAAGGGGAAAAATAAAATTGAAAGATTTGTTTCCCCTTTGTCCGGTGACTTTGTCTTTTCAAGCAAACTACCCAGACACGTGACCGGCGCTATAATAGTTTCAGAAGACGAGGATTTTTATTCCCATAACGGCATAAGTATGGATGAAATATTACAGGCGGTCCAGTTCGACATCAAATACCGTACATTAAAGCACGGGGGAAGCACCATAACCCAGCAGGTGGTAAAAAATGTATATTTGTCAGGGGAGAGGAAGTTCTCCAGAAAAATCATAGAGGCAATCACCGCCCTGCGGCTCGAAAAAAAACTCAGTAAAAAACAGATACTTGACTATTACATCAATATCGCGGAATTTGGCAGCGGGATATACGGGATAGGGCAGGCTTCGGAATATTATTTCAATAAGACGCCTGAAGAACTGACCCCCCGGGAAGCCGCCATGCTCGCTGTCACTTTACCCAAACCAAAAGCGAGGGGCCAGGCCCTGCTGGCACAGGATAAGGACGGGTTCCAGAAGAAAAGGGTGCAAAGGCTGCTGGCAAGGATGAAAGAGCATGGGTATATCAGTTAAAAGCCGGTTGAAAGCCCAATATTAAAGTTATTAAGCCAAAAGACAAATCCCTAAGTTTCAAACTATAACCGTAAAAACTATTTGACAAAATAAAAATGTCATGTTATATTTAACCAAATGGTTAAACCAATTGGTTAAGGAAACAATATGAAACAAAAGAAAATCAAATCAGCCGTCAACAGGATGAAAAAAATTCCTTTAAAGCGCATTTCAGCGGCTATCGCCGTATGGATCGCTGTTTTTGGAGGGGACAACAGGTGAAAAAATATTGAAAGCCGATGACAACAAAACCAAGGGCAGGATACTGGAATCTGCCATGGATGAATTCGTGGAGTTTGGGTTTTACGGGGCGCGCACGCAGCGCATCGCGGACAAGGCAAAGGTAAATAAGGCGCTGCTTCATTACTATTTCAGCGGCAAGGAAAGGATCTATGAGGAGGCCCTGGCCAAGGTGATCGGGCTTCTTATAGAAAAACTGAACGCCATAAGCGACGAGCCTGTGGAAATAGAAAAGAAAATGGAACAGATAATGGATGTCTACATAAGCCTCTTTACGGATTACAGCGGGTATTTCAGGTTTGTGCTGTCCGAGGTCTTAAGGGGCGGGGATAAGTTAAAGAAAATATTGGTGCCAAGGATAAAGGAGATACCTTTTAACCCAATAAACGGGTCCCTGTACAGGTATTTCAAGGAGCAGATGAAAAAGGGGAACATAAAGAAAGTAAACGTGTTTCACCTTGTAATTAGCATAATATCCCAGATAGCGCCGGTATACTTTGCAAAAGGCGTCATAGAAAAGATAGTAGGCGGTGTTGGTTTTGATAAATACGTGTTCAATAGATTCATAAAAGACAGGAAAAAGTTCGTAATAGACCTGACCATGGACGGGATAAGGAAAAAATAATGCCGGATGGCGGATGCGGAATAAAAACCGTGAAGTTCAGCCGGTAATTGGATTAAAAATTATATTTACCGCAGGAGGTAATGCATGGATATGGAAAAAGTAAAAAAAGCAAGGCCGATAATAGCGGCAATGGTGATCCTTACGGTCCTGGGTATCTGGCTGGTGCCGAAGATGTTTAATAAGGAAAAAGGTATTTTAGCCTCCGGAACGGTTGAAGTGAGGGAAGTGGATGTCGCGTCCCGTATATCAAGCAGGGTTACTTCGCTTTCGGTTGATGAAGGCGCATCAGTTATAAAAGGACAGCTTTTAGCCGCGCTCGATGACTCCATAGTTGCGGCGCAGAAGGACGCGGCTGCGGCCATGTTTAAAAATTCCCAGGATATATATAACAGGTCAAAGAACATGTTCGAGGCAAGCTCGATATCCCAGCAGCAGTTTGACCTGTCACGCGCCAATTTCATCAGCGCCGCGTCACAGCTTAAACAGGCAGAGGTAATGACACAGGAAGCATCTGTTACGGCCCCCTGGGACGGCGTGATACTTAAAAAATATGTGGAAGTAGGAGAACTTGTTTCGCCCAGTTCGCCGTTATTTACCCTGGGTGACCTGGGAACCGCAAAAGTAACCATATATGTGCCGTTAAAGGAAATGGAAATGATAAAATACGGGGACGATGTAAAAGTCAAAATAGACGCGTTGGATAAGAAAGAGTTCACGGGGAAAGTAACATTCATATCAAGCCAGGCTGAGTTCACACCCAAGAACGTGCAGACAAAAGATGAAAGGATAAAAGAAGTATTTGAAATCCAGGTAACGGTCCCAAATCCGGAGCATATCTTAAAACCGGGAATACCGGCGGATGTGGAGATAAAGATGTAAAGATTGTTCTTTGTTCTCTGTTCTCTGTTCTTTGTTCAAAGGCCAGAACACAGAACAGAGAACAGAGAACAAAGAACAGAGAACAAAGAACAGAGAACAAAGAACAGAGAACAAAGAACAAAGAACAGAGAACAAAGAACAACAAAGGACCCCCATGAACGTAATCGACGTAAAAGGCCTGACAAAAAAATTCAAGGATGTTACAGCGGTTAACGGCCTGAATTTTTCCGTGGAACGCGGGGAAATATTCGGGCTGATCGGGCCGGACGGCGCCGGAAAAACAACCACGCTGCGCATACTGGCCGGCATAATGCTTCCGGGAAGCGGACAGGTAATGGTGCTTGATAAAAAACTTCCCGATGCTGCCGAGGCGGTTAAGGAGAAAATAGGGTACATGTGCCAGAGGTTCAGCCTTTACACCGACCTTACTATAAATGAAAACATAGCATTTTTCGCGGATGTTTACGGCATTGACAGGAAAACGCTCTATGAAAGGCTTGCGCCGCTTTTAAAAATGACAAGGTTGGAACCTTTTAAAGACAGGCTGGCGGGTAAACTTTCAGGCGGAATGAAGCAGAAACTTGCGCTGATATGCACGCTTATACACAGGCCGGAGATACTCTTTTTGGACGAGCCTACCACGGGAGTGGATCCGGTATCCCGGAGGGAATTTTGGGAAATACTGCAGGGGATACATTCGGAAGGCGTCACAATAGTGGTGAGCACCCCGTACATGGACGAGGCAGAGCAGTGCTCGCGAATAGGCCTCATGTTCAGGGGCCAGATAGTGCTTACCGACACCCCAAAAAATCTGAGAAGGAACTTAAACGGGGTGGTTGTTGAAGTGACAGGCGAAGGCAAAGAACATTTGGTACTGGAAGCCATAAAAAACAGCAAATATATTAAGGACTGGCAGCAGCTGGGAGAGCGGTTCCATGTGATACTTACCGACAATGCCGCAGCTGACGATTTTTGCGGCAGGATATGCGGCGAGGTTACGGTGAGGCGCATAGCGGCGAGCGTGGAGGATGTTTTTGTGGAGAGGATAAAGGCGTAAAGATTGTTCTATGTTCTGTGTTCTTTGTTCTGTGTTCTTTGTTCTTTGTTTGGTTTCGAACAGAGAACAGAGAACAGAGAACAGAGAACAGAGAACAGAGAACAGAGAACAGAGAACAAGGAGCTCCATGCAACAAAGCGTAAGCGCAAAGAACCTACAGAAAACCTTCGGCGATTTTGTCGCCGTGGATTCCATATCTTTTGAGGTTGAAAAGGGCGAGATATACGGGTTTTTAGGCGCAAACGGCGCTGGAAAAACCACCACTATACGCATGCTTTGCGGGCTGCTGGAGCCCACTTCCGGGGATGCGATTGTTGCCGGGTTCTCCATAAAGAACGACCCTGAAGAGGTAAAAAAGCGGCTCGGCTATATGTCGCAGAAATTTTCTCTTTATCCCAGCCTGACAGTGGCGGAAAATATCGATTTTTACGCGGGCCTTTACGGGAAAGACGATGAATTTATAAAGCAACGCATGCCCGAAGTCTTAAAATACACCGAACTTGACGGTTTGGAAAAGAATATAGTCGGAGACATGCCCGGCGGGTTAAAACAAAGGGTGGCACTGGCCTGCGCCATCGCGCACAAACCCGAGATAGTGTTCTTAGACGAACCGACTGCGGGCGTGGACCCGCTTCTGCGTCGCAGGTTCTGGGAGATAATAGACATGCTTTCAAAATCAGGCATCACGGTATTTGTGACAACACATTATATGGACGAGGTGGAACACTGCCACAGGATAGCGCTCATGAATAACGGGCGTATAATAAAGGAAGGTACCATACATGACATAAAATCCGCGGTATTTAAAAAGCCGATAATGGAAATAGAATCAGAAGCGCCGGTCGAGGCTTATAAATTACTCAGCGCGAAAAAGGATGAACTTGGAGAAATTTCAATACATGGCGCGCTCATACACCTTATACCGCTGTCCGGCATGGAACAGGCGGACGCGGTCATAAGGGAAGTGCTAAACGGAGCCGGGATAAAATTCTCCAAACCGGAGAACGTGGAACCCACTATGGAGGATGTTTTTGTAAATCTTGTCAAAGGGAGCGAGTCAAGTGGCAAATGACAGGGGCACTTTAAACTTTAAAAGGATAATACCGGTGTTTAAAAAAGAGTTCCTGCATATAGTAAGGGATGCAAGGTCGCTGGCCATAGTGCTTGTCGCACCCGTGCTGCTCCTGGTGCTGTATTCCTATGCAGTGACGTTTGACATAAATAAGCTGGATTTTTCCGTGGTGGATTATGACAGGTCCGCGTTAAGCAGGCTCATTGCGGCGAAATTCACATCGTCCGGGTATTTTGAGATGTATAAACCGGCAGAAAATAATATGGCGAAAAGCGTCGAAGCCATAAGGATAAACAGGATAAAGGCCATAGTGACCCTGCCCCTGGGCCTGGAAAAAGCAGTTAAAAAGAACCAGACGGCAAAGATACAGGTTATAGGCGACGGGTCCGACCCGACTACCACCAATACGGCCCTGGGTTACGCGAATATGATCATCGCGAGCGTGTCCCGGGGCATACTGCTTGAAGAGGTAAAGAGCAGGGGGTTTAACCCGAAGACCATACCCATGGTGGAAACCGTGCCCAGGGTCTGGTACAATCAGGAACTCAAAAGCTCAAATTTTATTATTCCCGGCCTTATCGCCATAATCATGATGCTCATAGCCGCGCTTCTCACTTCGCTTACCATAGTGGGTGAAAAGGAAAAAGGGACCTTTGAGCAGCTTATATCCACGCCGATCAAACCGCTTGAACTTATGATAGGAAAATTAACGCCTTATATACTGATATGCCTGATAGATGTGGCTGAAATCGTGATTGTGGGCATATTGTGGTTCAAGGTGCCGTTTCAGGGCAATTATTTTACGCTTGTTATATTTTCATTGTTGTTCCTTTTCTGCGCCCTGGGCCTGGGCCTTTTCATATCAAGCCTTGCTTCAACCCAGCAGATGGCTGTCATAGCCACGGCCTTTTCAACGCTGCTCCCGTCCATATTATTGTCGGGGTTTATGTTCCCTATAGATTCCATGCCGTGGATAATAAGGATGATTACCTATGTATTCCCCGCCAGGTATTTTATAACGGCGCTGCGGACCATATTTTTGAAGGCCGACACGGGCATATCCGCGCTTTGGGGCGAGGCGTGGTTCCTGTTCTTATTCGGCATGATATTCCTGCTGATTTCGGCGAACAAATTCAGGAAAGACCTGGGATAAAAAAAATGAGATATTGGAAAGAAGGTTCAAATGCGTAAAGTGCCTGTTTTCATAAGCCAGATGCTGCATGTCATGAAAAAAGAGATAATAGAGATACAGCGTTCCGGCGTGGGCCGTTTCCTTATAATAGCTCCCATTTTGCAGGCCATAGTTTTCGGTTTCGTGGCCGTGACCGATATTACCCATGTAAAGACCATGATATGCGACGAGGACGGATCTGTCCTGAGCCGTTCCCTGGGGGAAAAATTTTATAACAGCGAATATTTCAGGGTCGTGAATTATTCAAGGACCCCGGAAGACATAAAACCCGAGTTCGGGACGAACAGGGCAAAGATATGCGTGCGCATACCGGAAAAATTCTCTGAGAACATTAAAAAAGGAAAAAAAACGCAGGTGCAGCTCATAGTTGACGGGTCCGACTCCAACAGCGCGGGAATATCCATGACCAGGGCAGTGCTCATAATTAACGGGTTCTCATCGGAAATATTCGCGAAAAAAATGACGCAGATGAGGAATATAGTGGGTGCTTTGCCGTCTGTGGTGATGGAAGACAGGGTCTGGTATAATCCTGAATTAAAAAGCGCGAACACAATGGTGCCCGGGGTCATAGCCATGATCGTGACCATAGTAACACTTGTTATCACTGCTTTGTCGCTTGTAAGGGAAAAAGAATCCGGGAACATAGAGCAGATGCTTGTCACCCCGGTCAAGCCGTGGCAGATAATAATGGGAAAGATAATACCGTATATATTTCTCGCGCTGGTGGATATAATCCTGATAATAATAGTATCCCTGATCGTTTTTCAGATAGATTTTGCCGGGAATTATTTCCTGCTTTTGGGACTTTCCCTTATAATGATAATAACCAACCTGGGAATAGGGATCCTTATCTCAACCATTTCAGCCACGCAGCAGCAGGCCATGCTTACCTCGATATTTTTCATGATGCCGAATATACTGTTGTCAGGGTTCATATTCCCGATAAAGAACATGCCAATAATCCTTCAGTGGTTCACTTACCTGATACCAATGAGGTATTACCTGGTCATAGTCAGGGGGATATTCCTAAAGGACCTGGGGTTCATGGAACTGCTCCCACAGAGCGGGGCGCTATTCCTTTATGGCGTGATAGTTTTTACCATAGCTGTGAAGCAGTTTAAGAAAACCGTCGGGTAAATTAAACATAATTCAGTATATAACTACGGGCACAATGTGTTTTTATCCCCTTGAAAATGATGAAATTATCAATTATAATTACTGTATACAAAATCCTATAGACCGGTGATGTTATGAAAATTATGAAATTTATCACAGCTGCCGTACTTTTATGCCTGCTGCCGGCTTGTGTCCTCGGCGCCAATACTTTTAAAGAAGGCAATAAAAGTTATTTGGACGGCGATTACGCAAAAGCCCTGGAGGGTTATTCCAAATTCATCAAGGACAAACCCGGTTTTTTTGAAGGGTATTACAACGCTGGAAATTCCCTATACAGGCAGGAACAGTATGAAGACGCGCTTAAAATGTACAATAAAGCTCTGGAATTAAACCCCAAAGACGAGGATACAAAAACAAACATACTGGTCACGCAGGATAAGATAAAAAAGCAGGAGGAAAATAAGGACAAGAAAGACAAAAAGGGCGGCAAAGATAATAAACAGGATAAAGGGAAAGACGGCAAAGACAAACAAAATCAGCAGGGGCAACAGGGAAAGAATCAGGATAATAAAGGGAAAGACGGCAAAGGGCAGGAACAAAAAGGACAACAGGGCAAGGGCTCCCAGGCCGGTAAAAGCGGCCAGAACAGCGGTGCGGGACAGGGGCAACAAAAAGCCGGGAATAAACCCGACCCGCAAAAAGAACTCGGTATGTCCGCTGATGAAGTGCAGGCTCTGATGAATATGACGCAGAAATCGGAAAAGGATTATAAAAATTATTTTGGAAAACAATACAGGCACAAGCAGAACGAGAATGATTTTCCGAATGTTTTCAACATGTCCCCCGAGGAAATACGCAATTATATGATGCGGCAGAGTATGGAACCGGATAATATGCAGCAGGCGCCGCCAAAAGGCAACAGCAAGGAAAAGGACTGGTGAAAAAATATTTCACCGAAGACATACCCGGCCTGATAGACAATTACGAGGACCGGCCCGAACAGGTTGAAATGGCAGAGGCTGTCAAATTGGCCCTGAAAAACAGCGATTGCCTCATAGTGGAAGCAGGTACTGGCGTTGGCAAAACACTGGCTTACCTTATTCCTATGGCGGAATACGCCCTGGACAATAAAAAAAGGGTCATAATATCCACGTATTCAAAAGCTTTGCAGAGCCAGATATTTAAAAAAGACCTGCCATTAGTAAATCAAATATTCCCTGAATTAAAATATGAAATTATATTCGGCGCGGGCAACTATGTCTGCGCGAGGCGCATGAAGGAATTTAAAAGTAAAGGGTCGCTTTTCATCAATGCCCTTGATGTGACGGACATGATGCACTTCATAAAAGAAGGCGAGGGCCTGCGCGAGAATACGAAGTTCCACATACCAAACGAGGTGTGGCAGAACATAAACAGGCAGAAACCTTTGTGCCAGGAAGAATCGTGCGTTCATTTCAACAAATGCTACTACTGGTCCATGCGCCGCAAACTGCGCAAGGCCCATATCATAGTTGTAAACCACCATCTTTTCTTTTCCGACCTTATGGTAAATAAAAAACTCCTGCCCGAATCCTCGGCCGTTGTCTTTGACGAGGCGCACAGGCTTGAAGACACCATGAGGGGCATGTTTTCCCGGCAGATCTCATTTTCCGGATACATGGAACTCCTGCACGAACTTGAGGAATTCTTAAAGTACAAAAAGAAAACCACAAAAAATGACTACAGGGAAAGACGCGCTCAGATAAAGGCGGCCAAACACGAGTTTGAGCAATTCATGGCCGGCATACAGCAGGAATTATCGCTGATAAAAACCGGCACGGCGCTTTTAACCCACTCTTCGGCGGGTGTGAACGCCTATATTGACATCAGGGCGGGCTTGTCGGGGCTCATATATGAACTCAATGATACAATAAGGGAAGAAGATGACAAAGGAAGGAAAAAGTATACGGAATACCTGCTGCTGTCGGTAAATGAACAGGCGGACGTGATGGACATGTGGCTTAAAAAAAACAGCCAAGCGTATTTTTACTGGGCGGAAATCAAGGGTGATAAGGATACTGTCCTGTATGTGACCCCGTATGAGCTTAAAAAAGATTTTGAGGAACACGTGCGTTTTAATTACGAGTGCGTGGTATTTACCTCCGCCACGCTCTCCGCAGGCGAGAATTTCAATTACGTGGTAAAGCAGTTCGGCCTCGAAGACGCGGCCACCGGGCTTTTAAAGTCGCCTTTTGATTATAAAAACAATTCGCTTTTATACCTGGAAAAGACGCTGCCCGTACCGCAATCCCCGGATTTCAGGGAACGCCTGACCGAACGCGTGGAACAGATCATAGAAATGACAGGGGGAGGCGTTTTTGTGCTTTTTACCTCACTGGACCTCATGAAAAAGCTCCACAGGGAAATATCGGAAAAGGCCCATAAAATGCCCATGCTCATACAGGGCCAGGCCTCGCCCATGGAACTTGTGCGTGAATTCAAAAAAGAGCCTTCGGTCCTTTTTGCCACGTCCACATTCTGGCAGGGCATAGACATAAAAGGCGAAGCATTAAAGTGCGTTATCATAACGAGGCTGCCTTTTGAAGTACCCGAGCACCCAATGCAAAAAGCCATTTATAACCACGTGACGGACGAAGGCGGGAATGATTTTGCCGAGATAGCGCTCCCGCGCGCCATATTCATGCTAAAGCAGGGGTTTGGAAGGCTGATACGCTCAAAAGACGACTATGGCGTTGTCGCCATACTTGACAGCAGGATAACGGGGAAAACATATGGGAAATTATTCGTGAAGTCGCTGCCTGAGGCAAGGATCACGTCAGACGTCAATGACATAGAGAAATTCTTTGAAACACGGGTATTAAAGCATAACCAGTTTTAACAGATCGGTTATTTTGCAGCCGCACCCCCTTCGTCCCATCGGGGCGCGCATGCGGGTCCCGCTCAAAAATCAAAATTGAATTATTCCTCATAAATGGTATAATCTTTTTATAAAATCCAAGGAGGTTTTACATGGAAAAAGTAAAATGGACAAAAGAGCTTGCCACAGGTGTGGAAATCATGGATAAACAGCATAAAATGTTCCTTGAATTATGCGACAACCTTGACCAGTCGGTCAATAAAGGCAAAGCCAAAAACGACATACTCTCCGACATGAAATCCCTTGAAGACTACGCAAAGGTGCATTTTGCCGCAGAAAAGGAAATCATGGAAAAAAGCAAATACCCTGAAACAGACGGGCATATAAAACTGCATGCGGTTTTTATGGATGAAGTGAATATAATCAGGAAAAAGGCCGTGGCAGGAGAATCAGGCCCAAAATTTGCCTCGGAAATCAAGGAAAAAGTGACAGATTGGTTTGTCATGCACATAGACAGGACAGACAGGAAACTGGGAAAGTTTATTAATAATAAATAGTATCACAGGCATGCTGAATTTTACATTCCGTGTTAATCCTAATGACGCAAACTGAATCCGTACAATGAGGGTGGATATGAGAAGAGAACCTGTGGTTGCAGGGGCTTTTTACGACGTAAACCCTAAAGCCCTGAATAAACATATAGCTGAGTTGACAGGAGAGCCGATCAAAAAAACAAAGGCTCTCGGGCTTATCGCGCCGCACGCGGGTTATATTTACTCGGGTAAAGTGGCGGCTTTGGTTTACTCTCACGTTGAAATCCCCCAAACTGTAATAATCCTGGGGCCAAATCACACAGGTCTTGGCGCGCCCATATCCGTATTTGCCGAAGGTTCATGGGTTACGCCCCTGGGAGAGGTGCTAATTAACAAACCCCTGGCCGAAGACATAATAAAGAAATGCAAATTTTCAATAAAAGACACTGCAGCGCACTCAAGGGAACATTCCATAGAAGTCCAGCTTCCATTCCTGCAGTACCATAAAAAAAGCTTTGATTTTGTGCCTATCGTGCTCGGCGATTATGACTTAAAACACCTAAAGGACCTTGCCGATGCCCTGGCCGCGTGCGTGAAAGGCAAAGATATCCTTATTATTGCATCAACAGACCTTACGCATTATGAAGAAGCTCAAGCCGCGCGGGCAAAAGACGCGCTTGTGCTCTCTGCCATAGAAAAACTCGACCCTGATAAAATGTATGAAGAAATAAAAGAAAACGACATATCCATGTGCGGATGGATGCCGGTTTATACGCTTTTGCACGCCTGCAATTTGCTGGGAGCGAAGGAAGGCAGGATAATCAAGTATATGAATTCAGGCGATACGAGCGGGGATTACAGCGAGGTTGTGGGATACGGAGGGGCTGTTATACTATGAAGAATTTTTCAATGCTTTTTCCCGGCAGGGTGTACTTCGGGAACGGCTGCCTTGAAAAACTTAAAGACGCCCCCATAAGGGGAAGGCGCGGTCTGATAATCACAGGCAAACACTCGTCAAAAAAATCAGGATTGCTGGACAGGGTGAAGAAAATACTGAAAAATACAGGAAGGGAGATTTTTGTTTTTGATGATGTTGAGCCTGAAGTGTCTGTGGAGACCGTCGATAAAGCCGCTGAACTTGCCAGGCGGTACAGGGCCGATTTTTTTGCCGGCCTGGGCGGCGGATCCGCCATAGACTGCGCCAAGGCAGTATCGGGGATATACAGGGACAGGTTAAGCGTGAAGGATTATTTTGATTCAAACATCCCGGTGAGGCGCGACACTGGTTTTTTGATCGCCATACCCACTACCGCCGGCACCGGTTCCGAGTCGACCAGGAACGCGGTCCTGACATATACGGAAAAACAGAAAAAAACAAGCCTGCGCGGTGATTCCATGGTGCCGTCGATCGCCGTCATGGACCCGGAGCTTACATACTCAATGCCGAAAAAAATCACGGCATATACGGGAATGGACGCGCTTACCCACGCTGTAGAGTCGTATTTTTCTTCAAACGCGAACGAGATCACGGAAATACTGTCGTTTAAGGCCATTACGCTGATTTTAGGCAGCATGTCGGCAGCCTACAAAAAACCGTCTGAAAAGACGGCCAGGTACAACATGATGCTCGGGAGTTTTACTGCGGGGCTTGCTTTCGCCAACGCGGGCCTGGGCGCCGTGCACGGCATAGGGCACCCGGCGGGTGCTGTGCTTAAACTGCCGCACGGGCTGGTTAATGCCGTCCTCCTGCCGCACGTGCTGGAATTTAACTTAAGCGCAATAGGCGCCCGGCTTATACAGTTCAAGAAAGCGACGGGTATTGACATGATAAAAAAGATAAGGGCGCTTAATAAAAGCATGGGCATACCGGGAAAATTATCCGGCGCATGCAAGGGTGCTGCGAAAAAGATCGAAGAAATAATTGAAAGGGTTGAATACTCGGCTTCCATGTCGTATAATCCGGTAATAATGGACGCTGTCAAGGTAAGGCAAATACTGAAAGGGGCGCTTTGATGGCTGAAAAAAAAGATTTGATAAAACCAATTGAAATAGTATTTCTTTTCATCTTAATGGTTTTCACGGCAATTTTCCGCATGCAGTCCACACACATTCCGCTGGACCTAAGCGAGGGCGCTTTTGCGTACGGGGCCACGCAAATGCAGCACGGGGTTGTGCCCTATAAGGATTTTTTTGAGCACAGGCCGCCCATTATCCTGTATGTTTACAAGACAGCTTTTTCATTATTGGGAAATTCTGTCGAGTCGCTCAGGCTGTTTACCACGTTTTATTGTATAGCATCCATGCTCCTGATATATATTTTTGCCAGGACCGTCTGGCGCTGCGCTTTCACCGCGATGCTCGCGGCATTTTTTTACGTGTGCTACCAGCATAGTTTCATATTCCAGGGATTAAGCGCAAATACCGCAATATACGCGCAGCTGCCGATCGTGGCATCGCTTTTATTCGCGGCCGACCGGGACGTAAAATACGCTCCGGTCAATTTCTGCGTGTCGGGTTTTTTCGCCGCGACCGCGCTGCTTACCCACCTGGCGGCATTTTTCTTTGTTTTTGTGCCGGCGGCGTATATCCTCTTTTACACTGAAAAACACAGGCTGAAAAACATGCTGTGGTTCCTGACAGGGTACGCTGCCGTATTGGCGGCCACTGCTCTCTGGGCGCTGTTTAACAAAAGTTTTATTGACATGTATACGGGCGTGGTGGTCTACAACCTCGCGCTCCTGAAAAGATACGCGGCCGGAGCCATGCCGGTGGCGCCGTTTAACTGGATGCCCGTGATATTTCAGGCCAATATAATACCCTTCATCGCGGTTATTTATTCGGCTGTGATGCTTTTCTTAAGGAAAAAAGACGGGATTAATTTTTTACTTTTTAGCGGGGCGGCGTCTTTATGCCTTGGAATTTTATTTTCAAAGACAGTTAATCCGCACTACTTTCTTGTTTTGGCACCTTTAGCGGCATTTTTATCCGCGGTTTTGGTAAGGGATATGTACGTGCTCCTTTCCAGGGATATGGAAATAAGAAAATATGCCTGGATAATACTCGCCATGTTCCTGGTATTGAACACAGCCGTGCTGGCAAAGATAAACAGGATCGGGGATTTTCTCAGGAATAACATTTATACGGAAGAGATATTTTACGAGGAACGGGCCATGGCGCAGGCCGTGATGTCATACGGAGCAGGCCCGGCAAAAAAAGACAACTATATTTTCGCCTATCCCGATATGCCGGGGGTGTATTATTACGCCGGCTTAAAGTCCGCGTCAAGGTATGCTTACGCTTATCCATTAGGTTACTTTACCAAGGACAGGCAAAAAGCGACGGACGCCATGGTCCAGGACAGGGCCCCGTGGGTTATCGTGCAGAAGGACAGGTACGGGGATTATATGAATTTTCTCAATGATTACTACGGCAAAACAGCCGAATCAAAGAACCTGGTATTGTACAGGAACCTGCATTTCCAGTAAGGGGGTTTTAAGTGGAAAAAGTCAACGACAAAGAGCTGGAATTCAAGAATAAAGTCTCGGGTTCCAAGTACCTGTTCATTGCGGAAAACAAATATGCTTTTGGCACGGCTTACCTGCGGCCCGGGGATGAGATAAAGGAACATTTCCATGTTGACGAGGCCGAGCTCTTTTACTTTATCTCGGGCGCGCCTGTTTTCATCTGTGAAGGGGCCGAGTTCAGGGTAAAAGAAGGCGATGCTTTCAGGGTAAACGCAAAGGAAAAACATTATATAAAAAATGACACAGGCACCACCGTACACCTGAATTTTATCAAGTTAAAAGAGGCAAAAGGATGAATTCAAAAACGTTCGTAACCGTATTAAAAGTAGTATTTGCCTTGGTACTGGCCGGGGCGATCTTTACCGCGTCTTTAAGCTCTTTTACCGACCCTTCAACCTGGCGCCACGCGCTTTTGGGAAAGGAATTCATGAAAGATATGAGTTTTCCCAGGGCAGACACCCTGTCATACACGGGGGACTCAAAGTGGGATAAAAGTTCATGGCTTTTCGATGTCTTTACCTATTGTTCGGCGTACGCCGCCGGGATGAACCATCTGGGTTACGCCAAGTTCCTGTTTTTCCTGCTGATCGCCTTCATGCTGTTCCTTATCGCGTACAGGAAACAGCGGGGAAAATACATTTCAATAACCATACCCATAGGCCTTTTGGGGCTGGTGCTGGTCAATTACTACCTGAAATTCGCGCCACAGGCTTTTTCAATGATCTTTGCCGCTTATTTTTTATATGTTCTGGAGCAGGAGCCGTCCAAAAGAAACGCGTTCCTATATTATACGCTTCCTTTTATATCGCTTTTCTGGGCAAATATAGACCGTACTGTCACGGCCGGCACGGGCCTGATATTCATTTACATTATGTACTACATAGTGGACATGGCCGAGATGCCCGAGAAAAGGGAAAAGTATAATTCACCCGCTATCCTGATAGCCTTTGCGGGGGCGGCTGCGGCTTCAATACTTTCCCCGTCGTATATTTCCCCGTACACTTCGCTTGTGCAAAATTTTGCCTCGGGCCAGGCTTCCTGGCTCGAATTTATAAAAGGCGGGCCCGCTGAAAAAATACAGGCGCTGCTGCTAGGGCTTTACCTTGCCGTATTTCTATTCGTACTCGCGGTAAATGAACGCGGTTCCGACGTGGGAAGAAAGTCGGAACTGGTGCGTGACGTACTGACCGGGATTATATTTGCGGCTGCCTGCGCAGCCGATATTTCTTATGTACCGGTTTTCATAATAATAACACTTCCCATAGTCATGTACTACGCTTATCTTATCTTCAGGTGGGGTTTTGTGTGGCCGAAACAATGGACCGAGACAAATTTGGTGCGCATAAAGAATTTTCTTTACCTTATCATGATACCGCTGGTACTGGCGTATGGCGTTTACAAGTTCATGGAGCCGAAAAAAAAGATATATCCTGACAGCGCCATAGCTTACATAATGAACGCCAAGCCGCCAAAAAACCTGTTCACGCTGATTAACTGGACAGGATATACGGGATATTATCTTCCCGCGTACAAGTCCATGTGGGACGGCAATGCATTAAGGGACCAGGATATAAAAAGGGAATATGACATATTTTTTAAGGGCACGCTTGACATAGCGCCCATAATTGAAAGGCGCGGTATTAACAGTTTTCTCCTTCCTGCCGGCACTGACCTTGAAACAAGGCTCAATGCCATGGGTTACAAGCCCGCATATTTTGACAATAATACCATAATCCTGGTGAACCCGGCCGCGACGCAGAACTACCTGAAATATATAAACCCGGACAAGGCAGTTGATTTTTACGACAGGACAAATTATGACAGGTCCCTGGCTGAACTGGAGGATTTTGCCGTGAAATATCCGACGGTAAAGGCCCATGAATTGATAGCCCGCATGATAATGGAGCGCAGCAGAAAACAAGCCAGGGATTACCTGGAAAACACGATATCGGATTTTCCGGGAGAATATCCCCTGTATAACACTCTGGGCAGGCTGTACTATGAGGAAGGCGAACTTAATTCAGCCGTGGATATATGGGAACAGTCAAAGGAACCGGACACAGCTACAAAACTCCTCATGAAGACAGCGGCCGCAAGACTGAAAAAGAATGAAGAATAAAAAAAAGCGCAAAGCCAAGATGTCAAAAAGAAAAGATAATAAAGTTTTCCATGCAGCCGTAATTAATAAACATGAAACAAACAATTTTCTGATTTACACGGTCCTATTCCTTGCCATTTTTATACTGGCGGATTTTTTTACCATCATATTTTTCAGCAGGAAGGGTTTAAGCTGGGAAAAGCAGGGGGAGAGCGGCAGGGTAATTGCCGGGGCAGTCGCGTTGCCTTATACTGATCCCGGGTTTGAAAAGATGAAAAACCTGCCCCAAGGCGGGACTTTTGAAAAAAAACTGCCGGTTGTAAACGACCTGAAATTCATAATGTCCGATGAACCAGTATTTGCGGGCAAAGACCCCGTATACTCCATAAACGTCTGCTGTCTTGCAGGTGTGTCAAAGGATTTCTACACGGCAAAAATGCCATGGGCCCTTATAATGTATGATTTTGAACCGGGCCTGCCTACAATAACACTTTTTGAGTTGAATTCCGGGAAAAAGCAGGGCAGGTTTGAGATAGTGGTTCTGGACCCGAAAGCCGATATGGAAAAGCTGAAAGCCGTGTCTGTCAGGATATTCACGGAACTGGTGAAGGAGTACAAACCGGGATATGAGTGGGAAGCAAGCGTAAGGCAGGAGATAAACTAAGGGCAATTAAAAATTAAGGTGTCGCTTTGCCTGACCATCGAATTCAAAATAATATGAGCGGTTAGTTATAAAACCCGGCTGTGAGAGGGGGCAAGCCCCCTCTCTACAGGTTTTGTTTTTTTTAGCCCTGCCGTCTTTACCGCTTTAGAACTTGTAGAGAGGGGGCTTCCGTCTCCGCTAAAGCTCCGACGGACAAGTCGCCCCCTCTAAACCGGGTTGGGCGGACAAGGAAGGATTAATTAAACAGGAAGACAAAATATATTATGGAGGGGAAAATTTGGTATCACCGGAAAAAATACAGGCATTGGATGCAAAATTTAAGGCGTTAAACATACTGCCTTCCGATATTATTGAAAAATTCATGACCTCGGGCAACAAGGGCGGGCAAAAGGCCAATAAGTCATCAAACGCGGTAAGATCGGAAGAGCACACG
>OCZT010000699.1_pt1 | contig 33836 bp, 17 predicted proteins | sample 1539031 | NCBI WGS metagenome assembly OCZT01 (sample SAMEA3539308, study PRJEB22396) | soil metagenome | biome: tundra; feature: field; material: soil | place: USA | collected 2010-05 | depth 0.15 m | reverse complement strand
CTTGTTCTCCCGGATCGAAATCACATTGAACGCATACGCCCTGGCCGGCGTAGCTGCTGCCGTTGCTGGTTGATCTGTCACAGCACTCGCACTCGCCGCAGCGCTCGAAGACGATGGCGCGCTCGCCGCCTGCGCAGCCGCCATCCCCACACCAACAAATCCCACCGCTAGAATCTTGCCAATCATGAAATAGCTCTCCGCAAAACCGATTCCAGCGTACAACTTAAACTCCTGGAGAGTCCGCTCTTGAGCAAGTTCGCAATACCAGGTCCGACTTCGAGGACTCGATCTGATTGCCAGTCGAGATCGCGCCGATTCAGGTGGCGAGATGGGAGTGTAGTGGGTGGCGGGATAATTGTGTATCGGGTATGCCGCTAGTGGCGGGATAACGTTGCACTGGGTGGCGGCATATCGTTGCAGCCAGCACTGACCTTCAAATCCCCGCCAAATTCGCGTGTCAAGCCCCATATTGACCTATGTCACTGATACCAAGGGGAATGGACTTGGCATGTTAGTTATTCCCAATCCCATATAATAGAAGTAGGGGGGAAATCACGTTCGGCAAAAATACTGCGCCGTTAATGGAAGAAGGTGATCCCCGAAAGATTATCTCTACTAGCCACAACGTTTAAAGAATGAACAGCTTACACGCATGTAAACCGACAAGTCGTTTAGTATGAATATTTTGGAGATAAAGTAAATAGAATCAGTATTTTAGGAAAAATAGGGGGGAGGGGGTACCCCTGGACTCGGGCGCGTCAGGGAGTGTGGCGATCGCCGGATTACGCAAGCCCTGGAGTGGGTTGCTGAAGGCAAGCAACGGAACTGGAAGTACCGGGACTGCTGACGATCGATGCGATGGGGCGTGTCTACGCGTGGCTGAGACGGCGTGCGAAGTCGAGGAAGACGAGGGCGGCGGGGGAGTAACCGCCGGGATCGGGTTGGGTGAAATCTCCAGTGAGCGGGTCCATCTGTTGACGGAATTCGGTGTGGCGCATGATTGCGGAGCACCACTGCTCCATCATGTGGGTGAGTTCGGCCTGCTTGCCGTAGAACGCCATCCAACGCGGCGCGCGCAAAGCAGTGAGCGCCTGGCTGGCTCCGCCCCAACTGTTGCGCGGAATGGGCCGCACGAAGGTAGGGTCGTCCATCGCGATGGAAGACAGCGGATAGGGCGCCCAGAATGCCCTGGGATTGTGGAGCTGCTTCGTCCAGACGGCTTCGAAGATTGCCTTGTCTTTGACCGGGTCGACGACATGCTCGCCCAGCACGCGGGTGATCACGTCGCCGCGAACGCGCACGAAGTTATTCTGCGCGTCGAGGTCGTAGAAGGCGCCGTCTTCGGGGCTGTAGAGTTTGGTGAGGATGAGATGCCGGATGTGCTCCGCGTCGGCCTGCCAGCGCGCTGCGTCGTCGGGCTTGCCAAGGGTCTTCGCCATCGCGGCCAGTGCCACGCGCCCGCCGTATACGGTGGCGGACAGGTCCGGGCAGATGCGCGGCATGCTGGCGATAGCAGGAGATTTTCGCGCGTCCGCGTCAGGGCAGCGGTTTGGAATACCGGCCCAGCGCGGCGAGTTGTCGTGTCCCGTGTCGTAGGTGCAGAAGCCTTCGACCAGACCGGTCTTGCGGGTGTCGCGATACTGGCGCAGCCATGCATCCCATCGGCTGCACGACTTGTAAGCTTCCACGAGAAGCTCGTCGTCTCCACTCTGCTGGGAAAGCTCCCACGCCGTCGCTGCGATGGGCACGACCATCTGAATCTGGCCGTAGCCGCCGGTGGTACCGACCGAATCGGTCAGCTTGATCGAGGCGGGAAGCTGGCCATCTTCCTTCTGCTGCGCGAAGAAGGCCATGTGGTTCGCGCGGGCGACTGCGAGGGGCGTGGGCGCGCCAGGCTGCACAGCGATGTACTTCTCGAGGCTGCCGTAGACAAGGCCTTCCTGCGGTGCGCACTCCTGCCAGATGCCCGCGTAGGTGCTGCCTTCGACCAGAACGGGATGATCGTAGCGCGGCATCGACTGCACATTTCCAGCGAGGACGGTGAGAGCGGCATCCCAGGTCGTCTGCCAGGCGGGGTCCTGGGTGGGAAAATGAGGCCTGGATACTGCGGCCGGCGTTTTGGCGGTCGCCGCGGCCGTCTTCTGGGTTTGCGAGAGCAAGCTACTCCCGGCAAACGGTACAGCGGTGGCACCTGCAGCAAGCGCGGCCTGTCTCAAGAAATCTCGTCGGAGCAAGATCTTTTTCATGGGCACCAGTGTACGGCGATGTGATCGTGGCGGAAAGCCAGTTCCTGGGTTTGAATTTCTCATCAACCAGCCTCCGGGGGGCTACTGGTGTATGGCGCGGCTGAAGCCGAGGTGACCTATCGAATAGACTGACATAATGAAGCTCGCAGAGCCCAGCCGTGATCTCGTAGACGGCGCAACGACAGCAGGACCGATAAGAGCCTCCAGGACCGCGAAGGCTGCAAAGCCGCCGAAGCTTGGCAAGGCCTCCAAACGCGGTGCGCCGGCTGCAGGGACGCGAGCGAAGGTCAAGACCAAACTGAAGTCGTCGCACTTACCAAGGACACAGCGTGAGGCCGAGGCTGCTTCGGAATCGGATGAGTCGCATGTGGGTTCCGAAGTACGAGTTTCCGCTGTTGGCGACCCGACTGGACCTTCATCGGAACTCGACCCAATTGTCTTCGGGCAGCGCTTGATGGCGTGGTACCGCGCGCAGGCACGGACGCTGCCATGGCGCGGCACGACCGACCCGTACCACATCTGGGTTTCCGAGATCATGCTCCAGCAGACGCGTGTGGCGGCGGTCATCGAGCATTACAACGAGTTTCTCCTCCGCTTTCCCACGCTTGTCTCGCTTGCGCTGGCGGCCGAGTCGGACGTTCTCGCTGCTTGGTCGGGCCTCGGTTACTACCGTCGTGCGCGCATGCTGCACAAGGCTGCGCAGTTCATCATGCTGGAGCGGGAAGGGCGTCTGCCGGCAAGTTCAGTGGAACTGCGGACGTTGCCGGGAATCGGGGAATACACCGCTGCCGCGATCGCCAGCATTGCGTTTGGCGAGGCCGTCGCAGTTGTCGATGGCAATGTCGAACGCGTGATCCTGCGCCTTACAGGCCGGCCCAACGAGGCCACCGCGGCGACACGCGCGTTCATCCGCGCCCAGGCACATGCGCTGGTTCCACACGCGGCGCTGCTGTCCTCGCAATTGGATTCTCACTTCGTCTCGGTCCCAGTTTCGAGGCCGCACACTGCCGGCGCGTGGGATGCCAGCGAGCGCATCGCTCTCGCCGCCAGCGCGCACCCGACGGCTCAGGCGGGCGGTGAAGACCCGCGTCCCCACCTGACCGACAATGCTGCAGGAGACCATAACCAGGCGATGATGGAACTTGGGGCGACCGTGTGCCTCCCGCACGCTCCCCTTTGCCTGCAATGCCCGGTGCATGCGCTATGCCGGACACGGGGCGAACATCCTACGCCTCCGCGCGCTCCACAGCGCAGCCTGCCGGTCGCCTGCCTGCTCGATCTGCGCAAGCGTGGCATGATCACCGAGGTCTTGCTTGAACACCGCGCGGCCAATGCCTCGCTGATGCCGGCGATGTTCGAGCTTCCGGCATTGCCGATGGAGGCCGTCGAAGGCCGGGAACCGGCGCTGCGCGTCCGCCACGCGATCACCAATACCAACTACTACGTTCAGGTGTTTGCCCCACGTCGTAATGAGCCGAATGGGTCTGGCGGTCGCCTTCGGTCCGAGGCTCACCCGTTGCGCCGCGCGATTCCGAAGAACTCGCGCGACTTGCACTGGGTAAACATCGCGCGCCTCGCAGGGGTGCCGATCACCGGGTTGACGCGCAAGATCCTACAGAGGCTTCACGTAATGGAGAACCCGCGGATCAACGTCCTCGGATGATCGGGTCTCGCCCGCAGCCAGATTCCCAGGGGCTGAAGCACCATTGATTTGCGACGCTTGCGGACGGGTTAAAGCCGGTCCCTATCAAAGACCGCAGACTTAACTGGAACGGCCCTAAACCGACGGATTCTGAAGGGATGGTTGCCCGGCTTCTCTCGTGTCAGCGTCTCCGATGCTTCCGCTGGCACAAGATTCGCCGGGCCATCCAACCGTCTGATGTACGTGGCGACATCAGGTGGTAAGCCAATCTCCATTGCGCAGCAGGTCATGCAAATCCGGCCCATCGTGCTTTTCCTGGAGCGCCACCTGCGCAGCCGCCAAGCGTGCGGTGAGCAGACGGAACGGGGAACAGGAAACGTAGTCCAACCCGATCTTGTGGCAGAACTTGACGGACTCTGGATCGCCGCCGTGTTCGCCGCAGATACCGACCTTGAGGTTGGGCCGGGTCTTGCGACCCTTAATTGTTGCCATCTCGATGAGCAAGCCCACACCTTTCTGGTCCAGCGTGGCGAAGGGGTCGTCCTTGAAGATGTTGTGCTTCATGTAAGCCGGCAGGAAATTGTTGATGTCGTCCCGGGATATCCCGAAGGTGGTCTGGGTGAGGTCGTTGGTCCCGAAGCTGAAGAACTCGGCTTCTTCGGCGATCTCGTCGGCGGTGAGGGCAGCGCGTGGGAGTTCAATCATGGTGCCAACCATGTAATTCACCGACGCTCCCTTCTCCTTGAATACCTGATCGGCGACGTGGCGGATGATGGTGGCCTGATTGCGCATCTCCTCGATGGAGCTGATGAGCGGCACCATGATTTCGAGATGCGGATCGCCACCCTTGACCTTGATGGAGACTGCGGCCTCGAAGATGGCTCGCGCCTGCATCTCCGTGATCTCGGGGAACGCAATGCCCAGACGGCAGCCGCGCAGGCCGAGCATGGGGTTGGTCTCGTGCAGTTCCTGGACTCGCGCCAGAAGCGGGCGGAGTTCCTTGAGCCTGGGCGAGTTGGGCTTGGTGTCCTCGAGGTGGGAGATCTCGACGAGGAGTTCTTCGCGTTGGGGCAGGAATTCATGCAGCGGCGGGTCGAGCAGGCGGATGGTAACGGGGAGCGACTCCATGGCCTTGAACAGGCCGACGAAGTCCGCGCGCTGCATGGGCAGCAGCTTCTTGAGCGCTTCGCGGCGATCCTTCTCGTTGTTGGAGAGAATCATGGCGCGCATGTGCTCGATGCGGCCCTCGGCAAAGAACATGTGCTCTGTGCGGCAGAGGCCGATGCCCTCTGCGCCGAAGAGACGTGCCTGCTTGGCATCCCGGGGGATGTCGGCGTTGGCGCGGATCTTCAGCCTGCGGACGGGGTCTACCCAGCTCATGAACTTGACCAGGTCGGGATCATTGGGCTGTACGGGCAGAGTCTTCAGTTGGCCTGCAATCACGCGGCCGGTGGTTCCGTCCAGCGAGATCCAGTCGCCCTGGCGGAAGATTTGGCCCTTGACGCGCAACTCCTTGTGAGCCTCGTCGACCGTGCAATCCCCTGCGCCGGCCACGCAGCATTTGCCCATGCCGCGGGTGACGACGGCGGCGTGAGAGGTCATGCCGCCGCGCGAGGTGAGAATACCGTCTGCGACTTCCATGCCCGCGATATCTTCGGGCGTGGTTTCGCTGCGAACCAGGATGACGTTTCTATAGGCTCCGTTGGCATGGAACTTGACCGCGTCCTCCGCGCTGAAGACGATCTGGCCGACGGCGGCGCCGGGAGAGGCCGGCAGACCGATGGCAAGGACGTCCACCTTTTCATCCTTTTCGACCAGGCGTGGAACCAGGAAGTCGTAGAGCTGATTGGGCTCGACGCGCATGATGGCTTCTTCCTTGGTAATAAGGCCTTCGCGGACCATGTCGATGGCGATGCGGACTGCAGCCAGGCCGGTACGCTTGCCATTGCGGGTCTGCAGCATGTAGAGCTTGCTGTCCTGGATGGTGAACTCGAAGTCCTGCATGTCGCGGTAATGCTTTTCAAGCTTCCAGGTGATGGTGCGAAGCTGCTGGTACGCCTTGGGCATGGCGCGCTCCAACTCGCTGATAGACAAAGGGGTACGGATTCCCGAGACTACGTCTTCGCCCTGGGCGTTCATCAGATACTCGCCGAAGAAGACCTTTTCACCGGTGGCGGGGTTCCGAGTGAAGCCTACGCCAGTGCCTGAGCTCTCGCCCATGTTGCCGAAGACCATTGCCTGAACGTTGACCGCTGTACCCAGCCAATCGTCAATGTGATTGATACGGCGATAGGTCTTGGCGCGATCGCCATTCCAGCTCCGGAAGACGGCATCGCGGGTCTGCAAGAGTTGATCGAGAGGTTCCTGCGGGAAGTCCTTGCCAGTCTCTTTCTTGATGAGTTTCTTGTACTCGACGACGATCTCCTTCAGCGCATCGGCTGTGAGTTCGTAGTCGAATTTGACGCCTTCGCGCTGCTTGACGCCGTCGAAGATGTGTTCGAACTTCTTCTTGCTGATATTGAGGACGACGCTGCCGAACATCTGGATGAGGCGACGATACGAGTCATACGAGAAACGGGGATCGCCGCTGCGCTTGACCAGTCCTTCGACGGAGCGATCATTGAGGCCCAGATTGAGGATGGTGTCCATCATGCCGGGCATGGAGAACTTCGCGCCTGAACGGACGGAGACCAGCAGTGGGTTCTCAGCCGCGCCGAGCGCCTGCCCCTGCAATTCTTCGAGGTGCTTTAGCGCGACGTGCATCTCGTCGTTGATTTCGGGGCTGACGGTGCCGAGCATGTACTCGCGACAGGCCTCGGTCTGGATGGTGAATCCCGGAGGAACGGGCAATCCGGCATTGGTCATTTCGGCCAGACCTGCGCCCTTGCCGCCCAGCACATCCTTCATGCGGCCGTTTCCCTCTGCCTTGCCGCCGCCGAAAAAGTAAACGTACTTTGTTGGGGTGTAGGTTGAGCTTAGTTTCTTGCCATTGGACTTGTGCGCCACGTGTTGGGTCATAAGACTGATCTCCGTAGGATGGTATTCCGCGGAGGCGGTCCCTATGTGGGTGGCTGTACGTAGCTCAGTCGTTCGAAATTGTAACGGTTTCGAACTGGCTGAGTGGCGTGCGGGTCATCCTTGCATCGGAATGCGCCTCGGGACAATTCATTACTCTCCACAACAATCGGCGTCGCGGGGCTATGGTTGTCTGTGTTGCGCGTCACTGAACATCTGGTCGAGAGCGGAGCAAAATAGCAACGGGGTTGAACATCTCGACCCATGGCTTTGATGGCAGGTTCCACACTGCTATAGGGATCCAGAAGCTTCGCGGAAGACTTCCTGGCTGGCCACATCTGGCGGCAGGCGCAGAAAATTGATGACGGTGGCGGCGCGGGAGAGAATCGGGCGTTCTCGATCCTCGAGCGATCCAATCAATGATCCCTTTTCGCTAAGTTAGTTGCTTTCGGAATCGCCAGACGCTGAGCGAAACCAAAACGACCGTGAATAGGAGTAAGGCCAGGAAGTTTGGCCATAGGTCCGTAAATCCGCTTCCCTTGAGCGTGCTGCCGCGGACAATTGTTGCGAAGTGGTGAACTGGATTCAGCATCGTAATAGGTTGCAGCCACTTCGGCATGGCTTCGATTGGATTGAGCGCTCCGGACAAGGACGAAAGTGGAGGATTGACGAAGAAGCTCGTAAGTTGCGCTTGCTGCGCCGATTTGCTGAACGTGGCGATGACGGTGCCCACGCTGATGCCGGACAGAATGCAGAGGGACCCGGCGACTAGCAGGAGCAGGATTCCGCCATGGAATGGTACCCCGAAGGCAAACCGGATCACGCCAATTGCAACGAGCATCATCAGAGACAGCAGAAAGAATAACGGTGCGATTTTGGCGATGATGATCTCAGTGGTGCTTGCGGGGGACATGAGTAACTGTTCGATGGTTCCGGCTTCCCGCTCGCGGACCATCGCCGCGGATGCGACCAGGGAGCTGTTGAGGATCAGCAGCAAGCCGAGGACACCGGTGACAATGAACCACGAATCTACGAGGCCGGGATTGAAGAGGAACATGGGCTGAAGCTGCACCTGGCCGAGGCGGGTGCGATCCGAGGACGTCGTTGGCGGAACGCGGCCATGTTGCCACAATCCGTTGTTATAGCTCTGGATCACGCCTTGGGCATAGGCTCGGCTGATGGTGGCGGTATTCGCATTGGTGGCGTTCAACAGAAATTGGACTGTAGTGGGACGCTGCCGTGCAAGGTCGCGGGCATAGTCATAGGGAACAACCATCCCAGCGTCGGCGTTGCCGCGGCTGACCGCGTCCCCAAGCTGGTCGACGGAGGAATAGTAGCCGGCGAGACGAAAGCTCTTGCTCTCGGTGAGGGTGGAGATGAGTTCGCGGCTCTCGGGCGATCGGCTGTCGTCAACCACAGCCAGCCGAACATTGGAGACCGCCGCGCTGAGTGCAAAGCCGAACAGAGTCAACTGCAAGACGGGCGGCAGAATCAGAGAGACCTGGAGCCGGCGATCGCGACGGATCTGGTCGAATTCCTTTTTGATCAAGGCCCGCATGCGATCGCTGAGCAGGTGATACAAGAGGCTTCTCATAGTCAGGCCTTCACCTGCATCCTTCTCATGCCGCGCCAGGCAAGCGAGTAAAAGATGGACCCAATGACACCGATGAAGATGACCTTGTACCAGACCGCGGGCCAGCCGCCGCCTTGCAGGAGCGAATCACGAACGATTTCGATGTAGTAGCGGCCCCAGATGAAGCTGGAGATCCAGCGCAGGCCGGCGGGGATATTCTGGATGGGGAACATGAGGCCGGAAAGCAGAAAGACGAGCAGGAATCCGCCGAGAGCCACGGCTTGCATTGCCGCGGCCTGGTTGGGGATCGTCGATCCGATCATTGTTCCGAACGACGCCACGCAGAAGGTGTAAAGGATTGTGGCCACGATGACAGGCGTGGGATCCCCGACAAAGGTCAGGCCAAAGTACGTGAACAGAAGCGAGGACATGACGAGGGCCTCGGCAAGCGCCACGGCCATGAAGGCGATGATCTTACCCAGCAGGAACTCATGCGCGGAGATGCTGGATACGTAGACCTGGAGGATCGTCTTCTGTTCGCCCTCTTTTGCCATGGCGAGCGCGGCGAGCAGAGGCGGGAACATGGAGAGGCCGAGCACGAAGACTCCGGGGCCATAGAACTTTTTCGAGGAAAGTCCGGGGTTATACCAGAGGCGAATGGCGGCTTGCACGGGTCCAGTTTGGGTACCGCTGGACCTCTGCTGGTTGAACGCACTCGCAACCTGGCTGGCGTTTCCAGCGACCAGTTTGGCGGTGTTTGCGTCCGAAGCGTCCATCATGATCTGGATGGGCGAATTGACGCCCCGCGCAAGGTCGCGGCCAAAATGAGGCGGGATGATGAGGACGGCTCGCGCGGTGTTGGAGGCTAGCGCTTCCTCGGCGGACTTGTTGACTGGCCAGGCGACGACATGAAAAGTGATCGAGGCGCGGAAGGCATCGATCAGACTGTTGGAGGCGGAGGAGCCGTCGAAATCCTGCACAACTATTGGGAGCTCGTTCACAGTGAGCGAGAGCCCCGCGCTCAGGAGCATGAGCAGGACCACGGGAAGCACCAGTGCGAGGGCCAGCGTGCGCCAGTCGCGGACGATCTGGGTCAACTCTTTTCGCGCCTGCGCGATGATTCGCCTCATGCTTGCTCCTGGTTACGTCTCAATGGATACCTTGCCCTGCAGGCGCGCTCTTTCGACGATGGAGATGAACACGTCTTCGAGCGAGAATCGGTCTTCGCGAGCGCTGATCACATGCAGCCCATGGTCTTCCAGGCGTTTGGTAGTCTGCTGGATCGCGATGTCTGGCGTGTTCTCCGTGATCAGGTGAAGGCGTTCGCCAAAGAGGGAGACCCGCCAACTTTCCGTGCCGGTCTTCAGCAGATCTACGGCGCGCTGAGGCTGGTCGACGACGAATTGGAGCAGGTGGCCAGACTGCTGGCTCTTGATGCCGCTGGGCGTGCCTTCGGCGACGAGCTCGCCTGCGACCATCATGCCAAGGCGATTGCACTGCTCGGCTTCTTCGAGATAGTGGGTGGTGACGAGGATCGCTGCGCCGGTGTCGGCGAGCCGATTGATCATGGTCCAGAATGCGCGGCGGGCGAGGGGATCGACGCCTGAGGTGGGCTCGTCGAGGAAGAGAATGTCGGGTTCGTGCATGATGGCAGCGCCAAAGGCGACGCGCTGTTTCCAGCCGCCAGGAAGGCTGCCGGTGATCTGGTGCTGCTTTCCTTCGAGGCCTGAGAAGGACAGGACCCAGCGAATTTTTTCCTCGCGCTGCTGGTCCGGGACGCCGTAGACGCCGGCGAAGAAGTCGAGGTTCTGGCGGATCGTCAGGTCGTCATACAAGGAGAACTTCTGCGACATGTAACCTATGCGTTTACGTACCGCTTCGGACCTGAGATTGCCCTGAGTACCGGCCAACTGCATGGTGCCGCTGGTTGGGTCAAGTAGGCCGCAGAGCATGCGGATCGTTGTTGTCTTTCCGGCGCCGTTGGCTCCGAGCAGCCCGTAGACTTCGCCATTGCGAATCTGGAGGCTGACATTTCTTACGGCGGTGAATTCTCCAAATTGCTTGATGAGGTTCGTTGCGCCGACCGCGATCTGACCGCGGAGGTTGGTGTGGTCGTGCTTCGCGGGAAACTCGACTGTGTCCGCCTTCTCTCCTAAGGCACGCAGGCGGGCTACGAAGATGTTTTCGAGTGTCGGTTGGTCCACACGCATCTCGTCGATGGAGAGTCCTGCACGGGACAAGTCTTCAGTGACGCGGGGCTGCTCTTTGTCGGGATCACGGACTAGCAGGTCGAGCCGATCGCCGAAGCGCTGAACGTCCAGGATGTTGTTGTTCGGCCCGGCTTGCCGCACGAGGATACTTTCGGTCTTCCTGAGGTCTGGCGTGCGCAGTTCGATGCGCTTTGCGCCGAGGCTGGCGCACAGTTCCGATGGCGTGCCTACCTGAAGAATTTCGCCCTGGTGCATGAACGCGATGCGATGACACCGCTCTGCTTCGTCGAGGTAAGGGGTTGCGACGAGGATGGTGAGGCCCTCGGCGGACAGGTGGGCGAGGACATCCCAAAATTCTCGCCGGGAGACAGGATCGACGCCGGTGGTCGGCTCATCGAGCAGCAAGACATGGGGTTGAGGAACGAGCGCGCAGACGAGCGAGAGCTTTTGTCGCATCCCACCACTTAATTTACCTGCGAGCCGGTCCGCGAATCGATCCATATCGAACATGCGGAGATATTGGCCGCCGCGGTCGGCAATTGCCTGGGGCGGAATGCGGCGCAGGTCGCCGCAATAGCGGACGTTTTCGGCGACCGTGAGGTCGGGATACAGACTGAAGGTCTGGGTGAGATATCCCGTCTGGGAACGCATCTCGCGGGCCTGCTTGCCAAAAATCAGGGCGCGGCCGGAAGTGGCTTCCATCACTCCGGCGAGGATCTGAAACGTTGAAGTCTTGCCAGCTCCATCCGGGCCGATCAGGCCGAAGATCTCGCCTTGGCTGACGTCCAAGTCGATGCCGTGGACTGCTTTGAGCTTGCCATAGCACTTCTTCAGCGCGAGAACATCAATCGCCGGGGGCGCGGTGACGCGCTGCGGGTGCTCGAGAACGCGGTCTGGACTTGCCGCGATCACTTGTGGCTGACTTTTGGCCATGCGTCCCCTTGCACAAGGACTTCGCCATCGGCGGGCATGCCAGGTTTGGCAAGTCCCAAGCCGCCTTTCAACTGCAGCTTGATACCGACGACTTGCTTGATGCGGTCGTCGCGGAAGTAGGTGTTCTCTGGCGTAAATGTGGCCTGCGGGTCGATTCTGGTGACCAAGGCGTCGACGGGTTGCTGCGGGTTCGAGTCGAGATAGACACGCGCGGCCTGCCCCACCTTTACCCTGCCGATCTGGCCTTCCGGGACAAAGCCGCGCAGATAGACCTTGCTCAAATCCAAAAGGGTAATGATAGCGGTCCCAGCGGTTACAACCTCGCCGGGTTCGGCCGCACGCGTGACCACGGTTCCGGAGAATGGGGCCGTGACGGTGAGGTCATGGCGATTGGCTTGCGCTTCGGCGAGTTGGGCGCTGGCCTGTTGGGTCTGTGCGGCTGCGCTGGCGACCTGGGCTTGCTGCTCCGCGATCTGACTTCGAACGACGGCGACCTGCGACTCGCGAATGCCAGGGTTCGAGAGGGTTGCCTGGGCTGTTGTGAGAGCGGCCTGGGATGCTTCGACGCGGCGCTTGGAAGCGGCGACGGCAGCGGCCTGCTGATCGGCAGCGGTGGACGCCTGCAGGCCCTGGCGCTCGGACACTGCTCCGGATTTTGCAAGGCGGGTGTAGGCCTCTTTGTCGAACGCGGCCATATCGTAGGCGGCTTGCTGTTGGGCCAGATTTGCTTCAGCCGCCGCCAACTCGGCCTCGGCCTGCTTGACGTGTCCTGCGGTATCGAGCTTCGACTGGCCTACCTGCAGGCGGCTCTGTTCCAGTTGCTGCTGGAGGACGGCAATCTGCTGGCGCGCGGCTTCGCCCTTGGCTTCGGCTTCGGTTAGTGCGGCGCGAGCCTGATCCTCGCGCGCACGAATCTGCGCGTCGTCGAGGACCGCTATTGGGTCTCCGGCGTTGACCGTGTCACCCTCACGGACGTTGACTTCGAGGATGCGTCCGGTTGTCTTGGAGGCGATCGCGGAATCGTCGCCTTCGATGCGGCCACTCACGGCGACGATACTATCTGGGATAGCGGGTGTAGCAAAAAAGACTTTCCAGCAAAAAAGGGCTGCCGCAATTAGCAAGACGGCGCCAGCTACGATCATGATGGTTCGGCGCCGGTTCGTCCTGGGAGCCTGCGCAACTTCGGGTGAATCCGACTTCGGATTGTCTGCGGTGTCTGGCTTGCCAGCACTGGATGGGTCTGGCTGCTTGGGCCGCTCATCCTGCTGTGGCGCCACTTGAGGTGTGGATGTCGTCATGCACGGACCCTCGGTACCACTACTCGTGTGATCGATCTCTGCTTCGAGCGAAAATCCTGGATGTATGAAAGTGAGAAATCCCCGATGTGATCCGCAATGCGTTCCACCTGTTCCGGTGTCATCTTCAGGCCAGGCCAAACCCCCGCCAACAGAGGACCCGCAAAGACGTAAGCGAGAATTTGCCCCATCACGCTGATTGCACATAGCCGAGTTTTTTCATCGTCGGGTGGCAAACCGATCATTCTTCCGATTAGTTCAAGCAAGCGGTTGAAGATCGGCCGACCTACCTTATTGACCAATTGTTGCAGTGCGGGTGTGGGCTGCGCGAGTTCGTGTGCCAGGATTCGAAAATGCCAATCCGGCAGATCTCCTCTGCAGATGCTGCGAAGTCGAGCTCGGATCACAGCGCGCAAAATCTCGTCTGGGGGCAGATTCTGATCAAGGGCGCTTTGAATGGCTTCGATATGGGCGGCCTGCAGAGACTGCTGCACCACCTCGGTATAGAGTCCCAACTTATCGCCGAAGTGATAGTTGACAGCGGCAACGTTAGCACCGGCGGCAACACAAATCTCGCGAATCGTGGCCGAACGATAGCTTCGGTCGGCGAAGATTCGTCCGGCAACATCCAGTAACTTGTCGCGGGTCGGGTCTGAGGCAGCCAGCTGCCGAGTGCGTTTCGCTGTTTTCGGCCTGGGTTGGGTGGGAGCGAGTGTCATATTCAAACAGAAGTATAAAACAGATGTTTGAAATAGACAAGCAAGGAGGCGCGAAGCGGTTTGCGGGAGAGAGAAAGCGGGACCGTTGCACGATTCGGACTGTGCGGCGTCCACCTCGCGACTATTGTGCCGAACCGATCGCAGCGAGCGTGGACTGGGGACTATTCGTGGAAGTGATAGGCGACGCCGATGGTGATGACGCTGGGGTGCAGCGTTCCCAGGGGGAAGCCAGCCCAGCTTTGGTACTCGTAATCACCGCGAAGGGTGATGGAACGCGTCAATTGGAAGTCGGCCCCGCCGCCGAAGGTGTAGATGTTGTATGCCACGTTAGCGACATTGTTGGAGAAGTTATAGACTCCGCGGCCGTACATGACTTTGGCATAGGGGACGAGACGACCGCGGGTGAGGAACACGCGAGGGCCAAGTTCGTAGGTTCGCTCATAAACCGTTGAGTCGGCTGACGATCGGGTGTGATGGAAGTCGAACTCGGCTCCCCAGTGGTCTATCAGGGAGAATGTGGTATAGGCCGCGCCTCCGATCAGGTGAATCGGGGTGGAGTTGAAGGCGGATCTGGCGAAGACGAATCCGCCTCCGACCTGCAGATCTCCTAGACGGCTTGCGGTAGGGATTGATTGCGCGCTTGCCGAGAGGGAAGTGCAGCAAGCTGCCAAAACGAGCAAGATCGCTGCCTGGAGCAGTCCAGCCCGGGCACGGAGTAATGTACCGGGTCGGTTTTCGAGGCCGGGGAGGATCTCTCCCTGGGGCGACGAGACGTTCATCCCTCACTCCTGGCTGGAATAGACGATTCCTTGTTCATGGCAATTAGACGGCTGCGCCAGACTATCATCGGAGGCGGTATGATTTGCATCAGATGTCCATTCTGGATCAAAAAACGTTAGCGCAAGGGTATCCTGACAAGGGCAGCAAGCTCGAGATTTACGTCCTGCGCGAAATAATGTGGCCGAAATCGGAATGCTGTGTAGACTCTTGCGCATGGTAGCAAGTCTCATGTATCACTTGGCTGGGACACTATGCGCAGATTCTCCGCTCTGCTGATCGTCACGCTCATGCTCGGTGCTGAGGCAGCCGACGGCCAAAGCCCCTGCACGGGGCTGGCTTGCCTGCAGCAGAAATGTCCGGCTGGGCAGACCACGTCCATCACCGGGACAGTGTATGCCCCTAACGGGACGGACCCGCTGCCGAATGTGACGGTCTACATCCCGAATGCTGCGGTGGCTCCATTCGCCCCTGGGGTAAGTTGCCCAGTGGTAGGAGCGCCTCCCTCGGGATCGCCATTAATCGGAACGGAGACGGATGTAAACGGCAACTTTACCCTGATCGATGCGCCGGTGGGGAGCAATATCCCACTGGTTATTGTGTCGGGCAGATGGCGACGGCAGTTGGTTATTCCGGGCACATTGGCGTGCCAAGCTACTGCATTGTCGCCATCGTTTGCGGTCATGCCGCAGAACCAGGGCCAGGGGGACATTCCCAAAATTGCAATCGCGACTGGTTCGGTCGATCAGGTGGAGTGTGTGCTGCGCAAGATGGGCATCGATCAAGCGGAGTTTACAAACCCGAGCGGCACGGGCCGAATCAACCTCTTCGGAGGGGGAGGCGCATTGGGATCGGGAGTGGTCATCGACGCAGCCACGCCTACCCAGGTTTCCCTCATGGGCAGTAAATCGACGCTGGATTCGTATGATGTGCTGATGCTTCCCTGCGAAGGCGGCAACTACCTCAAGCCTGCGCAGGAGTTGGCAAATCTGGTGGATTTCGCGAACGGCGGTGGCCGAGTCTACGCCAGCCATTTCAGTTATTCGTGGATGTACCAGAATCCGCCCTTCAATGCCGTCGTCAACTGGGCACCCGGCCTTGCTTCGATCAACTCTGGAACGGCGACCATCGATACAAGCTTCACCGCGGGACAGACTCTGTCCCAATGGCTTCAGCTGCCTTCCATAAACGCTTCTATTGCCCCGGGACAGATGGTGCTCGATACGCTTCGGGTGGACACCAAGGGGGTAATTGCGCCCACCCAGTCCTGGCTAACACTCAACGATCCAACCTTCAACAACCCGGTCATGCAATTCGTCTTCGATACGCCTATCGCGGTTGCGGGCTCGGGGGTCAATCAATGCGGGCGGGTCTTGTACAACGAATACCATGTGGAGAACGGCGCCAGTTCGCCGTCTAGGTTGTTCCCGACTGAATGTAACTCCGGAGCCATGACGCCGCAGGAGAAGCTGCTTGAGTACATGTTGTTTGAGCTGACTGATGACGGCGGCCAGCCTTCGCTCGACCCGACATTAAAGGACTTTGGCTCCCAGGCGATCGGGTTCGCAAGCCCGGTTCAGACGTTTACCTGGAAGAACAATTCCAGCTTCCCCGCGCAGGTGACGTCGGCCGCGATTACCGGAAGTGCCGATTTCGCCGTTACGTCGAATAACTGCTCCGCAGTCGCTCCTGGGAACAGTTGCCAGATCAATGTGGTCTTTACGCCGAGTGCGCTGGGCGCGCGCTCTGGGACGCTCACCGTGGTCTCGTCGGGGAATCAGCTGACTGCCGCGCTGACGGGTACGGGGACGCCCGGATTCTCGCTGACAGGAGGGCCGCTCAGCTTTGGAAGCCTGGATGTGGGCGCCTCCTCGACGCAAACGCTTACGCTGACGAGCTTGGCTTCGGGACCGCTGCCTGTGCCCACGCTGGTGACTACCGGCCAGTATTCGGTCAGCACAGCGGCGTGCGGCCCTACGCTCGCCGCGCTCGCGCATTGCACGGTCACCGTGACATTCCTGCCTACCTCGACAGGACCGCAGGCTGGAACCGTCGCGGTGAATTCGACCAGCTTGCTTTACAACGGCTTGACTGCGGCACTCAGTGGCAATGGAATCGACTTCACGCTGGTGTTGAATCCAACATCGGGGAAGGTGGTTGCTGGGGATGGGACGACCACTACGGCTGCCCTGACGCCCTTGGCGGGCTTTGCGGCATCCGTCTCCGTGAGTTGCGTCGTGGCGACGGCAGCAACTGCATCGGCTTGCACCCTGGCAACGGCTCCGGTTGTTCCTCCGGCCACCATCCTGGTTAGCCTGACCACCACCTCGCACTTCACCGTAGTGGGCTTCGGCGGATTTGGCGGTCCTGGATATCTGTGGCTCGTTGCAGTGGGTAGCGGATGGTTGCTTTTCGTGACGCGAAGGCGAGCACACACCGTGTTGAGGTCGGGCCTGATGTTCGCGCTGCTGGCTGCGATCAGCCTGTCGATGACGGGCTGCACGGGCAAGCTGCCGGCCCAGAATGCAGCGTTCACCGGGCCGGGAAACTACACCGTCACGGTGACTGCAACGGATGGATTTCTGGTTCGCTCTGCCACCTACAGCCTGACCGTAACCGCGAAGTAGGGCCGCGACCGCATAAGCCGCCCGGACCTTGCGAGCGCCCCGATCCAGCCATTTGCGACTTGGCGAATCCTCCTCATACGGTCAGATTTGCAATTTTAAAAATCCTGGAAGACAATCTCGCGTGGCTTGTCCGACCACTTCAAGCGTTCCGAAGCAGTCGGGAAGGATTACCGCGACCATGGCACGTCGCATTGCGCGACTTTGAATCAGTTCTTGGGGGCAGACTGTTTATGCGATTTCTGCGTTACTTCTCTTCTGTTTTTCTGGTCACCGGTGTGTTGTTGGTCATTTCCGGGCACGCCCAGGATACGCTCCAGCAGAAGGCCGGCAGGACAGCCCCGTCCATGGAGCCGGGATTGTTGTTCTACCTCTCGGGCGATCACGGCTTCAACGCCGATTATGCTGCCGGAGGTGTGCCCGCGCCGAACTACCTCTCGGACGTAAAAATTCTTCCGGGTGGAGCGAAGGGGTCCTACCTCCAGTGCGGTAATAATCAACTGCTTTCCTACTGGGCGCCGGGCAATATCTATGCTCAGCGCGGAACATTGTCTTTCTACTGGCGGTCGCGCGATCCCGTGGATCAGACGGAGTTTCCCATTTTCCGGGTGGGCTACGCCGACCATTCCAGTTGGGACCAGGTGTGGTTGCGCATCGATTACAACGGCCACGGCTTCGATGCCTTCGTCACCGACGTGAATCTCCGGCGCACACGCGTCTCGTACACAATGGCTGATTTTCCCAAGCCGGACCAATGGGTGCATCTCACGCTGACATGGGATGAGACAACCGGCATCCGCTTTTACGTCAACGGCAAGATGGTCGGCGAAAAAGCTGCCACGGGCATGTTCGATGCCGGCCTGGATCAGTTCGGACCGCACTCCCGCATCATTGGACCCACCGGTGTCGAAAGCACCTATAGCTATAACCGAGGCGGGGACATCGACGAGTTGCGGATCTATGACCGGGCCCTCTCAGATGACAACGTCGCTTCGGTGGCAAAAGGTGAAACGCCTCAGAATATTCCTGCTGCCGTCACCCGCAGCTTTGCGAATGCAGACACGCAGAAGGAGTGGTGGTTCCATTATGGCTGGAATCGTCCCGGCGATATTCCCACTCCTCTGACATCTCCTTCCACAGTGGTTCGCAAGGTGCAGATCAATGACGCGTACGACATCGGGCGCTGGTGGTGGAGGGCAACCGACGGCATTCGCGAAACCACCTGGCCGGGTGTTTACAACCGTTCTCGTCTGACGGGGCGTTTCGATTACTTCCAGTTGCCCGATTGGGACTGCTACGCGATCTCTGGCAAGGCCATCACTTTCATCATGCCGAACGAGCCGTGGAACCATCTTGAATTCAGCGGCAGTGCATTCGGTAACATGACGCTACTGTCACCTGATGCATCTGAGCAGGAGGTTCGTCAGAGTGCGCTCGCTGGAAAGGTGCTGCCTGGGAAGACACTCTTCGAGCGACCCCGCGGGCAGGAGACGACCTTCCACGATATAGCGACGCCGGTGACTGGTGGCAAGCTGCGCTTCACCAACGTGGAGCAGGAGACGCCGATCGGGGAATTTTCTGCCTACTACGTCCACGCGGGTAATCCACCGGATGGGTCGGTTCAGCTGAAATACAGACTGTCGGCAAGCATTTCTCCGGATGACAATCCGAGCCTGGAGCCTTTAGTCACTTTTATTCATGATCGCTATCCGGCGGATGAACGCTCGGTCATTTCAGGCGTGCCAGGCGCTCCCGCTGGTGGCGGCGGCCGACGCGGCGGCTCACCGATGAAAGCGTTCGATAGCAAAGATGCCGCCTCGAGCATGCCCATTGTTCATATCCTCATACCCGCTGATTTCCGCGGGTTGCCGGCGACCACGACGCACGTTCCTTCGTACACATGGGACGATATAGATGCGGGTCTTGACGGCATCGCCATCGATCTGCCCGCGCTCAGTGTGAAGCCGACGCACGGCGACTACGTACCGATGAACATCCAGATAAGAGACCCGCTGTGGCCGATGCGCGACATGCTCAACTTCACTTTTTCGGTGAAGCCGGGGGAGCCGCATACCCTGTGGCTGGATACGCGCGACCGGATTTTGCCGAACGACAAGAGCCTTCTCATCACGATTGCTTCTGCCAGTGCGGAGTTCAATGTGGGTGCTCTTGAAGGCGCCACGGTGCGGCTGATCTTCAAGCCTTGGAAGGAGGCTGTGCCGGAGCACGTAGCCGACCGGCTGACCCAGGTGCGCGACAACTTCTCCAACATGACGGAGGAGCATGTGAACAGCCGGCGACTAAACACGTACAACCGCTTTTATGCCGACATTACCGACCTGTTACGGGTCGATCCGCAGAACGATCTCGGCCGCAAATACTGGCACGAATGGAACCCGGAGACGGCGCGGCCGGATTACACTGCGCCGATCGCGCCTGCGGGTGTGCCTGCATGGGCCTATCTCCAGGCGAAGGATGTGGACTACTTCAAGCGCATCGCCGACTTCTACGTGGACAAGCGCCAGGCTTGGGATGGTGAATTTGGTGGCGGTCTCGGGGACGACAGCGACTTTACGAATTTGTTCCCATCAGTGGCCATGATGGGCACGGAACCTGAGAAGTTGAAGGCGTCTCTCTCCAGAGAACTCGAGGCGATGTATGAGAACAAGATGTGGACCAACGGGCTGGCAACGGCGCAGTTTGATGAGTTGCATGCATACGAGGACGGACTGAATGTACTTGGCCAGTCGATGGTCATGGATTTCGGCAATCCGAAAGATATCGAGCGCGCGATGGTCACAGCGCGGCGGCTGGAGTGGCTCACCGGAGTGAATGCGGCAGGGCATCGCCACGTGCGGTCGGCATACTACAGCGGGTCGAAGATGGCAGAGGGCGGGGTTTGGGGATGGACCAAGGCTCGATCCTACATGGTCTTTCAACCGGCGCTCGACCTGGTGCTGTTCAACGGCGCGCCGGAGACACGCAAGATGGTGCTGGAGACTGTCGATGGCATGCTCGCGCACCGCAAGCAGGAAGCGGACGGCCGGTTCGTCACGCGGACAGACATCAACTTCAAGACGGATGAGGATCTGCCCGGAGGGGACTCCACTCCCGACTTCATGTTCTGGGCCGCTTATCGCTGGACCACCGACAGGAAGTATTTGCTGCCATTCATGGATGCAGGTCCGTCGTCGCTTGCGCATATCAGTTCCGACGAACTCGACACCCTAAAGCTGCGGGATGAGTGGGGCAAGCAAGTGGTATCAGCCGCAGGAGCGCCGTCTACAACCGGCGTAGTAGAAACAGCGGCGCAGTCCACATCTGGGTCCACCGAGACCTTTGCCTGGCAGGTCAGTGGAGATACGAAATATCTCGACCGGCTGTACTCTGCGCAGTTAGAAGCGGAATCGGACCGGGAGTGGATCAATACAGAAGGCAGTCTCTGGATTGATCGGGTTACGGATTCAGCGGGTCCAATGTTCGTCAACACCGAACTACAGCGTGCGCGCTTTGGCGGTATCGCACTGATCCGTAACCATATCTATCCGGGCAATGCCGTCAGTTGGAGATTTGCGGCGCCTGCTACACCAAGCAGCCTTGGCATCCTGATCCCGGAGGCTACGCCGGATCAACTGAAGATCATCGTGTACAACCTGGATGCGGCTCCAGTAAAGACGGAGATGACAGGATGGGAGATTGATCCGGGCAAGTGGGAGATCACGCAAGGCACTCGGGGAAATGCCGACAACGATCCGGTGCAGAATTCAACCACGCGAACCGAGGATTTCGAACGGAGCCGCAGCCTCGACATCACATTTGCTCCGCACATGACGACGGTGCTAGAACTCAAGCTGGTCAGCAAAGGAGTCCCTTACTGGTCTCGCCCCGACCTCGGTATCGATGCCGACGACGTTAAGGTCGAAGGCAACCGGATGAAGATTACGGTACATAGCCTCGGTGCAGTGGACGCACCCGCAGCGAAGGTGGTTTTGTGCGACCGCTCCGGCAAGGTAATTGCAACCGCGAAGGCCGCGCCGTTGAAGGCGCCTCTAGACTTGCTTCCCAAGACCGAAGTTGTCTCTCTTTCACTGCCGTCAAATGTGGACTGGAAGGGTGGAAGCGTCACGATCGAAAGCAGCGGGAAACTTCCGGAGATCACTCAATTGAACAACCGGGTCCAGTTCTGAATTGGCCGGCACACAGCTTCCTGTCTTTTCGGGCAGCTGGTCAAACCACGATATGAAACATGCATAGCAAAGGAGCATCCATGCCGTCGAATGCAATTGAAGTCATCCCTTCGAATCAGGAAGAGATGTCCACGCCTGAGCCGGGACTTCGCCGCCAAGTGATGTCATACAGCCCCGCGATGATGCTCGTGCGGCACACGATGAAGAAGGGCTGGGTCGGCGCTCGCCACAGTCACCCCCACGAGCAGATGGTTTATATCGTCAGCGGCCGTATCCGCTTCGAGCATCCTGGCGGGACCTTTGAGATTGGACCCGGCGACTGCTTTCTCGTCCCCGGCAGCGTTGAGCACCAGGCTTCCGCCCTTGAAGATGCCGAAGTGCTCGATATCTTTACGCCCATGCGTGAGGACTATACGCGAATATAGCCGTCGACCGACGGGCGGGGCGGGATTGCTACTCTGGACACTCCAGCAGGGAGATGCTTAGTGTCTGCCTCCCGGATCGTGTGCGACATGCAGTCTCGCCATGCCTACCGTCTCCAAGGCAACCGGGCCGATCAAGCCGGAAGGCAGCAGGGCTGAATCGGCGGTGTACTTGTGGATGTTAGTTCTGGTGTACGTGCGGGTAGTCGATGGCTGCGCGTCTCCGATGATGCGGTTGGGCCATAGATTCGTTACATCCAGCTCCAGACTGTTTCGGCCTTCGGTGAGACTGTCGGTGATGTCAAGCCGATACGGCTTTGCCCAGATCGTCCCAACACTCTTCCCGTCGATGCGCACGGTGCAGATCTCGCGCAAGTCGGTCAGAGTCAGGTAGACACGCTCCCCCGCCGTCCGCTGCACGTTAACATCTGTGCGGTAGGTTGCCGTTCCGGAGAAGTATCGTACGCCGGCGTCCGGTGACTCAGTCCATGATTGAAAGCCCTGTAACGACTGCATGCCGGCCGGTGCTCCTCGACCTGCCTGAAATGCAATCGTCCACTGGGTCGCTGGAATTTCTATAGACTTGGCTGCGGCAACTTCCTTGGCTAGTTCTCGGCCATCTGAAAGCTTCACACGATATGTTCCCGCATCGGCATGGTTAAGAATGAACCCGTTCCGCTCGTCCCCAGTCACCTCTGCTGATTCGACCTCTTTGCCGTCCTTCAGGATCTGCGTTACGTGCAGACCGGACTTCTGCGCGAAGACCACGAAGACAGAGCCGTATGGATCAAGATGCAGCGGAATCTGCGTCTGTCCACCCGTGCCTTGGTAATGCAACTGCGGTGAAATGTTCCCATCCACTGCATTCCATATCTCAGGAGTACGCCCTGCGACGCGGAAGCGCGCGATCGTATCCACCACATGGGAGCTTTTATTCCGCAGGAAATAAATGTCCCTCGATGCATCGGCTCGATGCACGTAGTCCAGTTGTCCGAAACTGTCTTCAAAGTCGGGTGCTACTTTCAGAGATCGCAGTGCTGCTCGACTATCTGCACTGCAAAACACAGTACCGCTTGCATATGAGTGTGATGCCGCCGTTGCGCAACCATCCCACAACGCTTGCGCCAATTGCGAAAATCGCCGCCGGGCTTGCTCATCCAGATTGCCTGTCGGACCCATGGGCGCTTGCCCTGCGATGCTTCCACCCTGCCGGACATAGTCCGCGATACGTTCCAGCGCGGCGAGGCTCAACCTGCGACCAACGGGGAGAACCATCAACCGATATCTGTTGCCGGCAGGCGATGCTATGCCGCCGCCATGCACCGAGAGGGTGCGCAGCAATGCGTCTTGGTCGGTCACGTCATAGTCATACCCGGGCAGGACGTGTGCCGGATCGTCGCTCTTCAGCCTCACGAAGTTCGGCACTTCGTCGCCATAGAAATACAGCACATCGTCCACCGCATGCCCCTGTTGTAGAAGGAACTGCGAACGGTTGAGGTAACGGAAGAATGGCTCTCCCTGGTCCCACCACGTCACGTTCGGATTGAGATGTGTTCCCGCGAAATATTCATTCCCTGGCAGACCCAATTCCTTTGGTGCGGAAGTGAATTGGTGCCACACCAGCCGGTTCATGCCTTCGGTCAGCGCCTGATCGAAGGATGGCTTGAGATCGGTTGCCAGGGACTCGCTCCATTGCGGCCCGATGCTGGTCATACCCTCGTTCGCAGCAAATTTCTTGCCATAGATATCTGCCGCGCTTGCGGCTTCCTTGGTGAAGAAACGCTCGCCATCGCTGGTACGGTGTTCATTGGACTGGGCCCAGTATTCCGTCTGCGGTACCGCCGAGGAGCGGAAGGTTTCGAGCGCATCGATGGGCGCCCCGTGCGGGCCGCCGGACTCTGACTGTATGCCAAGGCCATACGCCTTCGCGCGCTCTGCGAAATGATCATAATGATCGGTCACAAGATCGCCCACAGTGCGGCGCAGATCGTTGAGAAAGAGACTGCTGGTAGAACGATCCTGGACGATACGTCCGGCAACAATCGGCAGATAGCGAATTGGGTCATAACCACGGCGCTTGTGAAACTCGTCCGCAAAGCGTCCTGTCCAGTTGGTGCCGCCCAGTTCCCAACTATCTGTCGCGAGGTTTACCAGAGTACTTTTCAGATAGGGCCGGCCCGTTTCCAGAAGTGGCGCGACCGTCTGTTTCCAATAGGTGTCGAATGCGCCACGGTCGAGGTAGTCGATCGCAAGCCCTTGCCATGCTCCGCTCGAGGTGGATACGCGCGCGTTTGAGTCCGTGTAACCAATACGCAGGATTTCCCACGTTCCCTGTGAAGGCGGGCGCCAATTGAGGTGACCGGCTCGATCTACCTGCGCGGAGAGGTCGGCAACATCCTGAAGTTCCGTATCTTGTTCGCCGGGGACTGGCAATGCGTCTGTGAGAAGCTGCTCGGACGGAGGCATGGAGAAGCCAGTCTCGACGGATGCTGTCTTGACGCGCAACGCCTGGATAGGATGGCGGGCATCGCCAGATTGACCTGGCAAAGGAGCGCCGTGCGTCAGCGGATACGCCAGCACAGCGATTTGGGAATAGAAGTCATTGCTGGTTGGGGGCATTGGCAGGACGCCGTCAAAGCTCTTACCGTCCGCCACAACTGTGCGAGACCAGGTCAGCAATTTAGAAGCCTGATCGGGTCGCACATCCGGGCCGCCAAGATTCCATCCGCTGGTAATGTTCAGAGTGACCTCGAGATGTAGCTGCGCGGCCATCTTCAGAGCATGAAGGTAAAGGCGAACCCACCCAGGGCTGGCGAACGTAGGCCCAGGAGGAACGTCGTTATTGCCACCCTGATTGGATCCATTGGCGTCGACAAGCAGCACACCGCCGAACCCTTTTCGACTCATCTCGGTTAGGTCGTGCGTGATGGTCTCTTCCGTGGTGTTGCCATTCAGCCACCACCAATAACACCGGAGTTTTGCTTGTTCAGGAGGCGATGCGAACCCCTTCCGCAGCAGAGCCTCGGGTGTGGCAGGACCTTGAGCCGTGCCGGAAATTGCCGACAAGCCACTGAGCAATGCAAGCAACGGGAGGAACTGGCGGCAAAGAGTCTTTACCCCCGAGGCAACCGTAGGATGTACCTGGAGAGTCATTTTGCACTCGCTATCGAGGCGACCAACTTGCCGGAAGCGATCATTTTGCGGAGTCCGCTTCCTGTCAGCGGCTCCTTATCTTTGCCGGCCATGTCGGTTCCGCTCTCTCTTTTTGTGCGCTTTATAACCAATCGTAGCCGAGGCTTCAATGGACGCCTGGAAGGTGTCAGAGGGTTGCCGCGGACATCTTGATCTTGGCTTGTCGAACCACACGCACGCCGCATTGCCATTGAGGCAGGTTCGAGAAAGGGAGCCCCGCGAGCGTGTGTGCGCGAGACCCTTGGACGATGGCGTTTAGAAGTTGATGCGTGCCGTGAGTTGACCGATGCGAGGATCGTTGGCCTGAGTGAGCGTGACGACCCCATACGTCGTGCTGTTGAGCCCCGTACCCGGACCGCCAAAGTTGGGACGATTGGCGACGTTGAAGAATTCCCCGCGGATTTCGAAGTTCACTCCTTCCCGCACAATGAATTGCTTGAACATCGACACGTCCACCAGCGGGAAAATCCGTTGCCGCTCGTTGATGAAGACGGGGTTGCTTTGAAGGGTGAAACTGTATCGCTGCCGGTAAGCCGGCGTCGTCGTCGACGACGTACCGTCGCATCCATTGGCGGTGGTCGAGGTGGTTACCGTAGCCCCAGTCTGGGTCTCATAGCAGGTGTTGAACATTCTTTGGAAGTTTCGGGGCGCTCCTGCCATGGGATCGCCGATCTGATCCACGCTCCCCGGAGCGTTGATGAGGGGCCCGTTCTGGGCGCGCATCACCGTGTTCAGCTTCCAGCCACCCAGCAAGAGGCGCTCGTAGTAGGGCTTTGACAGAAAGCTCGGAAGTTCGACGGTGCCGAACACATTTCCGAACAGGCTTGCACCTGGATCGACAAATCCGGTCAATGTAGAACCCGCCCCGAAGTTGTTGGCGAAGCTGGTATGGCTGATCAGCTTGTCCCAGGTGAAGCTGCCCTGGAAGGAAAAGTGGTGCTTCATCGGTTTGCTGACCTGAATTTGCAAGGCGTCGAGACGCTGGTACCCGATGGACTGGAAATTATCATTGACGTTCGTGAACTCCGGGTAAGGCTTATACAAGAGATTCTGCGGAATGGTGGGCTTGTTGAGATTCGTGTTGTTGGGGACCTTCCCGGCCATGGGATTGGTAACCGATGTATTCAAGAGGGTTTGGTGGGCCAAGTTGGTCGCCGGGTCGGTCGATGTGCTGTAGTACTGCTGAGGCATCATGTTGATGTCCTGGTTTACCTCCAGTTGGCTGGGACGATTGTTGACATAGGCTATTTGCAACTGCAGGTTGCCGATAAACTGTTGTTGCAAGCTGGCAGAGAACTGCTGTGTCTTCGGTTGTCTGTGGTTAGGGTCGATGAAGGTGATGGCGGTTCCGACGCCGGTGCCCAAGCCAAGTGTATTGCCGGTCGCCGGGACGACGCCGGTGGGAAACGGATTGTCGAGAGTCGTGATGGGTAGGTAGGTGGTGTTGCTTACATTTGAGCCTGAAAGACCTGTACCCGTTCCGCCAGTCGTCGATGAGAACCCTGTACCGACTGGAGTTTCCAGGGTGTTGAAGTAGATGATGCCGTAACCGGCGCGCACCACGGTCCCGGGGAAAAGCTGGTACGCAGCGCCGATGCGTGGCTGGAAGTTGTTGAAATCGTTTTGGTAGGGGTGACGGTTATTTGCGGTCGCGTAGAGCAGTCCGCCAGTGGTACCCGGTACCAACGGGTTGGCGCAGGTGGTGCAGAAGCCGTCGACAAACTTGTTGTAGCGTTCCGTGTAAGGCGATTCATAGTCCCAACGGAAGCCCAGGTTCAGGGTCAGCCTTTCGCTTACGCGCCAGTCGTCCTGTACGAAAGGCGCGATGTAGAGCTGATGCAAGGCGAAGGACGGATTGATGCTGTACTGGGTCGAGGTCTGATCACCCAGCAGAAGTGACGCCAAGGAGTTGCCGGATGTGGCGTCGCCTGCGCCAGGCGTCAATTGCGTGAAGGTGCGATCGAAGACCATACCAGTGAAGCCGCTCTCACTGGTCTGTGCGTTGTAGTTCAGGAGATTGCCCTCAAAACCGAACCGCACCGAATGGCGCCCGAACGTTCTCGCCAGGATCTCTTCGAGTGATCCGGTCATGCCGGTGCTGACCTGGCTGGCGTTCTGGCTGCCACCGGCACCCGAGGTGAGCGTGGGCCCGTCGGAATCGTTCGTAATGCCGGGAAAAGTCTGATAGGGAAGCCCTGCGCTGGAGATGCCGATCGACGAAAGGTCGAAGTTCCGGCTGAAATGGTTCTCGAGGCTGAAGGGGTGCCACGTGATACCGAAGCGCGAATCGAGCACCATGTTGGAACTGAACTGGTGAACGTCATCAAGGCTGCCCCCCATGGTCCTCCGCGAAACTACGTAGCCGCCCTCATTGTTGCCGCTGGGGCCAACGCCTTTCGGGAAGCCTTGGAGCGGGGAGCTTTGTGTCAGGGCGGCATGGAAGAGGATGATACTGAACTTGTTCTTCTGGCCGAGCGCCTGGTCGAGGCGACCGATGATGGATGGGTAGGTGTTCGGGAAGGAGTTCGGGACGCCGATGTAGTTAAAGTTCGGAACGCTCCCGTTCACGAGGTACGGGGCACCGCAGCCGCCTGAATACACGTTTTGGCAGGGCATGTAGCTGAGGAGCGCCGCGCCTGCGGGATTCAAGGCTCGTGCCACACCCAGCGAATTCTTGGTGATCTTGTTGAACGGGAAGAAAACTGTGCGGGGTGTGGTGGACGAGGCGACTGCGTAGTTCGGATCGTAGAGCTGGCGCCCGGAACCGGCGATGCATTTGCCGGTAGCGTCGAAGTTATCGTTGCAGAGCTCGCCGAAGTCGCCACTGCGGATCCGGGTGTCGGGCATGAGTCCGGTGTATTGAGTTGACTGATGCGACGCGTAGCGCTCGTAAGCGATCATGAAAAAGGTCTTGTCGTGGCCGTTGTACACCTTGGGGATGAACACGGGGCCGTTGACTACGAAGCCGGATTGGTTGAGCTGGTCGTTGTTGCGCCGAGTCGGGGCAATTGTGTTGGTACAGCCTGCCGTGGCGGCGTAGCAGAGGTTCTGGTTGGGAACGCGCTCGTACAGGTTGGCATTCAGGTAGGTATCCTGGAAGACGACGTACGCCGAACCGTGGAGCTTGTTGGTACCGTTCCTGACAACCACATTGGTGACAGTTCCATTGCCGTGACCGACCTGTGCGTCGAAGGCGGAGGTTCCAACCTTGACCTCCTGCACAGCTTCTGGCGACGGCGTGAAACCTGCGTAGGTCGCACCCGAGAACCGTTCGGGCGGATCGTTTGGAATGCCGTTGAGTGTCAGGCGGTTGTGACCCGCGTTGCCGTTCGAGTTTATCTGCACCGCAACGCCGCTGAAAGGGTTGGTGAACCCACTGGACTTGCCCTGGAAGTAGCCACCGGAGCCGCCGTTGAGAACGCCGACGGCCAGGGTCGCCATTACGTATGGACTGCGGCCTTCGTTGGGGATGTCGGTCACTTCTTGTGCGCTTAGCGTGGTGGCAATGTTGGCCGAGCCAGTATCCAGCAGTGAGTTAGACCCTATAACCTCAACCGTTTCAGTCGCTTCCCCTACAGAAAGATTGAAGTCGACTTGCTGCAGTTGTCCGGCAGTCAAGGTCACGTTATTCGTAGTCACCGTTTTAAAGCCCGGCGCCGTGGACGTCACTGTGTAGGTTCCCGGGTCAAGGGCTGCAAAGGTGTACGAACCCGAACCGTTGGTCTTGACCGTCGCCGTGAAGTGCGTCGAATTCTCTACCGCGGTGACCACGGCTCCGGGAATCTTGGCGCTCGTGACATCCGTTACCTCACCCTGGATACTCCCGAGATAGCGTTGCGCGGGCGCGGAGATCGTCAAACCGAAATTGAGCGACAAGACTATTGCGATGGAAAGGAAAATGCCGCGAAAACGTAGGCTGTACACAAAAACCTCCAAGACCAGAAAACCGGCTACTGACCTCCAATTCGCAATCGCGAGCGCACAAGGGCTCTGGGGCACGAACTGACCGACTCTTGGAGGTGATTTATAGTGAAGAGAGTATCGCAAACCAGCAAGTTAATTTACCGGAAGGCGTCAATTTCTTACCGTAAGGAGTTGAAAAATCTTTTTGATGCAATGGTTTACAAGTCAATCACCACGCGCCTGACCAGTCCTTAGTCAGCGTGCTACACTGGTCGGCGTTTGCTGGTTACCTGGAAAATGCATGGCTCTAAAAGCGAATGCCCCGATGGAAGAGGGCTTGGATCAGCCCACCGTCGACGAGCGCCATTCTCTCATCGAACGGGTGGCATCTAGCCCGCAACTCAGGCGATCGGCCAGACTGCGGGATTTCCTCTTGTACGTCGGTGGCCAGTCACTGAAAGATGGCTGCCCCGAGATTCACGAACAAGAGATAGGAGCGAAGGTCTTCGGAAGGCCATCGTCCTATGACAGAAGCCAGGACAACATCGTTCGGGTGAATGCCACAGAACTAAGGAAACGCATTGAGTTGTACTTCGCGACCGAAGGCGCGCATGAAACTCTGATCGTCGAAATCCCTCGTGGCGGCTACAAGCCGATATTCCGTAGGCGTTCACCCGAAGCTCAGAGCTTCCCGCCCCTTCCGTGTGAACCCCTGCCGACCGGCGTTTCCGCGTCCTCGGATACTCTCTCCGAAGTTCGGAACTTGCCTCGCAACCGTTCGACGATATTTTGGGCTTCGACGAGTCTTGCTCTCGCGATCGTTTGTGTTGTTCTGTTTCAACAAGTCCGCTCGATGCGAAAGTCGCTCTCCACCTGGGAGGGAAAACCGGCGATGGCGGCCTTCTGGGGGGACTTCCTTCGCTATCATCAGCAGACCGACATCGTTCTCCCGGACGACTCATTCAGTCTGATCGAAGACCTCGTAAACCATCCCATTTCACTCGGCGATTACTTGAATCGCAACTACATGCGCCAGATCCAGTCTTCGGACCTCAGTCCGGACCGAAAATTTGATTTGGATCAGGTTTTTTCTCATAACCTTGTCACTTTCGGTGGTGTTCGGGCCGCCCAACTGGTCCTCGCGCTGATTCCTGTAACATCCTCCACGAACCTCACGCTCTCCCGCTACTATGTGGCCGACGCAATCAAACGCAACAACGTCATTCTGATCGGTGGCAGAAAGGCGAACCCGTGGGTCCACCTCTTCGATGACCAGACGAACTTCGTCACCGACTTCGACAATGTTCATTCGCAGGCCTACGTTGCGAACCTCCATCCGAAGCCCGGTGAACAAGCCATCTATGCGGTGCCACACGATGAAAACGCATTGGTCGGCTACAGCGCCATCGCATACCTGCCAAATCCAAGCCGGACCGGCAACGTCATTATTCTGGCAGGCACCGACTCAGACGCTACGAGTGCAGCGGCTGAGTTCTTAACATCGGAAGACCAGCTAAGTAAGTTTCGTACCACAGTTGGTCTCCAGAGATTCCCATACTTTGAAGTGCTTCTCAAAACCTCTCGTCTAAGCGGAACTTCGTTCAGCGCCGAACTTCTCGCCTACAGAACCTATCAGCAACTTCACTAATACGCCCGCCCGGCGAGTCTCGACTCTTTGTATGCAGGGCAATGATCCGAATATCGGAGCGACGGCGGCGGTTCTCAGGCGCCTTCGAGTGAGGCCCTTCGCGAAGTCACCTGCCAAGATAAGGGATGATCCACAGCAGCGTGGGCTCTCGTGCGTTGCACCGTGACCTGGACGCATTTGCACCGTTGATTAGTGCTTGCTGAGTTCGGTGAGCCGAACGGTACAGATCTTTACGCGCGTGATAAAGGTGCATGAAGGTGTTGATTACCGACCGGCGTACTGCTGAGAGCTTGATTGCGCTCGATGCAAAGCGAGACGGCATGAAGACAGGGGCAGTCTAAAGGAACCCGATTCCACCTAGAGCGATTTCCACCTCAGCACGTCGAGCGGCAATGTGAACCGTACCTCAAGAATTGGTTGGCCCTGGTAGACGACTTTCGAACTTTCGCCGGCGGACGGAGCGCAGACCCGATAGCAGATGTCTCGGAGACTGTTGCGGCATCGCTGTACCTTCTCCGACGAAATCTTGCGATAGCCGACGATACGGTACGCCCTTTTCAGAGTTTGACGGACAGTTGAGCTAGCAGTCCCCCGTCGACTGTCAGTGTGATGCCAGTGACGAACGAAGCCTCATCGCTCAGCAGAAATGCTATGGCCTTCGCAATTTCGATTGGTTGAGCGACTCGGCCGAGCGGGTGCAGTCGGCCCCACTCCAGCACAACTCCTTCGCTCGTCTTTTCGCCGCGAAAGAGTTCGGCTGAAGCGCGCACCATAGGAGTATCCACCGTGCCCGGCAGCACCGCGTTCACCCGAATCCCCTCGGCCGCATGGTCCAGCGCCATCGCCCTGGTCAGGGCGTCGAGAGTGCCTTTGCTGGCAGCGTAAGCCGCTACACCCTGCTGACAAGAGATGCTCTGCACAGAAGAGACGTTGACGATTGCCCCACCGCGCTGCATCTGGGGCAGAGCGTAGTGGGCCGCAAGAAATGCGCCCCGAGCATTCACACCCTGCACCAGGTCCCATTGCTCTGCGGTGCAGGTCACGACACTGCCATAAGCCTGGATACCCGCGCTGTACACCAGCCAATCGATGGGGCCTTGGGTCCTCGCCCTGTCAATGGCCTGCTCAATCTGAACAGCCTCGCGCACATCGCAGTGGATCCAGTGGAGTCCGCTGGTGCTGCGAACGCCTTCGGGTGCAGAGGGCTCCTGACTCGCGACGGTGACAGTAGCTCCCCGCTGGGCCAGAAGCTGCGCGGTCGCAAGCCCAATGCCTGAGCTTCCGCCAAAGATGATGCTGTTCTTTCCTGCGTAAGTGGACATGTTTCGCCTCAGTGCGGAAGTAACCGCTCAGCCGCCTTTTGAACGCCACGGAGTTCCGCCAGTCCACGCAAGCGTCCGATCGCGGGATACCCCGCCTGCGCATGCCGGTCGGCATCGTTGAGCAGTTGCTGGCCGTGATCGGAACGAAACGGCAATGCTCGCAAGTCTCCACGCGAGCGGCGTTGACGCTCCTGCTTAACCAGTTCGATTACGATGGCGACCAAATCGGCGTCGCCCTCCAGGTGGGCGGCCTCGAAGAAGCTGTCCGGATCCGCCTCGCGTTGCGTGGACCGTAAGTGTGCAAACCAGATACGATGAGCGAAACGTTGCACCATCTCGACCAGACTATTGTCCGCGCGCACCCCAAGCGCGCCCGTGCAGAAGGTGATCCCATTTGACTCCTCTGCACATTGATCGAGCAGGAACGCGAGATCATCCGCAGTGCTGACAATGCGCGGCAAGCCAAACAACGCACGCGGTGGATCGTCAGGATGAACGCAGAGTCGAATGCCGAGTTTCTGAGCCACGGGGCAGACTCTCCGGAGGAATTCCGCTGCGTTGGATCGCATTGCCGCGGCGTCGATATGACGGTACCGTTCAATGCCTCTCCTGAGATCTTCCAGCGAAAAAGAATCGCTGCCTCCCGGGAGGCCCTGCAGGATGGTCGCCTGAAGATGCTCGCGCTCTTTCTCCGAGAGCGCATGGAGAAACGCATGGGCCGCGCGAGAACGACATTCTGACCAGTCCTCTCCTGCATCCTGGCGGCGGAGAATGTAAAGATCGAACGCGGCAAAGGCCGTTGCATCGAAGCGGGGCGCGGTTGCTCCACTTGGCAGAGGCCATTCAAGATGCGTCCTCATCCAGGTAAGCACCGGCATCAGGTTATAGGCGACCACCTGTATCCCGCATGCAGCCAGATTGCGCAACGACTCTATGTAGTTGTCGATATCCTGCTGCGCTCCAGGCTCGCGTAGTTTGATCCGCTCACTGACATCAAGGCTTTCCACGACGGACCAGCGCATGCCCGCAGCTGCAACGGTTTGCTGCCGCTTCTCAATCGCTTCCCTCGACCAGATCTCTCCGATCGGTACATCGTGCAGAGCCGTGACGATTCCCTCCGCTCCGGCCTGTCTGGCGTCGGAGAGCGACACCTTATCGTGAGGCCCGAACCAGCGCCAGGTTTGCTCCATGATGTCCTCTTATCCTTCCTTGATTTGCAGCTTCAGTTCAACTTGCTCGAGCGAAAGCCCTTTCGTCTCCGGGAAATAGACCAGCGTGACTACAAACTGGGCAGCCATCAAGATCGCGAAAAAAACAAAGGGGAGCGATGCAGATCTCGCAGCCATCGAGGGGAACACCTGCGATATGATGCCGTTCATTATCCATAGAACAGTGCTGCCAAGCGCCTGCCCCTTGACGCGTACTCTATTTGGGAATATCTCGCTCATGTAAACCCAGATAACCGAACCGGACGACATTGCAAAGGAAGCCGTATAGCCCGCGAGAAAGAAGATCAGGGCGCCTCGCCATCGACCCGTCGAGAAGATGACTGCGATCCCGCTTAGCCCGATCGTCATGCCGACACATCCAATCAGCAAGAGAGTCTTCCGGCCCAACTTGTCAATTAACGACATCGCAATCAGCGTGGAAAAGAGATTGACTGCACCGACGATCACGGTTTGAACGCCGCCGGTGAGGCCGCTGAAACCCGCAGCGGCAAAAATATCGTTCAGGTAATACAGGACTGCATTGATCCCCGAAAGCTGATTGAATGCCGCGATGGTGATCGCCAGGATAATCGGATAGCGATACTGTCGTTTGAACAACGGCTCTTTTCGGCTGCTGGCCTCAAGATGAATGGAAGCGACGATCTCTCTGAGCTCCGCTTCAGGTTCGGGACTGTCAATTAATCGGATAGTCTCGCGCGCCTCGTCCACTCGGCCCTGGGTCACAAGCCAACGCGGGCTGTGAGGAATAGTGAAGAGCATCAGCAAAAAGAGCAGCGCAGGGAAAGCCGCCACGCCAAACTCCCAACGCCATTCCGTCGCTCCGAGATGAAGCGAAGCGATGAAGAAGTTCGAGAAGTACGCCAGCAGGATACCCACGACGATGTTGATCTGAAACAACC
>OCZT010000698.1_pt1 | contig 33843 bp, 27 predicted proteins | sample 1539031 | NCBI WGS metagenome assembly OCZT01 (sample SAMEA3539308, study PRJEB22396) | soil metagenome | biome: tundra; feature: field; material: soil | place: USA | collected 2010-05 | depth 0.15 m | reverse complement strand
GCCCGTGCGAGGTACTCACTGAACCTCGGACGTAGCTCCCTGGAACCAACCACGTGCGTCATGACCAGACGCTACCGCACGCCCACCGGCAATGCAAGACTAGTTGCGTACCATCTTGCGTACCGAATTCGAGGCTCCTCGTGAGAGCTCCCTCGCGGGGAGCTCTCACTGTCAATGACAAGCCTGCCATGCCTTGACACCACGGCGGAGGCGCCACGACCGGGAGCGTCGAGGCTACGACGCCTTGCCCGATCGGCGATACTGGAGACCAACGCCTGGCTGCCTCCCCCTCGGCAGTCGGTCCCGTGAGCCGGCCGCTACCCCCTCAGCGGCCGGCTCTTCTACGTCTCAGGTTCGGCCCGCGCTCGTACTCGCGCCATCCTGCCCCGGCGGCTTACATTCCGAGCGCAGTTCTGGAGACCGGGGCGCCCGAGAGATCCGCGCGAATCGCCGCTCGATACAGGAGGAGCACGGCGGTCCAGGCGAGCAGTAGCCCGAGGAGTCCAGCGCATGAGCATTAGGGTCGATGACCTGATCTCCCTCCGGAGCCAAGTCATCAGCGGATTCGTCGAGGGCGAAATCACCGAGGAGGCCTACCGAGCCGACCTCGACGCTCTCGCAGTCGAGCTCGATAGACAGCTGACGCCCGACCGTCGAGGAACGCTTCAGCAACGCGCCGCGAAGGTGGTGGCCGAGATCCTGGCCGACAGCCTAGCTCGACTCGTCGCCGAACCACCGGCCAGGCTTGCTCGCATCGAGTTCGGGAGTCGCCGCTACCGCGAGCGCCTGAGCCGCGAGGACCCCGATCGATATGAGGCCGAGCGCCGAGAAGAGGAGGCGCTCGAGGCGCTCGAACCCGATGAGGTCCGAATGGCCCGGCCGATCGTTGCGGCCCTTCGCCGCCGAACGAGTGCGCAAGACCGACGGGACCGACTGGCAGCGATGGTGCGGAGGCCCCAGGTCGTCGAGCCGCCGCGCGTTCCAGCGTTTCCTGATGTCCTCTGGACTAACGATGATCGCCTCAGCTGGGAGGAGCTTGTCGGGGGCGTTCCGTGTCAGGGCTGCGGTCAGCCGATCCTTGGTGACGAAACAGGCCAGCGCGACCGCGAGCCCTGGGCGGACTACCGCGAGCGGATTAATCCGATCGAGGAAGAGTTCCGACTCAGGCACCCAGATCACGCCTTGAGCTGGATGGCCGGGGGCGGACCCATCCATTGCTCTCGCTGCTGTCCGCCTCCGCCGCTCTCTCCGGAACAGATCGCCCAGATCAGCCGCATCCTGAATCCGCCGCCGCTGGCCCCACTGCCCCACGCCACTGTGCGAAGGTGCAAGGCGTGTAGCAAGCCAAGCGAGGACGGGCATGTGTGCGCAGTCGCCGATCTTCCCAAGGAGTTGCGCGCCGCCGTCGAGGCCGTGCTCGTGAAGGAGCGAGCCCGATCTTCATGATCCGGCTGGCAGGCCGGACTGTCAGCGGCCTTCGCACGTTGCCGGAAAGGGCTCGTCTTCCGTACGGATGGGAGCAGTGACTGTGACCTCAGATGAGCTAATCGACCAACTCAACTCCGCCGGCGGCGAAATCTACATCGCCGATCCGAGCGAGCGCGTCCGTGCCCAGTATCGCCGGACGATCCATGGCGCCAAAGAGCGGGGCTTGGTCCCGGAGGGGCTTCAGCTTTGGCATACCGGCAGGGACCGGGGCGACATGGTGATCCGGCTCTTGAAGCGCCACTCCAGGCCACCAAGAGTAGTTCCGCCTGTGCGGGCACCCGAGAAGGCGCGAGTTTCGGTCGTAGAGAAGGGAGTCAAGGAGAAGAGAGTCAAGCGACCAACGATCGACCTGAAACCGGCGCTCGCCTCACTCGCAGTCTCGAAAGGACTTCTGCCGCGATGTCGAACGATCCTTCAGCAGGTGACCGACGAAGCCCTGCGCCGGGGATACGAGGTTCTCGCGGGCGTTGAGAAGTCGAGTCTCGTCATCGTGGCCAGCGGCGAGCATCTGCCGTTCCGACTCTTCGAAGAGCAGGACACCGCGCCGGCACCGCCGCCAACAAAGGCCGAACTCCGACGCTCTCCGTGGGGACTGCCGCCGACGACCATCAAGGTCCCCACAGGTCGATTGGCCCTTCGACTCGACCATCACTATCGAACCAGAACCTGGGCGGATCGCACGCGCTGGCGACTCGAGGATCGATTGACCGAGGTCATCGACCACGTCGATTCGCTGGCCCGCAGCGAGATCGAACGGCAACGCGAGGCGCACGAGAAGGGGTTGTGCGACCTCGAAGCCTGGGAGGCAGCAGCCGCGGCCGCTCGGCACGCGTACATTGCCGCGCTCAACCGTCGGCGGATGCGGAACCAGGCGGCGCGCTCGGGCCGCGCCATCACGCTGCGAGAATTCGCGGATCGGGTCCTGACTCTGGCCGCGGCCGAAGCAGACCCACCGGCGGCCGCGCAGATGCTCGAATGGCACGCGGCAATACTGGTCGAGGCAGGGCGGATGGACCCATTCAGTGCCCCTGCCGACTTGCGATCGGTCGAGCCTGAGGAGATCAGCGCCTCCGATCTCGCGCCCTACATGCCATGGGGCATGAGCATCTACTACCGTCCAATCGTGCCGGCCTTTCCCCTGGCTCCGGCATCCGCTTCCGGAATCACCGGCATCCCGCCAGTGGTCCTTCGCTAGTCGCTATGGAGTGGCGATCCATGAAGGGTTGTAGTAGTTGGCCTTTCACGATCCCGTGATCGTTCGGGCGATGGCCTGGGCAGGTACGCGGCCTCAACCGAGTCTGGCTTGCGGCTCACCGCGCGCATTACCTTGGCCCGGCGACCAAGCTCCTCGGCCGTGGTCGCATCGGTCGCAGTCGGCGTCCTGCCCTGTTCAGCGGGCGGCGCTTTGCGACCTCTCCAAGCCGTTCGAGCCCTCTCCTCCAGATTCTTCGTGTCGCCTACAGCCTCGGGTCGCGAGGCTCGCTCTCAAGGGCGAGAACCGCAAAGGCGCACTCGTGGACGCGACGCAGCGGCTCGTTGCGGACGAATCGCTCCAGACCTTCGATCCCCAGGGCGAACTCGCGAGCAGCGAGGCCGCGCTTGCCGGCGAGGTGTCGCGAGCGCAGGCGCTCGAGGTTCTCGGGCAGGGTGTATTCAGGGCCGTAGATGATCCGCAGATACTCGGCGCCGCGGCACTTGATGGCGGGCTGGACGGGCCTGCCGGACTTTCGACTCGGCGCGAAGTCGAAGGGCTTGACGACCATGCCCTCTCCCCCACTCCCGGTCAATTCGAGCCACCAGGCAACGCCGGCGGCGACGGCCTCCGGACCAGTCACGTCAACCACGCGATACGGCGTTGCGAGAAGCAATCCATCGTCTTGCTTGCAGATCCGGGCCAGCGTGTCCATGTGCCAGACGTGATCGCGGTCGCTGTGGACGTGGCCTTCGGAGGCCAGCAGGTGGAAAGGTGCGAGCTTCAGGTCGGCGAGCGAAGCGACCGCCCATGTGTACCTCTGGTAGGCATCGACGTAGAGGCTGGCCATCTCCTGCCGAGCGGCCATATGTGCGGCAAGGGCGCCGGTGGCCACGCCCCGCGCGGCGGCCGTCTTGAGCGCGCCGACGACGGCCGCCAGCGGCAGTAGCTTCGGGGTAGAACACGTGCGCCTGCCCGAACGCAAGCTCGCGCAAATGCACCCGATCGGGGCTCTTGTGGAGCAGGTAGCCGAGATCGGTCGCGGGCGGCTTGGTCAGTGTGATGGTGAGAAGCACCCGCGGATTGTGACAGGGACGGACAGTCCCGCGCGGTAGCCCTGGATCAAGCGGCCCGACCGGCCAGGCTCCGCAACCTCGACGTGCCCTGTTCTGCCCCTGCCGGACTAGGCCCAGCGCGTCGCCACCTTCCGCAAACGCAAAGACTATCGATGGAGATAGTCGATGAGCGGCGGGGCCGGTTCGATGAGGAGCGGAAGGCTCAGAGCGGCGGCCTCGTCGACCAACCGCTGGCACCATTGCTCACGCTTATCTGGCCGCACGAGGCACCGATCAACAGCAACCTGATTACCGCGAAGCGGCCACAGTGGCTCTCCGCATCTCGTGTCGGCGAGGAGAAGCCTGGCGACGATCGCGCGCCTTACGATGTCCCGCCATCGGTCAAGGAGCGCTCCCAGGCGGTCGCTCGGGAACGTATGTGCGTAGCCACGCGCGTCGCACAACTCCTGCGGCGTGTGCCGAAACCGCGCATTGCCATGGATGAGATCAGACCGAAGATCGTAGAGATCGGCGAGGTCTCCATAGATCTCGTCTGCCCTGGCCGCATCGTTTCGGCCCAGTAGATGGGCCGCTCGGGTCCGGAGCGTCAGCCCGATCTCTTCCTTGTTCTCGGGGCCAAAACAGGCCTCCAGCGCGGTCGCCAGATCAAGCACCGTGTCCTGCCAGATCAGACCAGCGTACGAGCGAGAGTACCGACCCAAAGCAATGGAGACTGCAGAGACCGTCCCCTGCTTCTGGCCCTTCCCAGCCGATTGCTCTTGGGCCCGTCCTATGAGCGCCACAAGGTCGACGAGACCTGAGAGATCTTCAGGCTTCACGGCGGCAACCCGTCGCCAGTGACCCAAGATCTGATTTTCAACCTGAGGGTGTGCCTCTGGCATTTCGACATGGATCCAGGACGGCTCGCCCATCCATACCATCCGATTTGGCCCTGTGGAACCTGTGGCAAGCCGAATGGCCAGAGCAAACTTGCCGATGCGCTCGTTCAGGACTTTGGTCGTCTCCCAGTGGTCACCGCGCGCACCGCCCTGGGAAGCGTAGATGAAGCCCCCTCGATCGGCGTGTGGCATCCGATACGGCTCACTCGCCCACATCGCCTCCGGCATGAGCGAGGAGACAACGTTCTGGTCCTGAAGCTCGCGGGGAGCGTGAAAAGTCAGGCCGTCGAACGACTGTCGGTTGACTGCTGCCAAGTCGAGGTCGTCGATCAACCAAAGGCTGGCGAACGTCTGTCCATCTTGGGCCGCGGCGCGATGTAACTCTTCAAGGATCGGGCGGGTCGCGCGCGAGCGGGCCGTTGGGCGCCGACGCGCAACGATGGCCTCTGCGATCACCGCGCGTAGTAGCGCTGCGGCGTAGCGTGCGGGATCCTTGTACGGGGGCAGGTATGCCGACCCGGATGGGGCATCGAATCGTGCGGGATACGCCTCCCGCAGCGCCGCCAAAAGAGGCTCGGCCGCCTCAGATTGGGCGATTTCCACGCACCCATACCAGTACGGCCACGGCCCGTCGAAATGCTGGCGCGAGCCTTCCCGAGGGACTTTGGCGACAAATCCTTGCTTCCGCGCCTCCGCGAGACCGCGCACCAGCCATTTGGCCGCCTCGGCCTGGACCCGCTTGGCCGCCACGGGTGCCTCTAGAGCAGCCCTTCGCACCTGTCGTCGGTGCTCTTCAACTTCCCGATAGCGACTGGGATAAGCGCTCTCGAAGGCGGCGCGTGCGGCACGCAGAAGTCCTCGAACCGAGCGATCCTGTGCGGGTTCCGCAGAGAAATGGGCCGTCCAGAACCAGGGGCTGACGGCGACACACCCCGGGCAGTGCTCAGATGCGTGGGGCCAGTCTGAGGAGAGCGAGGTGAACTCGCTTGGATCGTCGTTGTCCTCCCAGGGCCGGATCTCGGCGAGCGTGACCACGAGGTAGAGGATACGCCGGCGTACGTGCCCAATAGAAGTCTTGGCCGCGTCGCCCTGGGTTTGGGCTGGTCGGTCGTGGTCGAGATCGAGCGCCCGCTGGCGCCGGGTCGTCCGAATTCGAATCCATGGCTCAGACATCTGACTACGTGCACGCCCGACGGCGTGGCACAGGGCCTCCCTACAATGGAGGCGGCTGGATATGCACACTCCAGGTAGGCAATCCGTCGGCAGTCCAAAGCGAGAGGGCTATGGCACGAGTATTCGTATCGCACCGTGGGTCCGACACACCAGAAGCTGAGCGTTTGGCCGTGGAACTGAAAAGCGCTGGCCACGTAGTCTTCCTGGATGCCTGGGATCTCGGCGTTGGAAACTCCATCATTGGGTGGATGAACGAGAGTCTTGGCGAGGCGAGCGCCGTTGTTCTTTGTTTGTCAAAGGACACGTCTGAAGGACGCTGGTGGGATAGAGAATGGATGTCCTCGCTGAATCGGCAAATGAATCGTGAGGGGATTCGCATCTACCCGGTACGGCTGACCGGCAGCCATTGCCCGCCGATCCTCGCCGACATAAAGGTTGCCGACTGCGTTGCCGACTTTGACCGAGGCGTCCGAGACCTTCTGCGCGCGCTGGCCTAGCGAGTCCCGGTGACCTAGGTGCGGCGCATGATCGTCATCGTGGCCGCCTCCGCCGGGGGGCTCGAATATGCCACGGATCTTGAGCGGACGCTCTCGTCCCGCGGTTTCTCGACGTGGCTTGAGGACCGAGACGTCTTCGTCGGCGATCTGCGGATACAAGCGCTCGATTCTGCACTCCGCGGCGCTCTTGCTCTGGTCTTGGTGGGGCCAATCAGTCAGAACACGCTATACGAGCGGCTGACTTACGCGAACTGGGGCGCCGTCGGACTGGGTGTCCGCACGCCAGTCGTATACGTGCCATCAGATTCCGATCCAATGCCGTCCAGTCTCAGTCCGCTCGTCACGCGGCTGCCCAGGAACCTCGCACCCGAGGATGCGGCCACGGCGGTGCACGAAATTGCGCTTGCTTCTTCCCCAAGGGTCGCTGGTCGAGCGAGGACGCCCGGAATCCTGCGCCCCGGGTCATGGGCTCTCGCCGGCGACATTTCTGACTATGGGGCCTATCCATCGTTGATCGAGGCTCTGTTGCGGGTAGGCGATTTCGATCAAGCACGGCACTACTACTGGCACAGCGTCTACACATCAGGGTATCGGGAGCAATGGCAACCGAGGGTCGCGGCCTCATCCTCGATAGTGAGAGCGGCCATCAAAGAGGATGATCTTCTAACGGCGGGGATGGTGACGGTCAAGGGGCTTGCGTATCCGCACATTGAAATGGGCAATACGGCCAGAGCCACTGAATTGCTTCGGCAGGGCGCCAGCTTCCTTCGCGCGGCAGGATCGAGGGCAGAACTCGGCGTCGTCTGGTCCTATTCGGGCGATATGGCGAAGCTCGCAGGCGACGCTCGCGGCGCCGATTCAGCCTACAACGAGGCCATAGACCTCCTGATGGGCGTGGAGAGACACCAAGTCGATTTGAAGCGAAGGTGGCACCGCTTAACGGCCGATGGACCTGACATTTCATCGCGCGAGGCACTAGAGGGTATACAGAAGGAGCTAGGCGCGATTTTCGATTACCGAGAGGGCCTCGTGTCCCTAGACCTTGCACGCCTATCTGCGGCGGAGGGGAACCTGGAGCAAGCCGTCTTGGAAGCTCGATCAGGTCTGGAGCTCCTCGAAACCAAGATCGGGATGCCTCGCAACGCACTGCGGGCGAGGGCTCTGGTCACAGAGCTAAGCATCCGGCAAGCTCAGCCCATGCGAACGGAGTTGTTGTCCCGCCGCTCGAACCGCAAGGCCGGTGGAATCGAGACACCGCCAGCTGCCCGCGAACAGTCCAGCATCGGTCATTGGCTTGCGATAGCCAAAGAGGCTGGCCACGCACCTCGGCTCGCGGATCTGTCAGGAGAAGAGAATGCGAAATCCGCACGACTGGAGCGTTTGGCGCACGAGATCGGCTTGCCCGTGTACGACTCGCGGACGTTTCTGCTCCCGGACGAGGAACCCGCATGCCTGGCGTTCGCCCAAGCACTGACGAGGAATGACGAGTGGTATCTGGCCGTTCGAGTCGCAAGCGGCGACCGGACTGAGCCCACATACCGGCGGCTCGGTCTCGATCTGGAAGGGTTCCAGCGGATGACAGAAGAGCGGAAGGGCGAACAGCTGACTGTGTCGCTGGCTCCCTACCGTCTTCCTGCGCGGTCTGTAACCGTCTGGAGCAACCATGGCGACATGCTGCTCGAAATGGTCGAAGGACCGCATTACTGGGTGACCAAGAGCCCACCCAGCCAGAAGCTACTCCTGCGGTGCTCGTACGGCCCGCTGAGCACGGTCGTCAAGTACTCGACGGGGGACATGCCTGCGCGCGAGATGCTCTACCGCACCTTGGTGGATGTCACCCACGCCGTCCTAGGAATGTCTCCGAGGGGCTGCAGGGAACGAGAGGTCTCTTTCTACGCCGAGTTCCACTGGCACAGAGATGTGGGTTATCGCTTCATAGAGTGTTCATTCTCTCCCGGTTGGTTGTAGCCGCGTGTCGCCAGGCTAGACCTGACGACGCCTCATGAAAGAAGCGGGGATGGAAGATCTCGGTCGGATGACCGCCAAGCCAATGACAGCGGACCTTCGGTTCGCGCTGGGTTTCTCGCGGCTCCGGCAGGTCTTCGTCTACATGACCGACCAGTGCAACCTGCGCTGCAGCCACTGTTTCTACAAGCCTCGGCTCACAACTGAGCCGAGAGAGCTCGCGAGTGATGTGCTTTTCGGGCTCCTGCATCTCTTCGCTGAGCTTGGCGCTCGAAAGCTTTCGTTGCTGGGCGGAGAGCCAATGCTCTACGGTCGCTCAAGCGGAAATGCGCCTCTGTGGAACGTGGTGCGCGAGGCTCACCGACTCGGATTCACATACGTTCGCGTCGTGACCAATGGGCTCGCGCCGGCTGCTGCCTATAGACAGCTCAGCTTGGCTGGGCTGGACGAGCTGACGATCAGCCTCGAAGGCGACACCCCCGAGTTGAATGACCGACTACGTGGACCTGGAACCTTCCGATCTGCGGTTGGCGCCGTGACTGCAGCTGCGGATCTGGGACTACCCGTCCAGGTGACCATGTCTGTGCACACTGGAAATGTCGGCGTTGACGAATCCGGGAAACCACTCATTGAGCGCGCGATCATTTGGGCCGCCCATAACCGTGTTTCCTTGTTGAACCTGCATCCGCTGATCAAGATGGGTGTCGAACGGGACGCGTGGACTGGCCCATATCACATTGAACCGGCACAGTGGATCCGGGCCTATGAAGCCATCGATCGCGCGCGCAGTGATGCTTACCCAATACCCGTCCGCATGCCGATCCGGTTCGTCACTCAGGATGCGTATTCCGCTGATCCAGCGCGGTACCAGTGGTGCCCCCTGCGGATCGGGGAACGAGTCGAGGTGCACGCGAACGGACAGATCCAAAGCTGTGCGCTGAGCAATGGTACGAGCCGTTCGGTGGCCCATTTCGTCGCAGGCAAAGAACGCGGCCAAGTCCAATGGGCCCGCGACGAGAACGAAAAGGCGTCTGTGCTTCGGGCTGGAAGTGGTCCAGGCTGCCGCATGATGCGGGCACCGCTCAGTGGCCTTGTGCCCGTGTGCATCTCGCTGAAGCCGGGCCAGACGGAGTTCGCTCACCGCAGTGGCGGCCAAGACTAAGGCATGCCCTCCGTGGCCTCCCAGCGCAAGGCGTTGGCGTAAGGCCCAGACTTCATGCAACCAGCCGTTGCTGCATCAACCGCGCCATGATCGGCTGCCTCACGACGGGTCCGACTTGAGGGCTCGGTCCATGGCGTCTGCCGCATCCCGGCGTAGCGTCGGCACGATCGCCGCGTAGTGGCTCGCCGTGATCGCGATTCCGGAGTGACCAAGCCACTCGGATATGACGGCAAGCGGGACGCCTTCAGCGAGCATCAGCGTCGCGGCGGAGTGCCGGAGATCGTGGAACCGGGCCGCCGGCAATCCGGCCGCTGCGCGCGCGTCCTGGAAGCCGTGAGACACGGATCCGGGTTCGACATGTCGGCCGATGCTGTCCGTAAAGACGAGATCGTCGCGATCCTGCCACGTCTTGTCGGCCGCCTTCCGCTCGGCCTCCTGGATCGTCTTCTGCCGCTCGAGAGCTTCTCTGGCGATCGATGGCAGCGGGATCGTCCGGCGGCTCGTGGCCGTCTTCGGCTGGGCCAGCTCCCAGCGTTCCGTGCGCCCCCGCGCCAGAGACCGGCGAACGGTCAACGTGCCGGCGGTGAAATCGACGTCGGGCCAGGCCAGGCCCAGTAACTCGCCAAGCCGGAGACCGGTCGAAGCGGCCAGGGCGAATATCGGCCCGAGCGCATCGTCGCGGGTCGCGTCGAGGAGACGGCGCACATCCGGCGCCGACATATAGCCGACCGGCCGATGAGGCACGTACGGAGGTCGGGCGTCGGCTGCGGCGTTGCGGCCGACTCGGCCGTCGCGAACGGCATCGGCCAGGGCGCGGCGAAGAGTGGCGCGGACATGCCGAACCGTCACCGGCGAGACAGGACGAGGCGGACGACCGCCCGGAAGCGTTTCCCCGTCCTTTGGCCGGCCTGCCTGGACGAACCGGGCCATGGCGCGCTCGACTTGGATGGGAGTCAGTCGGGCCAGAGAGACCTTACCGAAAGACGGGATCAGGTAGGCGCGCACGTGCTGCTCACGCTCTCGCCACGTCGACGGGCGGATGCGCGTTCTCTCGCGCTCAAGCCATTCGCTGAGGTACTCGGCAACCGTGCCAGTTCCTGCCGGTGTGATCGTGCCGAGCCTCAACTCGCGCCGGAGTTCGTCGAGCTTATCTCTGGCGCCTTGCGATGTCGTGCCTCGAACGACCCGACGGTGCCTGGCGCCGTCGTCGTCGGTCCAGGTCATCGCGCCACGCCAGCCCTCGGCCGTTTCGTAAACGGATCCTTCGCCGCCCGATCGGTGGCGTTCCTTCCGGGCGGTACGGGTTACTGCCACGGCAGTCTTCCTTCGCAGATCGCTCAATACAGCCGCCGGTTCGCCCTCCGGCGCCGTTGCGCACCTGTTCGGGATCATATTCTGTTGCTACGGGTGTTGCTACCGGTGGTTCGTGGGCTAAGCCGCCGAAGGCCTCAAATCGACAATGTCACGAGGGAAATCTTGGCGGAGAGGGTGAGATTCGAACTCACGGGACTCTCGTCCAGCGGTTTTCAAGACCGCCGCATTAGACCGCTCTGCCACCTCTCCGCGGTGGGCCGCTGTGTAGTTTACCCACCACGCGGGGGGTGGCGCACCGGCACCAGAACTCACTGGGAAGCTCGCCGACACTGCAGGCTCTTCAGGAGTCGAGCCGACCGAGTCGGGCGATGCGGCCTCCGCCTGTTCAGTCACTCGGCTGGTGCAAGTCACGGCATCGTGGACGGCGGGGCAGGGTTTCCATCCTCGCCTGAGATCCTGGGAACGCCTACGGTGGTGCGAGAGGGCGTACATCGCCCACAACTCGGGCCAACGAGGTTCCAGCGCCGCAACTGCGGCCCGACCTCCCAGCAGGGTCCGACATTCCGGAGGTCACATGAAGATCCATGACATCGAACAGAAGCTCGTCGAAGACGGCCGTGACGCAGCCGAATGGGCCCGCGTCGAGGTTTCCGATGGCCTCAGTCACGTGCCGGAGATCGCCGGTGAGGCCCGCCTTCGCGCCGGGCAGGTTGCCCACACACTTCCGGGGGCGCTCAGCCACGCAAGGTCGGGTGCCGAAAGCACCATAACCAGCCTCCAGACCTTGTCCGACTCCAGGCTTCGCCTGCTGGCGGCAGTCTCCTTGGGCTTCGGTGCCGGCCTACAGCTCGCCGGCAAGCGACGCCTGGCAGCGCTGGTCGGCCTGGCTGCGGCATCGCTCTTCGTGTTTGCGATCCTCTCTCGACCGCAGTCGGCCAACCGTGAGCCGAAACCGACTCAGCTGTAGCACGTCGCCCCGAATGACGGCTGCCGGGCCACGATCTCGACCTTCTTCCTAACTTCGCCACTCCAATCCCGCCGACTCCCCATCTGTGGGTTCTTGCGTCCGGCCGTCGTTCGCGACGAGCACGAATTTGGCGCCCACCGGTAGATCGTCTGCCGCCGGACGATGAGCGGGATTGGAGTGGCGAAATGATCCTCATCGTCGACGATGAGCCATCCGCCCTGATGCTCTTGGACTCCCAGGCGGCCTGACGCAAGCATCCGGCGATCGCAGCAGGCGCCGGGTACCTGCGGCCGATCCGTACAACATTGCCTCCCGAAAGGGCGCAATGGTGCCGGTGCTCCTCGAGGACAGGACCTGCGGGAAATGGTTCAGCCCCCAGGATTACCGCGACATCTTACGAGCCAGCTTCCGAAGCCTCTGCCAGCGTCCGAGCGCCCTCTTGGTCTCCTGCTCGCTGATCGCAGCTCGCCCATAGACCGCCAGTTCGTAATCCGCCGCCAGCAAACCGAGAGGGAGCCGCGGCAGGCCGAGTTTGCCGGCGCGTTCGGCATGGCTCCGCGGCGTCTCGTCCGGCCGGCGCCCCAACTCGCCCTGGTCGACCAATTCGTCCAGAAGCGCGACGTAGGCCTCTATGGCCGATGTCGGCCGACGTCGCAACCGAAGAAGCGTCGGCAAACTTAGCCGCGGAATCCGCAAGCCGAACTTGGGCCGGTGCGGCTCGGCATGTCGTTCCTCGCTCAGAACGGGTGCCGGCGGCGCGGCTATCCGCCTGGGAATGAATCGGCGGAAGCGGATCACCAGCAGGATTGCGACCACGACAAGAGCAACCCTGACAACCTCACCGAGCGTCGACATAGAGGGAAGCGAGAGTTGTGAACCGCCAGGGGTGGGGAGCGTCGGCCTGGGCGTGGGCGTATGGAACGGCGTCGGCGTAGGCGTGGGCTTGGGCCCCAGTGGCAGGCCTGGACCGTTCAAGAAATGCGCAATTACAGACTGCAGCCAACCCAGAGCCTCGCCGACGAGATGAAAGAGCGCCCCGATCGCTCCCTGGAATACGCCCACGATCCCGGACATGGACTCTCGCCCCGAGGTGCCGGCCAGAACGGCAATCGGAATGGCCAACACGGCCACGACAACGACGCCGGTGGCCAGCGCCGGCCATGTTCGTCCGCTGCGGGTAACGGAGCCGAGAGCTTCCAATTCCCGCATGCGGGCCTGCCCAATCGCGAGCAGGCCTGCACAGACGCATACCGCAGATCCGATGACAGCATCGACGGCGAAGTCCCCGCCGGAACCGACGTGTAGCAACAAGGCCACGGCCAGCACGGGGAATGCGTAGGTCATCGCCCGAGTCGCAGTCTCTCTCTCCGCGTCCGCGTTCTCGTGGGCGGCACCGCGAAGGACCGCGATGCCCAGAAGCCAGCCCGCGGGATGGATCGGCAGAGCGGCCAGCGGATCCCTCAGCGCCAGAAGGGCGTCGCGGGCCGCAGGATCCGCCAACCAGCCGACCAGGCCGAGCAGAAGCGCAATTACGCGCGCTGCGTCCAAACGTGAAAACCCAGGTGGTCGCCAGCGCGAGGCAATGAGACCGATACCCGCGGCCAACCAGAACTCCAGGAGCGACAGCGGCGAATTCGACCCGGGCCCACCTAGCGCAAGAGCCAGGTATGCCACGCCAACGAGGCCGCCTTCCAGCAACGCATCGAAGACGACCGGCGGAAGGCTAGCTCGCCAGGACCAGCGCATCGCTCGTCCGCCAGTCGGGAGTGAGGGAAGCAGTCATCGTCGAGAACCCATAGAGGCGGGCCCGCGACACGGCCGATCGGCAGTTTGGCCCGAGCCCCACCAGTTGGACCGGGTAGCCCCACCGATCGAGGCGCCTGAGCGCCCCCACATAGGGTTCCGGATCGCGAGCCGTGACCACGAGAATCGTGGTTCCGACCGCAACTGTCTGCGGTATCCGAACCAGGAGATGCTCAAACGGAGCCGACGGGTTGACGCTCAAGCGCGCAAGCACGTCCGCTATGACACCGAGCTGATCTCGGGCCGCCCGGGGTGGGATCATGGCGAACCCATTGCGAGCCTTGCTCAACGCCACCGCAGCGAGTCCACACGAAGCGCCCTCCACCAGCGTATGGCGGGCCAGCGAGGACGCGGCCACAATCAGGCTCTCGACCAATTCTTCATCGTTGACCCATACCGAACCGGACCCGACCTGGACGTCGAGAGCGATGAGAACGTTCTGCAGGCGAGATGGATCAAAGCGCTTGCAAACGACTACCCCCGTCCGGGCGGTCGCTCGCCAGTGCACGCGGCGGATCGGGTCGCCGGGGTGGTACGGTCGAACACCGGCGAAGAGGGCCGGGTCCTCGAAGAGGCTGTGGCGAGCCCTCAAGTCGCCTGCCGGAGCCTGTCGCTGGCCGGCGAGCCGAACCGGGAGGGTGCGCGGCCGGACGATGTAAACGCCGCGGTCCTCGAAGTCCGCGGTCGCTCCGCCGTGGCCGAATAGATCGGCGACTGTGACCCTCACCGGGCCGAAAGAGTAGGCGCCGCGATGATCGGCCACGATCGCGAGGTGTCTGACCACGCGCTCGTACCAACCAACCATCCAGCGGCTGCGTAGAGTCACCACTCCGGTCAATTGGTTGGTGATGAGAAACTCGTCGCGGACGATCACGCCCCGAGATACGGCGTCGTCGATGGAGACCCACGGCACGGGCAGAGGCTTGTTGTTCCGGATCGCCAGGTCCAGCGGAATATCTTCGCCCCAGACCGTCCGCTCCCGGCCGATGGTGCGTTCGTAGCGCAGGCCTCGCAGCCCGAAATGGCTCCACAGTTCTGCCACGCCGACCACGAGCAATGCCAACAGCCCGACAAGAACAATCTCTGGAGCCGCTAGAGCAACGCCGAGAATGAGAAGCGCAGGACCGAAAGCGAGTCGGGCCCGGGTCATGCTGGTTGGTTCGGCACCGGCACCGGCACCGACTCGATGACCTCCGCCATCACCCTCTCGATCGTTGAGCCGCGCAGCTGGCGGTCCATGTCCAACAGGAGTCGGTGACCCAGGACCGGACGAGCGGCCGCAATCACGTCATCTGGAAGCACGAAACTGCGCCCGCTGAGAGCCGCCCAGGCCTGACTAGCCCTGTAGAGCGCGACGCTAGCCCGTGGACTCGCACCGAGCCTCAGATCGGGGTGCTCCCTCGTGGCCCGGACGAGGTCCACGACATACCCCTCAACGGCAGGACTCACTAGAATCCCGCGGACGGTCTGCTGCAGAGCGATCAGCTCGTCGTGGTCGATGACCGGCTGGATGCTGTCAAGGGGATCGTTGGCGTCGCGGTATCGGCGGGCGATCCGCCGCTCGTCGTCCTTGCTCGGGTATCCCATCGAAATCAGGACGATGAATCTGTCCAGCTGAGCCTCGGGCAACGAGAAAGTCCCTTCCAGCTCGACGGGGTTCTGCGTTGCCACAACGAAGAACGGCGAAGGCAACTGCCGAGTCTCGCCTTCGATCGATACCTGACGCTCCTGCATTGCCTCGAGCAGCGCCGACTGCGTCCTAGGCGTGGCGCGGTTGATCTCATCCACGAGCAGGACGTTGGTGAAGACCGGCCCGGGCACAAACCGCATCTTTCCGGCTTCGAGGAGGCTGGACCCGGTGACGTCGGTTGGGAGTAAGTCCGGAGTTCCTTGAACGCGGCCGAAAGTGAGACCCAGCGAGCGGGAGAAGGAACGAGCCAGCAGCGTCTTGCCGACACCCGGAACGTCTTCAAGGAGGGCGTGGCCGTCGGCCAGCAGAGCGACGGCCAGGAGTCGGAGCGCAGCCTCCTCCCCGACGACGGCGCGCGCGACCGCCTCGCGCAGGTCGCGCCAGAAGTGCCCAACGCGCGCCTGACCGGCCTCGGGAGAGCCCTCGATCGGCGCCCCAGTAGCGTCCGATTCCTCAGCTGAACTCACGATTCCCTCCTGTTGCATAGAGGCCGCCAACCGAAGCCCGCCTCTCGGCGCGACCGACCCCGTCGCCGTTCGGCTGTCCACACGTTGAGGGAGTCTCAGTTGTTCATTATGGTCGCGGCCGGCCGAGCAGATCGGCCCGGGATCCGCTCGACGGCCAGATCGAAACGCATGAGTGGTGCGGGAAGTGGGTAATCATTCGCCGGTCGTGTGAAGAGGCTGCTCCCTCGCCGGCTCGCGCGTTCCTAAAGCGAGTAGGTCCCGGCCGGGCCGTTGGCCTTGAGCGAACTCTTCAGGGATGCCCACGGGATGATGATCGTCGGCGTCCCTGCAGCGGCCGAGGCCACCTGGAGTTGCGGGAAGGCAATCTGCAAGCCCCCGGCTCGCATGACCCAGGCATTCGCGAAGTTGGAGACGTAGGGCGTCGTCCCGGTGTTGATCCAAGCGACATCCGCCGTGGGCCCGATCAGGGCCTTCAGCAGGATCCGCGACTGCGCCGAAAGGACGGCTGCTCCGGCCGACTCGCTGGCGAAGAGGTCTGCGAGGCCAATCTGGGCGCCATCGGCAACACCGACTGTCAGGCTACCGACGAGGGCGGCATTGGAGGCACCACCCAGATACTCGGTCATGGCAAAGCCCAGGCTGAGGACGGTCTGCGAGTTCAGGCCCACCGCGAAACTGCCGTCGAAAGTGCACGGACCGGCCCCGCCGCCCATCGAAAGCTGAGCCTTGAACTCATCGATGTACGTCTTCACCCGGGCTGTGATCAGTGTGTTGATGGCGCCGGCACCACTCACTCCGGCAACGACCGGCTTCTTGAACGTGACTTTCCAGGCTCCGCACTGGGTTGTTGTGCCGCTGTCCGTGACCGTCGTTGAAGTGACACCGGCCGCAGCCGGTACTCCGGTCGGTGACGCAGTGGGACCGGCCTTCGTGGGCGATGGAGAGGCCACGGAAGACGACGGCGTGGGCGTGATTTCGGGCGTGATTTCGGGCGTGATCTCAGCAGCAGTCGCCGAAGGGCTTGCCGGCGGAACAGCCGTGACTGGCGCGGGCGCCAAGGTGTCGGTGATGTAGATCGTATGAGCCGTGGGGGAAGAGAGGCTGCAACCGGCCGCGAGAGATGCAGCGGCGACGGCCATCGCCAGAGAGACCGCAAGCCGTGTCTGCTTTGTACTCATTCCCCGCCCTCCGCTATGACCGGTTCGGCCCGATGCCCGATGCCTATGGTGGCAGAAAGACGAGCCGATGTTGGGCGCAATGTCGAAGTTGGGCGCAATGGCCCGAAGCCGGACACAAAGAAGCCCGGCCGCCGAAAACCGACAGCCGGGCTCAGGAGCTACGCGACTAGCAGGTGAAGGTCGCGGTGAAGAGATCGTTGTCCATAGCATCGACGCCCGATGCGGAGCCGCTCTTGCGATCGGCAACGACAACGACGTCGGCCGACACCACGAAGCCGCGGCCACCCATTCGACCGGTTGCCGAGGGCTTGGACCCCAGCAGTTGGACGACTCCGATGTACTGCGGGCCGTCGGCGGGAATGTTGGCCATGTCGTCAACGGATATTCCGGCATTCATGGCAAACTCAACGCTGGCATCGTAGGCGCACTGACCGGCCTTGAACTGGTAAGTGGTGGTGCCGATCTTCACGGTGGCATTGGCCGTGCCCGGCCGGCAGAACCCCCTCGGCCGCTGGCTCATGCCGTGATGCTGTCTCGCCGCATGTACGGCCGCAGCACGTCCGGCACCGTCATGCTGCCGTCGGCCTGCTGGTAGGTCTCGATGATGGCCGCAACAGTGCGCGCCAATGCGAGGCCGGAACCGTTGAGTGTATGGACGAGTTCCGGCTTGGCTCCGGGTTCCGGTCGATATCTGATCGCCATCCGGCGGGCCTGGTAGTCGCGGAAGTTCGAGCAGGAGCTGACCTCGAGCCAGCGCTCGACGCCGGGCGCCCAGACCTCGAGGTCGTACTTCTTGGACTGGACGAAGCCCATGTCCTTGGTCGCCATCAGAAGAACGCGGTAGGCCAGCCCGAGCCGCTGGAGGATCACCTCCGCACGGGCGGTCAGCCATTCGAGCGCTTCGGTGGAATTCTCCGGCTTTTCGAAGAAGACCATCTCCACCTTGTCGAACTGGTGGACTCGGAGGATGCCGCGCGTATCCTTGCCGGCGGCGCCGGCTTCGCGGCGGAAGCACGGTGAGTAGGCGGCGTAGCGGATCGGGAGTTGGTCCGCCTCGAAGATCTCGTCGCGGTGGAGATTTGTGACCGGAACCTCAGCCGTGGGCACGAGGTACAGCTCATCGCGCGTAGCGATGTACATGAGATCTTCTTTGTCCGGGATCTGGCCGGTGCCGCGCGCGGATGCCGCGTTGACCATGGCCGGCGGCCAGACTTCGGTCATGCCGTGTTCTTCGGTGTGGACATCCAGCATGAAGTCGATGAGGGCTCGCTGGAGGCGGGAGCCGGGGCCGGTGTAGACGGGGAAGCCGGAGCCGGTGATCTTGGCGCCGCGCTCGAGATCGAACATCTTGAGATCCGCGGCGACTTCCCAGTGCGGCCGGCGGGTCCAGGTGCCGGCCGCGGCGGTGGCGTCGGCGGCGACTTCCTTCGGGAGGATCTCGCCCCAGGTCCGAACGACCTGGTTGGCGGATTCGTCTCCTACCGGGACATCCAGGTCGGCCGGGTTGGGGATGCGGACCATCATTTCTTCGAGTTGAGTCTCGGCGGCGGCAAGCCCGGCGTCGATCTTCTCGATCTTTGCGCCGGCATCCGTGGAAGCCTGGCGAAGGGCGGCGACTTCCGGGCCGTTCGGCTTGGCCCCGGCACGAATCGCTTCCCCTATCTCCTTGGAGGCAGCGTTGCGCTCTGCCTTCAGGCGCTCCGAATCGCCGAGCAGCTCGCGGCGCTTGCTATCCAGGGCCAGGGCGGCATCGACGATCGACGGGTCCTCGCCCTTGTCGATCGCGCCCTGCCGAATCCGATCCGGCTCCTCGCGCAGCCTGGCCAGCCCGATGCTCATGCGTTCTCGCTCCCTGATGCTCCGTCGGCGGCCGTGGCCGCATCGCTGGCGTTGAGTTTAGCCGGGGAGGGGTCTGGAGGGGTAGTTGACGGCAGCGAGTCGCGCGGGTGCAATTTGAGGTCTAAATCCGACCTGTCAGGCTGGCCCCGCGTCCGATCACTGGCCATGCCGTCAGATCGTTTCTGCTCATTCAGGAGTACAGATCCGGCATGGAGGAGCCGCTTGCGGGCCCGGCGCTCGCCACGGATGCAGCCGGCATGGGATATGCAGCCGCACAACTCGGCTACTGGCTCTGGCTCCACATCAGCGGATCGATGGCGTGCCTTGCCGAATAGGCGGCCGCGATCGCCTTGAAGACGGCCTGACGAGTCGAAGGTTCCTCCAGGATGGACATGTGGCCATCGCCCGGGATCATCGTCAGGGTGGAACTCCAACCGCGTGCGGTCAGGAAAGTTTCCATCGCCTGGGACTGATCAGGATCGACCGACTCGTCGGCGGTGCCGGCGACGAGCTGGACTGGAATAGAGGTACCTGTGGCGTAGTTGAACGGATTGGCTGCCGCGTAAGCGGAGGCCATCTCGGAGGGCGACCCGCCGAAGAAGTCACTCAGATCGCCGGCATTCAAGCCTGAGTCGATCTGGTAGTTGCCGGCAAAGCCGACAAATGCGTCGGGCCGGCCGGAGCCGCTGGCCAGGCAACCGCCCTGGAACTCGACGGGATCGAGAGCCACGACAGAGCCGACCCAAGCCCCCAAGGAATGACCCAGAAGCGCCACCGTACCGGATTGCCCGCCGTACTGGCTCGCGCTTGCCCGGGCAAACCGGACGGCGCATGCCACATCCTGGAAACCTGCCGGGTAGCCGCCGCCCAGGGTACTTACGTCTCTGAAGTCCGCGTTGTACACGAGGATCCCTCGATTTGCGAGATCCTCGGCCAGCCCGGAGAGATATCCGCGACCGCTGGGGCCGACGAGCACGACCGTCACAAACGGCCCCGGGCCGGCGGGAACGTAGATGTCGAGGCCTTGCCGGCAGAGACTGTCGCCGCAATCGACCGGACCGGTGAAGGGAATGCCGGCGACCACCTTGTAGCCCAACGGCTGATAGGCCCACTCCGGCAGAGTTGCATTCGCGAACGCCGGCTGCGCAATGTCTATGGGAGCCGGCTCAGAAGCCACGCCGGCGTCGGCAGTGGGAACCACCGCAGCCAAGCCGGAAGATGACGGCGTACCGACGGCCCTATCGCCGAGGCTGCTGGCTGCCCGACCCGGCACAGACCGAGCGGCCGCGCTCAGAGGAACCAGGATCGCCACCAAACCCGCGACCAGGAAGATCAGGGGCAATCGCGGCGCGACAACGCGCCATTTATCCGTCCACGGGCGTACGTTCGCATGCTTTCCTTCTGACTTGGAAGTCCGTCTGAAGGTAGCCCGTAACTTATCAAGCAGGCCGGCCACAATGGCTGATATTTGAGACACGAGCGCGTCTCCCAGTAGATTTCAATCGTCGCACCGATAAGAACCCTAGAAGTGGCATTCGCGGGTTGTTGGGGGCCCACGTAAGGCGACGGTAAGATCCAGGGGGCGACTGGAGGATTTGTCGCGGACTATCAATCCGATTTCGATCCTAGAGTGCGACGCCTGGCGTTATCCTGAAAACAGAGAAGAGACCGGCAGGCGACGCACGACGAATTCAGATGTCCCGGCATCCGGTCTCGAACCAACTCGCCACCCAGGAAGACTTGGGATTGCCGTGACCTGGGTGCGGCCTAAGGGAATCGCGGCCTGACCTAGGCCGCCGCCCGGAGCCTCTCCACCACAAACTCCGGCTCCAGCCCCGCCAGCAACCACCCGGCGCGCGGCCCGTTGGCGCGTCCGAGGAACGCGGCGTACAGCGCCCCGAACGCGCGGCCGGAGGCAAGCTCCAACTCGGCAGCCACTCGGAAGATAAGAGCCTGCCAGGCGTCGCCCGCGGCCGGCTTCTCAGCCTCGGCGGCCACGGCCAGCGCGCCGAGGTAGGACCTCTGCGCATCATCCAGACCCGCGACTTCGTCGGGGACGGCGTCACGACGGATCGCCAGCCGCGCGCGGTCGGGAGCGAAGGATTCCAGCCAGGCCTGCGCGGCGGAGATGCGTTCGGCGAGTACCCGCGCCTCCAGGTCCGTCAGCGGCGCGCCCTTCTCAGCCACCATTCGTGCGGCGATATCCACTCCGGGCAGCTGCAGAAGAAGTGCCAGGTGCCCAAAGGCAGGCCGGAACGCGGCGGCGGCAGCAGCCACATCCGGCGACGGCCCAAGCAGCGAATAGGCGAAGAGCCGTTCGAAGTCCGCAGGCAACTCGCCCTTCACTTCCTTGCCTGCGGTGGCCGAGGCGATCCGATCGAACTCGTCGAAGAGGCGCGGGATCGTGTCGCCCTCGGGGTCGAAGTCGATCACCTGGTTCGGGCGCGGCCGCAGGAACATGAAGCGGAGCTGTTCCGGCGGGAGGACTTCCGCGATCGTGTGCGCCGCGACGCCCTTGCCCTTGGACGTGGACATCTTCTTGCCGCCCACGTTGAGGAACTCGTAGGTCACGTTGCGCGGCGGTTCCACTTCGAAAACCTCGCGGCTGATCGCATCGGAGCGATCGCGCGAGCCGCCGGCCGTGGCAAGGTCCTTGCCGCAACCCTCAACCGTGACACCGAGCAGACCCCACTTGGCGGCCCACTCGAGGTTCCAAGGCAGCTTGGCCTGGCCACCGAACGGCGCGACGCGACCCTCATGACCGCATCCGCGCGCCCAGGAAACCATCTCCGGCTTGCAGGCGTAGGCGACAGTGGAGCCGTCCCACTCGGTGGCGTATGTGGTGCCGATCTTGCCGCACTGCTCGCAGATCACCTGGAGCGGCAGCCACTCGCCGGATCGCTCAACGTGGCTGACGCGGCTGTACAGCTCGCGCACGCGATCCGCGCGATCCAGGGCCAGCTTCACGTACGGATCCATCTTGCCGGCGGCGTAGAGTTCGCTGACCCAGTAGAACTCTGGCTTGATGCCCAACGGCTCGAAGGTCTTGAAGAAGATCTCGCCGACGAAGTGCCGGGCGTAGTTGGCCGCGCTGCTTCCTTCGGGCGCGGGTACGCGCGAGAGCGGCGCACCCATGTACCTTTCGACCGCGTCCGGCGTCAGCTTGGCCTGCGAGTCCATGGCGTCCATGTCGTCGACGCCGTAGAGGAACCTGGCGGACAAGCCGGCACCGAGCAGCGCCCGGTGGATCGCGTCGTGCAGCACAACGCCGCGCAGAGAACCGACATGGACGGTCCCAGACGGAGACTTGGAATCATTGACGATCTGCGGCCCACTCAGGGACGCAGCCAGCTCATCCGCCCAGTACATCGCGGCGTTCTAGCTGATGTCGAGGATCTTGTAGGAGAAGTCGCCGGCCGGCACCTTGACGAGAACAGACTCACCCTTGTGCTTGCCGAGCAGCGCTCTACCGACCGGAGACTCGTTTGAGATCCGGCCCTCGCGGGGGCTGGCCTCTGTGGAGCCGACGATGGTGAAGGTCTCCTTGCCGTCCGAACCATCGACCTTAACGGTGGAACCGATCTGAACGTGGTCCGTGCCGAGGTTGCCGTCGATGATGATGGCGTTCTTGATGAGCCCTTCCAGTCGTTGGATCTGCCCCTCGACGAAGGCCTGCTCGTTCTTTGCGTCCTCGTATTCGGCGTTCTCGGCCAGGTCGCCGTGCTCTTTGGCATCGTGGATGCGCTGGGCTATTTCCTGGCGCCGGACGTTGACCAGCTCTTCCAGGTCCGCTCGAAGCTTGGCGAGGCCCTCTTCCGAGATGTATTGGGTCTTGTTCTGCACCGCGGAAGACTCCGTTCTTGTCCGTCCGGCGTTGGCCGGTGAAGCTCCGGAGCCCGTCAGGCCCGGGATAAGGAAAAGAACTTCAGGCGCACCCTGTGTTGGTGCCCTGAAGTTCGGCCGCGGCGTATCCTAGCCGCCGCCTTTGCCCGTGTCAAAGGGATATCGGCCGAGCCTCGTCAGGCGTTCAGTCCGGGGCCGGCCCAAACGGCATTCCTACCGCATTCCTATGGCCGAACCACCCTCGTTTGCACCAGAACGGAGGTCCCGACCGGGGTGGGACGAATGTGGGCTGTGATCCTGAAGCGACTCTGATCATTATGTGCACCAACAAAGCAATATCACCAGCCCCGCCTTCCGGATCCTCCCCTCCTCCTCCCCGGAAGCCGGGGCTGGTCTGCGTCAGCGGCAAGTCCGGCGGTCGCCAGGCCGGCGGCGAGCCAGCAAGCTGGCTTTGGGGCGAAGCGGGACCGAGGACGCGGAGCCAACTGCGTTGGCTTTCGAGCGCACCCGAACGTGCGTGAGCGAGCGCCCGCAGGAACCAACGAAACCCTGGACCGCCGACCGGCGGCTACTGCCCCAGGGACGCCAGCCTGCTCCGGATCCGCTGCATGGACATGCGGTCCGCGAATGCGACAAAGACCGTGTCGTCACCGGCGATGCTGCCCACAACCTCCGACCAGCGCGTTCTGTCCAGCGCCGCCGCGATTGCGTGCGCAGACCCCGGCAGCGTCTTGAGAACGAGCATCAGACCCGCCTCGCGAACCTCAACCGGCAAATCGTGGAGAAGCGCCCGAAGTCGCTCCTCGCCGGTGCTCTCTGCCTCGGTGACCCGAGCCGGAACCACGTACGACTGCACCCCCGCCCGATTGGACTTCATCAGCCCAAGCTCGGCCACATCGCGGCTGATAGTGGCCTGAGTTGCCCGGAAACCACGCTCGCGGAGGGCGGCCGCCAACTCCTGCTGAGTGCGGATCGGCCGCTGCCCCAGCAAGTCGCGGATCTCCCGCTGTCGGAGTTGCTTGATTACTTCCATTGGCGGCGCGGACCCCTCATGCGCCGTGCGGTGAAAGAATGACAATGAAGACGATCACCGCCGCGACAACGCGATAGACGATGAACCCGGTGAGGGGCTGACGCTTCAGGAATTGCAGCATGAAGTGGATCGCCAGCATGCCTGAGACAGCAGCGGCAATAAATCCGATCAGCGCGAGGTGAGCGCTCGGGTTCACGCCCGCCTGATGAGTAACCAGCTTTCGCGCTTCCCACAGCCCCGCGCCGGCCACAACCGGAGTCGCCATCAAGAAGCTGAAGCGGGCCGCAGCCTGGCGCGTCAAACCGAGGAACAGGCCGGCAGAGATGCTGACGCCGGAGCGGCTGATGCCCGGGACGAGGGCCAGAACCTGAGCCACGCCGATTGCAAGCGCGCCGCCGAAAGTGAGCGTCTCCATCTCGCGCGTCTTGCTCCCCCACCGATCGGCCAGCCAGAGGATCGCGGCGCCGATACACAGGGTGAGGGCAATCGCGGCAGGAGCCCGGACCAGGGACTCGATAGTGGAGTCGAACAAGGGCCCCACGAGGATAGCCGGAATGGTCGCAACCACGATCAGCCAGGCCATCTTGCGGTCCGCGTCGCCCTTGAAGGAGCGGTCTCGAATGGTCGCAAGGCCCGCAGGAATGAGCTTGGCCCAGTCACGCCAGAAGTAGATCAGGAGCGCCAGCAACGTCCCCATGTGGACGGTAACGGTGAAGAGAGTCGAGTCGATGAACGCATCTTTCCAGCCGAAGAGCCACGGCACAAGGACGAGATGGCCGGAGCTCGAGACGGGGAGAAACTCGGTGAGGCCCTGAACGAGCCCCATGATCAGCGCCTGGATGGACAGGTCCACGCGGTTTCTCCTTGGATGCCTTCAGGGTGATGGATAGATATGCGCGAGCCGGCGATCGGATGACCGCCGGCTCGCGCTTGGTTACGAAGACTACCGGATGAAGAGCGGAGCCATCACCAGGGTGATGGTTGCCAGTAGCTTCACGAGAACGTGAAGCGACGGGCCGGCGGTGTCCTTGAAAGGATCGCCGACGGTGTCACCGACCACTGCGGCCTGGTGCGCGAAGGACTTCTTACCGAGCACTTCGCCATTCTCGCCCAGAAGGTGCCCCGACTCGACGTACTTCTTGGCGTTGTCCCACGCGCCGCCGCTGTTGTTGAGAACAGTGGCGAGCAGGACGCCGGAGATGGTGCCGACCATAAGCAAACCCGCAACGGCCTCGTAGCCGAGCAGGACGCCGACGATGATCGGAGTAGCCACGGCAACGATGCCCGGAAGCATCATTTCCTTGAGGGCGGCTCGCGTCGTGATGTCCACGACTCGGGCGTAGTCCGGGCGGCCGGTGTAGTCCATGATCCCCGGGATCTCGCGGAACTGGCGGCGGACTTCGACGATGATCGCCTGGGCCGTGGTGCCGACTGCGCGAATTGCCAGAGAGCTGAAGAAGTAGACGAGCATCGCTGCGATCAGCGCGGCGACGAACACATTGACGTTGGACAGGTCGACCGAAGTCATGAGGTGAACGTTCTTGGCCCCGGCCGCGATCTGGTTGCCCAGGATCAGGTTGACCTTATCGATGTAGGCGCTGAACAGCAGGAAGGCGGCCAGTGAAGCCGACGCGATCGCGTAGCCCTTGGTGAGCGCCTTGGTGGTGTTGCCGACTGCGTCGAGGCGGTCGGTGATGTCACGCGCGCCTGCCTCGGCGCGGCTGAACTCGGCGATGCCACCGGCGTTGTCGGTGATCGGGCCGAATGTGTCCATGGCAAGAACGTACGCGCAGGTCATGAGCATGCCCATGGTGGCGACGGCGGTTCCGAAGATGCCACCGATGTTCTTGCCGGTTGAATCGATCAGCCCGGCCTGAGAGCCCAGCCAGTTGCTGGCCAGGAGAGCGATGCCGATCGTAAGCGCGGTAACAAGTGTGGTCTCAAAGCCGACAGCCATACCGCTGATGATGTTGGTGGCCGGACCGGTCTTGGAGGCCTCGGCGATCTCCCGAACAGGTCGGAAGCCGCCGGCGGTGTAGTACTGGGTGATGTAGACAAAGGCGACGCTCGTGGCGAGGCCGACGATGCCGCAGCCGAAGAAGAAGACCCAGGTCGGGACGCCGTTCGCGCCCGTCTGGACGCCGGTGTTCATCATCACGTTGGTGACGAGAGCAAGGGCGGCGGCGCTGAGGATCGTGGTGACCCAATAGCCGCGGTTGAGGATGTTCATCGGATCCTCAGTCTCCTTGCCGCGGATGAAGAACATCGCGACCATAGTGGAGACGAGACCGAAGGCTCGAATGACCAGCGGGAAGAAGATCCAGGCGGTCGGATTCTGCCAGCCGGCCTTCAAAGCGAGGCCGTAGACGGCGACGCCGAGGATCATGGCGCCGATGTTCTCGGCAGCTGTGGACTCGAAGAGGTCCGCACCGCGGCCGGCGCAGTCGCCGACGTTGTCACCGACGAGGTCCGCGATGACGCCCGCGTTGCGTGGGTCGTCTTCGGGGATGCCGGCCTCGACCTTACCGACGAGGTCGGCGCCCACGTCCGCGGCCTTGGTGTAGATACCACCGCCGAGCTGGGCGAAGAGGGCCACGAAGCTGGCGCCGAAGCCGTAGCCGACGATCAGGAACGGAGCGTCCTTGGTGGCGTCGCCGCCGGACAATCCGCCGTTGATGGCGAAGATAGACCACACGCCGAGGAGAGAAAGTGCGACAACGAGGAAGCCGGAGACCGCGCCACCGCGCATGGCCACCTGGACCGCCTCGACGAGGCTGCGGCGAGCGGCGGATGCGACACGAACGTTCGCCCTGACGCTGACCAGCATGCCGATGATGCCGCAGGCCATGGAGCAGGCGGCGCCGATAAGGAAGGCGCCACCGGTCCGAAGCCCGATATCCATTCCGACGTGCGTGGTGTCCGCGACGCTCTTGGTCTCCAGCAGGGAGATGACGCCAAAGATCACCACCGAGCCGACCAGGGCCAGCCCGCCAATGGTCAAGTACTGGCGCTTGATGAAGGCGACTGCGCCCTCCTGGATCGTCGCGGAGACGTCCATCATTTCTTTTGTCCCGGTGTCGCGGGACAAGACGTCACGAGCGAGATAGAGAGCGAACCCAACCGCGAGCAAGCCCGCGACTGGAATGAACCATTGGAGGATTTCTGGGTTCATGGGAGGCGAGCGGCTCCTTCTCTAAGCGGACTCGGAGAGAACGCGGCGGGACGGCGCGCCTCCGGGATCGAAAGGCCCGGATTACTGTGCATTGCATACTCGGGCCCGGCGGAGTGTATCAATGGTAGAAAGCAGGGGTCAAACTGCGGAAGGTCCCACGAATATGCATTCGTAGCGGCCGAACCCGGGCATTTCGTCCCAACGGCCCGGGACGTTTGGCCCGAGCGCTCGCTTCATCGCCAAATCGCGAGGACCGCAGGAGCCAACGAGCCAAGCGAGCCTGGCTTTAGGAATCGGCCGCCCGACTGAACCACCACTCAACCGCGCTCGCCGGCCGGCGGTCGATACCTAGGCGGCGACGAGGACCGGAGCGAGCGCGAGCCAAGCAAGCTTGGCTGGTCCGTCAGCGAGGACCGCAGGAGCCAACTAGCCAGGCGAGCCTGGCTTTAGGCATCGACCGTCAGACGGCGAGCGCTATGGGACCCAGGTGGGATAGGAGCCGTCTGTGGACAGATTCGTGAGTCCAGCGCCGTCCGTATTCGCCTTCCAAATGCCGACCGAGACACCGGCCGACCCGCTGCTGGCGCGGGCGAAGACCACCGTGGATCCATCCGGGGAGAACGACGGCATCGATTCGTTGTAGGACGCCTCGTCCGTCACGAGCGTGGGCGAACCACCGGGAAGGGCCGAGAAGCCGACATGGTCCGAACCGTCCGTTCCCTGGATGATCCAGGCCAGAGCGTCAAGGCCGGTACGACCTGTGGTCGCGACATCACCCGTGGCAGGTCCGGCGTTCGAGATCGCGCCTGATGTGGTCACGCGCCAGAGCGCCCAGGTCGTGCCCTTGTCTGCGGAGCCGCCCAGGTAGAAGGCGTTGTCGGCCTGAACCCAGACCGGGCAGGAGTTGCCCTGCAGACTGAGCTTGATCGGCTGTTTCGAGCCGGTCGTATCGACCAGTTCTGCGATGTCGTCTGCCCCCCGGACCACGAGCATGGTGGTTCCATCAGACGTGATGGCTAGGCGCGGTGCCCACTTGGACATCCCCGGTGTGCCGACGGTGTCCTGGACACCGACCGCGTTGCTGCCCGGACTCGGGGCGCCGTCGGCCGCAAGCTGCCGCGTGTCTGTGCCGCTGACGAGCGAATACCGCCAGAAGCCGATGTCGTTGCCGTTGGCATCACGCCGAGCTACGACGATACCTGAACCGTCCGACGTGATAGTCGGCCCGTATTCCAGGTCTCCGCCGGGCGTCAGAGTCGCGAGATTGTCACCACTGATGGACATCTTGCGAACGGTGCCCGCCGCGCTGTAGGCGATCATCATCCCGTCGCCGCTGATGTCGTAGCCGCTGACGGGAACGAGCTCGTACGTGACTTCACGCTGGTTCGTCCCATCGGGGTTCATCAGCCAGACGTTGTCCACGCCGCTACGGTGCGAAATGAACGCGATCTGGTTTAGGCCATTGCTCGGCGCCTCGCCCGTGGTGAAAGTCCACGACTGGACGGAAGCGACCTGGCCGGTGGTCTCTCGAACCGACGGGCCGAGAGTCACTGTGTACGTTGTGTGCGGCGTGAGCGCGCTGTCCGGGGTGAAAACCAACACGCTTGGTCCGGATCCGGCAGGGGCTGCCGTCGCCTTGTTGGCGGCGGTGGCGTCGCTCGCCAGCGACACTGCCTTCGTCGAACCCGCTACCGGCGGCGTGATCTTGAACGCGCCGGAGATGGATCCTGGGTCCAGCGGCCCGTCGAACGTCACCGCGATCTGGCTGTGGATGCTGACACCGGCAACATTCGGGGCCGGGATCAAGCCCGTCGAACGGAGGCCAACGCTGGCGGTCTTGAAGGTCGAGGTATACGGCGCGATCTTCGTTCCGTCCGTGTCGACGGCCGGATCGCCGATCTTGACCGTGTAGATGGTGCCGTACTCCATGGACTTGGTCGGACTGAGCGTCAGGATCGGGCCCTTCCAGGAGGCCTGGTAAGTGATATCCGGCTGGAGGGTGAGTCCGGCCAGAACCTTCTGGGTATCCACCAACCGGTCGAAGGTGATCTCGATCGAGTCATCCACGGCGACCGCCTGGGCGCCGGCGACCGGGTCTATCGAGGCGACCGTCGGCGGCCCCACCGTGGTGAAGTCGATATCGCCGGTGGCGCCCTGCGCATTGCCGGCAAGGTCCTGAATGCCGCTCGCGACGTGGACGTGGAACTTGGTCGAGAGCGGAAGCTTTGCCGACGGAGTGATGATCAGCTTGGACCCCTGCCAGAAGAAGGTATGGGGAACGGAGGGCGTAATGGAGAAGGCGGCTTCGGCCGTATCATGCCTGACCGGCTTGTTGAACTCGACGTCGATCGAGGCGAGAGTCATGGCCAGGCCGATGCTTGACGTGCTGCTGACACGGATCGCGAACGTCGGCGGGATCCGGTCCACCATGATGGCGTTGTATAGAACGCCCGACAAAAGCGTCAACGCCACGAGTGCGGATATGAGTCTCAGGAAGCGCCCGCTCTTGAGCAGGCTTAGTCGCTTGGGTAGGTCCACGGGGCAGGACGATATCACAGCCCCTATACTCGCGATCCTGATGAACCGTAAATCGCTTGGTTGCCTCTTCGAACTGCTTGAGACGATCCTGCTGACGCTGGTGATCTTCATGGTCGTCCAGAGCTTCGTCGCGCAGCCGTATCAGGTTCAGCAGCCGTCCATGGAAAACACACTGATGCCGGATCAGTACGTTCTCGTGGACAAGCTCACGCCGCGCTTCGATGGCTATCACCGGGGCGACATCATTGTGTTCACTCCGCCGACCGGCTGGTCGGAAGACGCCAACAAGACGCCGTACATCAAGAGGGTGGTGGGGGTCGCGGGCGAGACGATCGATATCCACGGCGGCCACGTATACGTCAACGGCAACTTGCTGATCGAGCCCTACGTGTACGAAGGCCAGAGCACCGATATGGCGGACGGCGGCAGTCACACCTGGAAGGTAGAGCCCGGCCACCTCTTCGTGCTGGGCGACCATCGCCAGGCCTCGCAGGACTCGCGTGCCTTCGGCCCGATCGACAAGTCCGCGGCCATCGGCCGTGCCTGGCTGCGGTATTGGCCGGCCAATAAGTTCGGCTTGCTGCCGCAGGTTAATCGGTCACCTAACCCGAGCGTGGCGCCGTCGCCCAGTGTCACGACCGCACCGACCGCGACCCCCGCTCCGAGCGTGACTTCGGCGGCGTCCAAGAAGCCATGAGGGACGCCTCCACCAATCGTGTCGCAGCCGCCGCATGACCGATCCGGTGGTTCTGGCCGCTCTCGTGGCGGTCGGTGGTGGTCTCCTCGCGATCTCCGGCCGCGATAGCCGCATCGTCGTCGGAGGCCTGCTGCTTGCCATGATCGCCGTACCCCTGGCGGCCTCGCCGGAGCCATCGATCCTGACGATCGGGTTCCGCGCGATCGGGGCATTGCTGGCGGGCTATCTGATGTGGATGGCCGCCCGCACGCAGTCGATCACAAGCGAGGGCTCAGGCATCGGGATCGCGGCAGAGGTCCTGATCGCGGTCGCGGCCTTCGCCGTGGGTTGGTTCGTTGCCCCGGTCAAGCCGCTCGCAGGGCCGCTGGCGGCTCAGGCCGCCGGCTTCTCGCTGGCCGCACTCGCCGTGGTGCCACTGACTGGACGCAACGTGATGCGCGTCGGCACGGCTGCGGCGATCCTCGCGCTGAGCCTTTCTCTGCTGCTCTCGGCCTGGATCGGCCCGATGCCGGCCCTAGAGCAGATGGTGCTCATGGTCTTGCTCGTCGGTATCGTCGGCGCCACGAGCCTCCTGTCATCGGCCGACGCCGCCGCCCCCGAGACCGAGAGTCCGACGCTCGTCGTCGAAGTCGGCGACGCCACCGAGACCGCTGACACCGCCGAGGCTCCCGAACCCGTCGCTCCGGCCGAGTCCGAAGGCGGCGAGCCGGCAAACGAGAGCCAATCCGCCGAACCGAAAATGACGCCCGCTAAGGCCGGCGCCACACTCCGGACCTCCCGCTCCCGATCACCCAGAGCAATCCGAAAAGACGCCGCTGTAGAGACGGCGGCCGAAGATGCCACCGAGGTACCCGCCTCGCCTGCAACTCCGCCGAAGCCACGCGTCCGTCTTATCCGTCCGCGCGAGCCCCGCCAGTGAGCATCCTCGCCTTCCTCGGCGCCTGCACGTTTGGATCGGCCTTCGGCCTTGCGTCGCGGCCCAGCCGACCTGCAACCCGGCTGGTGCCCCTGGGAGCGTTGCTTGCCGCCTTTGTGACCGCACTCTTCATCGGGGCCGGCACGAGTCAGAATCTCGGCGACGTGACGCTGGCCGGGAGCACGTACTCCGGCTTCTTCCTGGCCTGCATGGCGGGCTCCGCTCTCCTCTTGTGTCTAGTGGCCCTGGGCTCCGGCTGGCACGACGAGTTCGCGCCGGCGGCTCTGGCGGCCCTGGCCGGCGCCGCGGTTGCCCTGACTTCCACCGACGCCGGCGTGGCGTTGATAGCCGGCGCCGCCGGAGCAACGGCCGGAGCGCTTCTGATCACGGGCGTCAATCCGCGCATCGGGGCCGTGGACGGGCGCGTGGCCGAGATGCGCACGATCGCAGCCGTGGCCGGCGGTCTGCTGTTCGCCGGAATAGCCATCCTTCGGCCCGCCTGGACCGGCAGCGACGACAGCCCCGTCTTCATACTTGCCTTCGCCGGAATCGCTCTCGCGCTGGCGATCCGTGGCGGCGTCGTGCCGTTCCACGTTCCGGCCGTCCACCTCCGCCGCAGCGCGGTACCAATGGCTCCGGCTCTGCTACTCGTCTGGCTCCCCGCCGGCCTCGGGGTTCTGGCCGTTGCCTGGAGCGCCACAACCTTCGCAATCCAGAGCGACACACTCCGCGGGGCCGCGGCTGCTGTGGAGGCGCTGGGGGTCGCCACGCTGCTGCTGGGGGCCTTCGCGGCGGTTGTCCACGACGATCTGGACGAAGTCGTGACGTACTCGATCGTTGCCGACGCCGGCTTCGTCCTCCTAGCCTTCGCCGCCCGAACCGACCTGGCCGCCGAACCCGCCCGGCTCTGGCTGCTCGTTTTCGTCGCCGCCAAGACCGCACTCGTGGCCTGGTCCGCCGCCCTCTCGCACGCCTATGGAACCTCCGATATGGGCCAATTGCATGGCTGGCTCCGCCGCAGTCCACTGCTCGGTGTTGCCCTGGTGATCATCGCTGTCGCCACGATCGGCTGGCCCGGCAGCAGCGTCTACGAAGCCCGATCGGCCCTGGTCCGACTCGCTCTCCCCGGCCAGCTGCAATTCGTGTTCCTGGCCTCGATCGCCGTCTCGATCGCCTATTACGTTCGACTGCTCGTGTTCGGTGTTCTGCCTCCGAGCGCTGAGGTGTCGGCCGGCGAAAACGAGCGGCAACGGTCGGCCACGGCCACGGCCACGGCCGAAGTCGCGCCTGCGGTTGCCGCCGGAGTCCCCGAGGCCGAAGCCGAAGCCGCCGGAGTCCCCGAGGCCGAAGCCGCCGAAGCCGGCTCGTCGGTGGTGGCCGCGGCAGTCACCGCGGTCGCCTCCGCTTCTGCCGCAGAGCCCGCCGAAGCAGCCGCCGCAGCCAACGACGACGAGCCCGCCCCCGCGTCGCACCCAATCAGCGAACCGTCCGAGACGCCGGCGCAACCGCGCGGCCTTCCCACCTTACGCCTCAATCAGGGCCTCGCAGTCAGCCTGCTGGTCGTGGCCGGCGCGATCCTCGCCGCCGCCGTCGCGGCCGGAAGCCTCGGGGCGAGCAACGCGTCGCGCTACGGCATTCCGCTCGACACTGCTGCTCATGCCACGGCCACGCCGATCCGGAAGCCGACCGCCGCCCCGGTGACGGCGGCGCCCATCACGACCATTGCCCCCGGTGCCTCCGGTAGCCCGGCGGGATCCGCCGCCCCGACGATCATTCCCTCCGGCAGCCAGGCGCCGCTCAAAACGTCTCCGCCTGCACGAGACAACACCGACTAGCGCCGTGAGCGAGGGGCCGGCGCCGAGTTCGGCTGACGTGCGAGTTAGCCCGACTCGATCGGCCGACGGTCCGGGTGTTAGGCAGAGCCGATGGCGCGAGCCAGGCAAGCCTGGCTCGCGCCATCGGCCGGCCGGTGCGGCGGTTAGCCGCGAGAGTTAGCCGCGCGGGCCGATGACCCAGCGATCGATCTCACGCTCGTAGGTGAGCAGCTCTTCCGGCCGGAACCAGAGGGCCAGCTCGGCGACTGCCGTCTCGGCGCCGTCTGAGGCGTGGATCAGGTTCTGGCCCATCTCGACGGCCAGGTCGCCGCGGATGGTACCTGGGGCCGCCTCGGTGGGTTTAGTCGCACCGACCATCGTCCGCACCATACCGATCGAGTTCGGGCCTTCAAGCGCGATGGCCACGAGCGGGCTCGAGGTAATAAAGGCGACCAGGCCCTCAAAGAACGGCTTGCCCTTGTGCACGGCGTAGTGCCGCTCGGCCAGATCACGGTCGACCTGCACGAGCCGGAGCCCGACGATCTTTAAACCGCGCTCCTCAAAGCGGGCGATGATCTTGCCGGCCAGCTGGCGCTGGACACCGTCGGGCTTGACGAGGACTAGGGTTCGCTCGGTCACTGGTCATATACCCCTGCGGTTGGTTGATTGCGTTGGGGAGTGTAGCGGGTCGGGCGGGATAACCCCTCCGAGAGCAGTCCGGTCGGGCCGTCGGGTTTGATGAGTGGCTTCGACCTGCCGGGACGGCCTGTGCTCAACATTACCGGGGGCGATGCATAAACTTGGATTGAGACTAGGGGTTGCTCAACTTCGCCCGGGACGATACAAAGGATTGGATCGGCCTTCTTGAAGGGCCCGCCCGGTCATTCGGCCGCGCCCTCGAACTCGGCCACCTCGTGAAACTGCCACCTCAAGGGCGGATTTGGCGCAGCCTGACAGGCTGGCCCTGCTTCGCATCACCCAGGGCAAAGTTGAGGGGGGAAGGACGCGACCCGGACCTAGTCCCAGCGAATCGGCGGCAGTTCGAAGACGGCAGGCTTGGCCGGGCGCCCCGACTCTGCGGGCGGGGCAGATCGGAAGAGCGTCGTGTAGGGAAAGAGTGTAGATCTCGGTGGTCGCCGTA
>OCZT010000697.1_pt1 | contig 33868 bp, 30 predicted proteins | sample 1539031 | NCBI WGS metagenome assembly OCZT01 (sample SAMEA3539308, study PRJEB22396) | soil metagenome | biome: tundra; feature: field; material: soil | place: USA | collected 2010-05 | depth 0.15 m | reverse complement strand
GGGTGGCGATGCCCACCGGACAGGTGTTGAGATGGCAGACGCGCATCATCACGCAGCCCGCGGCGACGAGCGGGGCGGTGGCGAAGGCGAACTCCTCGGCGCCGAGCAGGGCGGCGACGACGACATCGCGCCCGGTGCGCATCAGCCCGTCGCTCTGCAGCACCACGCGATCGCGCAACCCGTTGGCGACGAGCGTCTGCTGCGCCTCGGCGAGACCGAGCTCCCAGGGCGCGCCGGCATGGGTCAGTGACGACAGCGGCGCCGCGCCGGTGCCGCCCTCGTAGCCGGAGATGACGATGAGGTCGGCGCGGGCCTTGGAGACGGCGGCGGCGATGGGGCCGACGCCCATCTCGGCGACGAGCTTGACGCTGATCCTCGCGTTCGGATTCACTGAGCGCAGGTCGTAGATCAGCTGGGCGAGGTCCTCGACCGAGTAGACGTCGTGGTGCGGCGGGGGCGAGATCAGCCCGACACCCGGGGTGGCGTGGCGAAGGCGCGCGATGGTCACGTCGACCTTGTCGCCAGGAAGCTGACCGCCCTCACCCGGCTTGGCGCCCTGGGCAACCTTGATCTGGATCTCGTCGGCGTTCATGAGGTAGTGGGCGGTGACACCGAAGCGTGCCGACGCCACCTGCTTGATGGCGCTCCGCGTTGAATCGGGCCCATCGCTGGTGAAGCGCGCTGCGTCCTCACCACCCTCACCGGTGTTGGAGCGCCCACCGATACGGTTCATGGCGATGGCGAGGGTCTCGTGCATCTCCGGCGAGATGGAGCCCAGCGACATGGCCCCGGTGGCGAAACGGTGCATCAGCGACGTTGCGGGCTCGACCTCGTCGAGCGGCACCGGCGTCTGCGCCTCGGTGATCGCGAGCAGGCCGCGCAGTGTGCGGCGCTCGGCGGACTCGCGGTCGGCGAGCTCGATGTAGCGCGCGAAGTGCTCGGCCGACCCGGAGCGCACCGCGTGCTGGAGCGCGCCGATGACCTCCGGGTTCCAGGCGCGCTTCTCACCGTTGCGGCGCCACTGGTAGCGGCCGCCGCTCTCCAGCGCGTCCGGCGGCGCGCCGTTCTCCGGGAAGGCGGTGGCGTGACGGCTCAGCGCGTCGGCGGCGATGCGCTCGAGGCCGTCGCCGCCGACGCGCGTGGGGGTGCCTGTGAAGTGGCGATCGACAAGCTCCTCGGAGAGGCCGATCGCCTCGAAGAGTTGCGCGCCACAGTAGGACAGCACCGTCGAGATGCCCATCTTGGCGATGGTCTTGAGAAGCCCCTTGCGCAGGGCGGCGATGGTGTTGCGCTGCGCGGTGGCGGCGTCGATGTTGTCGAGCACGCCGGTGGTCGCCAGCTCCGCGGCGGTGTCGAGGAGGAGGTGCGGATTGACCGCCTCGGCACCGAAGCCGATCAGCAGCGCGATGTGCGCCACCTCGCGCGGCTCACCGCTCTCGACCACCAGGCCGACGCCGGTGCGGGTGCGCTCGCGGAGCAGGTGATGGTGCACCGCCGCGGTGGCCAGCAGCGAGGGGATGGGCGCGTGGGTGGCGTCGGCGCCCCTGTCGCTGAGGATGATGATCGTGCGTCCGGCGGCGACGGCCTCGGACGAGAGCCTGCAGATGCGCTCGATGCCATCGCGCAGCCCGGCGACGCCGTCCGCGCGATGGAAGACGACGGTGATGGTCTCGGCCGGGAACTGGCGCTGGGTGACCTGGCGGATGGTGGCGAGGTCGGCCGAGGTCAGCACCGGCTGGGGCATCGCGAGCCGCATGGCCTGCCCGGGCCCCTGCTCGAGGAGGTTGCCACCGGCGCCGAGTGAGCTCACCAGCGACATCACCGACGACTCGCGGATGGGATCGATCGGCGGGTTGGTCACCTGCGCGAAGAGCTGCTTGAAGTACGCGAAGAGAAGTTGCGGGCGGTCGCTCAGGACCGCGAGCGGCGCGTCATTGCCCATCGAGCCGACCGGTTCCTCGCCGCGCTGCGCCATCGGCGCGACGATCAGGCGGAGGTCCTCTTCGGTCCAGCCGAAGAGCTGCTGACGGATGCGCACGGTGCCCGAGTCCGGCTCGGGCTGGTCGGCGGCGCGGGGGAGCTCGTCGAGATGCACGGTGCCCGCGCTGATCCATTCCGCGTAGGGGTGGCGGGCGACCAGCTGGCTCTTGCAGGCGTCGTCGTCGAGGATTGCGCCCGCCTCGGTGTCGACGAGCAGGAGGCGGCCGGGGTCGAGCCTCCACTTCTTGACGATGCGCTCCTCGGGGATGTCGAGCACACCCGCCTCCGACGCCATCACCACCAGGCCGTCGTCGGTGACCAGGTAGCGGGCGGGGCGCAGGCCGTTGCGGTCCAGGCAGGCCCCGACCAGGCGTCCATCGGTGAAGGCGATCGCCGCCGGGCCGTCCCACGGCTCGAGCAGGCTGGCGTGGAACTCGTAGAAGGCGCGACGGTCGTCGTCGATCAGATCGTTGCCGTGCCACGCCTCGGGGATCATCATCATGATGGCGTGCTCGACCGAGCGCCCCGACATGGTCAGCAGCTCGAGCGCGTTGTCGAACTGGGTCGAGTCCGAGCCGGAGGCGTCGAGCACGTCGCGGAGCTTCTCGACGTCGCCACCGAACAGGGCGCTGCGGAACTTCGATTCGCGCGCCGCCATCCAGGCGGCGTTGCCGCGCAGGGTGTTGATCTCCCCGTTGTGCGCCGACATGCGCGCCGGCTGCGCCAGGTCCCAGCGGGGCAGGACGTTGGTCGAGAAGCGCGCGTGGACGATGGCCAGCGCCGATGCCATGGACGGGCTGCGCAGATCGGGATAGAACCGTTCCAGTTGCTCGGCCGTGAGCATCCCCTTGTAGACGAGGGTGCGACTGCTCAGGCTGGCGATGTGGAGGGTGCGGCGGTCGATGCCGCGGGCCAGCGCGCGGCGCTCGATGACCCGGCGGACAACGTAGAGGCGGCGCTCCAGCGCGCCGCCCTCCAGGCCGACCGCGGCCACGAAGAACTGGCGGATGCGCGGCATGACCACCCGTGCGGTCGAGCCTGGAACGCTCTCGTCGACGGGCACGTCGCGCCAGCCGAGCAGGTGGGTGCCCTCCTCCGCGCAGGCCTCCGCGATCAGCGATTCGCAGACGCGCCGCAGCGGGGTCGCCGGGGGGAGGAAGGCCACACCGACGCCGTACGCGCCGGCCTCGGGCAGCGTCAGCCGGGTGCTCTCCGCGAGGAAGTCGTGGGGCACCTGGAGGAGGATCCCGGCGCCGTCGCCGCTGTCGGGATCGGCCCCGGTGGCGCCTCGGTGACCGAGGTTGACGAGGGCGCGCATCGACGATTCGACGATGTGGTGGTCGGCGCGGCCCGAGGTTGTGGCCACGAACGCGACCCCGCATCCGTCGTGTTCGAACCGGGGATCGCGAAGATCGCGGCCCGGTGGCGGATCGCTCATCCGTTCGATGACCTCACAGCCTGACGGGAGGTTGTTTGTCCGATCAAGACCCAATCTTGGCAGGTCTGCGTCTCACCGCCGCCCCACAGGTTCTCGTGATCGATGCCGTATTCGCTACGATCAGGACGAGTTCACGCTGGATCTGCAGCGATGCGCCGCCGTGCCGGCGCGTAGGGAGAGACCGCACCGGATGGCCCAGACCACCGCCCCCCCGGCGACGCCCCGCGCCGCGCGCGCCCCGCACCACGGCCCCGGCCCGATGGCCCGGTTCCGCCGCGACCAGCCCTGGTGGCTGATGCCGCTGGCCGTGGTCGGCGTGCTCGGCGGCTTCAGCCTCTACGTGCTCTGGACGGCGTTCGTCGAGTCTGCGCCGGGGTCGGTGAACCACGTCAGCGAGTGGGGGCCGTACCTCTCCCCGTTCTTCTCGCCGACGATCTGGAAGAACGGGCCGGTGAGCCCGGCGCTCTTCGTCCTCTGGTCGCCGCTGATCTTCCGGGGCAGCTGCTACTACTACCGCAAGGCCTATTACCGGTCCTTCTTCTGGGATCCGCCCGCCTGCGCTCTCGGCGAGCTGCGCCACCGCGAGTACCACGGCGAGTCGCGCTTCCCGATGATCCTCAACAACCTGCACCGGTTCACCCTGTACGCGGCGGTGATCATCCTCGGCTGGCTCTGGTACGACGTGTTCCAGGCCTTCTTCTCGACGGACCCCGCGACCCACGGTCACCTCTGGCTCGGGCTGGGCACGGGGATCATGCTGGTCAACGTCATCCTGCTCACCGGGTACACCTTCAGCTGCCATTCGCTGCGTCACCTCGCCGGCGGTGGGCTGGACTGCTACTCGACCGCCCGGCTGGGCATGGCCCGCAACCGGGCCTGGCGGCTGCTCACCCGCCTCAACGTGCGCCACCCGATGTGGGCGTGGCTGAGCCTGTTCAGCGTGGTCATCGCCGACATCTACATCCGCCTGCTCCAGCACGGCGTCCTCGTCGATCCCCACATCATCTTCTAGAGGACACTGAATGGCCAACGAGAGCTACACCACCCACGATTGCGACGTCCTGGTCGTCGGCGCCGGCGGGGCCGGCATGCGCGCCGCCATCGCCGCCGCTGAGGCGGGGTGCAGGACCATCGTGGTCACCAAGTCGCTACTCGGCAAGGCGCACACCGTGATGGCCGAGGGTGGCATCGCGGCCGGTCTCGGCAACCTCGACGCCGAGGACGGGTGGGAGGTGCACTTCGCCGACACCATGCTCGGTGGCCAGCTGGTCAACAACTGGCGGATGGTCGAGATCTTCGCGCACGAGGTGATCGACCGCGTCTACGAGCTCGAGCGCTGGGGCGGGCTCTTCGACCGCACCGAGGACGGCCTCATCATGCAGCGGGCCTTCGGCGCGCACAGCTGGAGGCGCCTCGCGCACGTGGGCGACCGCACCGGTCTCGAGCTGATCCGCACCACGCAGGACAAGCTGGTCCACACCGAGGGCGCCGAGACCTTCATGGAGTACACGCTCACCCGGCTCCTCAAGAAGGGTGACCGGGTGGTCGGCGCGATGGGCTACAACCGCAACGACGGCCGCTTCGTGGTGATCAGGGCCGGCGCGGTGGTGCTGGCCAGCGGTGGCTGGGGTCGGATGTACCGCCACACCAGCAACAGCTGGGAGGGCACCGGTGACGGCGCCGCGATGGCATACGACGCCGGCGCCGAGCTGCTCGACATGGAGTTCGTGCAGTTTCACCCGACCGGCATGGTGTGGCCGCCGGGGGCTCGCGGCATCCTCGTCACCGAGGCGGTGCGCGGCGATGGTGGGCTCCTCTACAACAGCGACCACAAGCGGTTCATGCTCGACTACGATCCGGTGAAGAAGGAGCTGAGCTCACGCGACGTGGTGGCACGCTCCATTTACAAGGAGGTCAAGGCGGGCCGCGGCTCCCCGCACGGCGGCGCCTTCCTCGACATCACCCACCGTGGCGCCGACTACATCAAGCGCAAGCTGCCGTCCATGTACGAGCAGTTCCACGCGCTGGCATCGGTCGACATCACCCGCGAGCCGATGGAGGTGGGGCCGACCATCCACTACACGATGGGCGGTATCCGCGTCGACGCCGAGACGGCCGCGACCACGGTGCCCGGGCTGTACGCCGCCGGTGAGGCCGCGGGTGGGCTGCACGGAGCCAACCGGCTGGGCGGCAACTCGCTCGGCGACATCCTCGTCTTCGGGCGGCGCGCCGGGGTGGCCGCTGCGGAGTTTGCCCGCGGCAAGGGCGCGGAGCGGACCGTCGACGAGCGCGAGGTTGAGGAGGAGCAGCGGGCACTCCTGGTGCCACTCGAGAGCGGCAACGGCAGCACGCAGGGAGAGAACCCGTACCTCCTGCACGAGGCTCTGCAGGCGGCGATGCAGGACGACGCCGGCATCGGTCGCAGCGAGGAATCGCTGCAGCGGTCGCTCGCGGCCATCGGCGAGCTGCGCGAGCGCAGCGCGCACATGCGGGTGACCGGGGGGCGGGTGCTCAACCCGGGCTGGCACACGTGCCGCGACGTGACGTTCATGCTCACGGTCAGCGAGGCGATCGTGCGCGGCGCCCTGCGCCGGCGTGAGAGCCGGGGCTCGCAGTGGCGATTCGATTTCCTGGAACAGGACGCCGAGCAGGGCAAGGTGAACTACGTCGCGCGCCGCGATGGTGAGGAGATGAAGGTGGACGCCGTGCCGCTGTCGCCATTGCCCGACCATCTCGTGCAGTTGCTGTCCAAGAGCCGCTTCTACGATCCCGCCAAGCTTCCCAAGGGCCATCTGAAGCCCGAGGCCATGCCGCCCGCCGCGGCCAAGGAGGGTGTCTGATGGCGACGCTCGAGGAGACGACGACCACCGCTGCGCCGGAGCACGGCACGCTCGACGACGGGCTCACCGGCGAGACGATCACGCTCAATGTCTTCCGGGGCACGCCGGGCGACGAGCAGGGCGACGTGAGCTACGAGGTGCCCGGTGTCACCGGCATGGTGGTGCTCGACGCCATCCACTACATCCAGCACAACCTCGAGACCGACCTGGCGGCGCGGTGGAACTGCAAGGCCGCCAAGTGCGGATCGTGCAGCGCGGAGATCAACGGCCGCCCGGCGCTGATGTGCAAGACACGCGTCGACGAGCTGGCAGAGGGGCCGATCACGGTGAGGCCGATGAAGGCGTTCCCGCTGGTCAAGGACCTGGTCACCGACGTGTCGCGCAATTACGAAATCAACAAGGAGATTCCGCCGTTCACCGCGGCGCCGGACGACGGCACGCCGTGGCGCATCCAGCAGGCGGACATCGACCGGCTCTACGAGTTCCGCAAGTGCATCGAGTGCTACCTGTGCCAGGACGTGTGCCACGTCAACCGCACCCATGGGCTGGCGGACAAGTTCTATGGACCGCGGTTCTTCGTGCGTGTCGCGGGGTTGGAGATGCATCCCAAGGACATCCTCGACCGCACCGAGCAGACGCGCGCCGAGGGTGGGCTCGGGTATTGCAACATCACCAAGTGCTGCACCGAGGTGTGCCCGGAGCACATCCACATCACCGACAACGCGATCATCCCGCTCAAGGAGCGCCAGGCGGACAAGCACTGGGACCCGGTGCGCTGGGTGGGTGGTATGGTGTTCGGCAGCCGCGACAATGCTCCCTCCCATCTCAAGGGGTAGAACCATGCACCGTCCTCGCGTCGCCTCTGGCGCACTTCTCGCCGGGGCCATTGTTCTCGCGCTCAGCGCGTGCGGCTCCTCGAACACGTCATCGTCATCGGCAGCCACGACCCAACCGACCTCGGCACCCACCTCGGCGGCCGCGAATTCGGGGTCCTCCTTCTGCACGCAGGCGGTGACCATGATGGCTCAGCTGTCGCACCTCAGTACCGGCTTCTCCGGCGCCTCTCCCGGCGCGACACCCGACGTCGCGTCACTCAAGCAGCTGATTGCGACCGCGGACGCTGCGATCGACGCGCTGGACAGCTCGGCTCCCGGCGACATCGCCCCAGCATTTCACACGCTGCGCGCTGCGTACGACCAGGCCAACTCCCAGGTCCAGAGCGCAACCACGATCGAGCAGATCGCCCCTGCCATGGCAGGGTTCGGCGCCCCGGCGGTGGCGACCGCCGGCCGCTCGATCACCGCCTACATGACGACGTCGTGTGGAATCACAGCGTCCCCGAGTCCTTCTCCGTGAGGGCTCCTAGCCGCCCTTGACGGTCCGCTTGGGGGGTGTCGGCGCCTTGACCATCCTTTTCGGCGTGGGGATGGGTCAACCTGCGCGTATGCGGCGCCGCGACCGGTCCAGAGCGCCGTCGACGAGCTGATCCGTGAGCGGGGGCTGCAGTTCGATCCCGAAAGATACGGCGAGCATCAGGACGATGACAAAAATGGACATGTTGTTCTCCTGTGTGATGGGCACTGTGCCCTACCAATCCACGTCCGTCAAACTGACCCACGACCGGCCACCGACCTGACTTGACACTGCGCGCGAGGGTGTACGGGCAGGTGCATCGCACGCACCACCAGGGGCCGGCTCAGGGGCGCTCACCGACGTGGGCCGCTCGCAGCGGGTGGTCCCGCCCTCCACCCGTCGGGCGCTCAACGTGCGCGACAAGGGCTGTCGCTGGCCCGGTTGCGATCGCTCGGCCCCCTGGACGGCCGCCCACCACATCGTCCACTGGAGCAACGGCGGCGAGACCAACCTCGACAACCTTGTGCTGCTCTGCCACCGCCACCACTGGCTGATCCACGAGGTCGGCCACCAGATCGTGCGCACCGACGACGGCGGCATCCTCACCGTCCCGCCGCCGCCGTGCTTCCACACGCTGCCCCGGCCGCCGACCTGACCTGAGTCGCGGTCGGTGGTGGCGCCTATTCGTCCACGGACGGGCGAAGGGGCAGTACTCCGCGCTTGAGCTGCAGATGTGACCACGCCGGGACCGCAGCGGGGGAGTACCGTCGTTGGCATGGCTGCGCTCATCGTCCTGGCGGCAGTGGCGCTACTCCTGGTCGTGCTGTTCACGCGGTTCTACCGACACTCGCGCACGCCCGAATGGGGTGACTCGGAGACCCGCAAGGCTTTCCTTGGAATGCTGATGGCGATAGGGCCCTTCTTCGGGCTGCGCTATGAACCTCGGCAGCCGACACCGACGGAGATCAGCACACCGTACCGCGGTGATGAGCCGGACATGCCATCAGACGACGGCGCCGAGCACGGCACTCCCGAGCCTCGTCAGGGGACCCGCAGGCCGGCACGTGGCGGTGGCGGTGGCGGTGGCGAAAAGTCCGGCCCGACCAGCTGATACAGGTAGTGGTCCTGCCAGGCACCGCCGACAAAGAGGTACGACGGCGCCATCCCGATGCGGCTGAAGCCGGTCTTGTCCAGCACCCGCTGCGACGCCAGGTTGCCGGCCATGACGCCGGCCTCGAGCCGGTGCAGGCCCATCTCGCCGAAGGCCCGCGCCATCGCCAGCCACACCGCCATGGTGGCAACGCCCCGGCCGCGATGGTCGCCGTCGACCAGGTACCCCACGTGGCCGTTGAGAAATGCGCCCCGCTCGATCCCGCTGACGGAGATCTCCCCCGCGATGTGTCCGTCGACCCGGATCGTCCACCAACGGAGTGAGCCCGCCTTGGTCGCCGCCAGTATCGCGGTGATGCGAGCGCGCTGACCGACGGCTCTGTAGAAGGATTCGTTCCGCGGCGGCTCGGTGCGCTCGATGTCGGCTCGATTGCGAATCGCCAGTGCCGCCAGAAGTTCCGCGTCGGCGCCATCGAGGTCAGCCAGTTCCACCTTCACAAAGGAGGATTGTCCTACTCTGCGGGCTGAGACTCCGCGAAGCGGCGCAGGACGTCCTGCCAGGTCTCCGCCGGCTCGGTCGCGGCGGCGCGCGGCAGTGTCTTGCGGATGCGCGAGCGGGTGCGGTCGATCTCGCGGTCGCGGCGGCGCTCCTCGTTGCCGCGCGCCGTGGCCACCGACTGCTCCACCTCGGTGGCCACGGCGTCGATCTCCTCGGCGGTGGTGGCGCTGCGCAGCGTGCGGTTGAGGCGCGCCAGCGCATCGGGCGCCAGGCGGCCGCCGGCCTCGCGCAGGGAGTCGCCGGCCTTCTTGCGGCGCTGGTCGAGTGCGCGCTGTGCCTTGAACAGCTCGGCGTTCTCGCGGCGGTGGCTCTCGAACAGCTCCATGCCGTCACTGATTAGCTTGGGGTACTGCCACGCGAGGCTGAACCGGCCGGCGCTCATGCCGCCGATCAGCGCGTCGACGGCGGACTGGAACTGCTCCTCCGAGGGACCGGAGAGGCTGCCGAGCAGGTCGGCGAGGATCGGTCGGGCCTGGCCGTGTACGCGGCGCACCCATCCGGGAAGGTGGTGATGCTCGGGGAACGGGGGCTCGACCGGGCGCGTGGCATGCGGCAGCCCCTGGGGGCGGACGATGCGCGGAAGCTGAGCGGGTGCCGGACCACCGATGCTGGCACGCCGGCGCGCCAGCTGCGCATCGGGGCGCGCGCCATCAGTAGCAGGTGCGCTGCGGCCATCCGTCTCCTCGCCAACGGCGGGGGACGATGCCTCGGTTGTGTCGATCACGCGGCCAAGTCGAAATCCATCGGAACGCACGGATCGTACCCGACGGTCGCCGCTCCGCGTCCGCGGGAGCGCTGACTACACTGCGGGCGGAGTTGTGATCAAGAGTGAGTGAGACGCCGCCGGAGCCATCCGGCACCGCCGGGGTCGCCCTCTCCGACGACGAGGTGGTCTCACTTCGGGAGGCGGGGAGGGCCTGGTCGCGCGTCCCCCGCGCCAGGGTGCAGACCGGCGGCGACTTCATCGATCCCGATCTCGATCCGATCGAGGAGCGTGGCCCACCGGGCGAGCGCTACGTGCGGGTGATGCGGTCGAAGACCCAGGGATTCGAGCTCAAGGCGCCCGGTTGGCTGGAGGCCACGTCGCGCGCCACCGCACCCTCCGGGGAGTTCGCTCGGATCCGCCGCCGCATGCGGACGACGCTGCTCGGCGCGCCGCTGGCGACCCGCGATCTCGTCCACGAACGGCTCACCAAGGTCAAGGCGCTGGCGGTGCTCTCCTCCGACGCGCTCTCCTCCGTGGCGTACGGCCCGGAGCAAATCCTGGTCGTGTTCGTGCTCGCGGGTGCCGGCGCCCTGGCGCTCAACTACGACCTGCTCATCATGGGAGCGATCGGCTGGGTGCTCCTCTCGGTGATACTCAGTTACCGACAGACGATCGAGGCGTACCCCCAGGGAGGCGGTTCGTACATCGTCGCCAAGGACAACCTCGGCACCCTGCCGGGGCTGGTCGCGGCGTCGGCGCTGATGACCGACTACGTGCTCACGGTGGCGGTCTCCATCTCCCAGGGGGTCGCGTTCATCCTCAGCCCGTTCCCAGGCATCGCCAGTTGGGCTGTGCCCCTCTGTCTGGCGTTCGTACTGCTCATCGTGCTCGGCAATCTGCGCGGCATCCGCGAGTCCGGCACAATCTTCGCGGCGCCGACCTATCTCTTCATCACCGCCATGTTCGTGATGGTGGCGTTCGATGGGTACCGGCTGATCAGCGGCCAGTGCGCCAATCACGCGTGCGCCACCCTCGCTCACGTGGCGCCCAACTACGGCAACGCCGCCGCTGCAGTCGGCAGCGCGAGCATCTTCCTGATCCTGCAGGCGTTCGCATCGGGGTCGTCGGCGCTGACCGGTATCGAGGCGGTGAGCGACGGCGTCCCCGCGTTCAAGCCGCCGGAGTGGCGCAATGCGCGCACCACACTCACCGTGATGGGCGTGATCCTCGGGCTGATGTTCTTCGGCATCGTCCTCGTCACCCACTTCCTCGGCGTCCAGGTGGACAATCCCACTGGCAAGGCACCGCAGGTGCTGCTCCTCAAGCTGGCGACCGTTGCCTTCGGCTTCGGCAGTGCCGGTTACATCTTCGTCCTCGTCACCACCATGCTCATCCTGGTGCTCGCCGCCAACACGGCGTTCTCGGACTTCCCGCGCCTCTTCTTCTTCCTCTCGCGCGACAACTTCGCGCCGCACCAGTTCCGCAGGCTCGGTGAGCGGCTCGCGTTCAGCAACGGGATCATCGTGCTCGCCGTGCTGGCGTCGGTCCTCATCATCGTCTTCGGCGGTAACACCAGCAGGTTGATCCCCCTGTACGCCATCGGCGTGTTTCTCGCGTTCACCTTGTCGCAGTTGGGGATGGTGCTGCGCTGGTGGCGGCGACGGCCACCGGGATGGCAGGTCAAGATCATGTTCAATGCCGTCGGTGCGACCATGACGGCGGTGGTCTTCGTGGTGTTTGCCGCCGTGAAGTTCATCGAGGGCGCGTGGGTGGTCTGCATCATCATCCCGAGCTTGGTCGCCATCTTCTACGCGATCCACCGCCACTACCAGGAGGTTGTCGACCACGTCACCACCGAGATCCCCATCTCGCCTGCGGACCTCAAGCCGGTGTGCGTCGTGCCGATCGTCGACCTCAACAGGGTGGCCCTGCAATCCCTGGCGATGGCCAGGAAGATCAGTGACAGCGTCATCGCCGTGCACATCTGCGACGACGAGGCGCACATTGCCAAGCTGCGCGAGAGCTGGGAGGTGTGGGGCAATCACGTGCCGCTCGAGATCGTCGAGTCGCCCTACCGGTCGTTCATCCGCCCGCTGCTGCGCTACATCGACGCCATCGACCGGCAGAGGACCGATGACACCCTGATCATCATTCTCCCCGAACTGGTGGCAACGCGCTGGTGGCACGCCGTGCTCCACAATCAGACGGCTCTGCGCCTCAAGGCCCAGCTGCTCTTCCGTCCAGGGACGGTGGTCATCAACGTCCCCTACCACCTGCAACACGCGCCCCACGTCCGCCGCATCCGGCGCCGCGGCGAGGATCGCGACAACGACGACATCGAGGCCATCTAGTGAACACAGCTCTCGACACCCCAACGACAACCGACGTCGGGGAGACCATCCGCCGGCTCGGGGGCGGCGGGCCGCGACGCATCGCTGAGTCCGCCGGCATGGTGATCACCCACGGTGAGGGGCCGTACCTGGTCAGCGACACCGGCAAGCGCCTGCTCGACTTCGCGACCGCGATGGGCGTGGCCGCGATCGGCCACGGCAACCCGGTCTGGTCCCGCGCCGTGGCTGACCAGGCCGCCCGGCTCGCCGCCTGCGTGCTCCACACCCCCGAGCACGCCGCCTACCTGGAGCGCCTGGCACAGGTCCTGCCAGCGGGTGTCGACCGGGTGGCCCTCTACTCGGGTGGCGCCGAGGCGGTGGAGGTGGCGGTCCGGCTCGCCCAGTCGGTCAGCGGCCACCGCAACCTCATCTCTTTCTCCAGTGGCTTCCATGGCAAGACGACAGGGGTCAGGTTCAGCGGAGGCCGGTTCGCCGAGGAGCAGCGGCGCCTCGGCGTCGACTGGGTCCACGCCCTCCCGTACCCGCGCTGCGAGCGGCACGACGCGCTCGACTACTCGGAGTGCGAGGAGGATGGCGCCGCCGCGCTGCTCACGCTCGACGAACGCGCCGGCGAACTCGACGGCGTGGCCGCTGTCATCGTCGAGCCGGTGCTCGGCACCGCCGGCAACCGGCCGCCGCAGCGGCGCTTCCTCGCCGGCCTGCGCGAGCTCTGTGACCGGCGCGGATGGCTGCTGATCGTCGACGAGTCGATCACCGGCTTCGGCCGCCTCGGCACCACCTTCGCCGTGGACTGGTTCGGGGTGCGCCCCGACATCCTCGTGCTCGGCAAGGCGATCGGCGGGGGCTACCCGCTCAGCGGTGTCGCCGCGCCCGCGGCGATCTGGGACGACAGCCTGTTCGCCGAGAGGTCGGCGACCTCGAGCAGCTACGGGGCCAACCCGCTGGCGTGCGCCGCCGGCATCGCCGTTCTCGACGTCATCACCGCGCCCGGGTTCCTTCCCCGGGTGAACCGCGTCGCCCGTCGCCTCGCGGAGGGCATCGCGGCGCTGGAGCAGCACTCGCCGTACGTGGCGGGCAACCGCGGCGTCGGCATGATGCTGGGGTTCGACCTCGTCGACCCGGCCACGGGTGCGCTGGCCTCGGCGGACGTCTGCCTGGGGCTCTTCCGGCGCTGCCTCGACGAGGGGATCCTCATCGTCGGCGACGTACCCGAGGTGCGCCTCAACCCGCCGCTGATCCTCACTGAGGATGGAGCCGACGAGGCGATCACGGCCCTGCACCGCGCCCTTGCCGGCTGAGCCACGGCGGGGGGCGCCACTGCGGGTCGCCCTGGTGGGCATCGGCTCGGCGGCGACGCGCGCCCACCTACCCGCTCTCGATGCGGCCTCGGCCGCTGATCGCATCACCGTCGTCGGGGTGTGCGACCCGGACGCCGACCGGCGCAACGCTGTCATCGCCGCCCACAGCGGCGCGCGTGGTTTCGCCGAGAACGACGCCATGCTCGAGGCGACGCGGCCGGACCTGCTGGTCATCGCCACCCCGCCGAGCGTCCACCTCGGAGAGATGGCGGCGGCGGTGGCGCGCGGTGTCCACGTGCTCTGCGAGAAGCCGCTGGGGCTGAGCGAGGCTGACGTCGCCACCCTGCAGAGCCTCGTCTCCGGGCACCGCGACCTGGCGCTGGCGACGGTGCACCAGTACGGCCATGCGATCGCGTGGCAGTGGCTTGCCCGCGCGGCCGCGGGCGCCGTGCGCGCAGGCGAGCCCTTCACCGTCGACGTCACCGTCGAGCGTCCCGGCACCGACCCGCTGAGCGCCGGTGGCTGGCGCGCCGACCCCGAGCACGAGGGCGGCATCCTCGGCGACCACGCCGTGCACTACCTGGCGCTGCTCAGGTTGCTCGACCCCGCCTGCGCCGTGCTCTCGTGCCGGCGCGAGGGGCCGGGGGGCCGCGAAACGGCCACCGTCGAGGTGCGCGCCGGCCAGGCAGGCCGTGCCCGGGTGGGGGTGTCGTACGCGGGCAGCCGCCGCCGCAACGTCGTCAGGCTGGAGCGGCCGCAGCAGTGCCTGGAGATGACGTGGACCGACGGCACCCTCTCCATCGTCCACGACGGCCGCGAGAGCCGCGAGCACGTTGTCGGGTCCCTCAGCGACCGCACCTTCGTCAATGCGCTCTACGCGCCGATGTACGAGCAGGTCATCGCCGGGCTCACCGATCGCTCCTGGCGCGCGGACGCGTGCGCCCAGACGGTCGGGGTCGCCGAGCTTCTCGCCACCGCTCTGCGTATGGCGCAGTGACCGGACCGCGGTCCCATCGTGGCCGCGTCGATGCGGCACGAGCCGATGGGTTGCGTACCATCGGTCTGGTGGACGACCTCCGAGACCTGGCGCGCACGGTCCTGCTCGCCTTCGCCGATCTCGGCGTGTACCTGCCGAGCAACCGCGAACGGCTGATCCGCAAGATGCGCTTCCTGGACCCGCTCGACCCCGACGAGCTCGTCGAGTTCCTCGAGTTGTGCATCGAGGCGGGGCTCATCGACCATTCCGAGGCCGGGCGGTTGCGGCTCGACCCGCAGGAGGCGCGCCGGCTGGCGGTGTCGATGGACGGGCACACCCCGGTCCCCGACGACCAGGCGCACGCCTGGGCGCTGCGACTCAGCGGACCGAGCGCCGCGTAGCACGCCGGCGGTTCCGGCGGCGCGGGTCAGGTGGAGCGGTTGCGGGCTCCCGAGCGCTTCGCCGTCGACGCGCGCTTGCTGGTGGCGACGCGCTTGGCGGTGGTCTTGGCGGTGGCGGCCGTGTTCCTGGCGGTCGTTGTGCGCTTGGTTGTAGCGGCCGTGCGCTTCGTGGTCGTCGCGCGCTTGGGGGGTTGTGTGCTGCCGTTGCTCGCGGCCTGCGCGGCCTCGACCAGTTCGCGCAGTCCCTCCTCCACGCATTGCGCGAACACGTCGACGTCCGGCATTCCGTGGGCGTCCACCAGGTAGCCGAAGTTGAGCATGCCGAGGTAGCTGAAGATGGCGATGGCGACCTGCTGGCCGTCATACAGGAACGCGATCGGGAAGACCTCGACCACCTTCGCGCCCTGGCAGTACAGGGGAAACTGCGGGCCCGGGACGTTGGTGACGATGAGGTTGAAGGAGATCTGGCGCAGCGAGGCGCGCGCCACCATGGCGTGGAGCGTGGACGGCGCGAAACCGGCGAGGTTGAGCAGGAAGTCGGCGCCGACCGCCTGCTTGCGGGCCTTGAGCCGGTCGACGGTGCGGCGCACGGCGGCGATGCGCGTCTTTGGGTCCGCCTCTCCGATGGGCAGCTTCACCAGCAGCATGGCGAGGCGGTTGCCGAGCGCGGAGCGCTCGGTGGTGTCGCGGATGCTCACTGGGCAAAGCGCCTGGAGCACCTGTCGCTCATCGTCGGGATCGACGCCGCGCGCGATCAGGAAGTGGCGCAGGCCGCCGGCCACCACGGCGAGGACGATGTCGTTGATGGTGCCGCCGAACGCGCCCTTGATGAGCCGGAAGTCCGTGAGCGGGAACCGGCTGTACGCGATGGCGCGGGCCGGCCCTGTCTTGCCGTTGATCGGCGAGCTCGGCGCGCCCATGTGCTCCGCCATCGAGGCCAGGCCGCTGGCGGTGTCGCGCAGCGCGTTGGCGAGGCGGCCGGGCTGTCCCGCCACCGCGCGTGCGGCGCTGAGCAGCCTGCGCGGCCGGGTGACGCGCTGGCGGAGGGAGTTGATCAGCAGGCCCATGCTGCTGGGACCCTCGCGGGCCTCCCATCGCGAGACACCGAACGGCTGCTTGGCGGGTTCCGGCTCGACGTCGAGGAGGATGGTGGTCAGCTCGAGGCTGGCGATGCCGTCGACCATGGCGTGGTGCGACTTGCTCAGCAGCGCCCAGCGACCGTCGGGCAGCCCCTCGACGAGGTACAGCTCCCACAGCGGCCGGCGGCGGTCCAGCTGACGCGAGAAGACGCGCCCCACGAACTCCCGCATCTCCCTGTCGCCCCCGGGCTTGGGCAGCGCCGCGCGGAGGACGTGGTTGCCGATGTCGAAGTCGGGATCGTCGACCCACACCGGGGTGTCCAGGCTCAGGGGCACGAAGGCAAGCTTCTGCCGGTAGCGCGGGATCAGGTCGAGGCGTGGGGCGATGGCCTTGACGAGGCCGTCGTAGAGGGCGCGGCCGGTGCCCAGCGGAGAGGGCTCGAAAACCACGATCCCGCCGATGTGCATGTGGGTGTTCGGAGTCTCGAGGTGAAGGAACGATGCGTCGAGCGGCGTCAGCTTCTGGGCACCCTGCATGGCCCGAACTCTACAGCGCCGCCGGACGTGCGCTGTGGGGCGCCGCAACGTCCGCGGATTGTCCGCCCCGGGAGACCACCATTGCGGGCATGGATCCCTCCGCCCCACTGGTCACCGTGCCGGTCATGGACCCCTCCGCGCCGCTGGTCACAGTGCCGGTCACATTCTTCGACCCGCAGACGGGATTGAGCGCGCTGGCCGTGCAGCACGTTCGGGCCGACGGCCGCACTGTGCTGGTCTATCACGACGCGCCAGGGATCGCCGCGGTGCGGCCCCTTCTGGCTGGCGTGGCGGAGACCCTGGTGGCGGAGCTGCGTGAGGGCCAGACGCTCAGCATCATCGAGACCAGCATCCCCGAGCACGCCGCCGAACCCTTCGTCTACGCGCGGGTCACGCTCGCGTCGATCGCCCATGCCGATCGCATCAGCGCCGGGCCGGGCCGGGTGGTCTGTGCCGAGACCGTGGCCCACGCGTGTGGCATCGACCTGCGCGAGCTGGAGCGGACCCAGGTCCTGGTGGTCGCCGTCCACCGCCCCCGCGCGTGTGCCTTCCCCGGCTTCCGTCAGCTCGCGCTCGGGGAGCGTGTGCGGCGGATCCTCGTCGCCGCCTGAGCCGCCTGAGCCGCCTGAGCCGGTCGCGGTCGCGGTCGCACCGGTCCCAGTTGCGCCGAGGGGCAGATGTCGTTGAGCACGCACTGCGGACAGCGCGGCGAGCGGGCGACGCAGACGCGCCGGCCGTGCATGATCAGCCGCAGGCTGAGTTCCGTCCACTCCTCGGGTGGCGCCATCGCGCAGATGTCGCGCTCGATCTCCACGGGGTCGGTGGCCGCGGTCAGCCGCAGGCGCGCGCTCAGCCGGGTGACATGTGTGTCCACCGGCAGGCCCGGGACCCCGAGGGCGACGCCGAGCACCACGTTGGCCGTCTTGCGCCCCACGCCGCGAAGCGTGACCAGGTCGTCCATGCGCGCCGGCACCTCGCCGTCGAACCGGCTCACAAGGTCCTGGCACATCTCGCGGATGGCCCGCGCCTTCATGCGGAAGAAGCCGGTCGAGCGGATCATCTCCTCGACGTCCTCCTGGCGCGCCGCGGCCAGGGCCTCCACCGTGGCGTAGCGCGCGAACAGCTCGGGCGTGACCATGTTGACCCGCTCGTCGGTGCACTGGGCGCTGAGGATGGTGGCGACGAGAAGCTGGAGGGGCGACTCGTGGACGAGCGCACACGAGGCCTGCGGGTAGTCGGCGCGCAGGCGCTCGATGACGCTCGCGACCCGGGCACGGGCCCCGGCGGGGAGGCGGCGCCGCATCAGGCCGTCCGGTGCAGGCAGGTGGTGCGCAGGGCGTCGTCGACGCGTTCGAGGGCGAGTCCCGCCGTCGCCCACAGCGGTGCGTAGTCGAGGCGCGTGGCCCCGTGGATGGACAGGCGGCTGCGGCCGGTGTAGTCCCAGGGGATGACCCCGGTGGCCCGCCCGATGAGGCGGCCGGCGGCGTACTCGAACCCCATGATGGCGGCGGCGTAGACGGCGGCCCGCTCCGCGACCGGCCGGCCCCGGAGGCGGTCGTGCACCGGCTCGTAGAACACCGCGCAGGCTCCGTAGATGGGCGCCATCCACAGGTAGCTGTGGCCGCGCAGCCGCGCATCGCGGGTCTGCCGGTGGAGCGCACCCTCCAATGCGGTGAACACGATCTCGGTCGACCAGCCGAGCAGCGCATAGGCCACCGCCCGCTCGCCGCGGCGCAGTCGACGAGGGGGTGGGGCGGGCATCGCGTGATGCTAGTGCACCATCCAGCGGCTGCGCAGGGCCTCGTGGGTCCTTCGGTGCGGGGCTCGGGTTCGTCGTTCCACTTCACGCTGCCGGATGGCAAGATGGAGCAGGGTTCGCAGACCCATGAGCGTCGCGAGTCCCCGTTCGCGCCGCTGCGCGACCGGCGCCGCAGCGAGCGCATCGCACGCTGATCGTGCGCCGCGGGTGAGACGCCCGAGCTCAGGTCTGAGGAGGCCTACAATGCGCGGGTCCTCGCCACAGACCGCGAAATTCGGAGTTCCCACCGTGCGCCACAAGATCACCGTCGTGGGCGCCGGCAACGTCGGCGCCACCCTGGCGCAGCGGCTTGCCGAGCGCAATGACGCAGACATCGTGCTCGTCGACATCGTCGAGGGGCTGCCCCAGGGCAAGGCTCTCGACATGCTCCAGGCGGGCCCGATCGTGGGCTACGACTCGCTGGTCACCGGGACCAACGGCTACGAGGAGACGGCCGGGTCCGACGTGGTCCTGATCACCAGCGGCGTCGCCCGCAAGCCGGGGATGTCGCGGGACGACCTGGTCATGACCAACGCGAAGATCGTCGCGTCCGTCGCCCGGCAGGTGGCGGAGAGGTCGCCGCAGGCGGTGATCGTGGTGGTCAGCAACCCGCTCGACGCCATGGCCCAGGTGACCCTGGCTGCGACGGGTTTCCCCCGCGAGCGGGTCATCGGCATGGCCGGCGTGCTCGACACCGCGCGGTTCCGTACCTTCATCGCCCAGGAGCTGGGCGCGTCGGTCGTCGACGTCGCCGCCTACGTGCTCGGCGGCCACGGCGACACCATGGTGCCGCTGGTGTCGCTGACCACGGTCGCGGGTGTGCCGGTGGCCGACCTCATCCCCAAGGAGCGCCTCGACAGCATCGTGCAGCGGGCGCGGGACGGCGGGGCGGAGATCGTGGCGCTGCTCAAGACCGGGAGCGCCTACTACGCGCCCTCTGCCGCGGCCGCCCAGATGACCGATGCGATTCTGCTCGACACCCGCCAGGTGTTCCCGTGCGCGGTGCATCTGGAGGGCGAGTACGGCATCCGCGGGCTGTACACCGGCGTGCCGGCGCGGCTCGGCGCGGGTGGCCTCATCGAGGTGGTGCAGGCGCCGCTGGAGGCTGCGGACCGCGAGGCCCTGCACAGGTCCGCGGCGTCGGTGCGGCAGCTGGTCGAGCTGATGGACTCCCGTCGCGGCGACATCGACGCCTCGCTGCCGCCGCTGGGAGAGGGCGTTTCAATCGGCTGACCTGCCCGTCGAAGGGGAACGGCCCCCGCTCAGGTCGCCGGTATACTCGGCGCTGAGTTGAGAGACCGCCGAGGAGTTCCTTGAGCACCACCCCCGTCGCCGCGTCGCTTGACCCCGATCGTCTCGCCCCCGACGCCGGCAACCCCGCCGTCGCCGGCGTGATGCGCGACGAGGTGGTGTTCTGCCTTCCCAGCACGCCGATCGACGCGATCGCCAAGCTGATGGCCGACAACGAGCTCACCGAGGTGCCGGTCCTCCTCGACCGCCGCCCGGTGGGGTACGTGCACCAGGACGACATCCTCGACCGGCTGGTCGCCGGCGCCGTGGTCATCGCCGGCAGCGACGTGGCCACCCGGCCGCCGGTCACATCGGTCCAGGCCAGTGACGTGCTGCGCACCCCTCCACTGCTCGCCGACGAGCACCAGCAGGTGCGCGAGGTTGCCGCCCTGATGGCCCAGCAGGGGCGCCAGGTGGCCCTGGTGATGCACGAGGACGAGACCGCCGTGGGCATGCTCACGGCCCGCGAGCTTGCCGACCACCTGCTCGCCCACCCGGAGATCACCGGTGCCTGAGCTGGACCGCATCGCGATCACGCTCGGCGCCGAGTGCGATCCCGACGACAGCCTCCTCGACATCCTGCCGGCGCTGCGCGCCCAGCACCCCGTACCGCTCGTGGTCACCAGGGACGACGTCATCCGGGGCACCATCGGGCTCGAGGTGGTCATCCCCGCCTTCGGCCACGATCTCGCCCGCGTCGCGGTCGGCGCGGTGATGCGGCCGGCGCCGCACCTCGACGTGCGCGAGACGGTGGAGCGGGGCGTCGCCGCGATGCGTGCGGCCAGGGGGTCCACCGTGGTGGTCACCGAGAACACCGGGGGGCTGTTCTCCCGGCAGCGCGCGGTGGGCCCGGTGGGCATGGTCACCGACGCGCTCGTTCTGGCCACTATCGGCAAGAACGTTACCGACAAGGCACCGATGAAGATCCTGTCGGGGCACCGCGACCTGGGCTTCAACGTGCCCATCTCGCCGTGCCAGCGCAACTGCCCGATCAAGCAGGACATCGCCACGTACGTGGACTACGTCAGCCAGGGCAGGTACGTCGACTCGTGGACGGTGATCCATGAGACCAACCCCTTCCCGAGCATACTCGGACGGCTCTGCAACCACCCCTGCGAGACCGACTGCAAGCGCGGATGGGACCCCGGCGAGGAGCCGGTGACGATCCGCTCGATCAAGCGCTTCAGCACCGACTTCGCCTTCCAGCAGAACCTCTGGATCGACTACCGGATCGCACCGTCCAAGGGACGCCGCGTCGCCGTCGTCGGCGCCGGCCCGGCGGGCCTGACGTGCGCGCTCGACCTCCGTGTCCAGGGCTACGACGTGGTGCTCTACGAGCGCGAGGCCAAGGTCGGCGGGCTGCTGAGCACGTCGATCCCGCCGTTCCGCTTCGACCACCGCCAGCTGCAGTGGGAGCTCGACATGATCCTCGCGACGGGGATCACGGTCCGCACCAACAGCAACGTGGGTGAGGGCGAGGACGACGTCCGCGTCGACGACCTCCTCGCCGAGTACGAGGCGGTGTTCGTGTCCATCGGGATGATGAAGGGACGGATCCTGCCCATCCCCGGCAAGGACCTGACCCAGGTCACCGACGCCATGACCTTCCTCCGGGAGATCTCGTACGACAAGATCCCGACCAACTTCCCGGTCGGCGGCCGGGTGGTCGTGGTCGGTGGCGGGGCCATCGCCACCGACGCCTGCCAGAGCTCGATCAAGCTCGGGGCGCGCGAGGTGTGGATGGTGGCGATCGAGCCCGAGGACCGCCTGCCGGCGTTCGGCAACGAGTTGCACGAGGCCAAGGAGATCGGGCTCACAATCAAGTGCGGCGTCATCGTCAAGGAGATCCACGGGGATGACCGCGGCACCGTGTCCGCTGTCAGTTTCGCGCCCCTGCAGCCGATGGAGTTCGACCCGCTCAGCGGCAAGCTGATCTTCGCCTCGGTCAAGGAGGTGGAGGCCGCCGAGCGCTGGACGGTGGGTGCCGACCTGGTGATCTTCGCCTCGGGCCAGATCATGGAATCGCCCGGGGGCGCGGTGCCGCTGACCCAGCGAGGATTGGTCGCCGCCGATCGCGGAGGCCACACCGGCGTCGCCAGGCTGTTCTGCGGGGGCGACTGCGTGCAGGGGCCGTCGTTCATCGTCGACGCCGTGGCCTGGGGACACCGTGTCGCCCGCTCCATCCGCGAGTCGCTCGGCGAGGAGATGGCGGCTGAAGAGCGCATCTACCAGACCATCGTCGAGCGCACCGATGACCACCGCCAGTCCGAGGTGTTCGCGCGCACCGAGCCCGCCATCCTCGAGGCCGCCAAGCGGTACGACATGAGCGAGTGCGAGCTGCCCTGGAGCGATCGCGAAGCGATCGTGCAGGCGATCCGCTGCTTCCAGTGCGACTCCGTGCACCACTACGACGCCGCCGTGTGTGTGCTCTGCGGCGCCTGCGACGACGTGTGCCCGGAGAAGGCCATCGATGTCGTGGTCTTCGGCGAGGATCGCGAGCGCTCCTCGGGCGGGGAGAACCTGGTCTGCACCACCTCGGGAGGCGACCCGATGGCCGGCGGCTACGAGGGCGAGATCTACATCAACTACGACCGCTGCACCAACTGCCGCATCTGCGAGGACCACTGCCCGGTGAACTGCATCACGTTCGAGCGGGTGCGCTTCGTCGACGACACCATGCGGGTGGTGGAGAAGCCGCGGGTGACGATCGACCTGCCGCTGGTCGCGGTGCACTGAGCTCTCCGGCCGACACCGCGCTGATGCGCCGGGCGCTGCGCCTGGCGCGCGCGGCGGGGGCGCGTGGTGAGGTCCCCGTCGGCGCCGTGGCCGTGCGGGGCGGCACCGTGATCGCCGCGGCGTCCAACCGGATCGAGCGCTCCGGTGACGCGACGGCCCACGCGGAGATGCTCGTGCTCCGCCGCGCCGCCGCCGTGGTGGGCAACTGGCGGCTGTCCGGGGTGACCGTGGCGGTGACCCTCGAGCCATGCCCGATGTGCGCCGGAGCCATGATCCAGGGTCGCATCGACGCCTGCATCTACGGCGCGCGCGACCCCAAGAAGGGGGCGGACGGCACCGTCTACGACGTGCTCCGCAACGCGGCCACCAACCACCGGGTTGCGGTGACCGAGGGCGTGCTCGGCGAGGAGTGCGGGCTGGTGCTCAGCGAGTTCTTCCGCGCGCGGAGACGGATGGCGCGATAGCCGGGCGGTGACCAGGCCGTCGTGGCGGTGGGGCGGCGGGGGCGGTGCTAGGCTCTGGCGGTGACCAGCGACAGGACGGTTCATCTCACCGCCGAGGGGCGCGCCAGGCTCGAGAGCGAACTGCACGACCTCGTCGAGACCCGCCGTGCCGCGATCGTGCGGCGCGTCGCGACGGCGCGGGCCGAGGGTGACCTCAAGGAGAACTTCGCGTACCACGACGCGCGTCAGGAGCTTGGCCTGCTCGATGGGCGTGTCCAGACCATCCAGGCGATGCTGCGCCACGCCGAGATCATGGAGACCACGGTCGGCGAGGTCGTCGGGCTCGGCTCGACGGTGTCGGTGCGCGACGAGTTCGGCAATTCGACGTACGTCATCGTGGGACCGGTCGAGGCCGACGTCGCCGCGGGCAGGATCTCCATGGTGTCGCCGCTCGGCGCCGCCCTGATGGGGCGCACCGTGGACGACGAGGTTGCCTTCAGCTCCCCGGGCGGCACGCGCGCCGCGACGATCATCGCCGTCAGCTGACGGCGCCGAGCCGCACCGAGGTTCCCGGACGGCATTGGGCGACCGCGTCGCAGGCCGCCGGGGTGAGGACGCCGATCACCGGGTAGCCACCGGTCACGGGGTGATCGGCGAGGAAGATGATCGGCTGTCCGTCGGGCGGAACCTGCACCGCGCCGCGGACAAGGGGCTCGGGCGGCAGGGGATCGGTGCTGATCGGCAGCGCCGGTCCGGAGAGCCGGACCGCGACGCGATTGCTCTGCGGGCTCACCGTCCACGCGCGGTCGCGAATCGACGCCCACGCGTGCTCGGGCAGGCGCTCGTCGCGCGGACCGCGGACCAGCGTCAGCTCCCCCGACCAGTGGCCGGGCGGCCCGTGATGTGGAGGGGGCTCGTCGGAGACGGGTTCGGCATCACCGATCGGGACCAGGTCGCCGTCGCGAAGCGGGGCGGGTCCGAGGCCGGAGAGCGTGTCGGTGGACCGCGAGCCCAGCACCGGCTCGACCGCGATGCCCCCGCGGACGGCGACGTAGGCGCGAACCCCCGTCCCGGCCGCGCCGAGCGCGACCGACTCGCCGGCCGCGAGCGCCAGGGGAGTGTCCATGCGCACGCCGGGACAGCCGGCACCGGTGACCACCAGCGTCAGCGCATCGCGCGCCCGCAGCGTCAGGTGGCCGAAGGTGGCCTCGAGGACCGCGGCCGACGCCGGGTTGCCCGCCAGCGCGTTGGCCAGCGCCATCGAGGCGAGATCGGCCGCGCCCGACGGGCTGACGCCGCTGGACCGGTGCCCGAACCTGCCCAGGTCCTGGACGGTGGTCAGCGGACCCGCCCTGACGATCTCGATGTGGCGGGTCACCCGATCCGCTCGAAGCGCACCCGGCCGCCCGGCTGCAGGAGTGCCGCCGGCTCCCGGCCCGGGTCGAACAGGCTCAGCTGGGTGGTGCCGATGATCCGCCAGCCTCCCGGCGTCTCCATCGGGTAGACGGCGGTGTACACGCCGGCGATGGCCACCGAACCGCGCGGGACCCGGGGACGCGGTGTGTCGTGTCGCGGCACGCTCAGCGCCGGATCCAGCCCGGTGAGGTAGGCGAACCCGGGCACGAAGCCGCCGAACGCCACGGCGTAGCCGGCGCTGCCATGACGCGTGGCTACCTCGGCGGTGGTCAGCCCGGTGGCGCCGGCGACCGCCTCGAGGTCGACGCCGTCGTAGCGCACCGGGATCACCACCTCGGGCTGCTCTGCGATCGGGTCGAGCGCGAGGCCGGGCAGGCGCACCAGCGCCGCGAGCAGGGGCCCGTCGGTGCGGCCGACGACCAGCACGGTGCGGGCGCCGGGCACAGCCTCGACGACGCCGTCCGGCGGCTCGGCGTGGAGCCGGCGCCAGAGCTCCAGCGCGTCGCGTGCGTCGTCGCAGTCGACCAGCACAGCGTTGACGCCGCAGCGTCGGATGCGCCTCATGCGAAGGCGCGGACCTCGCACCCCGCGGCGAGCAGCGCGGAGCGCACCGCGACGGCCACGGCGAGTGCGACGCGCGCCCCATCCACGGCGTCAATGGTGCCCTCGGTGGCCATACGGACCGCGCGCTCGGCGACCCTGCCCGGGTCGGTGACCAATGCCCCGGCCACCCCGCGCGACACCAGCCGCCCGTCGGCGTGGTAGGCGCGGTCGGGGAAGCCCTCGCGAACCGGCCGGAGCCCGGCGGCCGCAGCGGCATCGAGGAGCGCGGAGCCGGGGGGGCCGAGAACGGCGAGCGACGTGTCGAACGCGGCGATGGCGGTGGCGACCGCGGTGGCCCGCTGGTGGTCGGCGGCAAGCTCGTGATACAGCGCACCGTGCGGCTTGACGTAGCGCACCCGCGCGGCCGCCGCCGCGCAGAAGGCGCTGACCGCTCCCAGCTGGTACAGGACGTCGGCGGCGATCTCCTCCGGAGTGCACTCGATGCGGCGGCGGCCGAAGCCGGCGAGATCGCGATACGACACCTGGGCGCCGACGGCGACGTCGAGCTCGGCGGCGCGGGCGCAGACGCGGCGCAGGGTCAGCGGGTCGCCTGCGTGGAACCCGCAGGCCACGTTGGTGCTGCTGACCAGCGGCAGCAGCTGGTCATCCTCGGTCAGCGTCCATCTCCCGAATCCCTCGGCGAGGTCACAGTTCAGGTCGATGGCGTCCACGGGGGGATCATCGCGCATGGCCGGCGCACGCCTGGGCAAACACAACGGCCGCTCGCCGGTATAGTGCGGAGCGGTCACCGGCGGAATGAGGGCTCACCATTGGCGGATGCAGAGGACCTCGGGGCGTCTCTTCGCATGGTGACGCCCTTTGGAATGCTGCAAGCCCACCGATCCTTGCAGACGTCGCCTGCTGCCGCCGCACGGATCCGCACCGTGATGCGGCGCGTGGGATTGCTGGCCGTCGCGGTGATGGTCACCGCCACCGTCCATCCGCCGGCGCGACCGGCAAGCCTCTGCATCCTGCGGACGCTGACCGGCATTCCCTGCCCGTTCTGCGGCGGGACCACCGCCGCGGTCCACCTCGGTCACGGCGACCTCGGCGGCGCGGTGGCGGCGTCACCGCTGGCGGTGGCCATGCTCGCCGTTGCGCCCTTCGCCGGCGCCGTCGCCATGCCCCCCTGGCTGGCGCGACCACTCGTGTGGCGCTCGATCATCGCTACCGCGCTGGTCGGCGGCGAGCTCTGGCAACTCGCCCGGTTCGGATTCCTGCCCATCCACCTCGGTTGACCGACCCACACGAAGGGAAGAACACATGACCCAGTCAGGCCCCGGCGGACCACCCACTCCCGACCAGCCGGGCGGTCCCTCGCCGGGCGGTCCGCCGCCGGGCGGTCCCTCGCAGCCGCCGGCACAGCCGCCGCAATCACCGTACGGCCAGCAGCCTCCCGCTCCGGGGCAGGGCTACCCGGCCCCGGCGTACGCGTACCCGGTTCAGCAAACCCAGGGCACCAACGGTTTCGCCATCGCGTCGCTGATCTGCGCGTTCCTGTGCTGGCCGCTCGGACTGGTGTTCGGCTTCATCGCCAGGTCTCAGATCCAGAACACCCGTGAGGGTGGCAGCGGGCTCGCGCTGGCGGGGATCATCGTCAGCTTCGTGGCTCTCGCGGTCACCGTGATCTACATCGTCCTCATCGTCGCGTTCTTCCACACGGTGAGCAACCTCAACAACTTTCCGATCTTCACGCCGACCCCGTGAACCTCGGCGCGGCGGCCCACGGCGGTCCCCACCGCCGGGCGGGTCGCCGCGCGCGTGGGTGCACCAAGGGATACATGACCGGACAGGTCACCAGCTGCGGCGGTTGCTGTTGCGAGTGGCGTCCCCGGGGACCTGTCACCGGGGCGCTACGGTTGTGTCGAGGGTCCGGCAACACGGGAGGCACCGGGAGGTGCTGTCACCTACCGTGAGCTCGAAACCCTCGCGCATGGGAGACGCCTGAAGCCGCACCTGTGATCCCTGCTCTGCACCACGACCCGCGGGACCGTTCGCGTATCGCATCCCTACTCCTCCTGCTTCCGATGGTCGTCGTGGCAGTGGCCTCCGGGGTCGGGCTCGCCGTGAACAATGCCGCGTCGACGGCCTTGACCAGCGCGGAGCACCACGAGGATCAACTGCTCAGCGTTCGGGAGCACCTCCACGAGGTTGCCCTCGGTGGTACGGCCTATCTGCTCGGTCACAGCAGGGAGGACAGCGCAGCCCTGGCAACGGCAGCGCGGCAGGTGGACGACGATCTCGCAGGCTTGAACTCCGCCACTGGTTTGAGCTCACAGGAGGCATCTGCCCTGGCCGTGATCGTCCAGGCCTGGCAGTCGACCAACCGTGCTCGGGCGGCGGTCTTGGCCAGTGCCGCGGATGATCTGCACCGCCCCACTCTGGCAGACCACCTCAACAGCGAACTGATTCTCGTCGCCATGCAGCTCGACGCACTCGATGTCCTCAACGCCGCGGACGTGAGTGTCAGGCAGCAACAGCGCGATGCCACGCAGACCGCCTCCGCCGTTGCCATCGCTGTTGCGATCGTGATTGGATTCGTGGGCGCGCTCTGGCTCCTGCGCCAACTCAGGGAACGACAGGGGGCCGTGCGCAGCCGGGAACGTCGACTGTCGGCGCTGGTCGAGAATGCCAGTGACGGCATCCTCGTGATTGCCGGAGACGGGCAGGTCGGGTTCGTCACCCCTGCCTTCAGCGAGGAGTTCGTTGACAACATCCCGGGCACGGCGAATTTCGATGGGATGATCCACCCCGATGACCGGGAACACGCATTGAAGGCGCGGCATCGGGTGATTGCCGGTGGCAGGGGGACGGTGTCTGAGGTCGAGGCCCGCCTGATGCGCCGGGACGGCGAGTGGCGTCATGTGTGGGTGAAGCTCACCAACCGGCTGGACGACCCCGCAGTCGACGGGATCGTGCTCAACGTCAATGATGTCAGCGAGCGCCACGAGTTTGAGAGGCAGCTGACTCACCAGGCCCTTCACGACGCCTTGACCGGCCTGCCCAACCGGGATCTCCTCAGCCACAGGATGGAGCGGGCGGCCGCCAACCCCGGCCGGCAGGTCCACAGTGTTCTCTACCTGGACTGTGACGACTTCAAGCGTGTCAATGACACCCTCGGTCATCCGGCCGGCGATCAGTTCCTCGCGGAGGTCAGTGCCAGGCTCGTCGGCTGCGTCCGGCCCGAGGACACGGTTGCCCGTCTCGGGGGAGATGAGTTCGCCATCCTTCTCGAGAACGCCGGAGCCGATGCCGCCGTTCTGGCCGCCGAGCGAATCATCGTTGCACTGGCTCCGCCGGTCGTCATCGGAGGCAAGGAAGTGCATGGGAGTGCGAGCATCGGGGTGGCGTCGGGCCGGCTTGGCTCGGCCCATTCGGAAACGCTCCTGGGCGACGCCGACCTGGCGATGTACTTCGCCAAGCGCGCGGGCAAGGGCAGGTACTGCGTGTTCGCTGACGCGATGCGCACCGATTCGCTGGATCGTCTCGAGCTGGGTGAAGACCTGCGCCAAGCCATCGAAGCGATGGACCTCGCGGTGGCGTATCAGCCGATCATCGACCTGCGCACCGGGACCATCGTGGGAGCGGAGGCCCTGGCCCGATGGCATCATCCCTCACGGGGCTGGGTGGGCCCCGACACCTTGATTCCCCTGGCTGAGGAGCTCGGCCTTGTGGACCGCGTCGACGCGTGGGTCCTGCGCCAGGCCTGCACTCAGGGGCTGGCCTGGGCTGAGGATGGGCTGGCGCCGTTCACGATGGCGGTCAATGTGTCCGGCCGCGACCTGGAGCGGCCGGACCTGGTCGAGCAGGTCGCGCGGATACTTCAGGAGACCGGATTCCCTCCGGGACGGCTGGAACTCGAACTCACCGAGGGGGTGGCGATCAACGAGTCCACCGGTGCCGAGGAGACCCTGGACGCCCTGAAATCGCTGGGAATTCACCTGGCGATCGACGACTTCGGCACGGGGTATTCGGCTCTGTCTCGACTGCGCAGCCTCCCCTTTGACAAGCTGAAGGTCGACAAGGCCTTTGTCCATGACATCGGCCTGACGCAGGCGCCGATGCTCGTCGACACGATCCTGGACATGGCCACTGCGCTCGGAATGCAGGTGGTCGCCGAAGGGGTCGAGACCACAGCCCAGGCCGAGTATCTCCGCGCGCGAGACTGTGACTTCGCCCAGGGCTACCTGTTCAACCGACCCATGAGCGGGACCGAGCTTGGGGTTCTGCTCGAAGATCAGCGCCCCAAGGTCCTGGTTCGGACACCCGCCACCGCTCATCCTCTTACGGCGGTGAATCCTCGGCGAGGCCGACGAGCAGGCTAGCGGAGCTGGAGCAGACACGCCGGCAAGGCCTCGGAGCCCGGCAGCGCTCGAGCCAGCGCTGTGGCGTCCTCGAACAGGGCCTGGGCGCCGACGATGTTGGCCTCGGCGCCGGAGTGGGTGCTGACCACGCCATGGTCGACACCATCTCCGACGCGCCCCGCGTCGCGGTCGTACACAGGTTGCCGAGCCGGATTGCGACCGTCGAACCATGCACGGGCGTCGGCGGCAAGGGCGGCGTAGTCGGATCTTTCGGTGACCTCGGCCAGCCTGGTGAGGACGTAGACGGCTGACGCCACGTCATAGGGTTGGGTGCGGGGCAGGTCAAAGCCGGTCCTGATTGTGTCCGGGAACATGAGGTCGGCACTCCGGCACGCTGCGGCGACCAGGTCATCGCGACCGAGCAGGTGACCTGCGCTGGCGAGCACTCCCTCCTGGATGTGACCCCAGAGGTGCGGCTGCCCGCGCTCATGAGGCGAGTTCATCAGGACATCGCCGCTGCGGCAGCCGGTGATCTCGGCGCTCCACGTCACCAACAGGTCGCGCAGCGCCTGGTCTTCCGCCGCATCCAGCAACGTCATCACGGCCATGATGTGGAGCGCACGCACGTCGGAGGGGACGCTGCCGGCCGCCACGAGGTGACGCATGCCACTCTGCAACGCGACCTGGATGCGCGCGTCCGGAAGGGTGCGCGACGCGCGAGCCAGTGCGGCCACTGCCCGGGCCTGCCAGAAGCCACCTCCCGCGACCGACGTCCGGCCATCACGGTTGGGCGTTCCGTCCCAGTCAAGGATGAAGTTCAGCCAGCGCCCGTCGGTCTCCTGCATGGCGAGGATGAAGTCGAGCAGCCCCTCGCACCAGCGCATCGCCCAGGGCAGCCCGGTCGCGTCCCACAGATCGCAGTACAGCTCCAGCGCCCGCGCGGCGTCGTCGACACACGCAACGCCCTCATAGCCGGCCTCCTGAGCCCGAACCGTCTCATCCAGCGCGTCCGCATACACGGCGATCGCCAGCGATCTCTCGCCCGCCGACGGTACGTTGCGTCCGAGCCGGGCAAGCTGCCTCAGCACGGTTGCAGCTGGTCGAGGATGTCGCGCACCCGGAGGTCGGCCGCGGCCAGACAGCTGTCCGCCGCGCCGTAGTACACGCGAATGTCACGTCCAGCTGGGCCGAGGGCGACATGGCCGCAGGAGAACACGACATCGCTGAGCAGACCCTCACGCTCATAGGGTGCGCTGGGCGCGAGGATGGGCACGGGTGACCGCGCGATCACCCGGCTCGGGTCCTCGGCGTCCAGGAGCAGGCCGCCCAGCGCGTAGCGGCTGTCGTGGTCGACGCCGTGATAGATCTCCAGCCACCCCTCGGCCACCTGGAAGGGAACCGCGCTCGCACCGGTCCGCAGGTCATCCCAGAAACCTGGGCGAGGCAGCGCAAGGGGACGGTGGTCACCCCAGTGGACCAGGTCCTCCGAGAAGGCGATCCACATGCCGAGCACCCCGCCGAAGGACTGCGGCATGGGCCGCGTGAGGGCCGCGTACCGACCGCCGGTGCGCTCGGGAAAGAGCACGACATCCTTGTGATCGGGCAGGAACATCAGGCCGTGACGGTCGAAGGATCGGAAGTCTGTGGTGGTCAGGCGGCTGGTGGTGATGCCGAGGCGGCTCACCGACACGTAGGTGACGTGCCAGACGCCGTCGATGAGGGTTGCCCGGGGATCCTCGCAACCGTATTCCTCGAATCGATCCAGCGGGACCACCGCCGGCGTGTCCTCAACCTCGAAATGGATGCCGTCCCGGCTGCGCGCCACGCGCAGATGCGACATCTGAGTGAGAAAGTCGCTGACGTCATCGGCACCGGCGCTGAATCCGCCGCTGCGATTGCGGTATCGAACGGTGCGTGGATCGCTGAGATCGAGTCCGGCGAGACGGCGGGGCAGGAAGACCTCGACGACCGCCGCGGGCGTGCGTTCCGTGTCGAGGAATGCGATGCCGATGACATCCTCCGCCGCGTACCCCGGTGCGAGAAGCGTGAGCTGGGGCTCAGGGCCCGAGAGGTCGAGGCTGAGCGCGCCCGGAGGGGGCGTCGCGCCGAGGAGCGGCCGTTCACCGACGCGCAGCAGGAGCACGACCTCGTCGTCGATGCGCGCAGCCGCGGCGTTGAAGACCGACACGACCTCGAGGCCCGGCAGCGATGGGGGCACATCGGCTGCGGTGAGCAGTGGGTTCTCCTTCAGGCGCCGGCCCAGGTCCCCCTCGGGCACGGGCCGCCGCGTTCGCTCACCGCTGCGGGCTCCCGTGGCGGTGATGGTGCCGACGATGTCGAGGAACGCGCGGGCCGATCGCGGCCACGTCGATGCACCGGCGTACGTGAAGGCGGCCTGTTCCAGCGCCGCCTTCGCGGCGGGGTCCTCGAGGATGCCGATGACGGCGCTGGCGAGCTGAGCGGCGTCACGGAAGGCGACCAGCACACCGCGACCATCGCCGAGCGCCTCCGTCGCGTGCATGTACCCGGTTGACACCACAGCCTTGCCGGCCCCGAGCGCGTAGGCGAGCGTCCCGCTGGTGATCTGGTTGGGATCGAGGTAGGGCGTCACGTAGACGTCGGTTGCCAGCAGGAGCTCGATGATGTCGCGCTGGGACAGGTACTGGTCGATGAACCCGACGTGGTCGTCCATTCCCAGTGAGCGGGTTCGCGCGACGAGTGCGTTGCGGTACTCCTCGCCCTGCGCCCGCAGGAGGTCCGGGTGGGTCTGACCGGCGACGAGGTAGAGCGCGTCCGGGTACCGCGCAACGACCTCCGGCATCGCCTCGATCATGTACTCGAGCCCCTTGCGCGGATCGACCAGGCCGAACGTCGAAATGATCGTGCGACCTTGAACGCCGAGCTTCGCCTTGAAGCGGTGACGACCCCGTGGATCGATCACCGGCATGCCGTGCGGGATGACCCGCGGCGGCGTCGCCAGCCCGTACTCGCTGCCGAGGATGTCGACCGCTGTGTGGGCCATGACGATGACCGTGTCGCTGAGCTCGGCGATGGCGCGCACCGCCTCACGCATCGAGGGCGACGGCCTGGGGAGGACGGTGTGCAACGTGGTCACCACGGGCTTGCGCAGCTCCTCCAGGAAACCCCGGAGATGATCCTTGTACACACTGTCGGTCCATCGCCCCGCGACCAGCGCCGGCTCCGTCCACGTGCCGTAGAGGCCGAACTCGTGCTGGACGTTGACCGCGTCGGCATTCGAGGCGTTGATCGACCGTGCCGCGGCCCGGTAGCTGTCGGGGTCGCCCTGGCGGATTCGCCAGCGCACCTCTGAGCGGTACGGTCGCAGCACCGTTGGTTCTTCGATGGCGGCAACGCGACAGGTGGCCGCCGGGTCAATGGCCCGCACCGCACCGATGAGACTGGCCGTGAAGGTGGCGATGCCGCAGCGACGAGGCACAGCCGACGACACAAAGGCGATGCGGATACTGCCCATCGTGCGCCTAACCGCGGTGCCGGCGTCTAGCGATGAGGACGGCGCCCGGGTTCCGGGCACGACTGACGCGGAGTGACGGTTGGCATCGGGTCAAGGATACTCGGAACTGTCTGGACGGCCGGCCCCGGGGACCCGGCGTTTGGTCACTTTCTAGGGCCGGGGCGGGCCAGGACCGCGGCGCTGCACTGTGGTTGGCCCGGTCACCGCGGCGATGGATGCGTCACGGTAAGGTTGCCATTTGTGGCATCGGGCTTTAACGCCGTCGTCCTCGAGGACCTGGTCAAGCGCTATCCCAAGCGACCGGTCAACGCCGTCGACGGGGTCAGCTTCGCTGTGCCGCACGGCGAGGTGTTCGGCCTGCTCGGCCCCAACGGTGCGGGCAAGACGACGACGGTTGGTGTGCTGACCACCCGGGTGCGGCCCACCTCCGGCCGTGCCAGCGTGGCGGGCATCGACGTGGTGCGCCAGCCGGTTGCCGCCAAGCGTCGTCTCGCGGTGGTGCCCCAGCGGGCCAATCTCGATCGCTCGTTGTCTGCCCGGCAAAACCTGCTCTTCCACGCCGCGTACTTCGGTGTCCCGGCGCGCGAACGAACCCGTCGTGCCAATGCCCTGCTGGAGGAGTTCGGATTGCTCGACCGCGCCGACGACAAGGTCGACTTCTTCTCCGGCGGCCAGTCGCAGCGGATCATGATCGCGCGTGCGCTGATGCACGAGCCACAGGTGTTGTTCCTCGACGAGCCCACCACCGGCCTCGACCCGCAGGCGCGGCTGTTCGTGTGGGACCGCATCCGTGACCTCAAGGGTCGCGGCGTCACCATGATCCTCACCACGCACGACATGGACGAGGCGGCGACGCTCTGCGATCGCCTGGCGATCATGGATCGGGGCAAGCTGCTGGCCATGGACACGCCGGACGCGCTCACCGCGACGGTCCCGGGAAAGAACAGCCTGGAGGTGGGTATCGCGCTGCACGGTGCCGATCGCGCGGTCCTGGCGGAGGCCCTTGGGCGGTTGCCGGGCGTTGAGCGCGCGGAGCCGGTGACCACGACCGCCGGAGGCGCGGCACCGGCCAACCCGTGGGCGGCGGCGTTTGGCGGCGGGGGCGCGGCTGGTTGCCGACCAGGCCGACCGAATATCCATCGAGGCGGCCGAAGCCG
>OCZT010000695.1_pt1 | contig 33935 bp, 27 predicted proteins | sample 1539031 | NCBI WGS metagenome assembly OCZT01 (sample SAMEA3539308, study PRJEB22396) | soil metagenome | biome: tundra; feature: field; material: soil | place: USA | collected 2010-05 | depth 0.15 m | reverse complement strand
CGGCCCCGCCCGCGCGGATCAACCGCGTGAACAGATCTCCGCCGGCCTCATCCTGTCGATGAGCCTGCCTCTGGTGGCGCTGCTCGTCTTCTCGCTTTGGGTGCCGGGTCCCCTCCGCCAGCTGCTCGAACTGGCGGCCAATCTCATTCAGGGAATGCCATGAACCTGCTCCCCGGCCTCCGTTCCATCCTCGACGAGCTGACGCAGCGGTTCGGCGCGCAAATCGAAGCGGTTCGCGCCCCGCAGCCCAACGAGCTTTACCTGCACGCGCCGCCAGAACTGGCCGGCGCGCTCTGCTCCTCGTTCTACAAGAAATACGCCGGCCGCCTCGTCGGCGTGTTCGCCGAGGACGCCTGCGCCGGGGAAAAGGTGTTTTTCGTTTACCACCTCTACGCACTCGACTCGGCGCACGGATTCATCCTCGTGCGCGTGCCGGTTCCCGCGGACAAGCCGGAGTTGAACTCGCTGACCGATGCCGTGCCCGCGGCCAACTGGCAGGAGCGCGAGATTCAGGACCTGTTCGGCATCCGGCTCGTCGGCCATCCCAACCCGCGCCGCTGCGCGTTGCACGACGACTGGCCCGAGGTCTGCCCGCTGCGGAAGGATTTCGACCTGCGCACCAGGCTGCCGGCGTTCGAGGGCGAGCGCCACCGATTCCGCGAAGTCGAGGGCGAGGGCGTATTCCAAGTGCCGGTCGGGCCGGTCCACGCGGGAATCATCGAGCCGGGCCACTTCCTCTTCAGCGTGGCAGGCGAGCCGGTGCTCTACCTGCAACTTCGCCTGTTCTACGTGCACAAGGGCGTGGAGAAACTCTTCGAGAGCCTCCCCATCCCGCACGGAATCCGCCTTGCCGAGAGCATCTCTGGCGACTCGGGCTTCGCGCACGCGACGGCGTTTTGCCACGCGGTCGAGCGCGCCGCCGGGGTCGAGGCGCCGCCGCGCGCCCGCGCGCTCCGCACCGTTTGCCTCGAACTGGAGCGCCTCTGCAACCACATCGCGGACATCGGCGCAATTTGCACGGACGTGGCGTTCGTGACCGCGCACATGCACGCCCTGCGGCTCAGGGAGCGCATCCTGCGCATGAATGAGCAGCTCACGGGCAACCGCCTGCTGCGCGGCATGGCGTGCCTGGGCGGCGTGCGCTTCGATTTTGATGCCGGGCATCTCCACGCACTCGCGCAGCTGGTGGATGAGGTGGAGCGCCAGTTCAACGACCTGGTCGAATTGATCCGCGGCAATGCCGGCCTGCGCGACCGCTTGGAAACCACCGGCGTGCTTTCGCCCAAGGTGGCGCGCGATCTCGGCGTGGTGGGCGTGGCTGGCCGTGCCTCCGGCTTCGACCACGACCTGCGCCGCGATTTTCCGCACGCCTTCTACGATCGAGTCCAGTTCACCGTGCCCGTGTTCACCGAGGGTGACGTGCAGCACCGGATGGTCGTGCGACGCGAGGAGGTATTTCAGTCCCTCGCGATCCTCCGCCAGGTGATGGGGCAGTTGCCCGCGGGGCCGGTGGCGGTGCCAGTGGGCGAGGTGCCGCCCGACCGCGTGGCGCTGGGCTACGTCGAGGGCTGGCGGGGCGAGATCTTCCATTGGATTCACACCGCGCCGGGCAACCGGCTGACGCGCTGCAAGGTCAAGGATCCGTCGTTGCAAAACTGGCCGGCGTTGAGCGAGGCCATCCTGGGCAATATCATTCCGGACTTCCCGGTGGTGAACAAAAGCTTCAACCTGTCATATTCCGGCACGGATCGCTGAACTATGTTTGAAACCATTCGCCAAAGTTTGAAGACCGGCGTCGTCACGACGAGCTATCCGCAGACGCCGGCGGAAGTTTCCAGCCGTGCGCGCGGCCGGCCGGAGATCGATTGGGAGCAATGGAAGGACGCCAGGCCCGCCGCCGCCATCTGCCCCACCGGCGCCATTGAAATCCACGACGGCCCGGCGGGCCGTACCGCCACGCTCGATCTCGGCAAGTGCATCTTCTGCGGATTGTGCGCCGACGTGGATCCGGCCATCCGGATGACCAGCGTCTGCGAACTCGCCGCCGGTTCGCGCGAAGAGCTGCAGCATACGGCCCGGTACCGGTTGAATGACGACGGCACGCATCACCGGCTGCTGGAAGCGCCCGCGAATGAGGAAACCCTTGAAACCGCCGGCCGGCAGCTCCGGGCGAACGTCCAGTCGGTCCTCGGCCGCTCGCTGCACATCCGGCACGTCGATGCCGGCTCCTGCAACGGTTGCGAAATGGAAATCCACGGCCTGAACAGCCCCATCTATGACATCGAGCGTTTTGGCATCCATTTCGTCGCTTCGCCGCGCCACGCCGACCTGCTGCTGGTGACCGGCCCGGTGACGCGCAACATGGAGCTGGCCCTGCGCAAGACCTACGACGCCACGCCCGAGCCCCGGCTCGTGGTCGCCGTCGGCGCGTGTGGTTGTTCGGGCGGCATCTTCGGGCAAAACTATGCCACCTGCGGCGGCGTTGACTCCGTCATCCCCGTGGACGTATACATCCCTGGCTGCCCGCCCAATCCTCACGCGCTCTTGCACGGGATTCTGCTGGCCATCGGGCGCCTCCGGCCGGACTCGCCTCTGCGAAAACGTTCTGACCGTGGGGCCACTGGAGATTTTGGAACATTTTGAAAACCGATTTTTGCCACGCTTATGCCCTTTCGCACGTTTAACACCGACGACATCGCGTCGCACCTGAATTTGACTGGCGCAGACATCGACCGGCTGGTCAAGGCTCGCGACATCCCGTTCGAGAAGTGCGGCGGGCGCGTCGTGTTCCGCCAGACGGACATCGACGCCTGGGCCTCGCAACGCATCTTGAAATTCAGCAGCAGCCGGCTCACGGAGTATCACTGGAAATCTTCCCAACGCATCCGCAATCTGCTCCAGTGCGGCGCGCTCCTGCCGGAACTGATCCGGCCCGACTACATCGGTCCGGCCATGACCGCGAAAACGAAGGCATCTGTCGTGCGCGCCCTGGCCGCGCTGGCGGATCGCACCGGGCTGGTCTGCGATGCGGCGGAGTTGGGGGCCAGTCTTCTAGCGCGCGAAAAACTCTGTTCGACGGCGATGCCGGGAGGGGTGGCCTTTCTTCATCCGCGGTCGCAGCAGCCTGATCTGTTTCAGTCGTCGTTCCTGGTGTTGGGGCGGACGGTGCAGCCGATTCACTTCGGCTCACCTGACAGCCAGCCCACCGGCTTGTTTTTCCTGCTCTGCTGCCAGAATGACATCCTGCACCTGCACACGCTAGCGCGCTTGTGCCTGATGGCTCAGAAAACCGGGCTTCTGGCCCAGCTTCGCGCCGGCACCGACGCGTCCACCCTGCACGAATGTCTCTTGAGCGCGGAGCAAACCGTGATTGAAACTCTGGGCGGCGCGCCCGGCCAGCGGCCGATCAGACGGCCAGCGACTCAACGCGCCGCCGCGCGCCCTTGAAAAAATCAGTCCAGCTCCCTGCCGTCAGTTAACCGGATTATGAACGCAACACGCGAACTCGAATTTGCCCTCCTGGACAACGCCACCAGTCTCCCGTGGGCGGAAGTGCCCGAATGGCCGATGCCGGAGTTTGTCCACAAGACCGCGGCCGAATTGGATCGCGGCGCGCGCCTTTGCGCGTGGTTCGGCGTGCCCGAGGGCGAGGCAGTGCGGCTTGTCGCGGTGCTGGCCTATGATGCGGACAACACCTTGGCCGTCGGCCGCAGCGCGCCGTTCACCGGCACTTATCCCGCGCTCACCGTGACGCATCCGCAGGCGCATCTGTTTGAGCGTGAAGTCTGGGAACAGCATGGCCTCGTCCCCGAGGGGCATCCGTGGCTCAAGCCGGTGCGGCGAAACAACGGCAACGCTCCCGCAGTGGGCGAGTTCTTCCGGGTGGACGGACGCGAGGTTCATGAGGTCGCCGTCGGCCCCGTGCATGCGGGCATCATCGAGCCGGGCCACTTCCGTTTCCAATGCGCGGGCGAAGAGGTGCTGCACCTCGAGATTGCGCTCGGCTACCAGCATCGCGGCGTAGAGGAGGCGCTCACCGGCGGCCCGCACCGCGCCACCCTCAGCCAGATGGAAGCCGTCGCCGGCGATACGACGATCGGGCACGGCACGGCGCACGCGTCGGTGATGGAAGCTCTCGCAGGCACGGAAGCGCCGCTGCGCGCGCAATGGTTGCGCGCGATCGCGCTCGAACTCGAACGGCTGGCGAATCACACCGGCGACTTGGGCGCGCTGGCCAATGACGTGGCATTTTTGCCCACGGCCTCGGCGTGCGGGAAAATCCGCGGCGATTTTCTCAACCTCACGGCTCTGCTTTGCGGGAATCGGTTCGGACGGGGTTTGGTGCGGCCGGGCGGCTGCCGGCATGACTTGGAGCCGGAGCGCCTCGCGCAAATGACCGATCGCTTGGACACCGCGCTGGCCGAGGTGGAACGGGCATCCGCGTGGTTGTGGGATGCCGCTTCGGTTCGCGCGCGTTTCGAAAACACCGGCACAGTCTTCGCGAAGCAGGCCGCGGACCTCGGCCTGGTCGGGCTGGCGGCGCGGGCTTGCGGACTCGTGCGCGATGTTCGCTACGATCATCCGGCCGGCTGGTACCGATTCGCGCAGACGCCGATCGCGGTGTGGCCCGGTGGCGACGTCTTCGCCCGCGCGCGGGTGCGCGGGCTGGAGGTGCAACGCTCGGGTCAGTTTCTAAAAGAGCAACTCGTGGCTGCGGCGGAAGGCGAGATTCGCGCCGCCCTCGCCGCGCCGCAGCCGGACACACTCGCGGTGGCGCTGGTCGAGGGCTGGCGCGGCGAGGTGTGCCACGTGGCGCTCACCGACGCCGCCGGCCGTTTCCGGCGTTACAAGATCGTCGATCCGTCGTTCCACAACTGGATTGGGGTCGCCCTCGCGCTGCGTGGACAGGCCATTTCGGATTTCCCGGTCTGCAACAAAAGCTTTAACCTGTCCTATTGCGGCTTCGATCTCTGAACCGCGACTGCTTCCACCATGTTTGTCCTCGATACCATCACCCATCGTCTTAAACGCGGCCGTGAAACCATGGCGTATCCGAACGGCCCGGCACCTGCGCTGCCAGACCGGCACGGCGGCGCGTTGCGCGTCGAAACCGCGAAATGCCCGGACGGCTGCCTCGAATGCATGGCGGTGTGCCCGACTGAAGCGATCGCTCCGCTGGCGCCCAAGGGCATCGCGCTCGATCTCGGACGGTGCCTGTTCTGCGCCGAGTGCGTCGCGGCTTGTCCGCACGGCGCAATCACGCAAACCGGCGACTACCGGATGGCGGCGCGCCGCCGCGAAGACCTGATCCTGGGTGGGCTTGGCAAAGAAGAGGTCCGGCTTGCGGCGGTGCTTGATGACAAGCTGCGCAGGCTCTTCGGCCGTTCCCTGCGGTTGCGGCAAGTCAGTGCTGGCGGGGACGCTTCCGCCGAGGCCGATCTGAATGTGCTTGGCACGATCGGCTGGGATCTCAGCCGCTTCGGCATCCAATTCGTCGCCTCCCCGCGGCATGCGGACGGACTCGTCGTTACCGGCCCTGTTTCCGCCAGCATGGAACTCGCATTGAAGAAAACCTACGACGCGATTCCCGAGCCAAAGATCGTCATCGCGGTAGGCGCGTGTGCGATTTCGGGCGGACCGTTTGCCGGCAGTCCCGAGGTGAAGAACGGTGCCGAGTCGATCGTGCCCGTGGATCTCTTCATCCCGGGCTGGCCCCCTCATCCGCTCACGATTCTGGACGGGCTGCTGCGTCTCTTGGGCCGGATCGAAGACGGCAAGCGCGGCTAGCCGAGCACCGTTTTGAGCAGCTTGCCGAGGTCCGGCACGCGGTAGGGCTTGGTCAGATGGCCGCAGAAACCGGCATCGAGGAAGCGGCGGGCCATGTCTTCGTTGTCGTAGCCGCTGGAGATGATGGCCCGCACATCGGGATCGAGCTTGCGCAACGCCTCGAAGGTTTCCTCGGCGCCCATGCCGCCGACCACGCCGATGTCCATGATGACGGCATCGTACGGCCGGCCGATATTGAGGTAGCGTTTGTAGAGCGTGATGGCCTCCTCGCCACTCTTTGCCAGGTCGAATTTGTAATCCAGGCTCTTGAGCATGGCGGCGGTGAGCGAGGTGATGGTGGCGTCGTCGTCCATGAACAGGACGCGGCCCGTGCCGAAGCGCAGCGACGGCGCGCGGCGCGCCTGGACCTCGGCCGGCTGGCCGGCGGGCGGCAGGTAAATCGTGAACGCGGTGCCGGCGCCCACCGCGGTGTTTAGGGTGATTTGACCGCCGTGCTTGCGCACCACGGTCAGCACGGTGGCCAGGCCGAGGCCGGTACCGTGTTTCTTGGTGGTGAAGAAAGGATCGAAGATCTTCGCGATGTGCTCGGGCGGGATGCCGCTGGCGTTGTCCCGCACCTCGAACTCCACGTAGTCACCGGCCGAGAGTGAAGCCACCTGGCCGTCGGCCAGCGTGACGTTGGCGGCGCGGAGCTGCAGGCGCGGCCGGTGCGGCGGCGGGGGCATGGCCTGCAGGGCGTTGACGATGAGATTCTGGAACACCTGCAGAATTTGCGCGCGGTCCACCATGACCGAGGAGGTGCCCTCGGCGATGTCGATGCTGACTTCGGCATTCGAGCCGGCGGCGGCGATCTTGACGGCGTCGGCGAAAATCTCCGTCGCCGGCAGCACGGCCTGGGTGCCGGCGCCGCCCTTGGCAAAGGACAGCAGCTGCTTGGTGAGACCCTTGGCGATCATGCACGCCTTTTCCGCGTCCTCGAGCGCCGAGTAATCGCGGTTGTCCTTGGCCAGCGAGATGCCGCCGAGAATCGTGGTCAGCAGGTTGTTGAAATCATGCGCGATGCCGCCCGCGAGCATGCCGAGCGTCTCGAAGCGGTTGGCCTTCACGAGTTCCTCAGGTGTGAGGCTCATCTCGGCGGGGTCGCGGAACGCGATCACGACACCGTGCGGCTTGCCGTCGGGGGCGAAGCCCGCCCGCGCCGTCCACACGACCGGGGTCGGCGCGCCCCCCTCGATCGCCGGAGCCAGCGCGTCCTGGCTGATCAATGGCAGCGGCTGGTCGGCGGTGAGCGCGCGGTCGAAGGGCTCGTCGCTCGGCTTGCCGCTCTCGCGGTTCACCAGGCGGAGCACATCGTTGACCAGTTGTCCCAGCATCGACTCCGCCGGGCGCTGGAGCAGGCGCACGGCCGGGGGATTGACATAGACGACCTTGCCGTGGCCATCGGCCACCAGCACGCCCTCGGCGACGGTGGCGAGGGCTTCGAGCGCGAGGGGGGCGGGCAGGCCGCCGCCGCTGGACAGGGACTGGCCGGCCGGCAGGGCGCAGATGAATCCCGTCACGCGGATCAGATCGCGCTTGCGGGTGAGCGTGCGATGCATGCCAAGCAGCACCGTCAGCTGCTTTCCGGCTTGATCGACCAGTTCAACCGGTCCGAGGAAGGAGGCCTGCCCCGGCGCGTGTTGGAGCAGCCAGGCTTCGGGGCCGGCCGTGGCGGCGTCCGGCGGCAGGGCGGCAACAAAGGTGGCAATTTCCGGCGGGCCGGCGTCCTCGCCCCAGCCGAGGATTTTCTTCCAGACGGGTGAGTACCAGAAAATCTTGCCGACGAAATCGAGTTCGAACGCGCCGAGCGGGCCCGTGCTGCTGAGCTCCTCCATGCGCGAGTCGTTGGCCAGGCTGCTTTCCTCGAGTTCCTTGCGCTCGGTGATGTCGAGATGGAGGCCGATGACCCGCTCGAGTTCGCCGGTTGCCCCGGGCACCTGCAGGCCGAGGCACTGGATCCACACCCAATGGCCGAGCCGGTGCTGCATGCGGAACTCGACGCTGAAAGGCCGCGCGCTGACGGCCAGTTTCTTGCCGAGCTGGTCGGGCGCTGCGGCAGAATCGTCGGGATGAATCAGCTGGCGCCAGTAATCGATCGTGTCGGGCAGCTCGGCGTCGAGGTAGCCGAGGATTTTCTTCCACGCGGCCGAGTAATGCGCGTGACCGGTCTTGAGGTTGAGATCGAAGAAGCCGGCGACGCCTTTTTCCGTGAGCAGGCGGAAACTGGCGATGTCGCCGGCCGCGGGAACCGAGAGCGCCTGGGCCGGCTGGACGGTGGCGAGATAGCCGCCGGAGATGCCAAGGTTTGTTTCCAGGCGCACGAGCACGTGACGGGGAGTTCCGACGCGGGGTTTGGTAATGAGCAGGGCGTTCTGGTCGCTGATGGCGGCCAGCAGCACCTTCCACTGGGCCACGATCCAGCCGGGTTCATCGGAAACGAGGTCGAACTGGAACAATTCGGCAAAATGGCCGCCGACCGGTTCACGATTGCCCGTTTGCCAGAGCGCCCGGGCGGAATGATTGGCGGCGGTCACCCGGCCATCCCCGTCAAGCACGAGGACGGCACAGAGCTCCGGGACAGCGAGCGCCGGGGACGGCTGGGTCGAAAAAGTGAACGGCGGCCGAGATAAAGTGGGCTGATCCACGGTTAGGCACGACTAAGCCATGCTTGCGTTCGTTTGGCGAGAAAATCGATGTAGGCCGGGTGGTCGTTCAGGCAGGGAATCTGCAAAAAATTCACCCCGCCGGTCGCCAGGAATGACTCGCGGCCGCGCACCGCGATTTCCTCGAGTGTCTCGAGGCAATCCGTCACGAAGGCGGGGCAGATGACGAGGAGGTTCCTGACCCCGGCTTTCGGCAAACGCTCCAGCTCCAGGTCGGTGAAGGGCTCGAGCCACGGCTCGCCGGCCAGGCGGGACTGAAACGACACCGAATACCGGGCGGGGTCGAGGCCGGCGCGCTGCGCGAGCGCCCGCGTGGTGGCGAGGCATTGCGCGCGGTAACACGTGGCGTGAGCGGGCGAGCAGGTCTGACAGCAGTCCGCGACCGTCATGCAATGGGCGTGGGAGGAATCGGCCTTCCGCATGTGCCGCACGGGAAGGCCGTGGTAACTGAAGAGCAGGTGATCGTAGCCTTGGGCGAGGTGGGGGACCGCCACCGCATGAAGCGCGGCGATGTAGTCGGCATCGGCGTAAAACGGCTGGACGGTCGTGACGCGGAGGGAGGGCGCCTGCCGGGCGATTTCCTCCATGACGCGGACGACAACCGTTTCCCACGAGGACATGGCGTAGTGGGGATATTGCGGGAAGAGCAGCACTTCCCGCACGCCGTCGGCGGCGAGCTGGCCAATCACGCTCGCGATGGACGGTGAGCCATAGCGCATCGCGAGGTAAACAGGCGTGTGGGGACCCAGCGTCCCGGCGAGCGCCTCCCGCACCCGTTGCGAGGTAGCGATGAGCGGGGAGCCCTCCTTCGTCCAGACGGAGGCGTAGGCGTGGGCGGAATGCTTCGGCCGCGTGCGCAGGATGATGCCCTCCAGCAGCAGCCACCGCGCGGGCGCGGGCAGGTCGAGCACACGCTCGTCGCCCAGAAACTCGCGCAAATAACGGCGCACATCGGGCACCGACGGAGAAGCGGGCGAACCCAGGTTGACGAGGAGGACGGCGCGGGGAGACATGGCAACAAATGTCGTCGGCGCAACGCGAAGTGTTGTCAAATGCGCGAAGCGGCGTTTGTTCTGGACTCATCCTCTCATGGCTACCCTCCGCCCACCCGTCCTTCTGGTCATCCGCGATGGCTGGGGCAAAAATCCCGACCCGTCGCAGAACAAGTTCAATGCCATCTTCCTGGCCCGCAAGGCCTGCGACGATGCGTTGCAGCAGAAATACCCGCACACGCTGATCGCCGCCAGCGGGGCGGATGTCGGCCTGCCCGACGGGGTGATGGGCAACAGCGAGGTCGGCCATGAGAACATCGGGGCGGGCCGCATCGTGGACCAGGAGCTCGTCCGCCTGAACAAGCTCTTTTCCGAAAAACGTCTCGCGGCGAACCCGGTCTGGCGCGGCCTCGTCGAGCGAGTGAAGTCCCGTTGTTCGCGGCTGCACCTCATGGGCATCGTCTCCGACGCCGGCGTGCACGGGATGCTGGAGCATCTTTACGGCATCCTGCGCCAGGCGAAGGCGGATGGCATCAAGGACGTGTTCATCCATGCGTTCACCGACGGCCGGGACACCCCGCCATCGAGCGGACTCCGCTACGTGCGGGAGGTCGAGGCGGAGTGCCAGAAAATCGGCGTCGGCCGGATCGCCACGGTCTGCGGGCGCTTCTGGGCGATGGACCGCGACAACCGCTGGGAGCGGGTGCAGCAAGCCTACGATCTCCTCACCGGCCGCCAGGCGGTCGCAACCGCCCCGAGCGCATCGGCGGCGGTGCAGCAGTATTACGACGCGCCGCTGACCGAGACCCAGAAGGGCGACGAGTTTGTGGCCCCGACGGCGGTGACCGGCGCCGACGGCAAGCCGGTGGCGGTGATCGCCAACGGCGATGCCGTGCTGTTCTACAACTATCGCGGCGACCGGCCGCGCGAGATCACCAAGGCGTTCGTGCTCGACGATTTCAAGGGCTTCGACCGCGGGCCAAAGCTCGAGCTTTATTATGCGACGATGACGGAATACGAGGCGGGCTTGCCGGTGCACGTGATCGCGATGAAACCGGCGCCGCTGAAGAGCATCCTCGGGCAGATCGTGAGCGATGCGGGCATCGCGCAGTTCCGCTGCGCCGAGACGGAAAAGAACCCGCATGTGACCTTTTTCTTCAACAACTACCGCGCGGAACCCTTCCCGGGCGAGGAGCGCGCATGTCCGCCCAGTCCGAAAGTGGCGACCTATGACCTGCAGCCCGAGATGTCCGCGGCGGCGGTGACCGCGCTGGTCAAAGCGGCCATCCTGTCCAGCAAATACGGCTTCATCGTCGTGAATTACGCGAATCCCGACATGGTGGGCCACACCGGTTCGCTGCCGGCGGCGATCAAGGCGGTGGAGACGACGGATCGCGGCGTGGGGGAGTTGCTGGCGGCGCTCGAGCAAGTGAAGGGCAAGGCGGTCATTTGCGCCGATCACGGCAACAGCGAGCAGATGTGGGATTTTGTGCACAATGCGCCGCACACCTCCCACACGCTGAACCCGGTGGAAGTTTTCGTCATCGGCGATGGCCTCGTAGCCGGAAAGACCAGGATGCGCACGGGCGGCCGGTTGGCGGACATTGCGCCCACCTTGCTGGCGCTGATGGGCCTGCCGAAGCCGCCGGAAATGACCGGCGAGAACTTGGTGCTGCCGGCCTGACCCGATGATTAAGCCCACCTTTCGGATCGCGGGCTGGGCGTTGGCGTCATTGCTGGCCGCATCGCTGTCGGCCCAGACGCTCTGGCCGGGCACGGCGGCCGGCATGAAGATCGAGGAGGTGCAGAAGGTTTTTCCGGAGGCGCATGAGCCCGAGAATGCGGCCGAGCTGCCCGCCGGCCATGGCACGGAGTTGCTCGAATTGGACCAGACGGTCATCGTGGGACACACCTTCCGGGTGAAGTTTTTCTTTCACGAAGGGCAGCTGGTGCACGTGGCCTTGAGCGAGACCGGGGAGATCCTGGTGAAGGACTTCGAGAAATTCCGGGATTTGTTGCGGGCGAAATATGGTCTGGAATATTCCACCACGAGTTCGGATTCGATCCAGCTGGACTGGAAGGTGATCCGGACGGTCATCAAGCTGAAATGGACGCCGCTGCGGGGCAATCTCGCCACGCTCAGCATCACCTACGAAGCCCCGATCCCAACGGAGACCGACCGACTATGAGCTCAATCGAACACGACGGCGAACTGACCCTCGACAAGGATGTGGCGGCGGGCGTCCTCCGCCTCAAGGCCGCGGCCTCGTTCGGCGATCCCATCGAATTGTCCGCCGATTCCGCGCGGGAGCTGGCCCGGCGGCTGATTGAGCTGGCGGACGAGCTCGAATAATCCGGCTTTCGGGCGGGGAGAGGCTAATTTCTATTTGCCCGCAGGCGCGGCAGTCCGCTTAGCTCACCCGCTCCCTACGGACATTTACATGCAACGCTCCCATCACTGTGCCCAGCTTACCAAGGCCGACCTCGGCGCGACTGTCTCGCTGCTGGGCTGGGTGGATTCCATTCGCGACCACGGCGGCATCATCTTCATCGACCTGCGCGACCGCAAGGGCCTCACGCAGGTCAAGTTCGACCCGCAGGATAACGCGGCACTTGGCACAGCGGCCGCGCATCTCAAGCCCGAATCGGTGATCGCGATTGGCGGCCGGGTCGTGGAACGCCCCGCCGGCACGGTGAACCCGGCGCTGCCCACTGGCGAGGTGGAGGTCGCGGCCAACCGGCTCGAGGTGCTCAACGTCTCCGACACGCCGCCTTTCCCGCTCGACGATGTGGGCGGCGACAAGGTCAACGAGGACCTGCGCCTCACCTATCGTTATCTCGACCTCCGCCGGCCGAAGATGCGGAAAAATCTCCAGACGCGGCACAAGGCGGTCAAGTCCATCCGCGATTATTTTGACGCGCAGGAATTCACCGAGGTCGAGACGCCCGCGCTGTTCAAGAGCACGCCCGAGGGCGCGCGCGAATACCTCGTGCCATCGCGCATTCACCCGGGCCAGTTCTACGCGCTTTCGCAGTCCCCGCAGCAGTTCAAGCAGATCCTCATGGTCGCCGGCATCGAGAAATATTATCAAATCGCCCGTTGCTTCCGCGACGAGGACCTCCGCTCCGACCGGCAGATGGAGTTCACGCAGGTGGACGTCGAAGTCTCGTTCATCGATCGCGAGGGCATCTATGCGCTCTTCGAGGGCATGCTGAAGAAGCTCTGGCAGGACGTGCTCGGCACGGACCTGCCGACGCCTTTCCCGCGCCTGACGTACGCCGACGCGATGAACCGCTACGGCGTGGACCGGCCCGATGTGCGCTTCGCGATGGAGCTCGCCGACTTCTCCGAGGTCTTCAAACCCTCCGCCTTCAAGGTCTTCGCGTCCACGGTGGCCAACGGTGGCGTCATCAAGGCGCTCAACGCCAAGGGCCTCGCCGACCTCACGCAGGGCGAGACGAAGAGCCTCGAGGAGATTGCGAAATCGCTCGGGGCGAAGGGCCTTGCCTTCATCAAGGTCGAGGGCGGCGAATGGAAATCGCCCATTGTAAAGTTTTTCTCGGAGGCCGAAAAGGCCGCGCTCACGGCGAAGCTGGGCATCGCCGACGGCGACATCGTGTTTTTCGCGGCGGCACCGTGGGAGAAGGCCTGTGCCATCCTTGGCCGGCTGCGCTTCGAGGCGGCCGCGCTGCTGCAGAAGCGCGGCCTGCTGACGCTGCGGCCCGATGACTGGAAGTTTCTCTGGGTGGTGGATTTTCCGCTGATGAGCCACGACGAGGCGGAAAACCGCTACGTGGCCACGCACCATCCGTTCACCTCGCCAGTCGCGGAGGACATCGCCTTGCTCGACAGCGACCCGAAGAAAGTCCGCGGCCAGCATTACGATATTGTGCTCAATGGCATGGAGCTCGGCGGCGGGTCGATCCGCATCCACCAGCCCGCGCTGCAGAAGAAGGTGTTTGAGGACGTGCTCAAGATTCCCGCCGACGTCGTCGAGAGCCGCTTCGGCTACATGCTCAGGGCTTTCACCTTCGGCGCGCCGCCGCATGGCGGCATCGCCTTCGGCCTCGACCGCGTGGTCGCGCTGCTCTGCGGCACGACCAGCATCCGCGACGTGATCGCCTTTCCGAAGACCCAGAAAGGCCAGGATCTCATGGCGCAGAGCCCGACGCCCGTCACCGCCAGGCAGCTCAAGGAGCTGCACATCCAGACGGTCATGCCCGAGTAACGCGGGCTTGCGCCCTTCGGCGTTCACCTATTCAATCAGGCTGATTTCCATCCCATGAAACTAATCATTGCCGTCATCAAGCCGTTCAAGCTCGAGGAAGTGAAGGAAGCCCTGGCCAAGGTAGGCGTCGAGGGCATGACCGTGACCGAGGTCAAGGGCTTCGGCCGCCAGAAGGGCCACACCGAGATTTATCGCGGCAGCGAGTACACCGTGGATTTTCTCCCGAAGGTGAAGGTGGAGATCGTGGTCGCCGACGATGTCGTGGCCAAGGCCGTCGACGCGATCGTCAAGGCCGCCAAGACTGGCAAGATTGGCGACGGCAAGGTGTTCGTCATGCCGATCGAGGAAGCGGTGCGCATCCGCACGGGCGAGCGCGGCGAAGCGGCGGTCTAAACCGGCCGCAGTTATTTTTCGGGCCGGTTCCGCAGGGGACCGGCCCTTTGTTTGGGCAGATGACGCGCCTTGGCACCGTATGGCATGGGTGCTGCTTAACGCGCCCTGACCATGCATACTCCCCTATGTCTTCATCGTAGACTATTGTTCGCGGGCCTGGCCTGTTTATTCAGCCTGACCGCCGTAGCGCAGACCCCAGCTCCGGCTGCTCCTGCCGCTCCCACCTCAGAAGAACGTATTGCCGCGCTTGAGGCTTACGTGACCAATGGCGATCCCGGCAAAAGCCTGACCGGCGTGCCCGGCCCCGGCCACAACGCTTGGATGATGACGAGCTCGGCACTCGTGCTCTTCATGACGCTGCCCGGCCTGGCGCTTTTCTACGGCGGCCTGGTGCGCAAGAAGAATGTGCTGTCCGTGCTCGCCCAATGCCTTGGCATCACCGGGCTCGTCACGATTCTCTGGTGGGCTTTCGGCTACAGCCTCGTGTTCGGCTCAAATTTTAACAGTCCGTATTTCGGCGGCTCGGAATATTTCTTCCTGAAGGACGTCACCTCCGCGCCCAACACCAACTACGCCTACTGGGTGTCGCAGAACGTCTTCTCGATGTATCAGCTGATGTTCGCGATCATCACGCCGGCGCTGATCGTGGGCGCGATCGCCGAGCGCATGAAATTCTCGGCCATCATCGCGTTCGTCACGGTCTGGATGTTCGTGGTTTATTTCCCGCTGGCCCATATGATCTGGGGCTCGAGCGGCCTGATGAACGGTGTCTGGAACGGCGACGCGAAGATTCCCGCGATTGACTTTGCCGGCGGCACGGTGGTGCACATGAGCTCCGGCTGGTCCGCGCTTATCCTCTGCCTCATTCTCGGGCCGCGCATCGGTTTCGGCAAAGACAAGATGGCCCCGCACAACATGGTGCTCTGCATGGTCGGCACCGGCATGCTCTGGGTCGGCTGGTACGGCTTCAACGCCGGCTCGGCCGTGGCGGCTGACGGAGTCGCCGCCAACGCCTTCATGACCACTACCCTCGCCACCGCCGTGGCCGCGGCTACCTGGGGCGCGATTGAGCGGATCTTCCGCGGTCACGCCTCCATCCTCGGTTTCTGCTCCGGCGCGGTCGCCGGCCTCGTCGTCATCACCCCGGCGTGCGGCTTCGTCAACAGCACGGGCGCCGTCATCATCGGCGTCCTCGCCGCCGTGGTACCGTATCTGGCCTGCACCAAGCTCAAGGCCAAGTTCGGCTACGATGACGCCCTCGACACCTTCGGCGTACACGCCATCGGCGGCACACTCGGTGCCTTCCTGACCGGGGTTCTCGTGTGCGGCTCCGTCAATGGCAACCTGACCGGTGCACCCGCCGTGAAGAACGGCCTGGCCAAACTCGTCACCGACGGCGGCTTGTGGAGCGCGCAATTGAAGGCCATCGGCTTCACTCTGGTGTTGGCCGTGGTGGCGACCGTCGTCATCGCCTATCTCGTAAAGGTCACCATCGGCCTGCGGCCGACCGAAGAGGTCGAACGCCAAGGTCTCGACATCAACGAACACGGCGAAGAGGGCTACGCCAGCTAACCTTAACCCACTCCCCCCATGAAACTCATCATTGCAATCATCAAGCCGTTCAAGCTCGAGGAAGTGAAGACCGCCCTCGCCGAAATCGGCGTCGAAGGCATGACGGTGACCGAAGTCAAGGGCTTCGGCCGCCAGAAGGGCCACACCGAGATCTACCGCGGCAGCGAATACACCGTGGACTTCCTCCCGAAGGTAAAACTCGAGATCGGCGTGGCGAACGACGCCGTGGCCAAGGCGGTCGCCGCCATCGTCAAGGCGGCCAAGACGGGCAAAATCGGAGACGGCAAAGTCTTCGTGGTGCCGGTCGAGGACGTCGTGCGCATCCGCACGGACGAGCACGGCGAGGCCGCCCTCTGATCCGAGCGACTCGCGAGATTATCAGCCGGCCCCCGTAAAACGGGGCCGGCTTTTTTCGTGGCTTGGGGGTAGGGCGAGTTGTCCCCAACGAGCCGTCAGAAATTTGACTGCACCCACGACGGCTCGTTGGGGCAACTCGCCCTACCTTCAGAACAGTCGCCCGGCCTCCGTTCACTCGGTTGCGGCTTGGCGTGCACCTTTCCCCGTTAAAAAATCCCGTCGATATCCGGCCAAACCTGCTTTCACTATCGGCCATGTCCGGCTCCCACCGCATCCGCATCATCGATTCGCACACGGGCGGGGAGCCGACGCGGCTGGTGCTCAAGGGCGGGCCTGATCTCGGCAAAGGTCCGCTCAGCGAGCGCGTGGCGAGGTTTCGGGAAAAATTTGATGCGTGGCGCACGGCCATCGTGAACGAGCCGCGCGGCTCCGATACCATCGTCGGTGCACTGCTCGTCCCGCCGCACCGGTCGGACTGCCAGTTCGGCGTCATCTTCTTTAATAATGTCGGGTACCTCGGGATGTGCGGTCACGGCACGATCGGGCTGGTGGCCTCGCTGGCGCACCTCGGCAAGATTAACCCCGGCCCGGTGAAGATCGACACGCCCGTGGGTGCGGTCGAGGCCGAGCTGCAGGCGAATGGCGAGGTTTCCGTCAACAATGTCGCCAGTTTTCGCAAGGCGAAGGGCGTCACCCTCGCCGTCCCCGGCCTCGGCGACGTGAGCGGCGACGTGGCGTGGGGCGGCAACTGGTTTTTTCTCGTCGAGGAGCACGGTCAGGCGCTCAACCTCGGAAATCTTGATAAACTCACGGACTACACGGTGCGCGTCCGCGCGGTGCTGAGCCAGCAGGGGTTTCCCGAGGTGGACCACGTCGAGCTCTTTGCGCCCTCGCCGCAGGCGGGGGTGCACAGCCGGAATTTCATCCTCTGCCCGGGCCGGGCCTACGACCGCTCGCCATGTGGCACCGGCACGAGCGCGAAACTCGCCTGCCTCGCGGCCGACGGCAAACTCGCGGAGGGTGCCGCGTGGGTGCAGGAGAGTCTGATCGGCAGCATGTTCTCGGGCCGCTACCGCTGGCTCAACCGCACGAAGGGCGAGATCAGCCCGACGATCACCGGGACGGCCTTCATCACCGCGGAGACCGTGCAGCTGCTCGATCCGCGCGACCCATTCTGCTGGGGCATCCGTTGAGGAATTTGTCATTCTGAACGAAGTGAAGAATCCAATCAAAAAGCCCGGGGTAGGGCGGGTCTCTGACCCGCCGCTGGGAGCCCGCAGGGCAGGCCAGAGACCCGCCCTACTCTCGAACGCTCGCCGGCAACGATTGGAAAACTTTCCTGTTTGTCATTGTGAGGAGGCCATCGGCCGACGCGGCAATCCATCCGGAAACCATGAGCGATCCAGCTGGATTGCCGCGTCGCTACGCTCCTCGCCATGACAAGCATGACCCAGGGAAAGTCGGTCATCATCTGCGGCGGCGGCATCGTGGGCCTGAGCTGCGCGTATTACCTCGCGCGCGACGGCTGGAGCGTGACGGTGTTGGAACGCAACGCCGAGGGCGCCGACTCCTGCGCGCAGGGGAGCGCCGGCTATGTTTCGCCGAGCCATGTCATCCCGCTGGCGGCACCCGGCATGGTGTGGAAAGGCCTCAAATGGATGACGAGCACGCGCAGCCCGTTCTACATCAAGCCGCGCCTCAACGCCGACCTGATGCGGTGGGGCTGGCTGTTTGCGCGCGCGTGCACGTCCCGTCACACCGAGCGCGCCGCGCCCGTGTTGCGCGACCTTTCACTCGGCGGGCGGAAGCTCTTCGTCGAGCTGGCCGATCTCACCGGCAACGCCTTCGAGCTCAGGAAAGAGGGACTGCTCAACCTCTGCAAAACCCAGGAGGGACTCGATCACGAGGCGCACGGCCTGGCGAAGCTGGCCAACGAACTCGGGGTCGAGGCGCAGGTGCTCGATGCGAAGCAGACGGCGGAACTCGAGCCCGGCACGCGGCTCGACGTCGCGGGCTCGGTCTATTTTCCCATCGATGCCCACCTCACGCCGCGCAAGTTCATGCCGGCGCTGATCGCGCTGCTCAAACAAAGCGGCGTCGTCTTCCAGTGGAACACGAGCGTCGTCGGCTGGCGCACGGCGGGCGGACGGATCGCGGCGGTGCACACCACGGCGGGCGAGTTGGCCGCGGATGAGTTCGTGCTCGCGGCCGGCTCGTGGTCGCCGGCGATGATCGCGGGCCTGGACATCCGGCTCCCGATCCAGGCGGGCAAGGGCTACAGCCTCACGATCGACCAGCCGCGTTTTCAGCTGACCAAATCGCTCATCCTCACCGAGCGTCGCGTGGCGGCCACCCCGATGGGCGGCAAGCTGCGCTTCGGCGGCACGATGGAGATCAGCGGCATCAACGACCGCATCCGGCCCGAGCGGGTGCAGCAGATCATCGACGCGGTGCCGTTGTATTTTCCGGACTTCACGGCGGCGGATTTCGCTGGCATCAAACCTTGGCTCGGCCTCCGCCCCGTGTCGCCCGACGGGCTGCCCTACATCGGCCGCTTCGGCCGGCATCCCAACCTGACCGCGGCCTGCGGCCATGCGATGCTGGGCGTCACGATGGCACCCAGCACCGGATTGTTGGTCGCGGAGATTCTCGGCGGCCGGAAGCCGTTTATCTCGCTCGAAATGCTCCGCCCGGATCGTTACGCCTGATCTGCGATTGTCATTCTGAACAAAGTGAAGAATCCAGTTGGATAATATCGAATCCCGCGGCGCACTTTCACTGGATTCTTCGCTGCGCTCAGAATGACAGAAAATATCCCATGAACTGGAAAGGTGTCATTCCCGCCATCACGACCAATTTGCGTGCCAACGGCGCGATCGATCACGCGGCGCTCGCGAAACATTGCCGGTGGATGATCGACAGTGGTTGCAGGGGCATCGTGTGTTGCGGGTCGTTGGGCGAGGCCGCCACGCTTTCATCTGCGGAAAAAATCGCCGTGGCGAAGACGTGCGTGAAGGCCGTCGGCGACCGCGCGCCGGTCGTGCTGGGCATCGCCTCGCTCTCGACCACAGAGGCCGTCGCGCTGGCGAAGGGCGCCGTGCGGGCTGGCTGCGAGGGCCTGATGGTGCTGCCGCCCTATGTTTACAGCACCGACTGGCGGGAGATGAAGGCGCATGTCAGCGCTGTGATTGCCGCGACGAAACTTTCCTGCCTGCTCTACAACAATCCCGTGGCCTACAAGACCGACTTTCTGCCCTGGCAGATTGCCGAGCTGGCGGCCGATCATCCGAATCTGCACGCCGTGAAGGAATCCAGCGGCGACACGCGCCGGGTGACGGCCATTTGCATCGCCTGCAGCCGGCGGCTGGATATTCTCGTCGGCATGGACGACGCCATCGTCGAAGGCATCTACGCCGGCGCGGTGGGCTGGATCGCAGGCCTCGTGAATGCGTTTCCTGAGGAATCGGTGGCGCTCTTTGATTTTGCGAGCCGCGGCGACAAGGCGCGGGCGGCCGCGCTGTATACCTGGTTCCTACCGCTGCTGCGCCTCGATACGGGGCCGAAATTCGTGCAGTTTATCAAATGGGTGCAGGCGGAGCTAGATTGCGGCTCGGCGACGGTTCGCGCGCCGCGGTTGCCGCTCACTGGCGCGGACCTCGCGCATGTGCGGGCCGTGCTCGCGAAGGCGCTGAAAACCCGGCCGAAAGCGTGACATGAAACCCGCCGGCATGTCGCTGATTGGTTTTGGTCATGGCGCGGACGGCGGCGCGGTGTTCCGGGCGTTCGACCCGGCGGCGGCGAAGGAGCTCGAGCCGGTTTTTCACTCGGTGTCCGCGTCCGAGCTGGAGCGCACGGTGACGCTGGCAACGGCGGCCGCGCCGGCCTGGGCGAAACTCACCGGCGCGACGCGCAACAAATTCCTCCGGCTCATTGCCGACAAACTCGACCAAAATGCCGCGGTCCTGGCGGAGCGCGTGGTGCAGGAGACCGGCCTCGCAGTGGCGCGCTGCACGGGCGAGATCGCGCGCACGTCCGGCCAGTTGCGGCTCTACGGTGAGACGGCGGCGCGCGGGGACTGGCTGGATGCGCGCATCGAGACCGCGCAGCCCGACCGCAAGCCTCTGCCCAAGCCGGATCATCGCTCGATGCTGCGACCGCTCGGCCCGGTGGTCGTGTTTGGCTCGAGCAATTTTCCCTTCGCCTACTCGGTGGCGGGCGGAGACACCGCGTCGGCCTTTGCCGCCGGCTGCCCGGTGATCGTCAAGGCGCACCCGGCGCACCCCGGCACGGGGGAACTCGTGGGCCGGCTCATCGTCGAGGCCGTGCAGGAATGCGGACTGCCCAATGGCACGTTCTCGCTGCTCTTCGACGCGGGCTTCGAAGCGGGGCAGGCACTGGTGAAACACCCACTCGTGAAAGCAGTGGGTTTCACCGGATCGCTCAAAGGCGGCCGGACGCTGGTGGACCTCGCCGCCGCGCGGCCCGAGCCGATCCCGGTCTATGCCGAGATGGGCAGCATCAATCCGCTGTTCATCTTGCCCGGCGCGCTGGCGGAACGTTCGGCCGCGCTCGTGGATGGCCTGCACGCCTCGGCGACGGTGGGCGTCGGACAATTCTGTACCAATCCCGGGCTGATCGTGTTGCAGCGTTCGGCCGTGGCCGAACAATTCCTGAAATCGCTCACGGCGAAACTGGTGGCGACACCCGAAGCCGCGATGCTGACGCCGGGCATCAAGAAGAATTTTTTAACCAACACGGCGGCCCGCGCGAAGCAGCCGGGCGTGAAGGTGATCGCGGAGGCGAAGGCCGGCGCGGCCAGTGGCGCCGCGCCTATGTGGTTCGAGACCGACGCCGCAATATTTCTGAAGAATCACGGCCTTTCGGAGGAAATTTTCGGCCCGAGCTCGCTGGTAGTCTGGTGTCGCGACCGCGCGGAGATGCTGGACGTCGCCCGTCACGTCGACGGCAGTCTCACCGCCACGGTGCACGCGGGTGCGGCCGAGGCGGCGGGGCAGGGTGACCTGGTCGCGCTCCTGGCCGCGACGGCCGGCCGGGTGATTCTCAACGGTTATCCGACCGGCCTCGAGGTGAGCCCGGCGATCGTGCACGGCGGACCGTATCCCGCGACGAGCGACGGCGGCCGCAGCACGTCGGTTGGCACCCGCGCGCTCAACCGCTGGGCGCGTCTCGTGTGCTACCAGAATTTCACCGACGGCCTGCTGCCCGCCGAACTGCAGAACGCGAACCCACTCAGACTATTGCGGCTCGTAAACGGCGAGTTTAGCAGAGAGCCTTTCTCGCAAGCGTAACCGGATACAATGCGTCGATTGCTCAATCTCCTGGTTGCCGTGGCGGCGCTGGGTTCCGCAACGGTGTGCTTCGCCGATCTGACCGCGGTGTTTGACGTGTCCATCTCCCGAACGAGCGCACCCGGCCTAAACCTGACGAAGGGCGGCCCGGAGAAAACGACCAAGAGCCAACTCACGGTGCGCCTGGGAAAGGATTACCTCCTATTTGACGATGGCGAGGATGCGGTTCTCATCGATTTACACTCCCGACTCGTCACTAACCGGACCAGAAAGGATGCAAAATACAGTGAATCGTCGCTGCTGGCGCGCATCGGTTTTATTTCCGCGGAATTCAACAACCGATTGATGCAAGCTGGTCTGCTCACAAAGTTAGGTGTCAAGGGGGACAACCCGATGGACAAGGTACTAACGGAGCATCTCTTTTCTCTGCGCGCGCCCGGATCGGCGCCGTTGAAAGCACGGGTTGTTGGCATGACGGAATCCTGGCAGCACGGAGACAAACCCCTGCTTGCGAGTGAAACCGAGGGCTTCCAGCTGACGGCCGAGGAAACCCAGATATTCCTCCGCTTCCTTCGCCACCGCCTTGGCCTCCATCCCGACATAATCGCCGCTTGCGCCAAACGGGCGATCATTCCGAACCGGATGGAAGTCTACCGTTACGACATGAAGGTAGAACACGACTCACTGCGCCTGGTGAATGCGCAGCGAGTCCCGGACTCCTTCGACCGGAAGAGCTTTCTTGCCAACACCACCTTGAAGCTGGAGGGGATCACGGCGCTCAGTGAGAAGGCGCAAAGCCTGACTGCAGCCAATTTTCAAGCCGCCTGCGCGCGATTGAAGTCGGATACGATTGCGCAGCGAGACGCGGACAACACGTTCGAGGCCTTCCTACTGTTTATGGAGTACGGATTGTGCAGTGATCAGCTGCAGCCGGCCGACCTGGCGTCGATGAAAGACTCGATCCAACAAAATCCAGACTGCTTGAAACTATTCTCCTGCCTGATGCCAGCTAACAAGGAAGCCGCCGAGCAGGCCATCAAGGACCTGCAGACGCTTGAGGCCAGGACTAAGCGGGGAAAGCGAAGCCTGAAGGTATTCCGCGCCAATAATCTCGGTCAGTTGGGCCACTCGGACGAAGCCAAGGCCCTATTCATTGAGGTCCTGACAGAAAACCCGGCACATGTTGGCGCATGGAAAGACTTGGGAGACCTATTCTATAACGATTATGAAATGGCCACGGCGTGGCGCTGCTGGGACACGGGAAGACATCTCCTTCCAACCCACAAGAACTTCCAGCCCGTGTACGAGCTGGAAAAGAAATTGGTCGCAAAGTATCCTGAGTTTCTTTGAGCGCAGGGCGTCCTTTCGGCGCTCTGCTTGGCATCAAAATCAGGCTTTCTTCGCCGGCAGGGCGCGGGTAGCAACCTCGGTCTTCAGCTTGGCGAGGAAGGCGTCGGCGGGCATCACGCCCTCGTCACCGCGGGCGCGGCTGCGGACAGAGACGCTGTTCGCCTCGGCCTCCTTCTGGCCGATGACGAGCGTGTAGGGCACCTTGTCGAGTTCCGCGCGGCGGATCTTGGCGCCGAGTTTGTCGCTGTGTTCGTCAATCGTGGCGCGCAGGCCTTCCGCCTTGAAACGGGTGAGCAAACCGCGGGCGTAGTCGTTGAGCTTGTCGCTGATCGGCACGAGGCGGACCTGCTCGGGCGCCAGCCAGGCGGGGAAGTCGCCGCCGAAATGCTCGATCAGCACGCCGCAGAACCGTTCCATCGAGCCGAAGGGCGCGCGGTGGATCATGACGGGGCGGTGCGGCTGGTTGTCGGCGCCGATGTAGGAGAGATCGAAGCGCACGGGCAGGACGTAGTCCACCTGCACGGTGCCGAGCTGCCACTCGCGGCCGATGACGTCCTTGATGACGAAGTCGATCTTGGGCCCGTAGAACGCGGCCTCGCCGGGCTCCTCGGTGAAGGGCACGCCGAGGGTCTGCGCGGCGGCGCGGCAGGCCGCCTCGGCCTTATCCCAGCTGGCGGGATCGCCGGTGAATTTCTTGGAGTCGGGATCGCGCATGCCGACGCGCACGCGGTAGTCGCTCATGCCGAGGGTGGTGAGCACGATTTTCACGAGGGCGAGGCAGCCGATCAGTTCGGCGGCGACCTGGTCCTCGGTGCAGAAGAGATGGGCGTCATCCTGGGTGAAGCCGCGGACGCGCGTCATGCCGTTGAGTTCGCCGGACTGTTCCCAGCGATAGACGGTGCCGAACTCCGCGAGCCGCACGGGCAGGTCGCGGTAGGAATGCGGCTGCGAGGCGAAGATCTTGATGTGATGGGGGCAGTTCATCGGCTTCAGCATGAAACCGTCGAGGAGCTGGTCGTTGGGCTTCACGCGGTCGGGCGTGATCGTTTCCCTGCCGGTGCGCGCGTTGATCTGCGCGGCGAGATGCGCGGAGACGGCCTCGAGGCGGGAGAAGGCCTCGGCGCACGAGCAGCCCTCGTGGATGACCTTGGCGAGCGACTCGTTCTCGAAGACGGGTGAGAACTGCGATTCCTTGTAATAGGGAAAGTGGCCGGAGGTCTTGTAGAGCTCGAGTTTGCCGATGTGCGGCGTGAAGACCTGCGAGTAACCCTGCTTTTGCAGCTCGCCGCCGATGAAATTCTGCAGCTCCTGCCGGATGATCGAGCCATGCGGAGTCCAGAGGATGAGGCCCTGGCCCACGTCCTCATCGATGACGAAGAGCTTGAGGTCCTTGCCGAGCTTGCGGTGGTCGCGGGCCTTGGCCTGCTCCTGCTGCTCGAGATAGGCGGCGAGCTCGTCCTTCGTTGGGAAGGCGGTGCCGTAGATGCGCTGGAGCTGCTTGTTCTTCTCGTCACCGCGGTGATACGCGCCGGCGATCGAGAGCAGCTTGAAGGCTTTCAACTTCGACGAGTAGCGCACATGCGTGCCCGCGCAGAGGTCGGTGAATTCGCCGTTGGAGTAGAACGAGATTTTCTCGCCCGCGGGAATGTCCGCAAGCCGGCCGAGCTTGTAGCGCTCCTGGCCACGGGACTTGATGATTTCCGAGGCCTCTTCGCGGGAGACTTCCTTGCGCAGGAACGGCTGGTTCTCATCGGCGATCTTCTTCATCTCGGCCTCGATTTTGATGAGGTCGTCGGCAGTGAGTTTGTGCTCGAGATCGATGTCGTAGTAGAATCCGGTGTCCGTCGGGGGGCCGATGTCGAGCTTAGCCTCGGGGAAAAGGCGGAGGATGGCGGTCGCCATGATGTGCGACGCCGAGTGGCGGAGTTCTTCGAGCGGAGTCATGCCTGATGGGTGCCCGGCCGGCCCGTGCCGGCTGGGAACCCGAAAGACGGCCGGGAAATCGCGCAGCTGTCAATCCGCCGCATGCGCCCAAGGCATCCAACCCGCGCAATCGGTTTTGGCCTTGAGCTCATTCCGGGCCGGACCATCCATGAATCGTGGCCCCGAAATTCCCCATTCTGTCGGCATTGGTTGGAGGCGCCCCGGCACGAGTTGCGACCGTGCTGGCCTTAAGCCTCGCCGCTCAATCCGCGGGCGCCCGCGACGATGCTCCGGAGTACACCGCGACCGATATTCATCAGGCCCAAACCATCCTGGAGGACATGCAAAAGGCGGTGACGCTGAATTATTATCCCGAGGACCGGATCGGGAAGGACTTCGATGCCCGCTGCGCGGCGGCCGAACGAACGCTGGAGTCGGTCCATTCGAACTCCGAGGCATTTGGCGTGATTGCCGATGCGCTGGCTTCGCCGGATGCGCGCATTCGCTTTATTCCGCCGCTGCGCAGCAGCCGGGTGGATTACAGCTGGCAATGGCAGCTGATCGGCGATGCCGCTTATGTGACGCAGGTGGATCGCGAGGGCGATGCGCGCAAGCAAGGCCTCGCGGTGGGGGACAAGATCGCCTCGATCGAGGGGGTGACGATCAGCCGCGAAAACTATGAATCGATCTATTATGTATTTCACAGGCTCGCACCCCGGCCCGGACTACGCGTGCTGGTGGAGTCGCGCGGCCAGGAACCCCGCTGGCTCGCCATCGCCTCGACGGTGCGGCCGCAACGGAAGCTAACATCTTCCGGATCCCGCACTTCCTTCTGGGCCGCCTGGGAGTTATCGGAAAGCGACCGACGCCACCGGGACGAATTCCTCGACTTGAAGCAACACCTGCATCGCTCCGGCTCCGTCGCGATCTGGCGAGCCATCGAGTTGGAACATGATTCGAGCGCGGTGGCCGATGGGCTCAAAGAGCTCAAGTCAGCCAACGCACTCATCCTGGATTTGCGCGGAGTGCACGTCCGCCAGCACGACCCTGTGCTGCGCCTGTTGGACGATCTGTTCGTTGACAAATTCACGGCCGGCACTGTGAAGCGGGGAATTCGGTCGTTGACGGATCTGCAAATGCGCATCGGCAGTGGGTCCGGGGCCTTCCAGGGAACCGTGCTTGTGCTGGTGGATGCAGAGACCGGCGCTTATGCGGAAGTCCTCGCGCGGGTGATTCAGCAAAGGCAGCGGGGCGTTATCATTGGTGACTTTACCTTGGGCCGGGTGCTGGAAGAAACGCAGTTCTATCAAACGCGCGGCACTGCCTTCAGCTTCGCCACCGCCAGCGCCCTGATCCCGACCGGCGCAGTCGTGATGGCCGACGGCGTCGAACTGGATGGGAAGGGTGTAACGCCGGACCTCCTGCTCCGACCCACCGCGGCGGACCTGGCCGGGGGCCGCGACGTGATGCTCGCCAAGGCGCTGGCGATGCTCAAGCAGAAGGTTGTCCCGGAGGACGCCCGGAAAATTGTCCGCCTGCCCAGCGAGGATGACGACGACAACGAGTAGGAATTACGGCCGCTTCGCGGGCTCGAGGATGTAACTTCCATCCTTATTGTCCTTCATATTCCAACCTTCGGCAGCGATTTGTTTGCGAAGCGCATCCGCAACTGCGAAATTCTTCTCTAGTTTCGCTTTCTTGCGATCATCGGCGAGTGCTTGGACTTTCGGAGGTGCGACAGTTTGCGGAATGGCCTCCTTCTTCAGATCGATACCGAACGCGAATAGCACCTGATCGAGCGCCAGCACATCACCCTTGGAAATACGTTCCCCTGACTGACCTTTCATCGTCTTCTCAATTTCTGCCCGAATACCGAATAATGCTCCAAGTGCTGCGGGCGTGTTGAGATCGTCGCGTAATGCCTCAAGAACTGGTTCGAAACGCTTGGATGGAATTGTTCCGATTTCATGTGCCGTTGCGTTCCGCAGATTGGAGAGCAGATCAGTTAGTGTCGCTAAGGCACTCTCCGCCGCATGGAGCGAATCCAGGGTGAAATTGAGCTGCTTGCGCGGGTGACCCATGAGCAGGGCGTAGCGGACGGCCATCGGGGAGAAGCCCTTCGCGGTGAGGTCGTCGAGCGTGTAGAGGGTGCCTTCGCTTTTGCTCATCTTTTTCCCGTCCACAAGCAGGTGCTCGTTGTGGAACCAGTGGCGGGCGAGGGTCTGGCCATTGCAGCACTGGCTCTGGGCGATCTCGTTTTCGTGATGGGGAAAAAGCAGGTCCACGCCGCCGGTGTGCAGGTCGATCGTTTCGCCAAGGTGCTTTTTGATCATCGCGCTGCACTCGATGTGCCAGCCGGGGCGGCCGCGGCCCCACGGGCTGTCCCAGCTGTTGGCGCCATCCTCGTCCTTGTGCGCTTTCCAGAGGGCAAAGTCGCTGACGTCTTCCTTCTCGTCCGCATCGGCGGCCAGTGCCTTGAGGGCGCTGCCGGGCTGGAGCACACGCTTCTTCACGCGCGAGAGTTCGCCGTAATGGGCGAAGGAGGAGACTTTGAAATATACCGAGCCGTCGGCGGCGCGGTAGGCGTTACCCTTCTTCATGAGCACGTCGATCATGTCGATCTGCTCGGGAATGTGGCCGGTGGCCGTCGGCTCGACGTGCGGGGGCAGGCAGTTGAGTGCGGCGCAGTCGGCGTGAAATTTGTCGGTCCACTGCTTGGTGACTTCGGCGAGGGGACGGCCCTCGTCCCGCGAGCGCTTGATGGTCTTGTCATCGACGTCCGTGAAATTGCGGACGTGCTTCACCTTGCCGGGGCCGAACTCGAGTTCGAGCAGCCGGCGAATGACGTCGTTGATGACGAAGGCGCGGAAGTTGCCGATGTGGGCGGGCGCATAGACCGTCGGGCCGCAGTTGTAGAAGCGGAAGACGCCGTCGGGATGCGAGGGCTGGAGTTCGCGAATCTCCCGCGTGAGCGAGTCGAAAAGCTTGATGGGCATGAAAAGGGTCGGGTGGAGGTTGCTACCTGAAATTCCGCCGCAGCGGAACGCTGTTTTTGCCTGACGCGGCGCGCACACGGCGCCGGCGGTTGTCGGACTCAACAACCGCAACGCGTGGTTCGCGTCGTCGTGGGACGGCGCGGGGCGGTGCAAAAACGTGTGGCGAACCGGGACATGGCGTGCTTTGCTGGAGGCTGACAAACGTCAAAATGCCCGACAACTTCAAGCTCGATTTAACCCAACGCCCGCGACGCTTGCGCCGCACCGCCAGCCTGCGCGCCCTCACCGAGGAGACCGTGCTGCGCCCGGCAAATTTCATCGCGCCGCTCTTTGTGGTGGAGGGCAAGGGCGCGCCGCAGCCCATCGCCTCGATGCCGGGGGTGAGCCGCTTCAGCATCGCCGACCTGGTCAAGGAATGCCGGGAGCTGGCCAAGCTGGGCGTGCCCGCTGTGGCGCTGTTTCCCAAGCTCGACGCCAAGCTCAAGGACGACGAGGGCACCGCGGCGCTGCAGGAAGACGCGCTCATCCTGCGCGCGGTGCGCGCGGTGAAGAAGGGCGTGCCGGAGCTGACGGTGATGACCGACATCGCGCTCGATCCGTACACGACGCACGGCCACGACGGCGTGCTGAACGCGGCGCGCGACGACGTGGAGAACGACCGGACGGTCGGGATCTTGGTCAAGATGGCCGTGCTGCATGCGCGGGCGGGCGTGGATATGGTCGCGCCCAGCGACATGATGGACGGCCGCGTCATCGCGATCCGGAAGACTCTCGATGCCGCGGGTTTCACGGGCACCGGCATCATGGCTTACTCGGCGAAATTTGCCTCGGCTTATTACGGGCCGTTTCGCGACGCGGTCGGCAGCGCCAGCGCGGCCGGCACGCATCTGCTCAGCAAGGACACCTACCAGCTCAATCCCGCCAACCGCCGCGCGGCGATCATCGAGGCGACCCTCGATGCGGCGGAGGGCGCGGACATCATCATGGTGAAGCCGGCCGGCCCGTATCTCGACATCATCCGCGAAGTGAGGATGACGACCCGCAAGCCGATCGCGGCCTACCAGGTTTCCGGCGAATACGCGCAGCTCCAGGCCGCGGCGAAGCTCGGCTGGCTCGATCTCGCGCGGACGCGACACGAGTCGTTGCTCGCGATCAAGCGCGCCGGGGCGGACATGATCCTGACCTATTTCGCCAAGGACATGGCGAAGGAACTCAGGGGGTAGGGCGGATTATCCGTAATCCGCCGGGTCCGGAGCGACGCGTTAGGGATAACGCGCCCTACCTCAATTCTACGCACTATTCGCCAGCTTGCTGTGGCGGCGGCTGTAGCTGAAGTAGATCACGAAGCCGATGGCCATCCAGACGATGAGCCGCATCCACGTGTCGTGGGGCAGTGACTTCATCTGCCAGAAGCACAGGCCGGCGCCGAGGAGCGGCACCAAGGGAACCCACGGCGTGCGGAACGTGCGGACCAGGTTGGGCTGCTTGTAGCGCAGGATCGGGATGGCGAGGCAGACGATGACAAAGGCGAAGAGCGTGCCGATGGAGACGAGCTCACCCAGCAGGCTGAGCGGGAGCACGCCACCGATGATCGTGGCGGCGACGCCGGTCACGACGGTGGTAACGTAGGGCGTCTGGAAGCGCGGGTGGACCTTGGCGAAGACGGCGGGCAGCAGGCCGTCATTGGCCATCGAGAAGAAGATGCGGGGCTGGCCCATGAGCATCACGAGAATGACCGAGCTCAGTCCGGCGATGGCGGCAATCTCGACCACGAAGCGCAGCGCAAAAGGTGCGCCGGCCGCCTGCAGGGCGTAAACGACGGGAGCGGCGTTGTTGAGCTCCGTGTATTTCGACATGCCGGTCAGGACCAGCGAGATGGTGATGAAGAGGACGGTGCAGACGGCGAGGGAGCCGAGGATGCCCACCGGCATGTCCTTCTGCGGGTTCTTGGCCTCCTGCGCGGAGGTGGAAACGGCGTCGAAGCCGATGTAGGCGAAAAAAATCACGCCCGCGCCGCGCCAGATTCCGCTCCAGCCAAACTGGCCTTCGACCCCGGTGTTGGCGGGGATGAAGGGCGTCCAGTTCTTGACGGCGAGGCCGGGGTTTTTCAGCAGGTACCACGCGCCGAAACCGATGACGGCGAGCAGTACGGAGACTTTGGTGATGACCATCAGGTTGTTGAACGTCGCTGATTCCTTGATGCCGATGTAGAGCAGGGTCGTGAGCAGCACGATGATGACCATGGCGGGCAGGTTCAGCAGCGCGCCGGTGGCGACGAAGTGGCCGCCGACAAAATTGAGCGGGGCGTTGGTCAGCGCGGGCGGGATGACAAGGCCAAACTCCTTGATGAACGCGACGAAGTGGCCCGACCAGCCGACGGCCACGGTGGGGGCCGTGAAGAGGTATTCGAGGATCAGATCCCAGCCGATGACCCAGGCGAGGAATTCGCCCATCGTCGCGTAGGCGTAGGTGTAGGCGCTGCCGGCGATGGGAATCATCGCGGCGAATTCCGCGTAGCACAGGCCGGCGAACAGGCAGCCGAGCCCGGAAATGATGAACGAAATGACGATGGCCGGACCGGCGTACTGCGCGGCGGCCTGGCCGGTCAGCACGAAGATTCCGGCGCCGATGATCGCGCCGACGCCGAGGCTGATGAGGTTCAGCCTGGTCAGGCTGCGCCGGAGGCCCTGGCCGGCCGAGGCCTCCTGTTGCAGCGATGCGATGGATTTGGTCTGGAACAGGCTCATGGCAGGCGGGTGCGGGGTGGGGTGGAGGCCGGCCGCGCGCCGGCTCAGAACGGAGAACGCGGCACTTGCACGGAGTCGCCCGGCATCAGGCGGACGTCCTGCTCGGGATTTTTCTGCGCGAGGGTGATGTTGATGTCGTAGGCCTTCTGCTCGCGCACGAGGTTCACCTTGCTCTGCTTGGCGTAGAGCGTGAAGCCGCCGGCGGCCTGCACGGCCTTCGACACCGTGAGGTCGGGTGTCCAGATGATACGGCCGGGGCGGGTGACTTCACCGCCGACGTAAACGTAACGTTCGGTGACGCTCACGGAGACGTCCACGGTCATGTAAAATTTCTTCGCGATGTAGGTTTCGCGGATGCGCTGCGCGAGTTCACCGGGAGTCGCGTTGGCGGTCGAGATCGTCCCGATATAGGGCAGGCTGATCGTGTCGCGATCGCTGATCTGCACCTGGTTGGTGCTGGGATCCGGCACGCCCTGGAGGGCCACGGTCAGGCTGTCGCCCGGGCGCAACTGCGCCGACGTGGTAGTGACGGGAACCTGGGGATTCGTGCCGACGGCGACGCCATCGGTGGCGCAACCGTTGACCAACGCCAGCAACGCGGCCGTGGCGGTGCAGAGCAACAGGGCGCGAGGGGAAAAATCCATGCGATGGCTGTTATGCCCGCGCGCCGCCAAAGGCAACCTTACCGTTTCCCGCGCGTGCGGCGGCGCGGTTTCTCATCGTCGTCCTCGGCCTTGGCGGGTTTCTCGTCATCCTCGCCGGCCTCTTTTTCCTCGTCGTCGGACTTGGCTTTTTTCTCCCCGTCTTCGCCCTCCTCCTCATCGTCGTCCCACTTGAGCGACTCGTCGTTCTTGAGTTTTTCCTCCTCGGCCTCGTCGAGCTCGGGCAGGTCGTCGTCCTCCTCGGTGCTCTTGGCGGGTTTCTCGTCGTCGGACTCGTAGCCCGCGGGCATGAAATCGAGGATGGCGGTGATCTCCTCAAACGAATGGACGGCGCGGCCCTCGATGAAATGGCTGTTCTGCGCCTCGCGGAGCTCGTCCTCGACCTCGTCGACGGTGAGCTTGGATTCAAAGTCGAACAGATCGTTGAGCATCTTCACGCGGCAGCGGGTGAGGAGGTCGAGCAGGTCGGCGTAGGGGCCGTTTTCCTCGTCGAGCACGTCGGGCAGCACGAACAGCTTTTCCTCAGACTCGAAGAGCGACTCCTTGGTGCGCTTGAGGCGCACCTTGCCGCCGCCGAGGTCCTTCTCGATCCGGAAGAGAATGAACGCCCGCTCCATCACATCCTGGTCAAAGCCATAGTCCCGCAGCGGGTCGACCAGCTCGATGAGATGGGAGAGCTGGCGCGGATCAATGATGCTCAGGCCGTCGACATCCCAGCGCACCGGGTCGCTGGTTTCGGCAACCCACCAGTTGTGATCCTCGCCGAGGCGGACGATGCACCATTCGAGGGTAGAAGTAGCTTTGGCCATGATAAGGGAGAGCGGGAGAGATTTTTGGCGCAGCGTGCGAGGGGAGGATTAAAAAACAAGCACAAAAAACTTCACCGGCGCCCGGGCCAAAAAAAGGCGGGGTTTCCTGCAAAAATCCTTTGCGCGGGGGAATTTACCAGCGTGGGCACTTGCCTTTTGCAACGGCGTTTTCACTGTTCCGGCGCATGGGGGTGCTTTACGAGAAACTGGTCCGGCGCGCGCTATTCGCCCTCGATTCCGAGCATGCCCATGAACTGGGCGTCGACGCGCTGGCGCTGCTGGCGCTGCTGCCACCGTTGTGCCGGCTGATGGAAAAGGCGAACGGCCTGCCCGCGGCCACGATGCGCCCCGTCGAGGCCTTTGGGCTGAAATTTCCCAACGCCGTCGGGCTCGCGGCGGGGTTCGACAAGAACGCCCGGGCCTGGCCCGCCGCCGCGGCGCTCGGTTTCGGTCATGTCGAGATCGGCACCGTCACCGCGCTGCGCCAGCCGGGCAACGAACGGCCGCGGGTGTTCCGCTATCCCGCGGCGGAGGCGGTGATCAACCGCATGGGTTTCAACAACCAGGGCGCCGAGGCCATCGCCGCGCGACTGGCGCGCCGGGCCGGACCCGGCCACCGGCGCATTCCGCTCGGGATCAATCTCGGCAAATCGAAAGTGGCCCCGCTCGACCAGGCCGTGGCCGACTACCTCACGAGCTTCGCCGCCCTCGCGGACCAGGCGGATTACATCGTGCTCAACGTCAGCAGCCCGAACACGCCCGGATTACGGCAGTTGCAGGACGTGGATCGTCTGCGCGAGCTGCTCAGTGCGATCACGGTTGCAAATCGCGCGCGCGCCGGGCGGCCGGGCCAGACGCCCAAGCCCCTGCTGTTGAAAATCGCGCCCGACTTGAATTTCCGGCAGATCGACGACGTGCTGCAGTGCATCGCCGAGTATGGGCTCGACGGGATCATCGCCACCAACACCACCCTGGCGCGGCCCGGATCCTTCGCCGCCGTCCGGGAGGCGGGCGGGTTGAGCGGCGCGCCGCTGCGCCAGCGCTCGACGGAAATCATCGGCTACATCGCCCGCGCGACGGGTGGCCGGCTGCCGATCATCGGCTCCGGTGGCATCACCGATCCCGCGAGTGCGGGCGAGAAACTCGATGCGGGCGCCACCCTTGTGCAGCTCTACACCGGCCTCGTGTATCGCGGGCCGTTCTTCGCCGCGGAGGTGGCCCGGGCGCTGGCGGACCGGCAGCGGAAGTAGCGCGGCGGCCCGAAGGAAGGTGGAACGCGCTGCCCCCAACGCGTTGATCACCTCCGACCGCGTTGCGCACTCGACGCAGCCAAAAAACGCATTGAGGGCAATGCGTTCCACCCGCGATCATTTCAGGGCTTTACAAGGCCGGAGCGATTCCTCTTAGTCCACCTTCCCCTGTTTTTTCGATGCTCGGGTGGTGGAATTGGTAGACACACACGTTTGAGGGGCGTGTGCCGTAAGGCGTGCAGGTTCGAGTCCTGTCCCGAGCACCAGTCTACGCTGCCGCAGCGGCGATGCGGGTGGTGTCGCGCCGCAGCCCGCGTCCAGCGGGAGAAGGCGGGCGCGAGACACCGCAAGGCAGCTACGACTAGGCAAGCCAGTCTTCGTCGCCGCGGCAGCGGCCAGAAGACTGCCGCGCTGAAGCCCGCGTCCAGCGGGCGAAAGCGGGCGGTAACGCGCAGGGGCGACTCCGACCCGGCGAGCCCAAGCTGAGCTTTCCCTTCCCCGCGAAAAATTTCCTCGCCACACAGTTTTCCCCTCGGGGAAATCGCTTGCCTCACCCCCGGACGCGTGAACACTCCCGGCCGACTATCACCGGCGCATTGCGCGCCCCAGCAAACCACCGCGGGCCTGTGCCCGCTTGCCTCGACTACATGGACGACACGCCCGCCAAGGAAAATCCTCCCAAGGATTTCAATAAACTCGATCTGAGCCAGCTTCAGGGATTCAGCTTCGGCACCCAGTGGGCCCAAGACAAAACCGCCTCGCCCGACCGGCGCGAGCAGGGTGACCGTCCGACCCGCGAGGGACGCGACGGCGGCGACCGCCGTGACGGTCCGCGCGACCGCCGCGCTTTCCGGAAG
>OCZT010000693.1_pt1 | contig 33991 bp, 27 predicted proteins | sample 1539031 | NCBI WGS metagenome assembly OCZT01 (sample SAMEA3539308, study PRJEB22396) | soil metagenome | biome: tundra; feature: field; material: soil | place: USA | collected 2010-05 | depth 0.15 m | reverse complement strand
TGAGACCAGATCCCCTGATTTCAACGAATGGCCCAAGTTCCCACTATGCTCTGGGTTCGCGATCATGCCGGGATAATCGCTATGCCCGACAGCCACCTAGAGCGGATCGCCAAAGACGCGAACCCCGGCAGCTCTTGCAGCGCCAGCCAGTTTGCGGTCGAAGGTGGCCAGGGACGCACCGCGGCGCATGGCCAATTCAAGATAAGTAGCGTCGTAGGCGGTAAGGCTATACAACCGCGCCAAGGCCAGCACGCTCGTCTGACGGGCACGAGGTGATTCCTCATCAGCAACGATCTCCGCTTGAGAGAGCTCATTGAGGAAGAACGCCGTCTGCGCCGGCGGAATCACTCCCTGGCGCTCCCCTCTCAAAACACTGTTTGCCACTTCCGCGTACCAAATAGCCGGAACCACCGACTGCATTGAGTCAAGCTCGGCAAGTGCCTTTTCCGCCAAGGCTATCTCGGCAGGATCGACGCGTTTGAACTGCCATGCGAGCGCCATCGACGCATCAAGAACGAGGCTCACTTACGCCCTTCCTCAATCCACGCTTTGACCGTCTCTGGAGAAACGCCCTCAATCCTCGGCATGGCCAGCAACCGTCGAACAGCTTCAGCCGCGCGCTGCCGGTCTTTGATTTGGCTTGGCACAATATCTGCCACCGGCTTTCCCCTTCGTGTAATCGTGAACCGCTCCCCCTGGCCCACTTTGCGGAGGATCTCGGAGAGCTTGGTCTTGGCGTCAAAGGCCCCAATCTCTGTGTAAGCGCTCTCATGAACCGCCATATTCTCTCCAATCTGGCCTTCTGCGAACCAACCAGTATACAAACTAGTTTATTCAATCGCCACTCTTCGCGCAAGATTCCGGCTTGAAGTCACTTGAAATCAGCCAAGTAGCGGCAGGAACCGGTGCATCTTCTCGTCGTACTGCTCGATCTGGCCAGTGAGGATGTCGTAGTACCAGCCGTGCACTGTGAGGCGGCCCGTGCCAACCGCCCTGGCCACGGACGGCTGGGCGCGCAGATTCAGATATTGGGCCACCACGTTTCCCCGGATCAGCGAGGCCAGTTCGGCGCTATCGCCGTCAGCGGGATTCAGGGGCTGCCGGTGGCTGAACGCCGCCTCGACGTGGTGCAGCCAACGCTGCGCCTTGGGCAGATTTTGGAGGACAGTGCGGTCAAGCGCAGCCTTCAGCGCGCCGCAATCGGAGTGGCCGCACAGGATGGCATGTTTGACCGGGATTACGTCCACGGCGTATTCGATGGTGGCCGTCACGCCGTCCACGTCGTGGCTGGTAATGGGAACCACGTTGCCGGCGTTGCGGGTGATGAACAGGTCCCCCGGCCCGGTGCCCAGAAACAGATCCGGCAACACGCGCGAGTCGGAACAGGTGATGAAGAGCCATTCAGGCGCCTGCGTCTCCGCCAGCAAATGAAACTGCGCCCGACGGCCCGGAAAGACTTCAGCCAAAAAATGCTTGTGCCCTTCGATCAACCGATCCATGGAAAACCTCCCGCCGGATTGCCGCCAGGGCTGTCCCGCCTTCTGTGCCCAGCCTACCGCAACTTGCTCCGGACTGATAACTTTGTTGCGAGATAGATTTGTTAATTTGCTGTCAAGAGAGGTTTGGGGCAGATGAGGCAGCTTGAGCGGTTTTTGGGGATTGCGGTTTTATTCATATTGACGGCTCAATGGAGCGCGCGGGCGCAGGCGGTGGACTCCCTCGACCCTGCCCTTCGCGCCCGCATCGACCGGATCGCCTCACAGGTGCTCGAAGAGACCGGCGTTCCGTCGGCCTCGGTGGCCGTGGTCAAGGGCGGCAAGCTGGCCTACGCCCACGCCTACGGCAAGGCGCGCCTGGGGACCGAAGCAGCCCCCAAGGTGGCTGCCACGCCGGAAATGCGCTACTCCATCGGATCGATCTCAAAGCAGTTCACCGCCGCCGCGATTCTGCTGCTCCAGGAAGACGGCAAGCTCTCACTCGACGACGCGGTGGGCAAGTATGTCCTCGGTCTTACTCGCGGCAACGAGGTGACCATCCGGCAAATCCTGAGCCACACATCCGGCTACCAGGATTTCTGGCCCGAGGATTACGTGATGACCCCCATGTTGCACGCTGAAAGTGCGCAGCAGATTCTCGACACGTGGGGCAAAAAGGCGCTGGACTTTGAGCCGGGCACCCAGTGGCAATACTCGAATACTAATTTTGTCATTGCCGGCCGCATTGTGGAGACCATTACCGGCGCGCCGCTGATGGATCTGCTGACAACGAGGATCTTCCGCCCGCTGGGGATGAAGTCGGTATGGAACTCCGACGAAGCGAAACTCACCGAGGCAGACGCCACGGCGTACTATCGTCACGCGCTCGGTCCGTTGCGCGTGGCGCCCAAGGAAGGCCGCGGCTGGATGTTTGCCGCCGGGGAGCTGGCCATGACAGCGCACGACCTGGCGCTGTGGGACGAGAGCCTGATTGCACAATCCGTTCTCAAGTCCGAGAGCTACAAACAGATGTTTACCGAGGTGAAGCTGAAAGACGAAAAGGGCACGCACTACGGCCTCGGCGTGGATGTACAGGACCGCAACGGCCACAGGTCCATTGAGCACTCAGGCGAGGTATCGGGCTTTGTCTCGGACAACCGGGTGCTTGTGGATGATGGCGTGGCGGTAGCCGTGCTTACCAACCAGGATGCGGTGGGAGCGGCTTCGACCATCGCGCGTCTGGCCGCCCCGGTGGTTGCCGGGTTCCCGCCCGCTGACGCTGAAAAGCAGGCGCTGGCGATTTTTCATGATTTGCAGCAAGGCTGCATTGACCGCAGCCTACTGGCTCCGAACCTGAGCGACTACTTCACCGCCGAAGCATTGGCCGATTTTCGGGATAGTCTCGCGCCGTTGGGCGAGCCGCTCACCTTTCACCAGGCCGCAGAAGCATTGCGCGGCGGGATGACATTCCGGGCTTTCGACATTGTTTATCCCGGCAAGCGGCTCCGGCTCACCACCTACACCTATCCTGACGGCAAGTTGGAGCAATACCTGATTGCCCCGGCAGAGTGAGAACCGGCGCAGCTTTTGAATGAATTGGACGCGACGGCCAGAGTCGCCTGGCCACGCTGACTCATCAGGCCAGGCTCTCCTTCACCAGCGCCTCGATTTTGGCGTTCACGTCTTCGGGCTTTACAAAGAACGGCGTCTGCAGGCAGTGGAACGTCAGTTCCTGCTTCTCCGGCAGGTAGTTCCATGCGACTTCCACCCCGAATTTCGATGCGGTTCCACTGTTGCCGGTAAGTTCGATGCCGGCGGCTTTGGCTTTTTCAATCAGCTTTGCGTATTGGCCGGGCGTGACGCCCGGAAAGACCAGCGGTGCGGTTTGGGACACGTACTTCTCCTTCATCGGTTGCCGGTTTGCGCGCTGTCACTTTGACGCGCGTTTCACTTATGCTGCAATCGAATGCTACCAGCAAGTTGCGAAATTATATGCAAATCCTTTTTATGACACTGCGTCGAACCCGGGCGTTCTCCCAAGCGCCATCGATTAGAAATAGATCGCAAAGTGGATGAACACGTCGACGCATCCTTGACTTGCAGCAATGCCAATGCCGGGACGGCGGAGTAGAGCTTACAAAGAGGAAACACTCTCATGTCCGACGGTAGTGAGGCTCGCACCCTGGACTTCGGCTGGGTGGCGAGTTCGCTTGCATTCGGGCATAGGCGGCAAAGTCAATCTGCGATTTAGTGTCCTGAGTCATAAATTGGTTGAAGAAGCTAGCGGTGAAAACGCAGGTCCTTCGACTACGTTTGTCGCAAAGAACGCGCCAAACTTCGCTCAGGATGACAGCGTTTTTTGTTTAGCGAGTTTTAGACTCAGGACACTAGCGAAAGTTGAGGCAAGTATGCACGCTGGGAATCATGCTGAAGGCCCCCTGAATCCGGGCCTGGTCTTCGAGATGTTGAACGCACATCAGCGCACCGCGGCTCTCAAAGCGGCCATCGACCTGGATCTCTTTCGCACCGTGGGAGAAGGGCCGGGGGACGTGTCCTCCATTGCGCGCCACTGCGCCGCTTCTGAACGGGGCATCCGGATCCTCTGCGATTTCCTTTGCATCTACGGCGTGCTGGTGAAAGAAGACGGGCGCTACCGGCACAGCGCGTCAAGTGCCGCGTTTCTCGATCCCCGCTCTCCTTCGTGCATTGCTTCGATTGCGCAGTTCCTGAGCGAACCGGCTATGCGCGAGCCCTACGACAATCTTGCGGAAGTTGTGCGCAAGGGCCACACCAATCTGCCCGGCGCAGGCACCGTTGAGCCGGAGAATCCAATCTGGGTGATCTTTGCCGAGAAGATGGCGCCCATGATGGCCCCCATGGCGGGTCCGCTGGGCGCGGTGGTTCTGGATGGACACACCGGGCCGATGCGCGTGCTGGATATTGCCGCCGGCCACGGTTTATTCGGCATCGAGATTGCCAAGCAGAATCCACAAGCATGCGTAACGGGACTGGATTGGGCGCCGGTGCTGCGGGTGGCCATGGACAATGCGCGCAAGGCCGGCGTTCACCTGCGCTATAACATGCTCCCCGGAAGCGCTTTCGATGTAGATTTCCCGGGGCCATTTGACGCCGTGCTGTTGACCAATTTCCTTCACCACTTTGATGTGCAGACTTGCGTGAGCCTGTTGAAAAAGGTTCACACCGCGCTCCGCCCCGGCGGCAGGGCTGCCACGCTCGAATTCGTGCCCAATGAAGACCGCATCTCTCCGCCCATGCCCGCGGCCTTCAGCATGAACATGCTTACCAGCACCGTCGCGGGAGACGCCTACACGCTGAGCGAACTGACGGCGATGTACAAGGAAGCAGGCTTCAGGGGAATCACGGTGCACCCCATCCCGATGAGCCCGCACACCGTTGTGATGGGGCTATCGTGAAGCGCTGAGCCGGCTGGCTCAATAGGTAAGCGTGATTGTGGACCGGACTGAATTCAGATCATGCAGGCGGTCGAGAATGAACCACGCCACATCCGCACGGGAGACCTTTCCTACAGTGATTCCTCTTAAATCGGACAGGGCTCGGACGCGCCCAGTGCGAATGCCGTTAGTCAGCGCACCGGGTCGAACGATTGTCCAATCGAGATTGCTCTTGCGAATCAGGTCTTCCTGGCGATCTTGTCCTTGTAGATCTCCTTCAATAGCAGCGGCTGAATGATGCGGTCGTAAAAGAACCCGCCGTGGCCTTTGCTATCGCCCGCACCAATGCCGGTAATGCAGACGAGACGCCGGACTCCGGCGTCGTTCATCGCAATGAGCAGGTTGCGGGTCCCAAAAGAAAACAAGTTGGTCGGCTTGCGGCTCAGCTTTGAACCGAGCGAACTGATCACTACATCCTGCCCGTCAACCGCGGCTCGAAGAGAAGCGCCATCGTTGACGTCGGCGCGGACCAGCCTTACGCCCGCGGGCAGCGCAGCCGACTCAGGATGCCGGACGGCCGCTGTTATCTCGTGGCCCAGAGCGACGCCTTGCGAAACTAGTTCGCGTCCCGTGGGCCCGGTTGCGCCAATGACCAGAATCTTCATTTGTTGTTCCTCGATGGGGGGACCCAGAAACTGCCGCAGCGACAAATCAGTCGGCAGCATGCGCCTTGCGAGCGGCGGCTTTTACGGGCAATCTGGGGGAAACGGGCTTGGGAATCGCAGCCAGATCAGCCTTGCCTTCAGCCAGCTGCATCAGGAAATCCTGGCTAGCGAAGGGCTTTGCGTCTTTGAGTACTTTGGAAGCGCGGATGTAGCTACCGTCGGGCTGCTGCAATCGCGCTTTCACGGTATCGGCCAGGTAGGCCGGCAGAATCTCTTCATGAATGCGGGCCCTTGCCGCCGCATCGCGAACCGGGAAGACCACTTCGCAGCGCTCGAAAAGATTGCGCGGCATCCAGTCCGCCGATCCAAGATAGATTTCGTCGTCGCCACCGTTGGCAAAGTGGAAGATGCGCGAGTGCTCGAGGAAGCGACCCACGATGGAGCGAACGCGAATTCTCTCTGACAGTCCCTTCACGCCGGGACGCAGAATCGAGAGGCCGCGAACAATCAGGTCCACCTCGACGCCGGCTTGCGAGGCCTGGTAAAGGGCCTCGATGACTGACGGTTCGAGCAGCGCGTTCATCTTGGCCACAATGTGTGCAGGGCGCCCTGCCATGGCGTGCTCCTGCTCGCGGCGAATAAGGCCCAGGAAGCTCTCGGCCATGGTGAGAGGAGCCACCAGCAGCGGGCGGTAGTCGTCGATCTCGGCATGGGCGGTGAGGTAGTTGAAGACCATGTGTACCCGCTCAGTGATCTGCGGATCGCTGGTCAACAGGCTCAGGTCAGTGTAGAAGCGCGCGGTCACGGGATTGTAGTTGCCGGTCCCGAGGTGGCAGTAGCGGCGGGTGACTCCGTCTTCGTCGCGGCGCACCAGCATGGCCAGCTTGCAGTGGGTCTTGAGCCCCACCACGCCATGAAAGACCTGCACGCCGGCGTCCTCCATGCTGCGCGCCCAGCGGATATTCGAGGCTTCGTCGAAGCGCGCCATCAACTCTACAACCAGCGTGGCTTCCTTGGTGGCGGCCGCCTCAATCAGCGCCGAGAACACCGGCGAGTCACGGCTGGTGCGGTAGAGCGTTTGTTTCATCGACATCACGAGTGGGTCTTCGGCGCCCTGCTGGATGAAATCGACCACTGGATCGTAAGAGTCGTATGGGTGATGGAGCAGCACATCGTGAAGGCGCAGCTCATCAAAGATGTTGGCGGACTTGCGGCTCAGGTTTAGCGATCTCGGTGTAAAGGGCGGGAACTTCAGATCGGGCCGGTCCACATCCCCGTAAAAAAACATAAGCCTCGAAAGGTTTACCGGTCCTTCGCCGCGAAAGACCTGGTCTTCGTCGAGTTCGAAGTTCACACGCAGCCGCTCGACAATTTCGGGATCGGCGCCGGTTTCAATCTCCAGGCGCACGGCGTCACCCTTGCGCCGGTTGTGCAGTTCGACGCGGATCGTCTCGAGGAGCGAGCGCGCCTCTTCTTCCTCAAAGTAGAGGTTGGAGTTGCGGGTAACGCGGAAGGCGGCGCGGCTCAGCACTTCATATCCGCGGTACATGCCACCGAGATTCTGCGCAATGAGGTCCTGCAACAGGAGGTAATCGAATCTCCCCTCGGCCGAGGGCAGGCGGACGAAGCGCGGCAGCGCGCGCGGCACCGTGACCACGCCCATCACCTGCGGCCCGGAACTGCGCCGCTTGCGGCGCAGCAGCAGCGCCAGGCACAGGGCCTTGTTGAGCACGCGCGGAAACGGGTGGGCCGGGTCAATCGCGATGGGTGTCAGCAGCGGGTCTACTTCGCGTTGGAAATAGTTCTGGGCAAAGATGCGGGCTTCTTCGTCCAGTTCTCCCCACTCCAGCAGCCGAATTTTGTTCCTCTTCAGTTCGGCCAGCAGATGATCGTTCCAGCAGCGGTATTGCGCTGCCACAAAATCATGAATGTCGGCGGTGAGCAGGGCCAGGGATTCCTGGGGGCGCAGCCCGTCGTAACCCTGCTCCTGGTAGCCGTCCTCGATGCGCTGCATAAGGCCGGCCTGCCGGATTTCGACGTATTCATCGAGGTTACTGCCGGTGATAGCCAGGAATTTGACCCGCTCCAGCAGCGGGTTGGCCGGGTCTTCAGCCTCTTCAAGCACACGCCGGTTGAACTGCATCCAGGAGTGGTCCCGGCCGTTGAAGAGCTTTGTTTTCTGCGAAGTTCTAGCCATCGAGTTGGTCCACAGCGCTGTGTTGGAAAGTCTACAGCGTTTTAGCGGTCTTCTGCACCTGGCAGGCTGGTTTTTGAGAAACCGCGTTAACTAATCCTTATAGGATGCGCGCGGGAGGCCATGTTAAATGCGGGCAAAAAGCTTTCGAGGGGGACCGGTTTGCGTTCGCAGCCGGGTTCCGGATTGGGGCCAAGCAGGAGTTTCGGCTAGAATTCCGTGCCGCCTAGAGCTGGTTGCATGAAAGCTATACAGCCCGCAAGGAAATGTCCCTCCGGGGCTAAAGCCCCTGGTTCTATGCACCTGTTGCGGCGCGGCTAAAGCTGCGCCCTTTCAAAAGCCTATTTGCGCAACCATTTCTAGAAGCGGAACAGGTGATTGATCTTCACGTAGAGGATGTGCTGATCGTTCAGTTGCGGGGAGCCGCCGGTGGGAAGAATCGGGTTGTTCGTATTGCAGAGGCCGCTCTGGAGGCGCGTGCACAGGTCGGGATTAATGTTCACGTAGTCAGTGGTGTAGCCGAGGTAGAACGCCGTGCCTGGATGGGGCAGATAAGTCAGCAGTATGTCGCCGTATAAGTCCTTGTTGTTCGTCAGGCTGGTCAATGAACTGTTCGGCAGGGTGGCAAGATACTCCCCGATGAAGTTCAGCGACCATGCCTTGTCCATCTGGAAATTCCACCGCTCCACAACCTGGTGATTGTCGTAAGCGACGGCGCCGGTGGCTGGATCGGAGAAGTGGTCAAACTCATAGGAACTGACGAGATTCAGCGGCTTTGCCGGTTTTACTGCAAAGCTCATTTGATCGGATTTTACGTCGACCGGCAGGGGTCCTTGCCCGCTCGGCGGAGAGTAATTCACTGTCGTACCGGCATATCCGGTATACCCAACGGACACTGAAGGTGTGGGCGCTGTGTAGAAGTCCACCCCGGCTACATTGCTGTGATACTCCACGTTACTTTTCAGCGCGGAATAGTCAGCGGGGCGGAACCGGTCCTCGCCAGAATAAAGGAAGAACGACAGGCCAGTGTTGTGTTTGAAGCTGAGGTTATAAGAGGGATTGAAATAGAGATCGAGCGGCACGCCCGTATGGTCCCAGATTCGCTCGGAGTAGAAGCTGAATGAGTGCGCAAGCAGCGGCCCGTGCCTTGGCCGGAACGTGTAAGTGAACCTTCCGTTTGGCTGGCGGACATCCGGGCGCGTAAAGAAGCCGGTCTGGGTCAGATATCCGGTAGCAATATCGCTGTAATCGAACCAGAAACTGGTATGGAGATCGGAGTAACTTACACTCTGCGTCCAACCTTGTCCGCTCTGGGACGAGTTACTTGTGTCCCGGGTCTCTGATGTTACTCCCTGCCCGCTAAGTGTCCAGCGCCCGCGCAGGCGCGCCCGGTAGTCCAGGCCGCCATTGCGGTTAAAAGAGTTCCTGTACTCCTGGTCGGCATAGATCACGCCGACGTTTGACTGGTTACCTATGTCACGATTTACGCGGCCTACATACGAGTGCGAGCGGGAGCCATACTCCGGACTATCGGGCAGAGCCTGCAATCCGGGGTTCCGGTCATCGACGCTAAGGAAGCCAAGCGCATATTCTCCCACCTTGCCGGTGAGCCGCTGTCCGAACTGCGGCATCACGATATTGGGCGTGTAATAGAGATTCAGCGGAGTGTGGAAGTAACTCGAGTTCTCAATGAAGAAAGGCCGCAGTTCAGGGTAGTAATACTGGAAGCGCTGGTTGGGCGGCGCCGGATCGTTGACGCCTATCTGGCTGAAGTCGGGATTGAAGGTCATGTCCAGCGCCAGGCTGTTATGCAGAACGAACTTGGTATCCAATCCGGCATAACCCTGCAATAGCTTCTGGTTGAAGACCGGGTTAACGGGATTTGAAGTGTTCAACTGGCGGAAACTATGCGCCAGTCCATACGGTTGAAACTGCCAGTTCTTTCCCCGTTCCACATCCTTGAAGCCTTCTGCCACGGCCTCCTGAGTAAGCTGCCCGGCCACGCTGTGCTTCACCTGGGGCCAGTAGACTGACTCGTCCTTGCGGCTGATGCCGCGCTGGAGAATGACGCCCCAGGTTCGGGACGTGCCCATGTCAACATTCTCAAATCGCAGGCTGGCAAAAGGAATCCGCATCAGGACGGCATATCCGCCCGGTGTTCGTGTTCCCCAGGTATCCCAGACTGTGTCGAACGAAAAATCCGAGCCGGTTTGTTCCGTGTAGAGCGCGTCGGCCTGAACGCCGAGGGCGTTGGTCTTGAAGAGAAAGGCGCGCCGGCTGTCGTGAAAGGTGTCCAGCAACACCGAAACGGAATCATCGTCGCCCAGCGAGTCGCGCCTGAGCAGATGCGCGCGCAAGGCGCCAGGGTTGGCATCCGCACAGACGAACGCGACATATAGATATTCACGGGTGGATCCCAGGTAGGCGACGGTTGGTTCGGACGAGGGAACGCCGTCTTCGGGATAGCGCGCGATGAAATTGGAAATGCGCAGCATTTCGCGCATCGTATTTGAGATCTTTAACTGAGGCAGGAAATCGCTGAGCTTCGGCGCTATGGAGAGAGCGGGCACCAGCACGTGCGGCGCTCCACTGGGCAGCGGCGGCAAAACCAGGCTCGCGCCCCCACCGTCGCTGGGCAGGGCCGCGGGAGCAGGCGGCGCATCGTGGTCACGCGGGCTGCCGGCTGAAGCCGCGGCTGAAATCATTGGCATCAGCAAAAGGCAAAAAAGACGCAGAACCCGCCGAGCGCTTCCCTTGCGGGGAACTGGAGCGAATGGATTGGAAGATCCGAAAATCAGAATGCCCTCTTCTGTAGTTCTGGCGGGATTGTGCGGGCTGAGCTGAAACCCCGCTCGTAATGCTTGCGGTGTCTCAATTCTACGCTCTCCGGGGAGATTCCGAGTCCTCCATCACCTCTTCTGGGAGGTTCCGCATCTGCGGTGCAAAGAGGGTGTTTGCGCGCCATTCCGGCCCAGGTTTGACCCGCCCGCCCCGGGAGGTTGAGGATAAGGAGAGAGCCAGCTTGCTTCATCCCCTGAAAGGAGCCGCCTCGATGCCTCTGAATCTGATCAATCCGAATGATAGCTTGATTCCTCCCCAGCCGATCCCTGACGGCGCCCAGGACCTTTCAAAGCGGGTGCGCGGCCTGCTGGACGGGCAGCCGAAGGACAAAGCTACTGTCGAAAAGGCGTTTGAGGGAATGGACGAGGTGTTCGACCTGATCGCTGCGGGGTTGTACAGCCTGGCATCGATGCTGGCCGGTGAAGGCGAAGACAGCATCCGCCTTGTGGAAACTGCGGTGGCCACTGCCGAGGTTTCTGCCTGTCACGATCCGGAGCAGGCGCGCAAAAGCAGCCACCGGACCCTGGCGAACCTGGCGCTGGCCCTACTGGAGCAGCGCAATCCCGGATGCCTTGCGGCACCTGAGGGATTTGGGCCAACGGGACCCTGCATAGAGGGCGACGACCTGGCGGCGGCCGGTGTTTCAAGCGAAGAACTGGAGAATATGATTGCCGGGCCGGACCGCGACCGCGTTCGGAACTGGCTTGCCAGCCTGCCTACGGTATTGCGCACCGTGTTTGTATTGCGCGCGGTGGCGGCGTTTACCACCGCCGACACCGCCGCAGTGCTCATGGCCCACGGCGGACCGAAAGCTGCCGCATGGACTCCCAGCGCGGTGAGCGAGATATTCCGCCAGGGGCTGTGTTCGCTGGCATCGCAGCTGATTCACTCGACGGCGACGCGGTAGACCGGGCCGGAGAGCAGGGGTTAGGGGTTAGGAATCGGCGTGCGGCCGATTGAGAATTGTTGAACTGCACCCTGCGCCCGCCGCTGAATGGCTCTGGCGATTCTTTGCGACCTCCTTTCCTCTCCGTATTCGTAAATAGGCCGCAGCCGGAAGATGGCTCTGGCGACTCTCCGCTACCTCCTATCCTCTCCGTACTCGTAAATGGGCGATACCGTCCCCGGCGCCTCGGATTTCTACTCCCCTCACCAAATCTTCGGTACACTAGATTGACGAACCCTGCTGCGCCGAGTCCGCATCTATCAGGTGCAGCCATTTTTTGTGAAAGTCCATCGTTTTGAGTCAAGAAGACCTGATGTTCTCAAGATTCCCGTGGAATAACCCGACCATACTGACCACCTGTACCCTCGCCCTTGGGGTCTTACTTCAGGTGCCCCCTGGCCTGGCCGCGCAGGCGCCCCAGGTCCCCAGTCAACCTGCGGCGGGGGCCTCCAGTTTCCAGGGCAGCGTGGCCACCGGCGATGTCTCGGCGCAGGCCATTGATTTGTCCCTCGATGAGGCCGTCCAGCGTGGGCTGAAGAACAACCTGGGGATCATTTTGAGCAGCCAGCAGACGGCAGCCGCGCGCGGCCAGCGGCTCAGCCAGTTGCAGGCACTGTTGCCGGCGGTGGATTTGAGCGCCAAGGAAAGCCTGGTACAGGCCGACCTGGCTGCAGAGGGGTTGCGCATTCCGGGCTTTCCCAGCATCATCGGGCCTTTCGGCTACACCGACATACGGGCATCGCTCACCTGGTCGCTGGTGAATGTGGCGTCGATGCGCAACTATCTTGCCTCGCGGCATAACTTTGCGGCCGCCGACCTGTCAGCCCAGGACGCGCGTGAGCTGGTAGTGCTCACCGTGGGCAACGCATACCTGCTGGCTCTGGCCGATGAGACGCGGGTGGCCAGCGTGGAAGCGCAAGTGGCCACATCCAAAATCTCGCTGGACCAGGCAGTTGCCAACCACCAGGCCGGCACCGCGCCGCTGCTGGATGAGCTGCGCGCCAAGGTCGATTACCAGTCGCTCGAGCAGCAATTGATTGTTTCGCGCAATGCCCTGGAAAAAGACAAGCTGGCGCTGGCTCGCACCATCGGGCTGCCCTTGGCGCAGAGTTTCAAACTGGCTGACAAGGCGCCCTTCGCGGCCTTTGACCAGTTGGACGTGGATGCGGCGATTCACCAGGCTCATCTCAATCGTAAAGATCTGGCCGCCATGATGGAGCAGACCGAAGCAGCCAAGGCACAACGTAAGGCAGCGACTGCCGAGCGGTTTCCCACCATCGAGGCCGACGCCGACTACGGCGACATCGGAACCACCCTTGCCCACTCGCACGGCACCGGCGACGCCAGCGGCACTTTGACCGTCCCGCTGTTCAAGGAGTTCGCGCTGCGCGGCGATGCGCAACAGGCGCAGGCCCAACTGGACACCCGGCAGGCCCAGTTGAGCGATCTGAACGCGCAAGTGGATGCCGACGTGCGCGACGCCCTGCTGGATATTCAGTCGGCCGGAAAGATGGTCGAGGTGGCTCGCTCGAGCGTCGAGCTGGCAGGCGAAGCCCTCAGCGAGGCCCAGCAGCGTTATGCCAATGGAGTGAGCGATAACCTGGCGGTGAGCCAGGCCGAGCAGTCCGTAGCCCAGGCCAACGATCAACTCGTCACCAGCCTTTACCGGCACAACGTGGCCAAGCTCAGCCTCGCCCGTGCCCTGGGCGCCGGTGAGAACTACAAGAATTATTTGGGAGGAAAGTAATCGTGGCGGATTCAACACCAACCCTACCCGAGCTGGACGATGCCACTGAAGTGGCTCAGCCGCAGTCCCGCCGCAGAGGCATCATCATCGTCGTCGTTGTGATTCTTGCGCTGGTGGCAGCCGGCATCTGGTGGCGCTCCACTTTTACTGAGGACACTGACGACGCACAGGTCAACGGCCACCTGATCCAGGTGAGCTCGCGCATCGGCGGCCAGGTTGCCAAGGTCTACGTTGACGAGAACCAGGTGGTTAAAGCCGGCGACCCGATCGCCGATCTCGACCCCGCCGACTACAAGGTAGCGGTGGAGAACGCCGAAGCCGCGCTGGCCAGCGCCCAGGCCAACGCCGCGGCGGCCAACGTGGCCGTGCCCCTGACCACCGTGAACACCGGCAGCAACCTGCGCTCTGCAGACGCCGACGTCAGCGGCACGCACGCCGGAGTGGAGCAGGCCCAAAGGCAGCTTGAATCGGCGCAGGCCCGCGTGGCCCAGGCCCAAGCCAACTCAACCAAGGCCCAGGCAGACCTGGCGCGGTATAAGCCGCTGGTCGAAAAAGACGTGATCAGCAAGCAGCAGTTCGACGCCGCAGTAGCCGCGGCAGACGCCGCCAAGGCCGGCCTGGCCGACGCCGAGGCTGGCGCGCAGGCCGCATCCGACGGCATTCGCGTGGCCCGTGAACGCGAGGCGCAGGCCCAGGCGCTGCATAAATACGCGCAGACCGGCCCGCAGCAGGTGGCCGCGCAAAGCGCCCGCGCGCGCCAGGCGCTGGCACAGGTACAGCAGGCCAAGGCGCAGCTCGATCAGGCAACACTCAATCTGGGTTATACCCATATCGTCGCGCCCACCGCCGGCATCATCACCCGCAAGAGCGTGGAGATCAACCAGAACGTTGCGCCGGGACAGAACTTGCTGACGCTGGTATCGCTTGAGGGACTCTGGGTCACCGCCAACTTCAAGGAGACCCAGCTCAAGCACATGGCACCGAAACAGAATGTGGAGATAGAAGTGGATTCGACCGGCAAGACGTATCACGGCAAAGTCACGCAGATTGGCGGCGCCACCGGTTCCGTGCTGAGCCTCTTCCCGCCGGAGAACGCGACCGGCAACTACGTCAAGGTAGTGCAGCGCGTCCCGGTTCGGATCGACTTCGACGACCTGAATGGCGAGGACCGCGACCACGCACTGCGGCCTGGCCTCTCAGTCGAGCCCAAGGTCAGGGTCAAGCCATAGGGCAGCTTTAATCAATTAGCCCCAAGCCTCGAGACAAGGGCTGGGGGGCTTTTTCCTTTAGGCCCGCAGCTTTCCGCACCTCAGCGGTTAGCAAAAGCCAGTGTAGAGCGCACCGCGCTATTCCAGCTCCTTCAATCTCTGGCATCCCCAGCTATCGCCCAGCACACAATCCTTGTCGAAAAGCCGTCTGGCCGTTTCAATATCCTTGGCGACACCATTTCCATCCCGGTAAAGGGCTCCCTGCCGGCCACAGCCGCGGGCTATATGCGCGCCGCAGGCTCCGGAATAGACCGTCGCCGCCTTAAGTGGGTATCTCATCATGGCCCCATTGCTCTCCCCACTTTCGTACATGTACCCAAGCCCAAGACAGCCGATTTGAGCGCCTGCACCACAGGACTTGAAAAAATAATCGAACGCTTTTTCATTGGCGAGGCTGGGGCCGGTGCCTGGGCTATAGGTAAGAAAGCCCAAAAACCAGAGAACCTTGGGGTAAGTAGCCGACTGCGGACCGAGACCCTGCGAACTCCGTGGTATGCCGTGTCCTTCCTTGACCAGCAGGCCGAATTCGTCGCAGCTGCTCGCGTCGCCTGCCTCGCAGGCGTTCTGGAACAGGTCCTCAGCGCGATCCAGATCTTTTTCCACGCCGGTTCCATCGTGGTACATACGGGCAAGATTCCCGCAGCCGATGGCCAAACCCCCATTGCACGCCTTGGAGTAGAGCGCCACCGCTTGCGCATCGTCCCTGGCCACACCGTGCCCCTCATGATAAAGGTCGCCGAGATAGCTACAGATCGCTCCATCGTCGTAGTCGCAGCCTACCCGGTAAGCCTTGGCGGCGCGGGCATAGTCCTGGGCAACACCAATGCCGAATGCGTCTTTACGCCCGACAATGTTGCAGGCCGGATGAAAACCGCGCGTACAAGCCAGATTTGTGAGCGGATTTCCAAATGGCGTCTTCTCCAACGAGCCCGCATATCTGAAAATCTTCTCCGGCTCCAGGCTAAAACCAGCCACCATGGCCGCGGCAATCACCGCCAGCACTCCGGCTGTGGGAATCCAGAGCCAGCGAGGCAGCATTCTTTTTTGCTCCACCTCGTCCGCGCCGTCCGCATCTTGCGCGATGGGCTCCGGGTGCGGCCGAGGCTCCGGAAAGGTGACCTTGCGCACGGGCGGCACTTGCACGTCCGGCATGGTGACTTCCCGCACGGTTTCTCTGCGTGCCTGCGGAACATGTTGCACTGCACTGAGCAGGGTTAGCACGTCGTCCACATTGCGCGGCCGGTCTTCGCGGTTCTTAGCCAGCAGACGAAGCACCAGCGCATCCAGGCCCCGCCAGTTTGCAACGTCCGGGCGGCGGCGACTGGGCGGCGTGGGCGTGGCCCGCTGATGCTGCACGGCCCAACCCTCGTAGCTCTCGGCTTGGAAGACCGTTCCCCCGTGAGCATCTCATACAGCACGCCCCCCAGTGCGTAGAGATCGGTGCGGCCATCGAGTTCCGCCGCGGGCGTGCCTATCCACTGTTCCGGCGCCGCATACTCCATGGTCAGCATCGTTTTTCCGGTCTTGCGATAGGTGACGCTTGTCTCCTTGGTGGCCACAATGCCGAAGTCGGCGATCTTGGGAACCCACTCGTCCCCCTCCCGCGCCATCAGTATGTTCTCCGGCTTGATGTCGCGGTGCACCATCCCTTTGCTGTGCGCCGCGCCCAATCCTTCTGCAATTCCGCGTGCAATCTCCAATGCCCGGTCCACTGGAAAGGGACCGGTAGTATTGTGCATCAGGCCCAGCAGGTTCGGCCCATCCACAAACTCCATGGCGAAGAACAGGGTGCCGTCCTCGGCCCGCTCCAGGTCGCCCGAGTCGATCACGTTCTTGTGCCGCACCTGGCGCAACGTTCGCACCTCGCGGCGAAAGCGGTCAGTGAAGCTCTCGTCGCGGCTCAACTGCCGGGAAAGGAACTTGAGAGCGCGTGGCTCGTCCATCAGAATCTGATTCGCCAGATAGACGGCTCCCATGCCGCCCTCATCGATTTTGTGGATGATGCGGTAGGTGCTCTTGATAAGCATGCCGGGCTTGAGATCGATAATCTCGTTCAGCAGCACGCCGTGCGTGGGGCAAGTAGCGTGTGTGTCCGGGTAGCCGGTATCGCAGTGCGGGCAGGTCTTCATCCGGCCGCCTTCCCTGGATTCAATGCATTTTGCGGTACCTGCATTGTGTCACCGAATGACCGGGGAGTGCAAAGATTGCGGATTTGAAGACGACTGCAAAGCCGCCCTGAATCGCCAATGCGACTGCCGTTCAGGCTTCTGGTATCCGATCAGAAACTAATAACTCAGCGTTCGCCATCGTAACTCCGCGCAAGGCAAAGACTTTGCTCCTTGATAACTCGCCTGTAACTAATTCGACCGAATTTTTCGGTACGGAGAAGGTCTCGGCAAGAAATGCGATCAGCGCTGCATTGGCTCGGCCTTCAAGCGGCGGCGCGTGCACGGCGATCTTGAGTTGCGCGGATGCGCCCTCGCCGTATACGCCGGTGACGGCGGTCTTCTTCGCGCCGGGCTGGGCGCGAACGGCCAGCGTGACACCGGATGCGGTTGCGCGCAGCATCAGGCCGGCCCCGTGTACGGGCTGCGCTTGCCGAAGAGCGCCGTGCCGATGCGAATCCGAGTAGCACCCTCTTCGATGGCCAGCGCAAAATCACCACTCATTCCCATCGAAAGCACGTCGAGCGTGAGCCGAGCATGCGCCGCGGCCCAGCGGTCGCGCCATGTGCGCAGAGCGCGGAAGCAGGCGCGCGTCTCAACCTCCGGCACGCCCCATGGCGCGATGGTCATCAAGCCTCGCGGCTGAAGATTCTTCAGATTCGGCAGCCGCTCCAGCAATTGCGAGGCTTCGTCCGACCGGGGATCGAGCCCTGCCTTGGTCTCTTCCGGGCTGAGTTTTACTTCCAGCAAGATCGGCAACTGCTTACCGCATTTGCCCGCCGCGTCGTTCAGCCGCTCGGCAAGGCGCACTGAGTCCACCGAGTCGATGCCGTCAAAGAGTTCCACCGCACGCATCGCCTTGTTTGATTGCAAGTGGCCGATGAGATGTACGCGGATGGGGCTTCCGAGCAGGTCGCGCAGAGGTGCGAGTTCAGGCGCTTTCAAAGCAAACTCCTGGACGCGATTTTCTCCGAAGAGCGTAAGACCAAGTGCCGCGGCCTCGGCGATGGTCGCCGCCGGATAGGTCTTGGAGACAGCCATCAGTTCGACTTCTTTGCGCGAACGGCCAGCTTTAGAGCACGCTTCCGTAATCGCGTCTTCCAACCGTTCGAGATTTTCTGTCAACGCCGTCATCGTGCTTCCGTTCGCATTCGCTCCCTGCAACCCGAGCCACTCCGAATACGTCCAAATAGCTTATGTGGACAATTATCCTGCTTGTCTTCTCCAACATCTTCATGACCTTTGCCTGGTACGGCCACCTGCGGTTCCGTCACGAGGCGCTTTGGAAGGTCATCCTCGTCAGTTGGGGCATAGCCCTGCTGGAGTACTGCTTCCAGGTGCCTGCGAACCGGCTGGGCGCTGACCGCTTCTCGCCCGTACAGCTCAAGGTGATACAGGAGATTATCACGCTGGTGGTCTTCGGCGTCTTCGTCACTTTTTACTTCGGCCAGCATCTGCGCTGGAATCACGCCGTCTCCGGACTGTTTCTTGTGGGGGCAGCGTTCTTCGCATTTCACCAGTGGTAACTTCCCTTGCAACTCAGTGCGCGTGCTCCTCGAGGTACTTCTCCGCCTCAAGCGCGGCCATGCAGCCCGACCCGGCGGCGGTAATGGCCTGCCGATAGCGGCGGTCCTGCACATCACCACAGGCAAAGACGCCGGGGACCACCTTGCCGTCCAAAGTGGTGAGCACGTTGCCGGTGGTGCGGATGTAGCCGTCGTTATCAAGATCAATCTGGCCTTTGAACATGGTGGCGTTTGGCTCGTGGCCGATGCCCAAAAATAATCCACTGATAGGCAGCACGTCTTCCGTTCCCGTGGTCACGTCCTTCAGACGGACGCCTTTGACTTCCTTCTCGTCGACGCCGAGCACTTCTTCAATTACCGTGTTGCCGCGCAGTTCGATATTGGGGTGCGCAATCGCGCGCTCGAGCATGATCTTCGAGGCGCGGAATTGCGAGCGGCGATGCAGCAAGGTGACCTTGGTTGCAAAGCGAGTGAGGAACAAAGCCTCTTCCATGGCCGAGTCGCCGCCGCCCACCACCGCAATCTCCTTGCCGCGGAAGAAAAACCCGTCGCACGTGGCGCAACTGGAAACGCCGTGGCCGATCAGCGCCTGCTCGCTGGGAATCCCAAGCCAGCGCGCACTGGCGCCAGAGGCCACAATCAGCGTGCGCGTCCAGATTTCTCCGGCCGAGGTTTGCAGTTTGAACGGATGCTTGTTGAGGTCTACGGCGTGCAAGTGACCGAATTGGAATGTCGCGCCAAAACGCGCCGCCTGCTTCTTCATGTTTTCAATCAGTTCCGGCCCCTGGATGCCCTCAGGCCAGCCGGGGAAGTTTTCGACCATCGTAGTCATGGAAAGTTGGCCGCCGGGTTCGTGGCCCTCGATCACCAGCGGCTTCAAGCCGGCGCGGGCGGTGTAGATGGCAGCAGTGAGTCCGGCACAGCCGGAGCCGAGAATTACGGTATCGAGCGTCTCTGTCATGGGTCTTCCTATATCGGTTGTTGAATTTGCGGATGGCTTCTCTACTTCAACTCAGCGGTTTTGTCAGCAGCGCAGGCCGCTCTTTGGCCAGTTTCACCACCAACTCGCCAAACAGCGTGTTGGCCCAGGCAAACCAGGACCGTGTGAATTTGGCTGGGTCGTCTTTGTCAAACGACTCGTGAATGAATCCGGTGCCGGCGGTTGTGTCTCGTAACCAGCGGAGGCATTGGCGCATCTCGCGCTCATCAGTGGTGGTCAGCGCGCGATACAAAATCGACATGGGCCAGATCCAATCCAGCCCCACATGCGGCGAGCCCACGGCTTCAGCCGCCTTGCCGCAGATGAAATACGGATTCGAATCGCTGTGCACAAAGCTGCGTGTGCGGCGGTAGAGCGGATCTTCCGAGCGGCAGCAGCCAAGGTACGGCAAGCTTAAGAGTCCCGGCGCGCCCGCATCGTCCATCATCAGCGCATTGCCGTAACCGTCTACTTCATAAGCCCAAATCTCTCCCCATTTTGGATGTAGCACCTTGCCATAAAGGTTCAGCGCGTGCTCCACCTCGGCGGCCAGCGATGAGGCCTCCTGGGCCAGCCTGGCATCGTCAAGAATCCCGGTCGCCATCTCGGCCAACTGACGCAGGCTGACCACGGCAAAGAGATTGGCGGGAACAAACAGCGGATAGATGCACGCATCGTCGGAGGGGCGGAACATGGAGAAGATCATCCCCACAGGCCGCGCGGGATTTCCAAAACCACTTAGAGGAAGCGTGTCGGTCGGGACGGCAGACTCGCGCTGAAACTTGTACGGTCCCTGCCCCTGCTTGCGCTGCTGCTCGCGGAATGTGCGCACGATGGTCCACGCCGCTTCTTTCCACCGCGCGTCGAATGGCTTCGTGTCGCCGGTCTGCCGCCAGTAGCCGTGCGCCAGGCGAATGGCGTAGCAGAGCGAATCCACCTCCCACTTGCGCTCGCCCACGCCCGGATGGTGGTCGGTATTGTCCTTCACGGCCCAACTGAGCGGAGCCGCCGCTTCATCGCGCATGAATGCGTTGGCGTAGGGGTCGAGGAGAATCATGCGCGCCTGGCGGCAGATTACGCCCTCGAGAAGCTCGCGCAAGGGAGCGTCCTGCCTGGCCAGCGGGAGGTAAGGCCACAGTTGCGCCGAGGAGTCGCGCAGCCACATGGCGTCGATGTCGCCGGTAACTACATAGGTGTCCGGCTTGCCCTCAAACGCGCCGGGAAACACCGTGGTGTCGAGGGTATTGGGAAAGCAGTTCTCAAACATCACGGCCAGCGCCGGGTCGGCCATGCCGCGCTGAACACGCTGAATCGTTTCCTCGACGGCCGCGCTGGTAAAGTGGCGCTGGCCCAGGGGCGGCCGGCCGTGCGGCAATTGAGAAGTATGCGCGTCCGCCCCATGAGCCTCAAGGAGGTTCCAGCCCCCTTGCGTCACCGCCAGCACGGCGCCCGCTCGCTTCAACCATTCCCGCCGGCTTATTGCGGCCATTCCACACTCCCTGGCCGAACCCGCTCATGCGGTCCGCGCCGTATATCCCGGTCACTCCGAAGCAGAGTCTCGGCTTCCCTTGCCTATTCTATCCAGCCGGTAACAGGGCTGCTAAAGAGGAAGAAAATCGCCACTCATCGGCACTCTTCATTAAGATGAGACCTATGGCGAATTTGACTCTAGTCTACGGACTGCGCCTCCTGCCCGAGGGCGAGGTCACCGATATTCAAGACGCAACACTGAAGCTGGCCAACGGGCACCAGGCCCACGTGACCATGCATATGATCGAGGGCTCGCGCGAGGAGATTGAAGCCCAGCTCAAGCGCAGCCTGGACGCTTTTTTCGACTTCTATCCAGAGATCTGAGCGCGGCGATCTGAATCCATCTCAAATGGAGCGGCCTGCCTGAAAAGTCCGGGCAATGGAGACTGAGATGATGACCACAAACCGGATGCCGGCAGCGCGGTCTTCACAAGAGCCCGTTAGCATTCTTTAACGCCCCGCGCGCGATCTGCGCCCGCAGTTCGCAATTCCCTTACGAAACCCACCCCTTCAAAGCCCCGAAAAGGCCCCTTAAATGCTTTTCCCAGGAGCATACAGCCGATGAACGACTGTGGCCTCCTCGCAGTCAATGTCGATCTGCGCGAGGAGAGCCCAAAGCGAATCGAGACTCCCGTTTTGGAGCGTACCCGTGTTTGTCCGTATTATCGCTATCCCAAACCGAGCGGCGAAATGCCTTTTGGGCGGGTTTCTTCTGTTAGTGGCTCCGATAGCTGCCTTTGCCGGCGGACCGAAGTTTGTGGCCGGGGTCAGTTACTTCAACCCAGCGGTCGTGGGCCAACCAGTTCACTGGGCCGGCGGGCAGGTGAATTACTATGTCGATCAGGGTCCGCTGAACAGCCAAGTCTCAAATCAGCAGGCAACGGCCATGGTGGATGCGGCGGCGGCCCTGTGGAGCGCTGTCCCGACCGCCGGGGTCACGCTCAAAGACAAAGGGCAGTTGAACGAAGACGTGAACGGCGCCAGCATCGCGGCCCAGAACGGCGTCATCGCCCAGCCGGCCGATGTGACGCCTGGCGCAACAGCCTACCCGCTGGGCATCATCTACGACTTTGATGGCTCGGTCCTCGACGCCATCTTCGGGGACGGCACGAGCGACCCCGGCTCCTGCCAAAACAACGGCGTAACCGTCTGGCTCGACAACATCAACCCGGATGCGACCATCGCGCACGCAATCATGGTGCTCAACGGCCGATGCGCTACAAATTCAAACTTGCTGTCCATGATGAGTTACGAGTTGGAGCGCGCTTTCGGACGCGTGCTGGGCCTGGACTACGCACAGGTAAACCCCGGCGCACTTCAGAACGGCGAGCCGGGCGGCACCGCGGGCTGGCCGGTGATGCAGCCTGACAGCGGTGTGTGCGGCGCGGCGGGCGGAGTCTGCATCCCAAATCCCACAGTCCTGCGCTACGACGACATCGCCGCTCTGAACCGCATCTACCCCATCACCGCACAGAACCTCGCCGGCTTTCCCGGCAAGCAGATCACCGCGGCCAACACGGTTTCGATTCAGGGAACCATCACGTTTCGGACCGGGCACGGCATGCAGGGAGTCAACGTAGTGGCGCGGCCCCTGGATGCAAGCGGCAACCCGCTCTTCCAGTACACGGTGACTTATGTTTCCGGCTCCTGCTTCAGCGGCAACCACGGCAACCCGGTGACCGGCTTTGAGGACTCGGACGGCAAGCTGTTGACAATGTGGGGCGGGAACCAGGCTGCGCTGCGAGGCTCATTTGACCTGAGCGGAATGCCGCTGCCCCCAGGCATGACCACAGCCGACTACACGGTCACGTTTGAAGCAGTCGATCCCCAGTACATGCTGACCAGTTCCGTCGGCCCTTATCTTGATGGTTCGCCCGCGCCTTCGGGAACCTTGCAGGCCATCTCCGTGCCGGGCATGACAGTGGGAATGCAGCAAACACTCACCGTCAGCGTGGCCGACTCGGCGGTGGGAGGCTACCAGGACGCCATCGGCGCCGAGGCCTCGCCGCGCAGCTTGCCCGCCAGCGGCATGTGGTACGGCAGGCTTAGCCAGGTGGGCCAGACGGATTGGTTCACCTTTCCGATTCGCAGCGGGCGCACATTAACCGTCGTCACGCAGTCCCTGGACGAGACCGGCGCAGCCACCGAAGTAAAAGCCATGCCTGCGATTGGCGTTTGGGATGCATTTGACGCGGTGGGTTCTTCGCCGGTCGCCGGGGGGGCTGGGCTCAACGGATTTGCCACCGGCGAAAGCTGGCTCAGGGTCAGCGCCACGGCCGACGACCAGGTTCGCATCGCAATTGCCGACGAGCGAGGAGATGGCAGGCCGGACTACGTCTACAACGGCTGGGTGCTTTATGCGGTCACGGTGTACCCCACCCGGCTTCCCGCTTCAGGCGGGGCCATGGTGATTCACGGCATGGGCTTTCGACTGGCAGACACGGTCACGGTTGGCGGCCAGCAGGCGGTGGTCACGAGCATCTCTCCCAACGAAATCACGGCCATCGCGCCCTCGGCCGCCGCGGGCGTCACCGGTTCAGTGGATGTGGAAGTGGACGACCTGCCCATCTTTTATGCAGCCGCGGTCATTTCCGGCGGCATCAGTTACGACTCCGGCTCCAGCGACGCGCTGACCCTTGTGACCGCCCCCATGAATACCGTTCCCATCGGCGTGCCCACGCCGTTCACGGTAACCGCCCTGGGTGCGGACCAGACACCAGCGGGCGGGGTCACGGTTGTCTATACCGTGGCCGCCGGCACAGCGACCCTGGCATGCGGCCAGGCCACCTGCGCCGTCACCGCCACCGGCGACGGCCGCGCCATCATGAACGTGACGGCAGCAGGCATTACCTGGTCCACGGTCACTGCTTCGCTGACCAATGGGTCCACTGTGAAAACCGAGTTCGTCGGCGGCGCCCCGCCCATTCTTAGTGCGATCTCGCCGATGCTGTCACTGGCCGCGGGCGCCTCGGTGAGCTGGACCGCGCAAGCCCTAGTGTTGAACAACGGCAACCCAATGGGTGGGCAGGCTGTAGCCTGGCAGGCAACCGGAAGCGGCATCGCGGCGCAGGGCTCGACCGCCGCCATCAGCAACGGCAACGGCATTGCGGCCAAGGCGCTTACCGTGGGTCCGCTCACCGGGGGCCAGGTTGGCACATCAAGCGCCTGCCTCAACGGCACCAGCCAGTGCGTCACCTTCAAGGTGCTGGGCGCGCGGCCGGAGTACGCATCGCTTGAGGCTGTTCAAGGAACCGTGCAGAGCGTGGCCCTTTCGGGAACCCCCAACCAGATCACCCTCCGGGTCCTGGACATGAACGGCAACCCCATGGCCGGCGGAACGGTTACGCTCTACCAGTCGCTTTACGCGTGGGCACCACCGTGCGCGCCCCATGTCCGCTGCTCCCAGGGCACATTGCTTGGAACCCAGGTTGGTACGGCCACCTCGGCGCTGGATGGAACGGTCACTTTTTCACCGGCGTCTCTGCCCGGCGTGGCCACCCAAATGCTCGGCCTCGCCGTCACCGGCAACTCCGGTGCCCTGAACATCGCAGTTGAGCAGCATCCGTAAAAGCAGTGAACAGTGAACAGTGGTCAGTGGTCAGTAGGAAGTAGGAAGTGGGCAGTGAGCTACGGAAATGCTTCCCTGCCGACCAATCCGACCCCCCAGCTCGGATTTGAGTTGTCCGCTGATTACTGTTCACTGTCCACTGTTTTTCGCCACCGATTGCCGCTTTGCCGCATCTCTTAGAAGGAGGGAGGCTTACCGGTGGGTGACATGACCGAGCCGTTAAGGAATCTGCGCCCCGGCGTGGTGATCGTCGGCGGGGGCTTTGCCGGCCTCCACGCGGCCAAGGGGCTTGCCCACCTGCCGGCCAATGTGACGGTGGTGGATCGCCGCAACCATCACACCTTTCAGCCGCTGCTCTACCAGGTCGCCCTCGCGGTCCTGTCACCTGCCGACATCGCCCAGCCCATCCGCAGCATCCTGCGCAGCCAGCCAAACACCCAGGTACTGATGGATGAGGTGGTGGGCATCGACGTGAACGGGCGCTGCGTTGCCCTGGCTTCAGGCGCAGGCCTCCTCTACGACTACCTGGTGCTGGCCCCGGGCGTTACCCACTCCTACTTTGGCCATGACGAATGGGCCACGTTTGCGCCGGGGCTCAAGACCATTGAGGATGCCGTTGAGATTCGCCGCCGGGTGCTGCTGTCCTTCGAACTTGCGGAACGCCAAATGGTTGAAAACGGCTGGCACCCCCCGCTCAACTTCGTGGTCATCGGCGCCGGACCCACCGGCGTGGAACTGGCCGGAGCCATCGCCGACATTGCCCAGCTTTACATGCGCCACGACTTCCGGCACATTGACCCCAGACGTGCACGGGTTCTGCTGCTGGAGGGTTCGCCGCGGGTGCTGGGCGCCTATCCTGAGGACCTCAGCGCCAAAGCCAAGGCGACCCTGGGCCACCTGGGAGTCGAGGTCCACCTTGAAACCCATGTCACCGGCGTGGGCCCGGGCTGGGTGGAGTTTGGCGGCCAGCGCATGGGCGCCGTGGTCACGCTCTGGGCCGCGGGCGTCCAGGCATCTCCCCTGGGCAAGATGCTGGGCACGCCGCTGGACCACCGAGGCTCAGTCGTGGTGGACAATCACCTCAATCCCCCCGGCCTGCCGGATGTCTTCGTGGTTGGCGACCTGGCCCACTTTGAGCAGGACGGTCATCAAGTCCCCGGAGTGGCCCAGCCCGCCATGCAGATGGGCGACCACGTGGCCAACATGGTTGCCGCTGATCTACTCGGCAAGGAGCGCCCTGCGTTTCGCTATTTTGACAAGGGCGACATGGCCACCATCGGCCGCATGGCCGCCGTGGCCAAGGTGGAGTGGCCCTTCAAGGCCCATATGAGCGGCTTCCCCGCCTGGGTCACCTGGCTAACGGTCCACATCTTCTTCCTCATCGGCTTCCGCAACCGGATGTCGGTATTTGCGGCCTGGATCTGGAATTACATCACCTTTACCCGGGGCGCCCGCCTCATCACGGGCGACCAGCGGCTCCCCGGCTGGCAGGAACAGGTTGCCGCGGGGCCGGGCAGGAAAGCGGCAGAGATCATTTCCAAGCCGGTCGAGTAAACTGGTAGCACCATGCTCGACCTCGGATTTGTCAGGGGGAACCTGGAACTTGTTGAAGAGAAACTGCGCGCGCGCGGGGCGGACCCGGCTGCGCTGCTGGGCGATTTTCGCGCCCTGGACCAGAGCCGGCGCGAGGCCATCACCACCGCTGAGCGCCTGAAGGCTCGTCGCAATGAGCTGAGCCAGCAGGTGGGCGCGCTGAAGAAGTCTGGCCAGGACGCGACGGCCGTAATGGACGAGACCCGCGCACTAAAAGATGAGCTCGGCAACCTCGACCAGACAGCCGCCTCGCTGGACGATCGCCTCCGCCAGGTGCTGGCCGGCATTCCTAACCTGACCCGCGACGAAGTGCCGGTTGGAAAGTCAGAGACCGACAACCTGACCGTGAAAACCTGGGGCGAGAAGCCCGCCTTCGATTTCGAGGCCAAGCCGCACTGGGAAGTCGGAGAAGCCCTCGGCATTCTCGACTTCGAACGCGCCGCGAAGATCAGCGGTGCCCGCTTTGTGGTCTACATGGGCGCAGGAGCCCGGCTGGAACGGGCGCTCATCAGCTTCATGCTTGACCTGCACACCCAGAAGCACGGCTACACAGAGGTGCTGCCGCCCTTCATGGTCAACAGCAAAAGCCTCTTCGGAACCGGCCAGTTGCCCAAGTTCGCCGAGGACCTCTTCCGCTGCTCCGACGCCGACGCCGAAGGTGCTGCGCACGGCAGCTACAAAGACAATGATCACTGGTTGATCCCGACGGCTGAGGTTCCGGTAACCAACCTCTACCGAGATGAAATACTCGACGAGGTGCGGCTGCCGATCCGGCTCACGGCTTACACTCCATGCTTCCGCGCCGAGGCCGGCGCAGCGGGCAAAGACACCCGCGGCATCATCCGCCAGCACCAGTTTCAGAAGGTTGAACTGGTCAAGTTCGCGCGGCCTGAAGAGTCCGACCTGGAGCACGAGCGGCTGACGCGCGACGCCGAGGAGATTTTGGAGACTCTGAAGCTGCCCTACCGGCGTGTTCTGCTGTGTACCAGCGACACCGGTTTCTCGTCCGCAAAGACATTTGACCTCGAAGTCTGGCTCCCCGGCCAGGGCCTCTATCGTGAAATATCCTCCTGCTCGAACTTTGAGGCCTTCCAGGCGCGACGGGCCAACATCCGCTACCGGCCAGCCGCCGCGGCGGGCAAGGGTAAAATTGAGTTTGTGCACACATTGAACGGCAGCGGATTGGCCGTGGGCCGCACCTGGCTGGCAATCATCGAAAACTACCAGCAGGCTGATGGCTCGGTGCTGATTCCCGAGGCTCTGCGGCCCTACATGGGGGGCCTCGAGCGGATTGTGAGAGAGTCCTGATGGAACCTTCGAGCCCGGGCGCGCTGGTGGCGCAGCCAAAAAGCGGCATCAAGCAAATCCTGAAGAGTTACTTCTACTGGACCTACCCCCGCGGCTGCTTTCACTACGACATCATGGTGACGCTGATCCTTCTGTTCATCTTTGTCACGCCGCACCTGTGGAACTACGGCGAAAAGGCGTCATCTATCTCCGGGCCCTCGCATCCCATGCAGATTGTGGGCAACGGGGGCCGCGGGTTGATGGTAACTGTGCTGGATATGGATGCCAATGTGCCGCCCTACGCCAGCGACGCCGTGGTGAAAAAAGCGCTGCGCAAGGCCATCGAACCGGTCACCGGCGATGCGGTCTTCGTGGACAGTTGGGAGACATTCGCTGACCCCCAGGGAAACCTGGTGTGGAAGGTATGGGCCCACCGGTAACTCGCTCCCGTGAACTTCACGTCTATCGAATTCGTACGTCTAACTAGATAAGGAAAACTATGCATACTGGAAGAAGACTCATTTTTGGCCTATTCATTGTTTTCGTTCTTGTGCCGGGGCGTGTGGTGCTTGCGGCTGACAACCTGCAGAAGGTGCTGCACGAGCTCGACGTGGCGGCTGCCAACTATCACTCCACCACCGCGGATTTCGAGTTTGACTCCATTCAGACCGATCCTGTCCCCGACACGGATGTCCAGAAGGGAGTGGTGTATTACGAGCGCAGGGGCGCCGTCTTCCAAATGGGCGTCCACATCCGCGAAGTCAACGGAAAGATAGTGCCCAAGGTGCTGACCATCTCCCGCGGCATTACGAAATTGTTCGAGAAGATGGTCAACCAGGTGACTACATTCACCAAGGCCGCCAAATACGAGGGCTATATGGAGCTGGGCTTTGGCGCCAGCGGCAAGGAACTTGAGGATAAGTGGTACATCAAGTATCTGGGCTCCGAAGTTATCGACGGAGTCAAGACCGAAAAGCTTGAACTAGTGGCCAAGGACCCGGCAGTGCTGAAGATTTTGCCCAAGGTCGAAATCTGGGTCGATCCGGATCGCGGCGTCAGCTTGAAGCAGGTCTTTGACGAGGGCCAGGGCCAATCCCGCATCTGCCATTACTTCAATATCAAAACCAATCAGCCCGTACCGGCCGATGCCTTCGCAATCAAGACCGACGGCAAGACCCAGTTCATCAACCGATAATGGCTTTGTCAGCCGCAAGAGTTTGAACAATTGGGGGCAACTCGTTGCAGGTGCGGACAGTCGTTCCGCTATTTGTCCGGAACGTGCCTTGCCAAGGATGCGTCGATGCCGCGCTGAATCGCAATGAGGCTTTGCTCGTTATACGGAACTACACCGCACACATCGAGCCAGAAAACATTCTCGCCTACGCTGCCGTCGGCAACATTCCCAAATAGGATATACCGCTTTCCAGCGAGCAAATCCGGGGTGCCAATCCAGAAAATCTCTTCCTCTTGGCTTTCGCTTGATGCAGTAAGAGTCTTGTTCGGTGGCCAAGGCATATGCCCCTTCAGGGTCCGGACGATGCGCAGACGTGCGGAAAGGTCTCGCTGATCTCGCGGTGGCCTCGGCCCTTGCCGGGAGAGAACATCCGCAACAGCAATGCTTCAGTTTTCGCGCCCAATGGGCTCCAGCGGAGTTCTGCATTCCCTGAGTGCCTTCCACAGGGCTTCATCGCCGGGTAGTTCTTCCTGATAAAGCTTCCACGCCGAGGCATTACATCCGCTTCGGAGGTGCATGGCGACCAGCGCGTAATACAGGAGAGATTGAAATCTGTAAGCTCGCGTATTCTATCCCGGCCCGCGAGAGGTGTGAAACCTGTCTCGAATCTGATACAGCCTGGGCATCCGGGGTACACTTCCGCATAGTATTCCGGATGCTGCAAGCGTTCGGCCCTGAAATTGTCGCTGATCTCGAACCAATTTACAGCCCTAGCCATCCCCTCGTTTTGCCCTCCGAAATTCATCCGGAATCGACTTTCCTCAACGAGCCCGCTCTCGACCCTGAGACTGACTTCAATAAAGGTGAATTTCTCGCCGAGAAGTTGGAAGGGCCAAATGAGCAATCGCAGCCTTGGATAGCGATCAATGTGTCCCTTGATGAATGTGTCGACCGAGTCCACCATTTGGATATAGAAGAAACACTCTTGCTGTGTGCAGGAGGATTGGTCGGTGCCCCAATCGCGCCACCGCGTCATGATCTTCTGCGCTTCGGCCCAGGTGCTTTTGTAGCTTTGTAACTCGCGCATGTCGTCCAGCAGCCGTTCCGCGCGCCGTCGCAGGATGCGCTGCTGGATTTGCACAAAGAGAACCAGGCCAGCGACCACCGCCAGAAGCATGACACAGGCAGCGCGAAACATCCGGCCCAATCTTGGTTGGAAAGTCATAGTTGAGTAGACACCGGTGGTTGTAGGTTTGTTCCCGCACTGGCGGCCTGAGAGTCAAACGCTCCAGTGGGCGGTTATGTTTGTTTTCCCAGTGTTGCGACCTTCCGAAGAGACGCCCAAAGAGCTACCCCGCCAAGAGCAAACAGCATGGGGAAGCACTCAATGGTATAGCGTGCCTCAGGCGCGGCAATGGAGAGCAGCATGGCGCTGCGCAGCAGCATATATGCCAGCATTGCCCCCCATAATCTCGGTCGCAGACACAGCCCGCCAATAGCCAGCAACAGGTAGAGCGCGTTGAGCCCGGCGTAGGCACAACTAATCAGCGTCTCACGGTTGTGGTTCTCATACACCCACCAGTCCAGTTCGATGGGCAGATTCTCCACGCGCGGCCGAAGCCACATGTCTGCCACGCGTCCCATCGGCAGCCAGAGATAGTAGCGCAGCGGATGGGCGGCGATCCGCTCGTCGGCCACCCGTCCAAAGTGAGCGTCGATTGGGGCCGTAAGCAAGTGGCCGCCGGCGTTGTACTCGTCCACCAGTGCGCGCGTCTCGGCATACTGCGCGGGTGAGTCGAACGCGCGCCCCGGCAGCTTGCTCAACTCCAGCGGGCCCAGCGGAACGTTCCAGTAAATATCATAGGTTGAAACAAAATCCAGGCACCATGTCTTCATCCAGCGCTCCCAGCCCGGATAGGTATCTTCGCCGGGATCGTTCGCCATGCGCGGGGCCAGCGGCTGGAAGACGTGAAACACCTGCCAGTTCCGCCATGTCCAGGCGGCAAATGGCGCCAGCGCCAGCAGCAAACAAACCACGACCATGCGGACCGGCGAGGATAGGTAGGTCAGGGCTTTAGCCCTGACAATCAGCCTCGCTGGATCGCCGGGCGCTTTAGCCCCTGGGGTATGCGCTATGGGCGCGCTACCATCGCGCAACCCCATCACCATTACCGGAGCCAACGCCACCGCGACCAAGGCGCCATCCGGCCGCAGCATCGCCGCCGCCGTAACCGCGAAGGTGAACGAAAGCGCCGCCGACCATCCCGGCCGCTCCCTGAACCAGGCTGCCGACCACATAGCCAGCGCAACACAATAGACCGTGGGCGCCTCGGTAAGCGGTTCCACGGCGTAAATGGCCGTAAAAGGGCACAGCGCCGCCAGCCACAGCGTGCAATGCGCCGCCCCCTCCCGCAACCTTGGCGGCGAAATCAGCCGTACAAAACCCGCCAGCAGCAAGCAGGCGGCCAGGTCCATGGCAATTTGCACCCAGGGCGCCGCGGCATAGTTCTCCATGCCGAAGATACGAAAACACCCGGCCAGGAACAGCGGGTAGCCCGGCACGCGAATCAGGGTGGCATGCAGTTCTCCCCCCGGCAGCCCTTGAGCATACTGCCCGTGTTGCAGCAGGTTCTTCGCCAGTTCCCCGTAAACCAGCGAGTCGCCATTGACCTCAAAGAAGTTGCTCAGCATCCAGAGACGCAACGCCAGGCCGGCCGCAAGGGCCAGGGCGACAGACGCCACAGGACCCATCCAGGCGGAAACCGGGCGGCGGCCAGTTGTTTGACTCAACGACGCTGCTTCCATACGATTCGTACTGTATAGCGTAGTACGTTTCCGCGGTTTTCGCGCAAGTAGAATAGACAATACCGGCTATGCCAGATAAACAGATCTTTTTCGATCCCCAACGCAAGCGATGGAAGCGGCTTCGCCGGATTCTCGACGTGACAGCCGCAATTTCCACGCTGGTCCTGGCCGGCTTTATCTTCAACGTGCTGCGCAACCAGCATCTGCCTGAACTGCTGCTGCCCACCCCGAAGCACAATTACAGGGCCCTGCACGAACGCCCCCTGGTCCCCCGCGGCGGCAAAGGCCAGCGCCCGGCACGCCGCAAAACGGACCGCAAGCCCTCAGAGATTCCCTTCAACTCCGGTGAAGGCCTGCGTGCGGCTTACTACGTTCAGGACGACCCGACCAGCCTCTCCTCGCTCAAGCAGCATGTGCACCAGATCGATCTGCTTTTCCCGCAGTGGCTGCACGTCGATGCGCCCGAGGGCGTGTTGCTGGCCACCAACAACGACACCCACCGCGAGTATCCGGTAGTTGACGGCGCCACGGTGCATGATCCGGATGACAGTAACAAGGTAAAGCGGGCCATTCAGGCGACCAAGGAAGACACCGAAATCTTTCCCCACCTGAACAACTACAACGCGCGCACAAACCTCTGGGATCCGGCCATGGGCGGCGTTTTGGCCGATGCCGGCAAGCGGGCCGCGCTGCGCGCACAGATTGTCCAATTCTTCACCGCCTACCCGGTTTATCGCGGCCTCTCGCTGGACATCGAGAACCTTCCTGAAAAGAACGATCCAGCCTACCTGGGCTTCATTCAAGAACTCTACAGAGACCTGCACGCGCGCAATCTGAAGCTCTACGTCAACACCGCGATATCAGAGACCGACGACAATTTGAGGGGACTCTCGGCCAATTCCGACGGCATCATCCTGATGAATTACGACGAACATCAGGCCACCGGCAATCCGGGACCCATCGCCAGCCAGGAGTGGTTTATCGGGAACCTGACCCGCGTGTTGAAGATTGTGCCCAAGGAGAAGCTGATCTGCGCGATCGGCAACTACGGCTACGACTGGACGATGTCCATTCCCAATCCCAAAGATCGCAAGCACCGCGTTCCGGAGGTTCTCAATACTGAAGACCTCCCGGTGGCTGAAGCCTGGCAACGCGCCGCCGACGCCGATGCCGATCTGGATCTCGAATACAACTCCCTGAATCCCCACTACGAGTACATCGACGAGGACTCGAATCAGCGCCATGTAGTCTGGTTTCTTGATGGCGTGACAGTGTTGAACGAAATGCGCGCCGCCCGCGGTCTTGGCCTGCAGACCTTTGCGCTATGGCGCCTTGGCTGGGAAGACAACTCGCTGTGGAGCGTTTGGGATCGGCCCAGCGGCCCCGAATCGCTACAGGCGCTCGGCACCGTTCAGCCCGGACACACCGTGGACGATGAGGGCGACGGAGACGTTATTCGCGTTACCAGTTTGCCCCAGCCCGGCAAGCGTACCGTCTCGGTTGACACAGACGAACCCGATCCGCGCAAGATGCTCATTGTCGATGAGCACATGGACGTCTATCCCCGCAGCTATGTGATCGAACAGTACGGCTACCATCCCAACCAGGTTGCGATCTCCTTTGACGACGGCCCGGACCCCAAGTGGACACCGAAGATTCTCGATATTCTTCGGGACAAGGGCGTAAAAGGGACCTTCCTGATGATCGGGGTGGATGCCGCTGAGAATGTGGGCATCATGAAGCGGGTGGTGCGCGAAGGCCACGAGATCGGCAATCACACCTGGAGCCATCCGGACATCAGCGAAATATCAAACCAGCAACTGGACCTGGAATTGAAGCTGACCGAGCGGCTCTTTGCCAGCAAACTCGGCATTCAACCACTCTACTTCCGCCCGCCATACGACATTGACGAAGAGCCGGACACCGACGACCAGGCCGCCCCCGCCGAGCGCATTCAGCAGGCCGGCTACACCATCATCGGCAACAAGCTCGACACTGACGACTGGAACCAGCATCCCCGCAGGACTCCCGAAGAAATTACGCAGACCATCCTTACGCAGTTGGAAACCATGAAGGCGAAGCCGCAGTTCCGGGGTTCCATCATCCTGATGCACGACGGCGGCGGCGACCGCTCGGCCACCGTGGCCGCGCTTCCCATGCTCATCGATACCCTGCGCGCGCACGGCTACACCTTCGTTCCTGTCTCCGCGCTGATGGGCAAAACCACCGCGCAGGTCATGCCCCCGTTGAGTTTCAAGCAGTACCTGCGGGCCCTGCCTGACTCGCTGGCCTTCAGCGGCATGGCCTTCATCGGCCATTTCATCGTCATGGTCTTCTTCGTGGGCGACATCCTGATGAGCGCGCGCCTGCTGCTGGTGGGCATCCTGGCGATTATCGACCGCCTCCGCCGTCCGCACCGCAAGGCCTCGCCCGGTTTCAACCCTCGCGTCGCCGTGCTCATCCCGGCTTACAACGAAGAGAAAGTCATCGTGCGGACCATCCGCTCGGTGCTCAACTCCGACTACCTCAACTTGCACATCATCGTCATCGACGACGGATCGACGGACCGCACTTTTGAGGTAGCCCGCGACGCCTACAAGGCCGAGATTGCAGCAGGCCGCGTGCAGGTGCTGACCAAGCCGAATGGCGGCAAGGCCGCCGCGCTCAACTACGCGCTGGACCGGCTCGATGAGTGTGTTTACGTCGGCATTGATGCCGACACGGTCATCGCCTCAGACGCCATCAGCAAACTAATCCCGCACTTCGAAGACCCGCTCATTGGAGCCGTGGCCGGCAACGCCAAGGTGGGCAACCG
>OCZT010000691.1_pt1 | contig 34024 bp, 34 predicted proteins | sample 1539031 | NCBI WGS metagenome assembly OCZT01 (sample SAMEA3539308, study PRJEB22396) | soil metagenome | biome: tundra; feature: field; material: soil | place: USA | collected 2010-05 | depth 0.15 m | reverse complement strand
AACTGGCCCGCTCGCGCGAGACGATAGATAGTCTCGGCTGACAAACCGATTCGACTTGCAGCGTTGGGTATCGAAATGAGATCAACGGCGACCTGTTCGCGATCGTTATGCGCGCTCATCGCTCATCACCAACCAAAGGCTGCTCGAGAAGAAAGCGTTCGGGTTGTCCGGCGACGGTTCACTCATGAAGCCGCCGATGGCGTCTTGGAAGCGAATCACACTCAAGAAAAGCGGCGCCACTCACTCCCGCGGTTGCAATCACATTCATCGCCGGATACATTCTCAAGGCACTTTCAGAGCGGTTGCCCACCGGTCGGAGTGACAATCAATACATCAAATTGACGGGGGCCGTGGACTCCTTCTACTCGGCTGAGTTCGATGTCACTTGTCGCGGAAGGACCACTAATCCAGGTTTGAGGTGCGTCACGCCGCAACTTGGCCACCGCGTCAGGAACTCCCGGAACGATTTGATCGGTCCGCACAATAACGAGGTGATGATCGGGAACTAGGGTAAGCACCCGTCTTCCTTGATAGCGACCTCCATCAAGGATGATCGTACCGGTCTCCGCAATCGCAACCGCACACCCGGTCAAAGTGCTGCCGATTCCATCAAGGGCTGCCAACTCGATAGGTGGCTGGTCGCAGAACAACGTGACGCGACCACCATCGACAACCTCGGTCAACCATTCATCGGGCAAGTCCGGTGGCACGGCCAGACTGATAATCCCACGAGTGGCCATCACGTCAGCGATGGCGCCGGGAAGCTCACTTACGTTCACATGGCGCACGGTGGCCTTGTAATCTTGGAGACGCTCGCAAAATAGACCAATCGGGTCATCAAGGTCCCGCTGACCAGCCCGAACATGGAATCTCACTACAGGAGGTGTCCGCGGACTCTCTCCAGTTAGGGCGGATCTGAGAGCATCCAGAACGACGCTGCGGCTCAATGCCGAACGGTTTGAAGGAGTTTTCATTTCATCTTCTTGGCCACCATCGGAGGAGGAGATGGCAATGCGATGCTTGGGCGAACTCTCTATGCCGTCGCCTGCTTCTGAAGCAACCAAATTGCGTACCAATTCTTGATTATGGTCTTCTCGCCACCATTGTCTAAATGACTGTCGAGCCGGTACCGGGGCATCGCGATAAGCGGTCCACCGACTAAGCGGTCCTGGAAGTCGCCGCACGCTCTTACGTGCTCCCAACAGTCTGCCCCCGAACGCTCCAAGACGGCTGATGCGCCCAAAGCGCCTGCCGTCCGCCATCGCCCAACCTGCGGCTGCCATTACGACACGCTCGGATTTATTATGGCCAGCGTTCACCACTTCGCCGCGGAGATGGACAAGTAGTCGCGGGATGTCAATGCGTACCGGGCATACTTCGAAGCACGCACCACAGAGCGTCGAGGCGAACGGGAGCGAGGCGCTGACCGAATCGGTGGCAACCCCTTTTAACTGCGGAGTCAGGACTGCGCCGATGGGACCCGGATACACCGATCCGTAGGCATGTCCACCGACCCGTTCGTATACTGGACAAACGTTCAAACAAGCCGCGCATCGGATGCATCGAAGCGCCTGCCTGCCCACACGGTCCGCCAGTGCATGGCTTCGGCCGTTGTCTAACAAGACCAGATGGAACTCCTGCGGGCCATCGCCAGGGCTTACCCCGGTCCAGATCGACGTGTATGGATTCATCCGCTCCCCCGTCGCCGAGCGAGGCAAAAGCTGAAGGAATACTTCGAGGTCTTCGAACCGAGCAAGAACTTTGTCAATACCGACGACTGAGATGAGCGTGTCTACGAGGGTGAGGCACATCCGGCCGTTTCCTTCCGACTCAACCACCACCAGTGATCCGGACTCCGCTATCGCGAAGTTCGCCCCCGAGATAGCCACACGAGCCCGCAAAAACCGCTCCCGAAGGTGCTCACGTGCAGCTGAGGCAAGGTCGGCCGGCTCGTCGGATAAGCCATCGGGAGCCGGGCGACCCGACTTACCCATTTCAGCGACGAAAATGTCACGTATCTCGTGACGATTTCTGTGAATTGCCGGCACAACGATATGACTAGGTAAGTCGTCGGCGAGTTGCACAATCAATTCGGCCAGATCTGTCTCTTTGACGTCTATCCCTGCATCCTCCAAAGCTGAGTTAAGCTCGATCTCCGCGGTGGTCATGGACTTGACTTTCACGACCTCCCGCTCACCGGTAGCGACGACCAAGTCCGTCACAATTTTGCGGGCTTCCGCCGCATCTCGAGCGAAATGAACACGGCCTCCCGCTTGAGTTACCCGATCCTCCAGCTCCACCAGCAGAACATCGAGATGATCTAACGCTTCATTCTTTAATGCCTCGGCCGACTCCCGAAGCTCTTCAAAGTCGGGCAGTTCTGCAATCACCGCACGACGACGGGCTCTGATCGTTGATGTGGCGCGACCCAAGTTCGTTCGAAGTTGGGGATCCGAAAGAGCTGCCCGAGCCCCTTCGGGGAATGGAGGTGACGCTCGAAATGACCTACTCACGTTGTGCCCCCGGTTTCCGTTTTCGCCAGAATCTCCGCCAAGTGCATGACTCTAAGACTTGATGAACCATGCTTGGCGCCTCCGCCTATGTGCATAAGGCACGAATTGTCTGTCGCGCACAAGACCTCGGCGCCAGTGTCATACACCCGGGCCAACTTGTCGGCCAGCATTGCCCCCGAGGTGTCAGAGTTCTTCAATGAGAACGTCCCCCCGAAGCCACAACACGAATCAGAATCCTGGAGAGGTAACAATTCGAGGCCACCAACTGCTCGAAGAAGCCGTTCGGGACCGTCACCAAGATTGAGCATTCGCAATGAATGGCATGTCGGGTGATAGGTCACTCGATGAGGGAACTGCGCGCCAACATCCTCGACGCGAAGTACGTCTACCAAGAACTGACTGAACTCATATACCCGGCCCGACAACTGACCAACCGCGGCAGCCAGTGCTTTGTCACCGGCCTGGTCTGCCAGATACTCGTACATCTCTGTCACTGTCCCAACACATGAAGCCGAGGGGCTTACTACAACCTCGAACTCCTCAAAGGTTTTCACAAATCTCCTAGCCAGCGTGGTCGCGTCGTGACGGTATCCAGTGTTGAGATGCATTTGTCCACAACATGTTTGCTCGTCGGGAAAGACGACCTGATGCCCCAGTCGCTCTAGCACTTCAACTACCGCTCTGCCCGTCGATGGGAAAAGGGTGTCGTTGATGCACGTGACAAATAGCGCTACACGCACGAGCGAATCCTCAAGGAAGAGGGGCAGTCAAATCCATGGGGCGCGGTGTTCGTCGTCACCAGATCGGCGACACTGGCAGGTGCTCAGCGAAGACCCGCTCATTCAATGTGTACCCGAACCCCGGCGCGTCCGACACTTCAAGGACACCTCCAATGGGAGCGGGCTCGTCGTTCAAGACCCAACCTGCGTCACTGCCAGCGTAGATGTCAAGGAATTCGCATCGAGGCGAGACGTCTGGACCATTAGAAATCATGAAATGATAAGTAGGGAGTCCGACGCCGTGGCAGATGAGTTGGCGCCCGTAGGCTTTAGCAAGCGCTGCCACTTTCTTTAGCACTGTTGGCCCGCCAGCGCGATAGATGTCGGGTTGCACGATATCGACACCGCCATCGACAATCAACCTCCGAAGACTTTCGAGGGTGTAGGAGTGCTCGCCGCCAGTCACCATGCAGTCAACGCTGTCGACAATTCGCCGATAACTTAGAACTTGTTCTGGCATGACAGGTTCTTCAATCCAATGGATTCCGTAATCTTTCAATCGTCGGGCCATCTCTATGGTGTAGGGAACATCCCACGCCATATAGCAGTCAAGTGCGATAAAGCCATCCGGTCCGATGGCCTCCCTCGTAGACGCCACCAGTCGTTCGTTGGCCCGCTTTCCTTCTTCCCCGGCACCCGGCCCAAAGGGCATTGCCACCTTTACGTCCCGGATGCCGTATTTCTCCAACAGTTCTGCATCCCAACTAGTTAGATACGGGCGCAGCGCTTCTTGAGTTCGGCCGCCCAGTAAGTCATAAACCGGACGACCGAGCAACTTGCCTTTGAGATCCCAAAGGGCAATATCAATTCCTGAAGCCAAACAAGCGGCCGCACCACCCTGCCCGTACATAATGGTTGCTCGATATATCTGTTCAGAAACAAGTTCAGTATCGAAGCAACTCTTTCCGACTATTAAGTCACGCACTTGCTCATTGAGCATGGCAATGCACGCTGATGCCTTCGCTCCTCCAACAAATCCGTATCCAACTGTGCCGTCATCGACCGTAACGACGACCACCCCAGCACTCTGCGTGCGATACCAGCTGCTACGCCGCTCGGCATACTGCGGATATATTGACATTGGGTTGGCAATCACCCGTTCTGTCAGCCAGTTTCCTGCCATTACGGTTACCAGCAGATCAACACTTTTGATCTTCATAATTCTCCCCCCTGATTCGTTCTTGTCATTCATTTCAGCCGACATCACCCGAGTTCCGATTCGCTTCCCATCATTCCTCGCCCGAGCACCCTCTCTATCGAGTACCTTCATTCCAACGGCGGAAAGGTCTCCACCAAATTTCGCATTCCAAAGTCTGCGAATTGCTAACTCATTACGCTTCGGACTGTTCAAGGAAGAAAAAAGGCTGGTCGCAATAACGCAAGTTCGCGATCAACTCCAACCTCATTCCGTGTGTCCATTAGATGAGCCATATGTCCCTGCCACTCTGAGTTAGCCTGATTCGCAGACAACAACTCAAGCGATGCCCGCACATCCTCCGACTCAAAGTAAGCAAAAATCTGCCTATCCTCATCGCCACCAATCCAGCCGCTGTAGTTCACCATCCCCGCTAAACGACACGCCTCAACGATGCTCGGCCAGATGATCCCGGTTCGATGCGCCTCCAAATAGGCATTTTGTTCCCCTTGTTTCACACGCAAGGTGAAAGCAGCATGTTGCATGAATTATCTCCTTTTCGTTGACAAACAGTTACCTAATTCGGCCTTCGAAAACAGCAGATCCACGTACTTCTTGGGTGGGCTAAAGCAACCTCTCGACCGGGCCACTCCATGTTTCAAGCATTCGAGCAATTCGCCCAGAGGACTGTCCGGGAGAAAACACACACCTACCTGTCTCCTCACGACACACCATTTCGAAACTGATGAAGTCCGGTACGCTCACTCACCAGACAGTCCAACTCAGCGGCAACTACCTAAAATTAGAAGTTATATTTGTTCACATTCTGCAGATTAAAAGTGGTGAGACCGGGCTGGCAAGGAATATTGCCGTCTTTGGCGACCTTTAGAGTTCCCAAACCAGAACCTGGCACTTGGAACCTCGTACCGGGAGCAAAAGACTTCCCGCTCATACTCTTAGCGAGAACGAACGCACTGACGATACCCATATTTGCTGGATCCCATAGCTGATACTCGGTCACCGTTTTATCCAAAATGAATTTCTTCATCTCAATTGGCTCTCCGAGACCAGTGACAATAATCTTGCCCCCCATGTTCGCCGATTCAACAGCTTGCGCCGCGGCCGCAAGGCCAACAGTGGTCGGTGAAGTAATCGCTTTGAGATTTGGAAATTCAGTCAGAAGCGCAGCGGTTTGGGTTGCTGAGGTAGCCGATACATCGTCCCCGTAAGCAACTTTCACCAAAGTCATGTTGGCGTATTTAGGATCCGTCTTAAGAAGACTCTGCATAGCGGTTACAACCTGATTCTGGAATACAGAGGTACTCGATGCGCTGAGAATCGCAAAATCACCCGTGTAATTCATCAACTTTCCGAGCTCTGCAAGCTGAGAAGGAGCCACCAAGCTGTAGTCCAATGCAGTCACACCAGCGACGCGCACACTCTGGGGTAGTGAATCGACATTGGTTTCAACAATCTTGATCCCAGCCTTCTTGGCCTGACGGAGCGCCGGCAACGGAGCCGTGGAGGAATCTGGTTGAATCGCAATTCCGTTTACGTGCCTAACGATCGCTTGCTGAATATACGTGATTTGCGACGACGCCGTCCCGTTTGACGGTCCCGTCACGATCAGTTTAAGACCGAGCTTGGCACTTTCTGTTTTAAAACCATGGATCAGTGGGTTGTAATACGGAATTCCAGTCTGAGTTTGAATAAACTCAATAGTTTTCTTAGGCGTACTCGCTGCGGACGAACTCCCACTCGAAAAGGCGACTAGGAAAGAACTAATAACGATACCCGCCGTCGCCACCCTTGTGAATGTTACCTTCATTCTATTATTCATATTAAAGGTTCCCCTTTTTGTTAGTTTTTGACCATTTTGGCAACAAACTTCTCTAATTCTCTAATTGTCAAACGCTATTATTCGACTTGGTATGTTCCCCCTTTATGTTCTGACTTACGTCACGAGTTGATAAATCTGTCCCACGAGATGGAGGCGCCAGCGGAGACGCAGTTGATCGGTCCCGACGAGACCGCAAAAGTTTGATCTGCGCTTTCTTCGTTGCCAGGTCGACGAGAATTGACACAATTAACAAAATTCCAACTGTCGCGGTCGTCACTTGTGACGACACGTTGAGTAGCCCGAGACCGTTTTCGACGGCGCCAACGAGCAGCACCGCAAGAAAAGTGCCGATGACTGTGCCGTGTCCACCCCTGTAATCCGTACCTCCAAGTAAGACCGCAGTGATGACAACCAACTCGAACCCGATGCCCGCCGTATTGTCGAGCGACTGAAGCCTCGAAACAAGTATGAGGGAAGCCATCGCCGACATCAACCCCGACGCTCCAAACATGACGAGCTTGTAGCGGTTCACGCGAATACCCGCAAAGAGAGCAGCCCGTGCATTGGCACCGATGAATGTAACCTGCCGACCAAATCTCAGCCGATGGAGTACAACAATCGCGACGAGAGTGCAGCCCAGCCAAAACAACTGCGGATAGGTGACGTAACCGATCACGTAGTGCGTGTCCCAACCAAGGAACCAACTCGGAAAGTTCACAATGGTGTTTGCGCCAATTAGGAGTTCCGCAACACCTCGGTACAGTGCAAATGTCCCTAGTGTCACTACCAGGGATGGCAATTGAAATTTGATACACAACATGCCATTGATGAGGCCAGCAACAAGACCAGTTAATAGCGCAAGAAAGATGGCCGCTACAAAGGGAACTCCATGACTAGAGAGATCTCCGAGCATTGCTCCGCTCAGTCCTACGATTGAGCCAACCGAAAGATCAATCTCACCCATCACCATGACCATCGTCATCGTGAGAGCAATTAGACCAATTTCTATCGAGTCGGTAAAAATGAATGAGAAGTTAAGTACGCCATAGAAATATGGAGATAAAACAGTGAAGACCGTGAAAACGATCACCAAGAAGGCAAAAGTAACCCCTTCGCGTGCTCCGACGAGATCACCTAAATTGGTCCGCCACTTCATAGCTTCAACTCCGGTCGTATAAGTGAGCGGGAATCCTGAACCTTGCGACTCACCGAATTGGCAACGACTGCTAAGACCAACAGTGCACCGTAGGCCGTATCTTGCAAGAATGACGAGTATCCGAGGACCGCAATGCCGTTCGCAATTGTCCCTAGCAGTACGCAACTGACGGTCGTGCCGAGGATCGTTCCGGAACCTCCGAAGATGCTGACACCACCAACTATCGCTGCCGTAATTGCCTGAAGCTCGAGCCCCGCACCTGCATTAACCTGCACCAGACCGTATTGGCTGAGGTAGACAGCGCCTCCGAGACCTGCAGCAGCACCGCTCAGCACGAACGTAGCGATAATTAGCCGTCGAGCCGGCAGTCCCCGCAACTCCGCGGCTTCGGGATTGCTCCCAAGCGCGTAAAGGGACCGTCCAGGACGAGACCAACGCAGACCCGCTCCCACCAAGCCCGCGAAGGCGAAGGCGATTATCACAATCATTGGAATTCCGATCGGCGACGTGATGGAGAGCGATACAAATCCTGATGGAACGTCGTACGGATTTACCTGATTGCCATTGGCGACTACGAAAATCATGCCGCTCAGCACATAGAGCATCCCTAGAGTGAAGACAATCGAAGGAACGCGTAAATATGTGATCAGTATCCCGTTTATGAAACCAATTACGACTCCGACAGCAATAGCAATGACGAATACTAGAACTGGCGAAATTCTTGGAGTATTCCTGAACATCATTCCTGCAGTCATGGCCGAAAGGCCAACCGTCGAACCTATAGAGAGGTCAAAGTTTCGACCTAGGAGGACCACTGTCTCGCCAACGGCGAGAATGAGTACGATCGCAATAGCGAGTGAAATGCTCCGAATGTTTGCAAGAGACAGGAACCTTGGCTGTTGAAGCCAAACAAAGATTGTCAACACCGCCAGTAAGGCAAAAATACTTGTTTCGCGAGACCGAATGACCTTCCTACCGAATGCGCTAGCGCCTCCACTCATTTTCCGCGCCTGCTGATCCGTGGAGAAGGTACTCATCGACTCGAACCGTCACCTTGCGCAACACCAAGGACGCCAACGGCCAGTTGCAAAATAGCCTCAGCGTTCGAGCCACCTGGAAGCTCACCAGCAATCCGTCCCTCGCGAATCACAATGATGCGGTCGCTCAGGGCGAGAATCTCAGGGAGGTCCGATGAAATAACAAGGATTGCAAGTCCTTGCTTGGCCAGATCGTCGATGAGCTTATGGATCTCTTCTTTGGCCCCTACATCGACACCACGAGTGGGTTCGTCAAGGATCAATACCTTCGGCTCAGTGGCAAGCCACTTCGCTAGCACCACCTTCTGCTGATTACCACCACTCAACTCACCAACTGGTTGTGTCACATCATTGGCTCGCACGTCAAGTTGTCGAAAGAAGTCCGCGGAGATAGTCCGCTCCTTACCTCGGCGAATCCATCCGAATTTCCCGACGGTCGTGGTAAGAAGGATAGAAATATTCTGGTAAGTAGGAAGTCGTCCAGCAAGCCCCTCCACCTTGCGGTCTTCGGATACATAGGCAAGTCCGGCTTCAATCGCGGCGTCCGGCCTTCCCGACGCGAGTTTTTTGCCACAAACTTTGACCTGACCTGCATCAGGCTTGTCGACACCGAATGTCGCTCGCGCGATCTCACTTCGGCCCGCGCCAACCAAGCCCGCCACGCCGACTATTTCGCCGGCATTCACCTTCAGCGAAATGTCTTTGAACACACCACTCCTACCAAGGCCATTTATTTCAAGAAGTGCGTCCCCGCGTCGGCTCTTAGGTGTGCGTTCCAGCATCGCCTGAGCCGGCCTGCCCACCATGGCCTGAACAAGTTCGGCCTCGGTGAACTGTTTGGTCAGGCGCGATGTGATGACCTCTCCATCGCGAAGCACAGTAATGCGATCCGCAATCTGAAATACTTCCTCCAAGCGATGGCCAATGAATAGCACTGCGCCGCCGCTTACGCACAGGGAGCGGAAGAGGTCAAAGAGATGCTCAACTTCTGGCGGGGTTAACGACGCCGTCGGTTCGTCAACTACAAGGAGTCGAGTGTCCTGGGACATCGCCGAAGCAATTTCGATCATCTGCATCTCGGCAACGGAAAGTCCGCGAACCAGACGTCCCGGTGGAAGAGACAATCCGATATTGCCGAGGAGGTTCCGAGACCTTTCAAACATTTCATTCTTGTCGAGCCACGGCCGCCCCTTGCGGCGGGGTTGTCTCTCAATAAAGATGTTCTCGGCCACGCTCAGATCAGGAAAGAGCATCGGTTCTTGAAAGATCATTGTCACACCATGTCGCTGCGCCTCACTCGGATTGAGCAGGATGGTATCTTTTCCATCGATTCGCAGATGCCCGCTGTCCGGCGCCAGTGCTCCCGCGATGATCTTCGCGATAGTCGACTTGCCCGCCCCGTTCTCGCCCACCAACGCATGGACCTCACCGGAATGAAATTCCAGCGAGACATCTCGAAGCACCGGACTCGGTCCGAAGGACTTACAGATACTTTCGACCTCAAACGCGTTCTGCCCTAGCCCCGAAATCTCTTGGATATTCTCTTGGCCGACCTTCATCGACGATGTTAAACGGTGTTGGAATCGATTAGGCAACATGCCAACCACCATCCGCAGTCACTAGCGACTCGACGACGTCCTCACGGACTGAAATCCCAAGTCCTGGACGGTTTGTCGGGAATTCAAGACTGCCATCATTGGCCACAGAATTGCCGTCGAATAGCTTCCAAAACAACTCATTCCCGGTATCGGGTTCTACGTTGGGAAAGTATTCAACAACCGGACAGACGTTGGGAGATTGGCTGAAAACAAGTGCCAGGTTGTGAGCCTCGTTGCTGTGAGGGACTAGCGGTAGTCCAGCTGTTTCTGCCAACGCCGCGATCTTGCGGCCTTCGGTCAGGCCACCGGTGCGGTTTAGGTCCGGCTGAAGGATATCGGTTGCACGAAGTCGGATAAGTTCCGCAAAATCCCACTTGGTGTAACTATGTTCTCCGCACGACCAGCGTTGCCAGGGCAGACGCAAGCGCAGTTCAGCATATCGATCGACCTGCTCCGGCATGAGAGGTTCTTCGATCCACGAAAGCCCGAATTCGCGAAGCCGCTTTGCCATCTCGATGGTGTATCCGAAGTCCCAGCCCATATACGCATCAGCGGCGAGCTCAATGTTTTCACCGACAGCCTCTCGCACTGCTCTCACCAGCGCAGTGTTTCGTTGCATTCCCAAAGGCCCGTCCTGAGGGCCGAAGCCGAACCGCTGCTTCATTCGCGTCACCCCTTGAGCCACGTACCCCTTGGCTTCGGCCGCCAACTCGTCCAGGTCCTCCAATGCGTAGAGACGGGATATATAGATTGGCGCACTGACTCGCGTTCGGCCACCAAGGAGTTCCACAACTGACTTGCCCTCGGAAATTCCATGAGCATCCCAGGCTGCGATGTCAATTGCCGATAACGCACTCACTGCCGGACCGCGGCGACCGAAACGGACCGTTGTCCTGTACATCCGTTGCCATAGGCGCTCGTGGTCGCGAATGTCTTCACCAATAACAAGGTCAGCGAGGTAGTCCTCTACGATGCTCTTGGCCGCGCCACTGAACCCGCCGGCAGTCCCCACACCGACGACCCCATCGGACGTCTCAATCTCAACGAGAGTGCAGAACGTGGGTCCGAACCAACCTTCCTCACGAGATTCGAAATCTTCGAATATCGAAGCGTTGGTTACAAGATTTCGCTTCAAAGTCTGAGGTGCGCGCGAGAAACCCACGTTTCGAGCCCGCACCCGCCTAATGACTGTCATTCTCCCTCCATCCTGTCGATTTGGATGTTGCGCACCTCTGTCCCCCGTGCCAGATCTGGATCGACTCGGACCGAATTCCGCAAGCGGCCAATTCCTTCCACCTCGACCTCCACTACATCGCCGTCTTCCAAGAAAATTGGCGGAGTGCGAGCGAAGCCAACACCTTCGGGGGTACCAGTGGTGATCACGTCACCAGGCTCAAGCGTCATCGAGTGCGACAAATAGGACACAAGCTCGGCGACTGGGAAGATCATGTCGGCCGTGTTTCCATCCTGAAGCAACTCCCCGTTAACCCATGCCCGAATCGCCAGTCCCTGAGGATTCGGCACTGATTCCCCCGTCACGATCCATGGCCCAAGAGGTGCAAATGTGTCAAAGGATTTACCTCTTGACCACTGGCCGTCCGAAAATTGGGCGTCGCGAGCGGAGACATCGTTGCAAACCGTGTAACCAAAGATGCAGGTCGCCGCCTCCTCCTCGCTGACATCTCGTGCGCGCCGGCCAATCACCAGCGCGAGCTCCACCTCATAATCGACCTGCGTACTCTGATCCTTGCGGTAAGAGATAACGTCGCCGGGACCGATGATGCTGGTTGCTGCCTTGGTGAAGGCGATCGGGGCGATAGGTGCTTCGGCGCCCGACTCGTGCGCATGGTCCAAGTAATTCTGACCAATCGCAAGAAACTTTCCTGGATGAGCTACGGGCGAAAGTAGTTGCACGGCCTCCAACTCAACAGAGACGCCCTCAACATTTAGATCGGCACCCGCGACAAGTGCTTCTCGCAGGGCATCTGCCGACGGATGACCACTCTCCTCGGATAGCAAGACCGCATGATCACCCTCAATACGCGCTAGATAAATCCGGGCGTTGTGTAGAACTCTGGCGATCCTCACTTTGCTCCCCTCTCTGGCGCGCGACGATCCAATTGGATCGGCCCCACAGGCAGTCCCTGAGGTAAGAGCAAGGTCTTCACGGAACTAACATCTCCGCTTGCGAGCCGCTGGAATACATCGACACCGTCGGCCAATGGATAGGTCGAAATCCAACTTGACTCCAGCGTCGCGGCTCGGGCGATCGCTGCCTGGAAATCCTGGTCTTGGTAGCAGAATGTTCCGAGAACTCGCTTCTCATTTCGGATGAGGGCTAACCCGTCAATGCCCGGGTCAGGGCCATGCAGGCCAATCCAGACCGCGGTGCCACCGGGGCGAAGCAAATCAACGCTCGCGCTCCTTGTGGAAGAACTCCCCACTGCATCAAACACAACGTCGAACTCGCCCTCGAGAGATTCGCAGATGATCGAAGCCTTCGTGGACGTGGCGAGTGATCGACGTTCTGGTGACAGATCGCTGATCGCAACCAGCGGCACTCCTCGATCGTGGGCGATCAGAGCAACGGAAAAACCAAGTGCACCCGCCCCTATGATGCCAACTCGAAGAGGGAGTGAGTCGTAAATTTGGGCAAGCCGAAAGGCATGCACGGCGTTCGCGAGTGGTTCGACGACAGCAGCTGCTTCCATAGACACTCCCGAAGGCATTGGGTAGCAGTTGACAGTGGGAACCGCCGCTCGTTCTGCGAAGCCCCCCGGGCGCTGGATCCCAATGATCATCCGGTGGCGACAAATGTTGGCTAACCCCCTAAGGCACAGATCACATTTCCGACAGGAAACCACGGGATTAACGATGACGCGAGTTCCGTCGTCCAAACGCGTGCCAGCGAATTCATGACCCATTATGAGCGGCGGAACGCGGAAGGGGCTTTTGTTAACGAAGCCCTCGAGCTCCGATCCACAGATTCCAACCGCCGCGACCTCTACGAGAACTTCTCCGTCCGCAGGCTTGGGCTCCTCGACGTCGAGAATCTGTAGTTCGAGGGGTGCTGTATACACCATGGCCTTCATACCTGAACCTCCGTGGTTGTCACTTCAGATGAACGCGCCGGTACATTGAATCCGGTCAGCGCTTGTACAAGTACGTGCTGATTCGAAGCGGCCGAGGCGTATGCCGCTTCAAGGAACTCGACTGCCTTGGCGCCCGCATCGCCAGGGGCTACGTTTGGACCTCGACCTGCAATCGCATCAGCTAGCCCGCGGGCCGTCGAAGAGGCCGGGTAGGGATCTCCAGCCTCTTCGACGACGATCTTTTCCACCTCGCCATTGGCGTAGTGGATCTCTACGGCTGCGAGTACCAGATCTTGCAAGGCGTATCCTCGGCTTCCGTAATAGCGGATCTCCTGCTGCTGCGGTTCGCCAGGCCGAAGGTTCCCAGTAGAGCCGACTGTGCCAATTGCGCCGTTGTCGAGGCGAAACGCCATGGCGTCGACCAAATCCACCGCAAGGTCGGTATTTTCCATGAAGGCCGACACCACCGTCGCACGAAGGCCCGTAGCCCAAAGGACCATGCCAATCAAGTGGCTGACTTGGGTCATCCCCTGACCACCACCTGCCACTGAAGGGTCAGAGTACGTGGTCGCGCTAGGTCCAGTAATCGGGAAGTGAAAGACTTTGTCGTAGTCGTTGGGACGGCCCCGGTAATATGACTCCACCATCGTTGCGTACAGGCTGCTGACCTGAAGGATCTCACCGATTCCTCCACTAGTGATGACTTCATGCAACCGCTGGGCGGAGCGAGTGTAGTGGTGTGTGTAGCCGACTTGGAGAACCAGATCGGCATCACGTGCCGATTGGACTAAATCCCACGCTTCACTGGCGCGGAACACCATTGGCTTTTCCACCATTACGTGCAATCCGGCTTGCAGAGCTTGACGTGCCACCATGTAGTGCGAGACGCTTGTCGTGGCAACAACTACTCCATCGACATTCGTTGTCGCCAACAACTCATCGAGGGAACCGAACGCTGGGACACCAAAAGCGTCACGAGCGGCAATTAGGCGATTCGAATCAGGGTCCACAATCCCCGCCAACTCGGCACCTTCATAGGATAGGAGGCCTGGGATGTGGAACTGGGTGGCCCACCATCCACAGCCAATAACTGCGATTCTCGGAACGGCCGGATGCGGTCGAACTTTGTCTACTGATTCGTTGTTTAAGAGATTGGACAACGGTTCTTCTCCTTAGTTGTTGGCCAACTAATTGACCGAAGCTTCTCAATCCAGTTATGGGGACTCAAAATTTTCATTTGGTTACGCTTCGCTGATGACGCCGTCGGGGTAACGCTCAAACACTTTTGGGTCATATAGCGGCACTAGGTGCGCTGCGACCCGTCGAGCTCGTTCGTAGGCGGTTAGTGCCTCATACATGTTCTCGGTGATTCCGAGCATTCGGTTGTTCTCCACGTTTTCGTAGTAGAAGAAACTGTCCGAAATGACGACAACTCCTGCGTTGGAGTCGACCTCAACCGCGAGAGAAGCGCGGTGATGTGCCCCAGTCCACCAAGTCCGAAGACCGGGGGCAATTTCGTCCTCATCCTCAAGGAGCCGAACTTGGTCCCATCTTTCAGTGACCAATTTGACCAGGACGTCTCGAGGAATCGAATTCCAGCGCACATCGTGAGGGTGATCGTGTGTCGTGTGGTAGTGGATCCAACCTCGCTTGCTCATACAGACCTGGGCATTCTCAAACAGCGAAACGTTGCCGGTGGTGTAGAGCTGGAACGGTGTCAGGATTACGTGAGTCACATCTTCGGGCCGTACTCCGACATTGGCGAGCGCCGTTACTACTTCCTCCTCGGGACGTCTTAACATTTCGGCACGCGGCCCGAGTCCAGCGATCCAAAGATCATTGATCGGCTTCAGATCTTCAGGTGGACCGGTGTTCACGAGCACCGTCATTCCTGGAGCTTGAAGCAGGACCATCTGGAAGTAAAGCGTGTACCACTCATTAAAGTCACTCATCCAGAAGAGCTCCGGACCAGGCACATCAACTTGAGCAGTCTTGATACTTCGCACTGTGAAATTCATCTCGTAATTTCCCTTCTTTCATCATTGGCAATCGACGAGGGATCAGCGTTTTCTCTTAGCCGGTCGTTTTGTGCCGGCCATCCGAGGTATCGACCCACCTCGGTGCGATCAACGAGCTCGTCCAACCAGCTCAATGACTCTGAATCAAGTTGGGTTCCCGGACGCCTCATGGCTGCGCTGCTTAGCACACCTATCTGATGAAGCAGCCGCTTCTGTACGGCAACGAAGACGTCCAAACTGCTCATTTGAAATGACAGCAATGGCAGCACTCTTGTGAAGTCTCTCCACAGTTGTTCACAGTTGCCATCCTGGTGTGATGACCACAAATCCTTGTAAAGTCCGGGGAGTGCACATCCAGGCATAATCGCCTGCACGCCGGCGCGAAGATCCTCTACGAGATGCAGAGCACCGAATCCACCGATGACATCAAAGCCACGACTCCTAAGAGCGCGAATTTTCGCTGAGGCTGGAGGCGCCTCCACTTTGACCAAACTCACGTTTGGGGACACGCTGACAATCTTCGTAAGTAATTCGACAGATAGGGGCACGCCAGTCCATTGCGGCGCGTCCTGAATGATAATTGGCAACTTGACTGAAGCTCCGACAGATGCAAAATAATCAATCACACCTTCGCCGTCAGGTTTGACGAAGGTTGGAGGATAAAGCATTAGAGCACTGGCACCCATGTCAGCAGCTTCGCGACTTCGGGCAATGGCACCTTCGGTTCCGGTGTGCTCAGTTCCAACCACCACTGGAACGGTTGAGCCCACCCTTTTGAGCACCGTACTAAGAACCTGTCGCCGATCATCGTCAGTAAGTTTGTAAAGCTCACCAGCAAGTCCAAAAACAACAATCCCATCGACACCCCACGCAAGTTGATGATCGACAAGACGATTGATCGACTCCTTGTCGAGATCACCATTGTCGTCAAAGGGAGTACAAATCACCGAAAGAACTCCACTCAACTTGTTCTCTACGGAACTCATGACTCACCTGGCATGCCAGACTGGATTACTGCACCCCGGATGCCAGGTTGAGGGTTCGCACCCGGGATGCGGTAACCCAGTTCCGCCGACATGGCGTTCGCTTGCTCCAGCAACACTTCGAGCGTGATGCGCCGTAACTCCGTCGATGATCTCACTTCAGGAACCGACACACTCATAGCTGCGAACACTTCGCCGGAGTGTTGCCGAACTGGAACCGCCACACACACCACGCCAGGCGTGTACTCACCGTCGTCGGTGCCAAATCCTTTCACTCGAATCTCGCCCATTAAGTGGAGCAACGTTTCGAGGTCGGTAATGCTCCTATCGGTGAACGCTTCAAGGTGAACGTCTTGGAACCGACGACGAATTTCAGTATCACTTAAGCCAGCAAGGAGAACCTTGCCCAATCCAGTCGCGTACGCAGGAAGCCGAGTTCCAACACGTGATTGAAGTGCAAGACGTTGGTCGGCTTCAACCTTGGCGACATACACGTTGTCAGTTCCGTCCAATATTGCAAGTTGAACCGTTTCACGAAGAGCATCCTGCACTGCTTCCATGAAAGGTCGCGCAACCCTCGGAAGATCAAATGACTGAACATAAGTTTGACCTGCCTCCCAAAGGCGAACGCCAATGCGATAGACACGGGTGTTCGGGTCGATCGTCAAGAAGCCTTCATCGATCATTGTGCCTAGTAACGCGTGTGCTGAGCTCTTGGGCAACTCAAGGTGCTCACACACGTCACTGAACTTCACTCCGTTTGTCTCCGCGGTTAGCAACCTGATGATGGCCAGCACCCGAACCGCCGACTTCACTCCGTCAAAACCTTGGCGCACAGCCGTGACCGAATCACGACCATTTCTCCGCATTTGCGTAGCAGGAGAACCGGACTTAGACACTTCAACCCCCCCAAAGGTCAGTTCATATATGTGATCATAAGTTCACAATACCGTGTCCGCTGACGCTACAACTCGACTTCACCTTTGTCAAGTCAATTTTCATAAACTTGAAGTTCCGCATCGGGGCAGCAGTCCCGCTGTCGGTTTCATTGACAGTTTGAGTTGACAAGTAATCCTGTCGATTTCTCTTTGCCCAAATGCGATTCGATTTGGCGGCAATCTTCTCTTTGTCCAAAGCGTGGGATAAAATGTGAGATATTCTGTCGCAGATGAGTCAAGAAATGGCTGTTCTCGAGATGGTCAGAACACAGCCTGTTCCATCCATTTCTTTTTTGGCCGACGCTATCAAGGAGCGCCGAAAGTGCCTTGTTCTACTGAAAATGCTCGCTTGCAGGCAAGAACTTCCCCCTGCTGAGAGCGACTATGGAGCATCGTAGGGCTGGAGCATCGTAGGGCTTCGTAGGGCCGGTGGGGATCGAACCCACGACCGAAGGATTATGAGGGGGTCGCAACTTGTTCGTCAGGTGTTTTACGTCTACGCAGTGTGCTCAGGTCCTCGAGAAAGTCCACAAAATAGCGTGGGCGTCCATTGCGTCCACGCATTGGAGTAGCAAGGGAATAGCAACGCGATTTTCGAAAAGTGCTTCATCTCAATATCGCAGTTAAGAGAATTGAGACTCTTCGACGACGAGATGGTCTGAGATTGTTGGCGTCAGTGACCCGACGTGAACCCGCACGCGAACCGCGGTAACCCGAACCTGAAAATGGCCACGCAGACTACGAGCAACAAGGTCCGAACAGGCCTCATTGTAGGCCTCATATTTCTCCAACACCACGAGACGAGACTGACAAGGGACAACACGTTTCCTTGAAAACAAACGACCTGCGCGACGAGACCGACACGCAACAACAGTTCGCAAGTTCCTCTTAATCAACAGGTCGGGGTTCCAGTCTCGGCCGACGTACCGAGAACAACAACTCGTGGTAATAAAGGGTCATCGAAGGATAAGGAGATCAATAATGCCTTTCCGATTCGTAGTCCTGAAACAATCCTGAATCTCACAACTCTTGCTAGACCTAGGCGCCGACCGCTCCGGGGCTTTCATAGAGCAGTATGAAAGTGTTAACACACTTTTCACCAGACGACGCGACACGACGACATCGCACTTGACGAGGAATAATGACAGCGCGAGACGACGTGAGAAAACTGCACGCGACACGATTTGTGGAGCATTTTGTGGGGCACGATGAACGCAGCCCGTAAACAGCTGAGGTGGTAATTCACCTACACGAGAGCCTGAGAGTCTCGCTGTCAGTCCTTCGGAGTTTGCGATACAACGTCGAATCTCAATCTCAGAATCGACTTACTCGGAGTGGCTCGTACAGCGGTCCAAGCCCCCTGCCTCATCCATTGATGAGCGAGCGCCCATTTGCGCGTCGCGTCGTGTCTGAAAAAGCGCTAACAACTCGGGCTAGCGGACTGCGCTTCACTCGACGCGCGGTTGTGCGCGAAAGAAGTCGGCAAGTGATGGCTGGCGCGACCGACGACCGCCATGGTGGCGGCATCGAAGCATGCACGCCGAATGTCGAGGCTCAAGATGCGACTTTTGCGTCGCCGTGAAGGAACCTTTCGAGACGTGGAACACTGACCAACCATCTAGCGCCAACTCGAATGGCTGGCTCGAATTGGGCCGCCCGCGCGAGACGGTAGACAGTCTCGGCTGACAAACCGATTCGAATTGCAGCATTCGGTATCGAAATGAGATCGACGGCGACCTGTTCGCGATCGTTAGACGCGCTCATCGCTCATCACCAACCATAAGCTGCTCGAAAAGAAAGCGGTCGGGTCGTGACGACGATGGTTCACTCATGAAGTCGTCGACGGCGTCTTGGAAGCGACTCACTTTTGCTTCGCGTGAATCACTCACCATCATCTCAGATTCCTCTCGCTCGCCACTTCTTGCGTCACTTATTCGAACATCGGGCCAAGGTCAATATCAAGATCAATCGCTTCGAGCTCGCCGTCGGAGTTCGGCCTGAAGGAGAGAACGGGTACGTTCGAGTCGTTGACGGTCGCCCACCCTTGGTCAATCGCAATCGGTAGCGCCGAGCGATCAATGAGAATCGGCTCTTCGTCATCTCCGACGAAGAGCGCCAGCGTGGGGGCTCCCTCGTAGTCGCCGAAGATCATCCGTAGGGTCGTTCGCGACAGCGGATCTTCCGTTTCGAGTGACGTACGCCGTATCCAATCGTCAGTCTCCATCTCACCAATCACGGATTCAGAAGAACTCGACGGGCGCTCGAGTTTGGAAGCGATCCCCATCCGCACCAGCTGAGAAGCGACGCGATGATCGACTCGATCGACACCAAGTGACGTCCCGTCCTCGAGGTGAGCTTCGCCCAGCGCCCAGTCGTGAACGAACTGCGCCACGAGTGCAAACGCACCTTCTATCCCCAAGTAGTAATCGGATACTCGCTCAGATAGCCACGCGCCGCGTCACTGAACTCCAGCGTTTCTTCGAGGTCCCACGCGCAGTCGGGATCAATGATATTAAGCGCCAGTTCAATGAACTTGGTGGTCACGGGCACGGACTCTCTCAGGCTGGGCGTAGTTGGTTGCTCGGTTGAACCAAAGAGACCAGACAGTCGCTTCGTCACGTCGTCGACCAGATCGGGCGCGTCCGTCCAACGCGAACTCTCGCTCCGGGGCTTTCATAGAGCAGGATGAAGGCCGTGACACTTCCGGGCAGCAATCTTTCGACCGCCGCAGGACTTCACTTGGGTTCGGATCAACTACAAGGGCATCTCTCGCCCACCGAGATCGCGGCGCTAAGTGGTTGAAATCGCTCTGTTTGAAAGCCACAAATGCAATCCGGGAATCAACTCGTCGAGTTCGTTCCTACGCGCCTGGTAATGGTAAAAACGCCCTTCTTTTCGGATATCGACTAGGCCCGCTTTGTAGAGGATCCGCATGTGATATGAGATAGTCGACTTGGTGATCGGCAGGTCTGTTTCAAGCGTGGTACAGGCAAGCTCATCCACTGCGGCGATCCTCGCCATGATGTCGAGTCGAATCGGATTCGCCAGTGCGTTCAAGATCTCCACCACTGGGTCCCGCGTGATAACGCTCATACTTGAACGCTCCTTCACTAGTTAAAGTCACCCCGCTCAATCAAGGTGGAGACGCACCCGGTCCAAAGAGGATAAGCCCACGACCGCATCTCGTGAATGCAACCACATGCTATCAGGACCGATCCAAAATGATGTCCAATCTCTGACGATCCAATGCGAACTAATTCTGAACCTGCCGCGAAGGATTAGACGCGAATCTCCCGATGAACGCGACATGAAGCAGTACGACAGCGCCCGCCAGACTCTTCACGCGGCGAGCACGAGTTCGGCAACTGATGCCTCTCGGGTCCCCGATCGAGCTCGAGAGCTACGGCGGATGTGCGCGAAGCCGGCTGCTCGACGAGCAACGGCTCCCGCACAATGGTCAAACCATCCTGCTGCTCATGAGGTGACCAACACGATGCCGGCCATGGCCAGAAACAGGGCCGCGACCTGCAGCTTCGACACCTGTTCGTGCAGCATCAACCAGCCGAGCGCCACGGATCCGACAGGCGAGAGACTGGCGATCGGAACGACTGTCGCGAAGGATGACGAAGTGATCGCCAACGCGTACGCCAACGATCCCGCAGTGCTGAGAAGCCCAACCGGAAACGCCGCCTTGATTTCGGCCGAAGACACTCCTATTACGCTGCGCGCGAACACAACACTGGCTGCCAAGAGGACGATTGCCGACACGAAGCGGCAGTCGACCGCCCTCCAGACTTGGGCGTCGACAGAGTTGCCCGCCAGCGCCACGTAGTAGACGCTCATCCCCACACCTGACAGCAAGGCCGCTAAGACGCCGATCGCCGGACGGGGCCGAAGCGAATGGCCTCCCTGCCAGGAATCCGTTCGCTTCGAGCCAACGACTACCACGATGGCGACGATGCACACTCCTACGCCGACGAGGCACAGCGGGCTTATCGAATGACTCAGCGAGGAGTAGGCGACCGGGCCGAGGCACGACACCACTGCCGATAGGGCTGATGCGATGCCGACGAACAGGAACCGGATACTGAGATAGAGGAACGTCAGGCTGAAAGCGACCGCAACTCCCGCCACCGCACCGGATAGCAGAACGTGCGACGTCACCGCCGAGGGACCAACCACGAGGAGGGCGGGCGCTCCGAGCACCAAGCCTATGAGTTGTGACCAGAACGTCACGCTTGCCACCGTGCCGCGCCGGACGGCCCGACCCGCGTAAACCGTCGAGGCTCCCCATGTGCCAGCGGCGAAAATGGCCAACAAGTCTCGCAGGTACTCTACCTTCTAACGTCTCTAGACAACCCTAATTGCGCACATCCGCACCGCCCGACACTGTTCCCGAGCCACGAATACCATTCATACGCACCGTCGATTAGTTACGTCTCCGACTCCTCTCGTCTTACTAGAAGAGCATCGACTACCACCGCTCGTCCTCCAGCGAGTATCAACGGGTTCACATCAAGAGAACAGATCTCACGACCGATCGCCACGCCGAGGGCATCAAGCCTGCGAATGCACTCGGCCAGCACGTCAAGGTCGACCGGCTCCGAGCCACGGGCGCCCGTCAATCTGGAATATCCGCGGAGCTTTCGGATCATGTCATGTGTCTCGCCTTCACGGAGGCCCACCGGACGAATCTGCACGTCGTCAAGCAGCTCGGTCCAGATGCCGCCAAGACCTACAATCACGAACGTGCCAAGCCTCGGCTCGGATTGCAGGCCGAGAAAGATTTCCACGCCGCCGGTGGTCTGCTCCTGCACGAGGAATTTCGTCGCACCGATATTCTTTAGCCGCATGACCGCCTCGGATAGTTCATCGGGACCGCCAATGGAGAGAATGACGCCGCCACTGTCCGATTTATGCGAAACGCCCTCGTCGGCGATCTTAAGCACCACCGGGTACCCGCACTCACTGGCGAGTGCGAGAGCGGCGCTCTCGGAGTCAACCACGCCTCCTTTCGCAGTTCGAAAACCGGCGGCACCGAGCAGGCTAAAGGCGGATCCACCACCGTTCAGTCCGTCCCCGCCGCCATCGAGAGCGCGCCGCACTACTGCGAAGTCGACCGGCAAAGGCTCAGCTGCCGGCGATCGCCGCGTGCCAAAGTCGACCAGATGACCGAGCGCCCGCAACCCGGTGTCGAAGCCGGACAGCACGAGAATACCCTGGCTCAGCGCGCCTTCGACGTCCTTGGCCGTCGGAGCGCCCCCCACACCGTCGAGCACTACGAAGAGCTCCTCTCGCTCCGGGCTGAGAAGGAGCGAGGTGTCAAGCGGCGTTCCGGCACGGTTCTCGGAGCCGGTCGGCCCCTGCGTGAAGTCGCTCGCCTGCACGACAATGTCCACGTTCTCGTCCGCTGCAACCACTTCTATGAGGGCGGGCATGCTCTCGTCGGGATTGGCAATGCCCCACCAGTCAAGCGGGTTCTTCGGCGGGAGGAACGCCGGGAGCATCTCGCGGAGCTTCTCCTGCGTCTCTACGGTGAACGGAGGTGTCGTAAGTCCGGTACCGGGCAGGTTGTCGAGTATGAGTTCGATCTGGCCCCCCGACGAGGCGACCGCCGCGACCTGACCTCTCGAAGGGCGTTTCTTGGACTGCAGCGCGATCGCTGTCTCGAGCAGCTCCTCCAACGAATCGGCGCGGTGCACCCCGTGCCGTCGCAGTAGTGCGTCGACCAACCGATCGGGAACCGCCAGCGCACCCGAATGCGCCACCGCGGCACGCTGGGCGTCAACGGTCTTGCCGGTCTTCATCACGACGATCGGTTTTCCGAGTTCAGACGCGATATCGCACTGCTTCATGAACTCGTCGGGGCGCCGGATCGACTCGAGGAAGAGGCAGATTACATCCACGTCCGAGGAGGCCACAAAGTACTCGAGCACGGACGCGGCGTCCACGACCGCCTCATTGCCGCTCGAGACCGCGTGACTCCAGCGCACACCACGGCGATTATTCGTAAGCGCTGTCGTCACCGAACCGCTCTGGGCCAAAACAGCCACCCGACCAGGTTCGTACGGTATTACGGAGTCCATGTACAACGCGGTGGGCTTAGCGAAATTGACAAAGCCTTGACAGTTTGGCCCGAGGACGGCCATGCCGGCCTCTTGCGCAATATCCGTCAGCTGGTCTTGCAGATCCTTACCCGCCTCGTCCGCCTCGGCGAAACCGAAGGCGAATACCACGGCGCTCTTCGCACCGATCTCTGCCGCCTCCTTAAGCACGGGCACGACTCGTTCGCGTGCCACCGCCACGAGAACCGCCTCGGGTACGAATGGCAACTTCGAAAGACTTTCGTAACAGTGGAATCCGATAATTTCGCCATATTTCGGATTGATGCAGGCCACCTCACCCGCAAAGCCGACGCCCCGCAAGCCCTCGACCACGGTCAGTCCTCTACCGCTCGTGCTCGCACCCACGATAGCGACGCTCGCTGGTTCGAACAGCGCTCGGACCGACTCGAGTGAGGCTCCCGGCCTGCGGGTCATGAGCCGCCACCCGCCGCCACGGGCACAATTTTCGCAGCATCCGCAAACAATCGGACGTCGCGGCCAGCGACGATATGGTCGGCCTGGGCTCCAAGTCGCTCGCCACTGATCCGCAGCAGCGTCGGCTGCCCGGTTGCTTCGAGGGCCGGAATCGAACACGTGATCCTCAGCCGATCGCCCAGATCGAGCATACTGACGACCCTCGCGTCAATCTCGAGGAATGTACCAGGACTCCCCGGGACGCCACTGATTGCGGGGGCCGGCACCACGACGGAGATGTCCCCTTCGAGGGCCGGCCGTCCCGACCTAACTGGCACGTCGATCGTCTGACCAAGACAGACAATCCTCACCTGTGCAGTTCCGTCGGGACGACTCTCGCCTGCACAAAGGACTCTGGCGGGGATCAGCACATGACCACCGAAGAAACTCGCTATGAACTCTGATGGCGGCACCGTAAGTAACTCGGAGGCTGAACCAACGGCTTCGATCAGTCCGCCGCGCATGATGCCCACACGATCCGCAAGGGAGATGGCCTCTTCGCGGTCGTGGGTAACATACAGCGCCGTCACATGCACCTCTTGATGTATTCGGCGAAGCTCCACCATCATGTGCTCGCGTAGTTCGCGGTCGAGCGCTCCCAGCGGTTCGTCCATCAAGAGCAGCGACGGACTGAAGGAGAGAGCGCGGGCGAGAGCGACTCGCTGCTGCTGGCCGCCCGACAACTCGCGGGGCAGTCGATCCCGGTACCCCGGCAGGCCCACCAACTCGAGCACCTCCTCGACGCGCCGTTTGCGTTTTTCGGTCGCCCACTTCCGGAGCTTGAGGGGGTAGCCTACGTTCTCTTCAACCGTCAAATGAGGGAAGAGCGCGTAGTTCTGAAACACCATGCCGATCTCTCGCTCGGACGGGGCCAGTTCGGAGACGTTCTGGCCCCGGAGCCAGATCTCCCCCGACGTGATGTCGACGAAACCCGCGACCATCTTCAGAATCGTCGTCTTGCCCGATCCGCTCGGTCCGAGAAGCGTCACGAGCTCGCCCTCGTACAAAGACAGATCGACTCCTCGCACTGCGTCAACCTTGCCGTAGCGCTTGACGACGTTCCTCAACTCGAGGACCGGCCGAGGTGCAGCGTTGCTATCGCCGATCAACTCTGCCTTTTGGTCCATGTGATTGTCAAGCCTCCCCTTGCGAGCCCTGACAATGGTTCCTGGCCCTGGCGCTCCTACTCGCCCGTTTCTCAACCTAAGAAGCTTTGCCACGTGTTCGCGAGCAAGGTCTCGTTCTGCGCGTCCCAAAGATTACTGGTAATGGTGACCTTCTTACCTACTGGCAGCGCTGCCGCGATGTTCGCCGGAAGGTACGAGTTAAGGTTCTTGGCCGGCATCGGATACGTCATGGTCTCGACCCACTTCGCCTGGTTCTTGGGGTGCTCCGCCAGCCAGGCGAAGTACGCGAAGGTAGCCTGCAGGTTTGGAGCGTGCTTCGTGACGATGTATCCTTGCGGCTCAGGCAATAAGGCTCCACTCCAGCTGATGATCAATTTCGGGATGGTCTGCTGCACCACGAAGGCGCGTCCATTCCACATGATCTCGGCGCCGACCGACTTGTCCGTGAGCAGTTGCTGCTGCTGTGAGCCAGAGTCCGGCCAACTGGAGATATAAGGCTTGATCTTCTTGAGCTCTTTCATAGCCTTCGATACGTTGAGTGCGCCACCGAGTTGGTCAGATGGCACTCCGAGGGCTTCCAGCGCCATCGGGATCGCCTCGGTCGGGTCATTGACGATCGCACGGGGACCCGGGTACTCCTTCACGTTGAAGAACTCGGCTGGCGTCAGCGGGCACTTCTTCATGACGGCGGGGTTGCAGGCAATGACGGTCGACGTGTCACTGGCCTCCATGTAATTCTTGGTGTATGCGGTCGGCCGTAGGTACTTCTTGAAAGTTGCAAGTAGCCACGATGGGAACTGCTGTATCTCACCCTTGCTTATCATGATTGCGGGGTTCAACGGCGTGACAAGATCAATCGTTTGGTTGTGCGTCTGCTCTCCCAATATCGCGGGAATCGACGGGTCCGATCCGTTGATCACCGCCTCGACCTTGATCCCAGTCGCCTTCGTGAACGGGTCCCACAGGTCTTTCTTTTCAGCTTGTGTATACACTCCGCCCCACGATGCCTCGACGATCGTCTGCCCCTTCAACGACTTTAGGCTCGGTTGCCCACTGGACGAAGCGCCCGCCACGTCAACCCCGTTGGCGAACAGGCTTCCAGCCACCATGAGAACGCCCGCGAGGGGAACGCCCATCTTCAATAACTGTTTTCCAATTTTCACTTACGACTCTCCTTTTTCATTGCCCTTAGGCCTCCTATGATAAAAACTCACTGCCCTTCCTCTTTCTTGTTCTTCTCAATCCGATGTTCGAACGGTCCTCAATCACGCTTCGCAACTCACTGCCCACGCGGCTTGCTTCGCGGACCGCCCGGTTCGGGGAGGAACGGGTCGTCGCGATACGCGAGCGACGCCCGAAGTCCTTCGGACTCCCTGATCCGGTACAGCTCGTCGAGGTCGGGTGCGTCGACGGAGGCGTGGGCGATGACGGAGAACAATGCGGAAGTATCGAGGGCGATGCGTAACCCCATTGCCTCAAGCCCGTAGGTGGTGATTGCCTTGTTGATCCGCACCGCGTCGGGGGGAAGCAGCGCAATACGACGCGCCAAGCGCGTGGCCGACGTCAGGAGCTCATCGGGGGCTACCACTTCGTTCACCACGCCGATGCGCAACGCCTCGGCGGCGTCGAAGTGGTCGCCCGTCAGCGCGTATCGGTGCGCGACCTTCCAGCCCGCGAGCGCCGCCAACAAGAAGGTCGAGTTCTGGATCTCGCGGACCTCCGGCTGCCCGAAGACCGCTCGCTCCGACGCAATCGTAATGTCGCAGCAGAGCGCGTACCACATGCCGCCACCGAGGCACCATCCATTGACGGCAGCGATCACCGGCTTCTCGAGCCTCATGAGGCCGAGGTGGTCACCGGGTGTCTTCATGTCGATGGTCCACCAATGGCGCAGGGCGTCGCGGGCACGACCGCCACGGGCATCCTCGTCCTCACCGAGGTCGTATCCGGAGCAGAAGGCCCGGCCCGCGCCGGTGAGGACGATGGCGCGGATCGAGGGATCCTGTTCGGCACTGGCCAACGCGGCGTGAAGCTCCTGCTCGAGTTCGGGTGTGATCGCGTTCATCTGGTCCGGCCGGTTCAGCGTAAGAACCAGCACAGCCTCGTCCTGCTCCCACAGCAGAGTATTGAATTCGTTGACCGGCATACTCATAGAATCTCTTTTCTTTTATTGGACTGATTGGTCATGCAATTTCCCGGCCACCCACTGCCGTGCGCCACTGGGTCGGTCCGGCTGTTCACGACGTGGACCTGGACGTGCGCAGAGCCCAGGCTCCGGCCACCACGGCAGTGCTGAGGATCATCAGACAGGTCGCCACGGCTGTGATCGACGGATCGAGGCCCGTGCGAAGCGAATCAAAGATTCCTTTCGGGAGCGTAGTGAGGCCCGGTCCGGCCAAGAAATTGACGAACACTGCTTCGTCAAAGTTGGTGATGAAACAAAGTAAGAACGACGCCGCAATGGCTGGCATGAGAAGCCTCAGGGTGATGCCAACAATCGCCCGACGGCGAGAGGCGCCCAGTGTCATTGCCACGAGTTCCAGATCGCGAGAGATCTTGAGCAACGATGATTCAATGACGATCACCACGAACGGAATTACGAGCATGCAATCGGCGAAGACCAGTCCCCAGTATGAACCGAGCATTCCGATCTGCGCCAGGAACCCGTACATGGCCACCGCATAAGCGACCGCCGGAACAACAAGAGGCGCGATCCCGAATAGGCGGACCAGCCCGCTCATCGGCAATCTCGATCGCTGCAGCGCGAGGGATGCCGGTAGCCCCACCGCCAGCGCGAGGACGCTAACCGGGATGCCGAGCTTCAACGACTCAATGACTGCTGGGATCCAAACCCCGTTCGTGAGAGCGGTGTGGTATTGCTCAAGTCCCCAACTCGTCGGAGGAAAGATAAGATTGGTGCCCCCGGCGAAGGACATCACGACGATCGTTACCGCCGGTATTGTCATGAACACCCCGACGAGCGTGGACACGATCCCGCCCGATAGACGGAATGCTCGGTCTCTGGTCTTGACGTGGATGCTCATCCGAGAACACGCCTGAGTTGTTCCCGCCCGACTAGGCGCGACGCGATCAATAGGACTAGGAAGGCGCCTACGAGCAAAACGATCGCGGACACCGCGGCGGAGGTGAAGTTGTAAAACATGAAGATATCTTCGTACATGAACGAAGCAGAGAACGGCGAAGTCGCTCCTCCGAGGAGGACCGGCGTCAGGAAGAAGCCGAGCCCAATGACGTAGACAATCGTAAGGCTCGCGAGAATGCCAGGAAGTCCGAGGGGCAGCACCACCGACCGTATTGCTCGTGCCCTCGACGCACCGAGGCCCTGCGCAGCCTTCAACAGATCAGTATCAATGCTCCGGAAAACCACGAATAGTGGGAGAACCGAGTAAGGCAACAGCTGATAGATCATGCCGATGACAACTGCCGTCTGGTTGTAGATCAGACCGAGCGGCGAACTGATGAGATGCAGATCGAGCAGAAGGCGGTTCACCACGCCGAGACGCTCGAGGAGGATTGTGAAGGCGTACAACTTCACCACTGAACCCATCCAGAAAGGGATGAACATCGCCGCAATCAACCCGTACCTCACGGCCACGCGACTAGTGGAACTGATGACCCAGGCCACTACACCGCCCAATATCACGCAGATGACAGCCACTATGGCTGAGTCGACGAAGGTCACGCGCAACACCACCAGGTTGGCCGAAAGATTGAAAAAGGAAAAGAAGTTGTCCGCTCCGCGAGGCGGCCCTACGGCGAGCGTGACGAGCCTAATCATCGGGTAGACCAAGAACAAGGCCACCATTGCCATGAGCGGGAGCGTGAGAACGAGCCCAGTCGAAGCGGACATCTCGGAACGCCACCGCTTCCGTGCCCTCTTCTTGACCGGCGCGGGTTCATTCACCGAAGGACCGACGCTCTCTTTCACTTCGGCCGCGCTGGACGTCACTACTCTCGCCCCTCGTCGTCACTCGTGGCTCCGACGAGGGCCACGACGTTCCCAAAAACATTCTCTCCCCTGCTCATCGCCACGTGTGCCGCCGGAATCTCATTGAATCCGATTACCCGCCCGCGGCACGGGTCGATGAGTCCTTTGCAGACAAGCTCGTTGTAGGCACGCGCCTGTTCATCATTGGTGCCGTGAGATCCCTGGAACCGCTTCTGTCGCGTCCAGTGGTACCTCAGGTCCACCACCGCCTCGTAGCCGGTAGTGCCCGCGCAGATGACGACCATGCCACCGGTCTCGCACACGAAGATGCTGGTGGGCACTGTCGCCTCGCCCGGATGTTCAACGACAATGTTGGGGCCCCTACGCTCCCCGGCAATCTCCCAAATCCGCTTGCCAAAGGCGCGGGCACCGCCAGTCCATTCACGCTGGCCCTCGCGGTCGGAGATGTGAGGGGGCAAGCCCCAATGAGAAAATTCTTGACGATTGATCCATCCGACGGCTCCGAGCTTGGTGACGTAATCGCCCCTCGCCTCCTCAGACACCACCGCTACGGGCAGCGCTCCAGCAGCGACGACCAATTGCACGGCTTGGCTGCCGAGACCGCCGGACCCACCCCAGACCAGCACCAGGTCATTCTCTTGAACCGTGTTCCCGGCCCAGCCATGGAGCATTCGGTAGATCGTCGCGCCTACGAGAGTGGGGGCGGCCGCCTCGGTCCAAGAAAGCTGGGGGGCTTTGGGGAGTACCTGGTGAGCCTGAGCGCGACAGAACTGTGCGAAGGATCCGAAGTTCGTGTTGTAGCCCCAGATCTTGGCCGACGGCGCCAGCATCGGATCCCGGCCAGCGAGCACCCACGGGTCGTCAGCGTCCCAGTAGCCAGGGTGGACGACGACCCGGTCACCGATCTTAATCCCCTCGACACCAGGTCCCACCGAGTAGACGATGCCCGACGCGTCACTGCCCCCAATGTGGAAGTCATAGGGCTCGCCCTCGCGCTTCCTTTCTTCGATCACGTTGACAGGAACGCCGCGCGCCGCCCAGATATTGTTGTAGTTGATGCCAGCAGCCATCACCGCAATGATCACTTCACCTGCTCGCGCCTCAGGCGTTTGTATGGTCTCCACTTGGAATGCAGTGCTCGGGTCCCCAAAGCGCTCCGCGCGAATGACTTGCGCAGTCATATACTCAGGAATACTGCCAAGTTCGGGCAGCACTCCAAGTTCTAAGCTCCTGATCTTACCGACCAACGGAACCTCCCCCCGCGACAGCTGAAATGGCAAACTCAAACCTACAGTTCGATACTTTCACAGTACTGTAGTTTTCGATCTGGGTCCTGTCAAGCGCAACTTTGACGAAAATGCCACACATTCGTCTTCGACCTCGTTCGAACGACTGCCACAACGAACGACGTCACGACTCGCTCCACGACGGGACGACGAACGGATTGCGAGCAGCCGAGCCACGCGATGGATCGCTCGACCATCGGTCGGAACTGGCGATAGTCGTCCTTGAAGTCGCCGTTTCGCCAGGCGCGACGCGACTGGACGAGTTCGGCGTCGTGAGGAGTGAGCCTGAGTTTCCTGCCTCGCCGTAAGTTCGTGCACCGCGACCGCAGTGGGCAGTTCGCGCAGAGAGCCCCGAACATCGTGTGACGCCGTGGCAAGATCGTCACGGTGTGACCGGCCGGGCAGGTGACGGTGCCGACGGTCTCGTCGACCACGAAGTCGTCACGGTGGAAACCTCCGGGAACCGCCAAGACGGTCGGGTGAGGCTTGATCGCCCGGTCGTGTCCCGCATCGCCGAGCGCGGCGAGGGTCTCACCCGAGCCGTAGGCGGCGTCGGCGAGGACCTGGAGTCCCGGCTCCTCGCCCGCGAGCAACTCGACGCCGGTCGGCCCGTCGGGGGTGTTGGCGGGGATCAGGGCGACTGCGTTGATGAGTCAGGTCTCGAGCTCGACCGAGAGGTCGCTCAAACAGTCACCGCCGTCGAACAACAATGTTGCAAGATGCGTGAGTGCGACACCCGGATCGCGACGTCAGGAACGCTGCACCAGTGGCAACATTCCCTCGGACAGGGCCGCAGTCAGACCGAGTCGATCGGCCAGTTCCTCCGCTACCAGCGTGCCCGCTCGTCCGGTCGCGCCCTTGCCACCTGGAGATACAAAAACACGGTTTGCTGCCCGAAGTATTGTTCACTTTTGAAGTGCCCTTCTGTTTTGGTTTTCTGTTGGTCTGACTACCTACAACTTCCCTGCCTGGAGGGCATTTCCGCGGACTGACCGCCGTTGGTTCATGTGGCCTATTGCAAGATCCGGGCTAACAGCACGGCCGAAGCGGCCTAAGTAGTGAAGAAACCCGATTCAAATTCGGGGACAGACCCGTTCGGAGGATCGCCAAGAGAACGCGCTAGTCAACAAGGTGCGAAGCGTGCGTGACTATCTCAAAAGGCCGTTCACCCGCTGAAGTCGGGTCTGATATGGGCGCATTGTCCCCTCACGAGTAACGTATTCGGCGAGGACCGTAAGCGAGCCGAGTGCCCTGCATAAGCCCGTGGCGTGGCGCCCTTGCGGTACGAGAGGAGACGGCGATGGGTGAATTAATCACGTTCCGCAGCAACGGAGTCCAAGCCAGCGGTTATCTCGCGCTACCAAAATCGGGGAGCGGGCCAGGCGTCCTTGTTATCCAAGAATGGTGGGGCCTTGTCGGGCACATCACGAACGTCTGTGACCGATTTGCCGCTGAAAACTTCGTCGCGCTCGCTCCAGACCTCTATCACGGCAAGAAGACCGACGAACCCAATGAGGCGGAGAAGCTAGCGATGGCGCTGCGACTGCCGGACGCGGCGAAGGACCTCGCGGGAGCGATCGATGCGTTGAAAGACCGCTCGGAAGGATCAGGCGTCGGTGTCGTCGGATTCTGCTTGGGCGGTGGGCTTGCACTGTTCGCGGCAAGCCAGCGGCCAAATGACGTTCGCGCGGTCGTTCCTTTTTACGGCTACATCAACTCCGACGACGCGAGTGCTCAGTATGCGGCAATCACCGGCGCAGTTCAAGGTCATTTCGCGGAGAATGACACCTGGGCTACTCCAGAGATCGCCAGAGAGATCGAACGCCAGATCAGAGCAAGCGGCAATACCGACGTGACGATGCACGTCTACCCTAACGCTGAGCACGCGTTCTTCAACGACGAACGGCCCGAAAGCTACTCAGCGGAGGCCTCAGCTCTCGCCTGGGAGAGGACCCTCGCGTTTCTGCGTAAAGAGCTTGGCTGACGTCGCCAGAACCCGCACGGTCTTGGCCCGCGCGACGAGCATTGCCCTGCGCTCTTGGCCGACTGGTGCGATGCCGCCAAGCTTCAACAAAACATCAAAATCTTCCGGCGTTGCACACGGTGCACGCTCATTGTCGATCGCGCCGCGACACGCGCGTGGAGACGCCAGGTGCTTGACCTGCTGTCATGGGGAATCCTCACGAACTCGCTGGCGTGGTGGAACAACGAATAGTTGCGGGAAGTTTGACTTCTCATCATCACGGACCATGCGCACGGCACGTTCCTTCAACTCAGACGGATACCTCTTCTGTCCAGCCTGCTTCTTTTCCATGATTCCATCCTCTCTCCCAAGAAGGAGGTCCAGTTCGGGGAGACGCCAAGGTCCTCGGTAGTGAAACTCCCGGGTCCCGTTGAGAGGCCGGGGTCGAAGCGGGGTGGAGCAACTGGCCAGTGGATGAGAAAAAGGTCGATCTGCTCTATTTCCAAGGCAACAAGCGTCTCATCCGTCCCAAAAAGAGCAGTGTCGAAACCGAGCTTATTATTGCCGAGTTTGATAGTCAAGAAGACCTCGGAACGTTGGAGGCCGGACTGGGCGATCGCTATCCCAACCTCCTTTTCGTTTTGGTACATCTGAGCGGTGTCGATATGCCGACAGCCAATCTTCAGCGCCGAAGTCACGGCCCCGACAGTCTCGTCAGGCCTCACCAGAAAGACGCCAAATCCTAACTGCGGAATATCGACACCATTGTTCAGCGTCATGGTGGGCGAAGTTGCCATGATTGGGCCTTCTTCCACAAGCAAGACCTGCCAGTCAGACCTATCATCCCATAGTTAGAGAAACTTGAGATTGGCGCCCACGCATTTGAGCGCCAATCCCTGACACACTCAGCCATCCCTGATGTGTTACGGGGAACATGTAAATTTCGCGAACACAGCCATCCAGGATCGGTGACTACCTCGCGTTTCACCAATACCTTAGGATCACGACATGAAGGAAACTCTTATCGTAGGACTCACGAACGAGGCCCGCTATGTGGTCACCAAAGAAATGTCGCCGGCTCACTTGAACCGGGTGGTCCTGTCCACGCCGGCGATGATCGCACTAGTGGAAGGAGTATGTCTTGCGGCGGCTCAGGAGCATCTCGACGAAACAGAAACCACGGTCGGCACCCACGTATGTGTCAGTCACGAGTCAGCAGTTTTCGAAAGTGAGGAGTTCATTGTCCATTGCCGCCTGGAGTCCATTAATCGTCGACGACTGAATTTCGACATAGAGGTCGACGGCCCTAGCGACATCGTCAGCCGAGGAACACACCAGCGAGCTGTTATCAAGACTCAGCAGTCCTGAGAGGTCTTTTCCGTTTTAATCACGAGTTTCAATTGAAGACTCACCACACCTTCTCCGTCAATATGGTCCAGTCGACGCTTACAAAATCGTGGGTTCGACGATTGTTAGGCGGCGCCGCCTGCTGCGAGGAGACCGCCGTCGAGATTGATAACCTGACCGGTGGGCTAACGCTGATGTTTCGCGAACTGGCCTGCCCGCGCGAGACGGTAGACAGTCTCGGCTGACAAACCGATTCGAATTGCAGCATTCGGTATCGAAATGAGATCGACGGCGACCTGTTCGCGATCGTTAGACGCGCTCATCGCTCATCACCAACCATAAGCTGCTCGAAAAGAAAGCGGTCGGGTCGTGACGACGATGGTTCACTCATGAAGTCGTCGACGGCGTCTTGGAAGCGACTCACTTTTGCTTCGCGTGAATCACTCACCATCATCTCAGATTCCTCTCGCTCGCCACTTCTTGCGTCACTTATTCGAACATCGGGCCAAGGTCAATATCAAGATCAATCGCTTCGAGCTCGCCGTCGGAGTTCGGCCTGAAGGAGAGAACGGGTACGTTCGAGTCATTTACGGTCGCCCACCCTTGGTCATCACAGCGCCCGAGAACTACAGCAGTTTTTTGGTTTAGTGGGGTTTTGACCTTT
>OCZT010000690.1_pt1 | contig 34071 bp, 27 predicted proteins | sample 1539031 | NCBI WGS metagenome assembly OCZT01 (sample SAMEA3539308, study PRJEB22396) | soil metagenome | biome: tundra; feature: field; material: soil | place: USA | collected 2010-05 | depth 0.15 m | reverse complement strand
GCTTCAGCTCGAATCCGTGCCGCCAGGTCGCAAATTCGTCGGTCCAGGCCTCGATGGCATAGACATAGCGTCCGGGCGCGTCCGGCACGAAGGATCCGCCCCAGCGGTCGTTGTTTTGATGAGTCATTGGCTCGCGGCGCCATTCCCGGTCCCGCTCGCGACGCCAGACCAGCGCCGCAGCCACGACATCATGCCCGTCGCGATAGATGTCGGCCCAGACCTCGACGCGCTCTCCGACGATACGCTTCACGGCAAAGCGGCCGCCGTCGATCAGCGGATAGACCTCTTCAATATGGAAAGCGCCGCCGGCCGCGGCGCTCTCGACAGTTTGAGTTGTTTTGTTCACGGTGATGCCATTGACATGGGAATGACGTCCCGTTTCGATCGCGGGAAAGGAGACGCTCCGGACCTATACATAAAGCCGCTGGCCGGGCATTGGTTCCCGGGGAACGTCGGGGACGGCAGCGAGTTAAACACGGCTATCCTATTCCTGCATCTAGAGAATTCCGCGACGATTCTCACCGTTGCGTGCAAACCGCGTGCCGAATGGACCTTTTCACCAAAGCCAAAGACCTCGGAATCCAGACCGAATTTATCGACGGTCAGGGTCACCGGCATGTGACCGGCGCCGAGGCGCTGAAAATCATCCTCGATGCCCTGCCGGTGCGGGCACCCTACCGGTTTCTCAGCCAGGCGGTGGTGGTCCGGTCCGGACAGCCCTCGCGGACCGAACTCAAGCAGGCTGCCACGTTTCCGCTGCGCTGGAAAATCGTTGCGGGTCTTAAGGTTATCGCGCGGGGCGAGACCCGTGATCGCGTCATCGTCTGGCCAGCGGGCATGCCTGTTGGTTCCTACCGGCTGCATCTGGCCGATGCCTCGTTCGCTGAAGAGGCGCCGTTGATCGTCGCGCCGCCAAGGGCTTTCGGCGGCGATTTCGACCGCTGCTGGCTATTGGCGGTCCAGCTCTACGGCGTCCGGTCGGCGCGCAACTGGGGGATCGGGGACTTTACCGATCTCGAAGGGTTGATCGAGCTCGCAGCCAGTCTGGGCGCCGATGGTGTCGGCCTCAATCCGCTGCACGCGCTGTTCGATGACCGGCCCGCCGATTGCAGTCCCTATTCGCCGAACAGCCGTCTGTTTCTCAATGCGCTCTATATCGACGTCGAAAGACTCCCCGAATTCCAGCCCGGCGGTTTAGCTGAGATCGGCGACAGCATCGCCCGGCTGCGAGCGAGCGATATCGTCGACTATGTCGCTGTCGCCGAACTGAAATGGCGCGCGCTGCGATCGGCGTTTGAGGTCTTCAGAAACGATCCAAGATCCGAAAGTCATGCGGCTTTTTCGAAGTTTCGCGCCGAGCGCGGCGCAATGCTTTCGCGGTTCGCCTGCTTCGAAGTCCTGCGGCATAAATTCAACAAGCCCTGGTGGGAATGGCCGACGGAGTGGCGGCAGCCGGACGACGCCCGAAGCGCCGCCCTTCACGCGGGCCCTGATTCTGCCGAGATTGAGTTCGTCAAATTCGTTCAATGGACCGCCGATCAGCAGTTGCAGTCTTGCCGGGATCTCGCCGCCGGGCTGGGCATGAAGGTCGGTCTCTATCTCGATGTCGCCGTCGGCGTGCAATCCGATGGGTTCGATGCGTGGAAGGAGCAGGCCGCGATTTCCCGCCATCTCGCCGTCGGCGCACCGCCGGACCCGTTGAACACATCGGGCCAAAACTGGGGCCTTGCGGGTTTCAACGCCGCCGGTCTGGAAATCCAGTCCTTCGAGCCGTATCGGGAGATGCTGCGGGCTTCGATGCGCTACGCCGGCGCGATCCGGCTCGATCATGTGCTGGGGCTGAAGCGGCTTTATCTGGTGCCGCACGGTTTTGCCGCCGATAACGGCGTCTATGTGCAGATGCCGTTCGAGGCGCTGCTGGCGGCGACCGCGCAGGAAAGCGTGGCGCATCGTTGCGTGGTGATCGGCGAGGACCTTGGCACCGTGCCGGAGGGCTTTCGCGAGCAAATGGCCGATTGGGGCATCTGGTCGTATCAGGTGATGATGTTCGAGCGCGACGATCGCGGCTCGTTTCAAGGCATCGATCATTATGCGCCCAATGCCCTTGTCACCTTCAATACCCACGATCTGTCGACCTATGCGGGCTGGCGCAGCTTCAGCGATCTCGCGCTGAAACGGTCGCTCGGGATCGATCCCGGCGAAAGCGACGAGGCGCGACGGCATGCACTTGCGATGCTGGCCGACGTGCTGCGTCATCACGCCATCGACCGCGACGATCTCTATGCGGTCGCGGCTTTTCTGTCGCGGACCAGATCCCGTCTGCTTGCGATATCGCTGGAAGATCTGTTGGGCGTGATCGACCAGCCCAATATTCCCGGCACCGTGAACGAACATCCGAACTGGCGACGGCGGCTGCCGCTTGCGATCGACGAGATTGCCTCGGCGATCGATGTTGCCGCGCTCAAACTCGCAACCCGCGAGCGGACGCGGCAATGGTCTGACGCACAGACGTCTTCAATGGTGTAAGATTGTCCTGCAGGATCGAAGATTATGGGCTGATCGGCGATTGCGAGACCGCGGCACTGGTCGGTCGCGACGGATCGATCGACTGGCTGTGCTGGCCCTGCTTCGATTCCGATGCCTGTTTCGCGGCCTTGCTCGGCACGCACAGGAACGGCCGATGGCTGATTGCGCCCGCGGAAGATGTCGCCAAATGCTCCCGCCGCTACTGGGACAATACGCTGATCCTGGAGACGCGCCTTGAGACCGCAAACGGCGTCGTCGCGCTGATCGATTTCATGCCGCCGCGCGGCAAGGCCTCCGACGTCGTCAGGCTGGTGCGCGGCGTCAGCGGCCGGGTCAAGCTGCGGATGGAGCTGGTGATCCGCTTCGGGTTCGGCACGGATATCCCCTGGGTCAAGCGAACCGAGGCTGGCGCGCTGCTGGCGATTTGCGGGCAGGACATGACCGTGCTGCGAACGCCGGTCGAGACCCGCGGCGAGGACATGACCACGGTGGCCGATTTCGAAGTGAGCGCCGATGAGACCATTCCCTTCGTGCTCACCTACGGGCCTTCGCACCTGCCGCTGCCCGAGCCCATTGATCCTGCACAGGCGCTGCAGGACACCGAGGATTTCTGGACCGACTGGTGCAGCCATTGCACCTATCAGGGCGCGCGCCGCGACCTCGTGATGCGATCGCTGATCACGCTGAAGGCGCTGACCTATGCGCCGACCGGCGGCATCGTCGCGGCGCCGACGACCTCGCTGCCGGAGAAGCTCGGCGGCGCCAGAAACTGGGATTATCGCTTTTGCTGGCTGCGCGACGCCACCTTTACGCTGCTGGCGCTGATGAACAGCGGCTACACCGGGGAGGCCACCGCCTGGCACAATTGGCTGCTGCGCGCGGTCGCCGGCGCGCCTGCCGACATGCAGATCATGTACGGCATCATGGGCCAGCGCCGCCTGCTGGAATGGGAGGCAGGCTGGCTGCCCGGCTACGAGGGCGCGCAGCCGGTTCGGGTCGGCAATGCCGCGCATGCCCAGCTGCAACTCGATGTTTACGGCGAACTGATCGATGCATTTCACCAGTCGCGCATGGCGAAGCTGAAACTCGACGAAGGCTCCTGGGCGCTGGAATGCACGGTGCTCGAGCATCTGGCCGATGTATGGGACCGGCCGGATCACGGCATCTGGGAGCGGCGCGGCGACGGCAGGCACTATGTCTCATCGAAGGTGATGACCTGGGTCGCGTTCGATCGCGGCATCAAAAGCGCCGAACGGTTCGGGTTTGACGCGCCGCTCGACCGCTGGCGGGCGTTGCGCGATACCATCCACCGCGGTGTCTGCGAGAACGGCTTCGATCCCAGGCAGAATGCGTTTGTCGAATCCTACGGCTCGCAATTGCTCGATGCCAGCATCCTGCTGCTGCCGGCGGTGGGTTTCCTCCCCGCCTCGGACCCGCGCGTTCGCGGCACCATCGCGGCCATCGAAAAATACATGATGCGGGACGGGTTTGTGCTGCGGCACGATCCCCGCGAGGTCTCGAATGAAAAGCAGCCGATCGAGGGCGCCTTTCTCGCCTGCAGCCTTTGGCTCGCCGACGCCTACGTGCTGGCGGGCGAGGTCGCCAAGGCGCAGGCGCTGTTCGACCGCGTGGTCGCGGTGGCGAACGATCTCGGCCTGCTGGCGGAGGAATTCGATTCCGGCGAAGGGCGTCAGACCGGGAATTTCCCGCAGGCGCTGACCCACATCGCGCTGATCAACACCGCCCATAATCTCGGCGATGCCAAAAGGCCGGTCGAGAAGCCGGTGATGCAGCGGTCGAAGTAGCGGAGGAAATCACTTTAAGTCGTCCCGGCGAACGCCGGGACCCATAACCACTGCGGTCAATTGTTAACAAAGGCAACTACCACAGCGGCCTAAACGAGAGAACTCGGCGTATGGATTCCGGCCCGCGTTCGCTGCGCTCACTTGGCCGGGACGACGAGCGGAAAAATCGTGCAAGTCATCGCGTAGGCTCTTCGTTACCCTTCAAAATGATCTCAATCGCGCCCGCAAAACCCTCCTCCTCGTTCGACGTCGTGATATGCGTCGCCAGTTTCTTGACGTCGTCGGTCGCGTTGCCCATTGCGATCGAGAGGCCGCTGGTTCTGAACATCGCCAGATCGTTCTCCATGTCGCCGATGGTGGCGACCGCACCGGTCGAAATGCCCATACGCCTGGCCATCGCCTGCACGAAGGTGCCTTTGTCGCAGCCCGGCGGCGTGACGTCGAGATAATAGCTTTGCGAGCGGACCGCGGTGGCCTGCGTCCCCAATGCCTGCTGGATCGCGACTTCGCAGCGTTGCAGCAGCGCCGCATCGGAACTGGCGCCGACGATCTTGCAGGCGGCCTGCAAATAAGGCGCAAAATCCCCGACGATGGTTGGCTCGGCCCGGATGGCGCGTTTTTCATTTGGGACGTATTCGCCATCGCCGCTTCGAGCGAGCCACTGTTCGTTGGTGAATAGCCAGATATCGACACCGAATTCGTTCAACACCTCGAGACTGCGCCCGGCCGCAGCCGCGGGGATCAGATGCTGCTCGATCGGATTCAGTTGCGGGTCGACGATCGAGCTTCCGTTGAAGGACCCGACCGGCAGCGTGATCGCAAGCGGGGCGATCAGAAACCGCATGCCGACCGTCGGACGGCTGGAGGTGATGGTGAAGCCGATGCCGGCATCGTGCAGCCGCCGCACCGCGCGCTTGGCGCTGTCTGTCAGGGTCTTGTCCTTGGTCAGCAGCGTGCCGTCGACATCCGAGACGACAAGGGCGATGCGGGTCATGAGCGGTTCCTGCGCGGCGCGCCGTTGTCAGCGGGGGCTAGCCTCAACTGGTCGACGATGTCATCGACGATGGTCTCGACCGAAGCGTCAATCGATACGGTCACTGGATTTTCGTTTGGATCCGGCGGCTCAAGGGTTTTGAACTGGCTGGCCAGCAGGCCGGGCGGCATGAAGTGGCTTTTCCGCAAGCTGAGACGGTTGGCGATCAATTCCTGCGTGCCCTTGAGATAGATGATGCGGACATCATTCCGTCCGTGCACGAGGATGTCGCGATAGGCGCGCTTCAGCGCGGAGCAGGCGATCACCGCATGCTCGCCGGCCTTGCAGACCCTGTCGATTTCGTCAGCGATCGCCTGCAGCCAGGGCCAGCGATCTTCATCGGTGAGGGGATGGCCCGCGCTCATCTTGGCGACATTGCTCGCGGGATGAAACCTGTCGCCGTCCTCATAGCTCCAGCTTAAGCGTGCGGCCAGTCTGTCCGCGATGGTGCTCTTGCCGGAGCCGGACACCCCCATCACGACCAGCGCGCACGGTATTTCGCCTGCTTCACCGGCCACTGAAATCCTCCGGAAGCGCAGCCGTTTCCACCAGCCAGATCGTCTCGCCTATCGAACGCGCGCGGTTCGCGGGCAGGTTCTCGCCTTCAAGCACGCGCGTCAAGATCGCACGCTTTTCCGAACCGGAGACTTCGAACAGCATTTCGCGGCATGAGTTGAGCGCCGGCAATGTCAATGTGACCCGCGGCACGAAGGGCTCGACATGGGCTTTGGGGACGCCAACCACCCAGCGTTCGGTCTCTTCGATGGCTGGATAGTCCGGAAACAGCGACGCGGTATGGCCGTCGGGTCCGACCCCCATCAGCACGACGTCGAACAATGGGCGCGCGGAATCCAATCCATTGGCGCCATAGAACGATTGCAACTCGCTCTGGTAACGGCGTGCGGCCTGCTCAGGATTAGCGGTGTCGGTTGGAATTGGGTGGACGTTGGCCGCCGGCGCACAGCGATCCAGAAAGGCCAGCCGCGCCATCCCCATATTGTTGAGCGCATCGTTCGCAGGCACAAAACGTTCATCGCCGATGAACCAATGCACGCGGTCCCACGGGATCCGGCTTCGATAGGAGTCGTTCGCGAGCAATCGATAGAGCTGTTTCGGGCTCGATCCGCCGGTCAGGCAGATCGCTATGCGGTCGCCGTTCGCGGCGATCCTTGCCATGACACGTTCCGCGGCGGCTTTCGCCAGCGCAGCGGAATCGGAAACCGCGATCACTTTAGTATTCACCTGGCGATTGTCGCGCGCAGCCATCCGGTCTAACCGAGCTTCCGCCAGCTGCGGCCGTCGCGCGTCAGCAACTCGTTCGCGTCCGCGGGACCTTCGCTGCCGGCCTTGTAACTTTGCAGGCCCTTGGCGCCCGCTTTCTTCCACGCATCCAGGAACGGCTGCACTGCCTGCCAGCCGGCCTCGACGCTGTCGGCGCGCTGAAACAGGATGTTGTCGCCGATCATGCAGTCGTAGATCAGGGTCTCATAGCCGGTGCTCGGCTCCGCCTTGAAGTAGTCCTTGTAGCGGAACTTCATCTCGACGCCGTCGATGGAAATCGACGGCCCCGGCACCTTGGTATTGAACTGCAGCGTAATGCCTTCCGTGGGTGCGATACCGATGATGAGATAGTTTTCCGACAGCCGATCCACCGAGGTGTCGCGGAACATCGCGAACGGCGCCTGCTTGAACTTGATCGCCACTTCGGTGCGCTTGATCCCGAGCGCCTTGCCGGTGCGCAGATAAAAGGGAACGCCGGCCCAGCGCCAGTTGTCTATCGTCAGTTTCAGCGCCGCGTAGGTTTCGGTGGTGCTGCCGGGCTTGACGTCCTCGGTCTTGCAATAATCCGCGATCTCGGTGTCGCCGATCTTGCCGCCATGATATTGGCCGCGTACGGAATTCTGCAGCGCATCCGCTTCGGTCTGGGTCTGGATCGCCGCCAGCACGTCGGCCTTCTCCGAGCGCACCGAGTGCGCGTCGAATCGGATCGGCGGCTCCATCGCGACCAGCGAGAGCAACTGAAACAGATGGTTCGGCACCATGTCGCGCAGCGCGCCGGTCGAGTCGTAGAAACTGCCGCGCTCGCCGACGCCGAGCTTTTCATCGACGGTGATCTGCACGTGATCGATGTGATTTCGATTCCAGATCGGCTCGAACATGCCGTTGGCGAAGCGCAGCACCAGGATGTTCTGGACCGTCTCCTTGCCGAGGTAATGATCGATGCGGTAGATCTGGTGTTCACTGACGATATCGAGCAATTCGCCATTCAGGGCTTTCGCCGAAGCAAGGTCGGTTCCGAACGGCTTTTCGATCACCAGCCGCCGCCATGCGCCGTTTTCCTGCTGCAGCAAACCGGTGCGGCCAAGTTCGCGGCTGATCGGCGCAAACGCATCGGGCGGCGTAGCCAGATAGAACAGGCGATTGCCGCCGGTCTTCCGCGCTGCTTCAAGTTTGTCGAGCTGCTCTCTCATGCGGTCGAACGAGGCCGGCTCTTTCGGATCCGCGGCAATGCAGGTGACACATTCCAGCAGGCGCCGGGCGACCGCATCGTCTACCGGACGGGTTGCGAATTGGCGCAGGCCCTTCATCAGGCTGTTGCGCAAGTCGTCATTCGACAGGCTTTTGCGGGCGATACCGACCACGCAGAACTTGTCGGGCAGCAGGTCGGTCGCCGCAAGGTTATAGAGGGCGGGGATCACCAGCCGATGCGTCAGGTCGCCGGTGGCGCCGAAGATGACGAAGGAGCAGGGATCGGGCTTGTTCTGTTTCGAAGAGACGTCGGTCACGAACGGTCGGCCTTTGGCTTGACGATGTCGGGCGCACTCTGCCGCGCTGGACCCGGATGCTGTTGCGGCTCCTTGTGGCCGCCGAAACCATCGCGCATCGCCGAAAGAATCTTTTCGGCGAAGGTGTGTTCCCTGCGCGAGCGAAAGCGCGCGAACAAGGCTGCGGTCAGGACCTCGGCCGGCACCGCTTCGTCGATGGCGGCGTTGACGGTCCAGCGGCCTTCGCCGGAGTCCTCCACGAATCCCGAATAGCTCTCGAGCGTGGGATTTTTGGCGAGCGCGGAGGCGGTGAGATCGAGCAGCCATGACGGAATCACGCTGCCGCGCCGCCAGACCTCGGCGATATCGGCAATGTCGAGATCGAAGCGATGCTCCGCGGGCAGAGCGTCGATATTGGCATTCTTCAGGATGTCAAAACCTTCGGCATAGGCCTGCATCAGGCCATATTCGATGCCGTTGTGAACCATCTTGACGAAGTGCCCGGCGCCCACCGGACCTGCGTGAATATAGCCCTGCTCGATTCGGACATCGCGTCCCTCGCGCCCGCCGGTGCGCTCGATATCGCCGATGCCCGGCGACAGGCTGGCGAAGATCGGATCGAGGCGGTCGACCACGGCCTTGTCGCCGCCGATCATCATGCAATAGCCGCGGTCGATACCCCAGACGCCGCCCGACGTGCCGACGTCGATGTAATGGATGCCGCGCTCCCTGAGCGCCTTGCCGCGGCGGACGTCGTCCTGCCAGAAGGTGTTGCCGCCGTCGATGATGACGTCGCCTTCCTGCATCAGCTTCGACAGCGCATCGATCGTCGCCTCGGTGATCTTGCCCGCCGGCAGCATCACCCAGGCGGTTCGCGGCTTCTCGAGCTTGCCGACAAATTCTTCCAGGGCGCCTGAGCCGACGGCGCCGTCGGCCGCGATCGTCGCGACGGCCTTCGGGTCCTTGTCATAAACGACGGTCGTGTGTCCGTGCTTCATCAGCCGGCGGACGATATTGCCGCCCATCCGGCCCAAGCCAATCATGCCGATCTGCATTTTTGTACTCTTAGTTCAACGCATCCTGAATCGCTGTATCGAGCATCTTTAAGCCCGCCTCGAGATCGCCCTTGAGATGCACGCGCAGCGCGCGCCGGCCGCGCTCGGTCAGCACGTCGAAATCGCCGCGCGCCTGGGCCGCCTTGATCACGCCGAAGCTGGCCTTCTGGCCGGGCACCGCAAGATCCCTGGCATCGTCGGATGTGATCTGCAGGAATACGCCGCTGTCGGGGCCGCCCTTGTAGGCCTGCCCGGTGGAATGCAGGAAACGCGGGCCGAATTCGGCGCAGGTCGCGACATGGCGCTTGTCGCGAACCTCAAGCCGCATCTGCTGCAGCGCGTCGATGTGCGCGGAATCTCGTTCGATATAGGCGAGCAGCGCGACATAATCCTCCGTGCCGGAGCGGGCCAGATGGGCTTTCAGCCAGGAGCCGAGATCGCCATCGGCGCCCGCCTTGCGCAAGTCAGCGGCATTCTTGTCGTCGGTATAGAGATCGGCCAGCGCGGAGGACATCACGGGCTTTTCCGCAGGCAGCGCGCCGGATTTCTCGAACGCCGCGGTCAGCTCCCGGGTCTTGGTCTTGGCGTCCTCGACGTCGGGCTGGTTGAACGGATTGATGCCGAGCATAGCGCCGGCGACCGCGGTGGCCATCTCGAAGCGGAAGAATTCCTGACCGATATGGTCGATCGATTTCATGACGATCCGGACCAAGGGATGCCCGGCTCTTTCCAGCGCGGCCAGTCTGTCGTCATGCGCGGCGTCGTTCTCGCCTTCGGTTCTGATGTCGATGAAGAACCGATCCTTGCCATACAGCGTCACGTCGCCCAAAGGTTCGCCGTCGATCGGGATCAGGCCCTTGCCGTCCTTGCCGGTGGATTCAGCGATCAGCTGCTCGGCCCAGGCGCCGAAGTCGGCGATTTTCTTCGACGACAGGATGGTCACCTTGTCGCGTCCCTCAAGCCCGGCGTGGCCCATGGCGAGGCCGAGCTGTACGCCGGGGTTTTCGTGCGGCGGCACGTCCGGTCCGCAGGAGCGCACCATCGAAAGCGTGTGTTTCAGCAGGGTGCCAAGGTCGATGCCGGCGGCCGCGGCCGGCACCAGCCCGAACGGCGACAGCACGGAATAGCGTCCGCCGATGGTGGGATCGCCGTGGAAGATGCGGGCGAAGCCTTGTCTGGTTGCGACCTTCTCCAGCGACGAACCGGGGTCGGTCACAGCGATGAAGCGGTGGCCGGCCTTGTCGGCGCCAACAGCCTCCGAAACGCGGGCGAAGAAATAATCCTTCATCACATTAGGTTCGGTGGTGCCGCCGGACTTGCTGGAGACGATGAACAGGGTGTTGGCGATGTTGATCGAGGCCTGCATGGTGCGCACCTGCGCGGGATCGGTCGAGTCAAGCACATGCAGTTTCGGGAAGCCTGGCTGCTGCGCAAAAGTTTGCGCCAGCACTTCGGGGCCGAGGCTCGATCCGCCCATGCCGAGCACCACGGCATCGGTGAAATTCTGCCCTTTCACGCGCTGCGCAAAATCCGCGTAGTCGGCGATATCGGCTGACGCGGCGCTGTTGAGCCAGCCCAGCCACTTGTCCTCGTCGGTCCCGGTCCAGACCGACTTATCGTGATGCCAGAGGCGGCGTATTTTGGCGGATGCGCGCCAGTCTTCGGTAGCCTTCTCGACCGCCTTGCCGATGCTGCTGCCGAGCGCCAGCTCCTGGCGATCGATTCCGGCGCCGAGCACCGTCGCGCGCTTGTGCGCGACCGCGCCGTAAAGCTTGTCGGCGGCGTCGGCGAACAGCTTGACGCCGTCCTTGACCAGGTCGGCGGTGACCGCATCGAGCGAGATGCCGGATTTCTCAAGCTCGGCGAGCACGCGCTTGGCATCCTCGATATTTTCCTCAAGGCTGTCGCGCGGTCTGCCATGATCGCGGAAGGCGTCGAGCGTGGCCGGCGGCACGGTGTTGATGGTGTTGGGGCCGATCAGCTCTTCGACGTAGAGCACGTCGCTGTAGTCCTTGTTCTTGGTGCCGGTCGAGGCCCACAGCAACCGCTGCGGCTTGGCCCCCTTGGCCGAAAGCTTCTCCCACCTCGCGCCGGAGAAGAGGCGCTTGTAATCCTGATAGGCGAGTTTTGCATTGGCGATGGCGACCTTGCCCTTCAGCGCGGCTAGCCGCTCTTTCTCGCTGGGGTCATTGGCGCGAGCGATATTGTCATCGAGCTGCTTGTCCACCGCGCTGTCGATGCGGCTGACGAAGAAGCTGGCGACACTGGCGACATGGGAAGGATCGCCGCCTTTGGCCACGTATTTTTCAAGTCCGGCGAGGTAGGCCTCGGCGACCTGCACATAGACCTTTTGCGAGAACAATAGCGTGATGTTGATGCTAATGCCTTCGCCAATCAAATGCCGGATCGCGGGCAGGCCTTCCGGCGTCGCCGGCACCTTGACCATCAGATTCCTGCGGTTGACGTCTTTCCACAGCCGCTCGGCCTCGGCGATGGTGGCTTTGCTATCCGTCGCAAGATAGGGCGACACCTCCAGGCTGACGAAACCGTCGTCGCCCTTCAATTGATCATAGACCGGGCGCAGCACGTCCGCCGCCTGCTGGATATCCTCGACGGCGAGATGCTCGAACAGCTCGGCAACCGGCCGATCGCCTGACTTCAGTGCCTTGAAGATTGCGCCGTCATATTCGTCCGAGATGCCGATCGCCTTTTCGAAGATCGACGGATTGGAGGTGACGCCCTTGACGCCGTCGGTATCGATCAGCTTTTTCAGGTCGCCCCTGGCGACGAAGCCGCGGGCCAGGAAATCCAGCCAGACCGCCTGGCCGTGGTTTTCGAGTGCTTTGACGGGATTCATGATGCCCTGTTCTGTTCGAGCTGGTCATTGCCGGTTCCAGCACCTTCTGGCGGGAAGCCGAACGTTGTCAACAAGCCCTTGGGAGGTGCCGACTAAGGGGAATATGCGTATCCCCTGACATAACGCCATTCACAACATATCGATCCCGGGAACCGGCTGTTTGGCGGCGATCTCGGCGCGAATTTGTGACGTCAGCGTGCCGTACTCAGGGCTTCAGATAGAGGTATCCCCGGGACTGCAGTTCTGCGATCCGGACCACGCCGCCCTTGTCGGCGCTGATGAAGCCCCAAGGGTGTCAAAACCCATGCCACGCAAAAAACCTGCTGCGAAATCACAGCGGCGTCCGAATTTAACGAGCGCACGAGAATTTTAATTGAATGGAAGCACGAGTTCAACGGAACAGTGACGCTGTGCGGCTTCACGTTCAGGACCTGTCACGCTCCTGTCACCACTCGGACCTGACTTCAGTCCGCATCGTGCGCCAGGGCCGACGCCGGCCAAGCGTTCGGACCTGGATTTTTGAGCACGCGCTAGCGCAGGCTGGCGTTGATCTTGTCCAGCGCCGCGGAGCCCGGGCAAAGGTCCTTGGCCTCGAGCGTATTGAGCGGCGTATTCACGGTGTCGAGATGGGAGTGCAGGTCATCCGCTTCGGGATCGATGTAGAGCAGGCCGGTGACGATCTGGCCCTTGGCGGCGTGCCTTTGCAGGAATGTCATCGCCGCGCCGCGATCGTGGGCGTCGTAGTCCGCATCGATCTTGCGCAGCGCCAGCCTCGTGCCATCATGCTGCTCGACCACCTGCACCGTACCCGGCGCGTAATCGATGGTGATCGGGTCGCGGCCGGTGATGACGTCAAGGCGGTTCACCGTATCGTTGTGCTCGCGCACGTAATCGAAGCTCTTGGTCGAGCCGGCATGGTTGTTGAAGGCGATGCAGGGGCTGATCACGTCGATGAACGCCGCACCCTTGTGCTCGATCGCGGCGGCGATCAGCGGCACCAGCTGGCTCTTGTCGCCGGAGAAGCTCCGCGCCACGAAGGTCGCGCCAAGCTGCAGCGCGATCGCCACCAGGTCGATGGCGTTGTCGGTATTCACCAGGCCGCGCTTGTTCTTCGAGCCGCGGTCGGCGGTGGCCGAGAACTGGCCCTTGGTGAGGCCGTAAACGCCGTTGTTCTCGACGATATAGGTCATGTTGACGCCGCGCCGGATCGAATGCGCGAACTGGCCGAAGCCGATCGAAGCTGAATCGCCGTCGCCGGAGACGCCGAGATAGATCAGATCGCGGTTGGCGAGATTGGCGCCGGTCAGCACCGACGGCATGCGGCCATGGACCGAATTGAAGCCGTGCGAATTGCCGAGGAAGTAGTCGGGCGTTTTCGAGGAGCAGCCGATGCCCGAAATCTTGGCGACGCGGTGCGGCTCGATCGACAGCTCGAAACAGGCCTCGATGATCGATGCCGTGATCGAATCGTGACCGCAGCCGGCGCACAGGGTCGAGATCTTGCCCTCGTAGTCGCGGTGGGTGAAGCCGAGATCGTTGGTCGGAAGGCCGGGATGATGGAATTTCGGCTTGGCGATATAGGTCATGACTTTACCTTCCGGAGCGGAGTCACCTTGAGCTGATCCTGGTGGCCGCCGATGGCGCCGGCGATGAAGCGCGCGGTAATCGGCGTGCCGTCATAGTGCACGATCGGAACCAGCCGGACGGGATCTATACCGTTCTCGTTGACGATCAGCGAGCGAAGCTGCGCATCGCGGTTCTGCTCGACCACGTAGACGAAGTCGTGGTCGGCGATGAAGCTCGCAACGCTGGAATGGAACGGGAAGGCGCGGATACGGAGCCTGTCGAGTTGATGCCCGCGCGCCTCCAGCAGCCCGATCGCCTCATCCATGGCCGGCGCGGTCGAGCCGAAATAGATCACGCCGTATTTGGTGGGCTTGGCGGCGTTGGCCTGCAGCGGCCGCGGGACCATATCCTGGGCGGTCTCGAATTTGCGCACCAGCCGCTGCATGTTGTCGGCGTAAACCGAGCCTTCCTCGGAATAGCGCGCGTAACGGTCGCGCGAGGTGCCGCGGGTGAAGAACGAACCCTTGGTGGGGTGGGTGCCGGGATAGGTGCGGTAGGGGATGCCGTCGCCGTCGACGTCGAGATAGCGCCCGAAGTCGCGTCCGTCGTCCAGCATCTCCGCCGTCATCACCTTGCCGCGGTCATATTGCCTGGCGTCATCCCACTTCAGCGGGCGGCAGAGCCGATGGTTCATGCCGATATCGAGATCGAGCATCACGAAGATCATGGTCTGCAGGCGTTCGGCGAGATCGAAGGCCTGGGCGGCAAATTCGAAGGCTTCGGCCGGGTCTTCCGGAAACAGCAGCACATGCTTGGTGTCGCCATGCGAGGCATAGGCGCAGGCAATGATGTCGCATTGCTGGGTTCGCGTCGGCATGCCCGTCGATGGACCGGCGCGCTGCACATTCATGATCACGGCCGGGATCTCGGCGAAGTAAGACAGGCCAATGAACTCTTGCATCAGCGAGATGCCGGGGCCGGAGGTGGCGGTGAAGGCGCGCGCGCCGTTCCATGACGCGCCGATGACGATGCCGATCGAGGCCAGTTCGTCCTCGCCCTGGATGATGGCATATTTCGCCTTCCCGGTTTCGGGATCGTGCCGCAGCTTCTTGCAATGACTGCCGAAGGCGTCGGCGAGGGAAGACGATGGCGTAATGGGATACCAGGCACAAACCGTGGCGCCGCCATATACCGCGCCGAGCGCGGCCGCGTTGTTGCCTTCGATGAAAATGCGGTCGCCGACCTTGTCGGCCTTCTGGATGCGCAGGCCGATCGGGCATTTGAGATTTTGCAACGCCCAGTCGCGGCCGAGATGCAGCGCGTGGACGTTGGACGACAGCAGCTTTTCCTTGCCCTTGTACTGTTCGCCGATCAGTTGCTCGACCAGCTTCGGGTCCATGTCGAGCAGGGCGCACAGCGCGCCGAGATAGATGATGTTCTTGAAAAGCTGGCGCTGGCGCGGGTCGGTATAGGTCGAATTGGTGATGGCGGTCAGCGGCACGCCCATCACGGTAATGTCGCCGCGGAATTTCGACGACGGCATCGGCTTGGTCGAGTCGTAGAACAGGTAGCCGCCGGGCTCGATCGAAGCGAGGTCCTTGTCCCAGGTCTGCGGGTTCATCGCCACCATCAAGTCGACGCCGCCGCGCGCGCCGAGATGGCCGGCCTCGGTCACCCGCACCTCGTACCAGGTCGGCAGACCCTGGATGTTGGACGGGAAGACGTTGCGCGGCGAGACCGGCACGCCATGGCGCAGGATCGAGCGGGCGAACATTTCGTTGGCGCTCGCCGAACCCGAGCCGTTGACGTTGGCGAAGCGAACGACGAAGTCGTTTACGCTGCTGATCGGCTTTTGGACGGGCATGATGTTCCTGCGTGAGTCATATCGATGAGGTATTTTTGCATGTCCCAGGCGCCGGTCGGACAGCGTTCGGCGCACAGGCCGCAATGCAAGCAGACGTCTTCATCCTTCACCATCACCCGCCCGGTCTTGAGGCCGTCGGCGACATAGAGGTCCTGGTCGAGATGCGGCGAAGGCGCCTTCAGCCGCGCACGCAGGTCGGCTTCCTCGCCGTTCTGCGTAAAGGTGATGCAGTCCATCGGGCAGATATCGACGCAGGCGTCGCACTCGATGCACAGCGGCGCGGCGAACACCGTCTGGATGTCGCAGTTCAGGCAGCGTCGTGCCTCACCGAGCGCGAGCTTGAGGTCGTAGCCGAGTTCGACTTCCGCACGGATGTCCTTCAGCGCGACCACCTTGTCGCGATGCGGCACCTTGAAGCGCTTGTCGTCGGAAACGTCGTTGTCGTAGCTCCATTCGTGGATGCCCATCTTCTGCGAGGAGACCTGCACATCGGGGAGCGGACGCTCGGTGATGTCTTCGCCGGAGCAGAGCTTGTGGATCGAGAGCGCGGCGTCGTGGCCGTGCGCCACCGCCCAGATGATATTCTTCGGGCCGAACGCGGCGTCGCCGCCGAAGAACACCTTCGGATTGGTCGACCCCATGGTCTTGGCATCGACCTTGGGCATGTTCCACTTGTCGAATTCGACGCCGCAGTCGCGCTCGATCCAGGGAAAAGCGTTCTCCTGGCCGACCGCCACCAATACGTCGTCGCAAGCGATGGTCTGGTCCGGTTCGCCTGACGGCACCAGGTTGCGCCGGCCATTGGCATCGTACTCGGCCTTCACCTTCTGGAAGGTGACGCCGGTAAGCTTGCCATTGTCGTGCGTGAAAGCCTTCGGCACCATGAAATTGAGGATCGGAATGTCCTCGTGGATGGCGTCCTCCTTCTCCCAGGGAGACGCCTTCATCTGCTCGAAGCCGGAACGCACGATCACCTTGACGTCCTCGCCGCCGAGACGGCGCGCGGTGCGGCAGCAGTCCATCGCGGTGTTACCGCCGCCGAGCACGATCACGCGCCTGCCGATCTTTTCGGTGTGGCCGAACGAGACCGAGGAGAGCCAGTCGATGCCGATGTGAATATTGGCAGCCGCTTCCTTGCGGCCGGGAACATCGAGCTCGCGGCCGCGCGGCGCGCCGGAGCCGACAAAGATCGCGTCGTAGTTTTCGCCGAGCAGTTTCTTCAGGCTGTCGATGCGCTGGCCGGCTTTGAACTCGATGCCGAGATTGAGGATGTAGTCGGTTTCCTCGTCGACCACGGAATCCGGCAAGCGGAATTTCGGTATCTGCGTTCGCATCATGCCGCCCGCCTTCGGGTCGGAATCGAACACCGTGCAGTGGTAGCCGAGCGGCGCGAGGTCGCGGGCGACAGTGAGCGAGGCGGGGCCGCCGCCGACGATCGCAATGCGCTTGCCGTTTTTCGCCGAGGGCCGCGGCATGCGGTGTTTGACGTCGTCCTTGAAGTCGGCGGCGACGCGCTTCAGCCGGCAGATCGCCACCGGAGTATCCTCGACGCGGCCGCGGCGGCACGCGGGCTCGCACGGACGGTCGCAGGTGCGTCCCAGAATTCCGGGAAACACGTTCGATCGCCAATTGACCATGTAGGCGTCGCTATAGCGGCCTTCGGCGATCAACCGGATGTATTCCGGAACTGGCGTATGCGCGGGACAGGCCCACTGGCAGTCGACAACCTTGTGAAAGTAGTCGGGCGCCGAAATATCAGTCGGTTTCATTCCTACCTTGTCCGCGCGGTAACGAGAGACCGCACGGCCTTTGACTTCTGTTGTGAACGCTGATCACGGCGTTCTTGGGGTTTTCCAGCCATATCATGGACTTAGTTAATCAAGCCATTCAATATGATCGGCGCTGCACTGAAAAGCCATTTTTGGCTTAACCGCCATTCCCTATTGGTCCGGCCTCCCGGCTTTAGCGCTGCTTCGATTCATGTGGCACTGCAACAAATATCATCTTCCGTGCTTCAGGCATTGATCTAGGACAACGGAATGTCGCTGCTGGCCAAATCCCACATCAGATTGTAGACGCCGGTCGAGATCGTTTCGGCGGCCTTCGACGCTGGCACATCCTTGAAGCGGTCGATGGCCGGCGAGATCGCACCCACATCCGTTCCATCGATCAACACGAACCAGTCGCCAGAACCCGGATCGGAAACCGGAGGATCGTCGGTGATCGGCCTGGAAAGCACAGGATCGCTCTCGATCAGATGCATGGAGAGGACGCCGTCCAGCGTGCCGGGATCGAGTCGATTCCGCAGTGCGGTGTGCAGCGCATCCTTGATGTCAGCACGGGGGCGGAGGCGGATGATGCCAAGCGCAGCACCGCGGCCCTGTCCGCGGCTGATCGTGATTCGCGCGATCGTGCGGATCATGTTCTTGAAACGCGCGAGATTCGTCTTCGACCAATCGGTGGGATTAGCCAGTGCGGCGCGATAGGCCGGGCTGTCAAGCACATCGAAGGTCGCGGTGGAGTAGAGGCAGAGGTATTTCGGGGAGCCGTGATGCGCGACGTAGCGCCGGGCTTCAAGGAAGCCGTCGATTGCGACGCGCTCCAACAGATGTTCGCGGTCGTACCACCGGTTGAATTCGGCTTCGTCCGATGGATCGATGTCCATCGACGTCAGCAGCATTCCTTGTCCGGCCAGCGGCATTTCCGGCAGTCCTCTACCCGGTAATTCTTGAGGCCAGATCCGAGATTGCTTTCATCACCGCGTCCCTGATGCCGGGATCGTAAAGCGAGTGGCCGGCGCCCTCGACCAAACGAACTTCGGAGCCGGGCCACGCCGCGCCCAGCGCATGTGACGTCGCCGGCGGGCACAACAGATCGTAGCGGCCTTGCACGATCAGGCCGGGGATTCCATCGAGCTTTCCCGCCTCCGCCAGAAGCTGTCCCGGTTTCATGAAGCAGTCATTGTGGAAATAGTGTGCTTCCATGAACGGTGTCGAGGGCAGGGCACGTGTCGAGTTCAGCGAAGCAAGATCGAGCCGGCCACGTCCCGGCGCATGCTGGGAAAGGATTTGTTCGGTGTCATGCCAGGCGCGCGCGGCTGGGCCGTGTACCGCGGGATCGGCATCGAGAATGCGGCGCCAGTAGGCATCGAGCGGCTGCTTGCGTTCTTCCGGCGGCAACAATTTAAGGAAATCGTCGCTGAGATCGGGATAGAAGCGCGGAAGCACATCGACAAATGCGCCTTCGAGCTCAGCGCGGGTGCCGAGAAAGGTCGCGCGCAAGACGATGCCCGAGACCCGATGCGGATGCGCCCGCGCATAGGCCAGCGCAAGCGTCGCCCCCCAGGAGCCGCCGACCATCATCCAGCGCTCGAAACCAAATTTCTCGCGGATGATCTCCATGTCGGCGATCAGATCGGACAGCGCATTATGTTCGCGGCGGCCTTTCGGGCGGCTTCGCCCGGCGCCGCGCTGATCGAACAAGACGGCATGGAAGCGCTCCGGATCGAACAGCCGCCGGTGGTCGGGCTGGCAGCCGCTGCCGGGGCCGCCGTGCAGATAAACCGCGGGGATGCCATCGGTGCGGCCGACGGTTTCGACGTAAATCTCGTGGCTGTCGCCGACCGGCAGCAGCTGCGAGGTCAGCGGCGCGAACGGATCGGTGCGGTTGCCGCTAGCCTTACCCGCGTCGGCGTCAGGCGCCATGGTCGCCGTCCGTCTCCAGCGTACCCCCGGCAAAGTTGCGATAGATGAAACGCTTGTTGTCAGCCGCCGCCTCGGACTCCGCCAGTTTGAAAATCTGCTCATGCAGCGGCGACAGCGTGCAGGCCGGATCGGTATTGCCGGCATCGCCGGTCAGCGCGAAGGCCTGGCAGCGGCAGCCGCCGAAGTCGATTTCCTTGAACTCGCAGCTTTTGCACGGCTCCGGCATCCAGCCGGTGCCGCGATAGCGGTTGAAGGCTTCGGAGTTCTGCCAGATCCAGGCGATCGAGTGATTGCTGCGCACCGATTCGAATTCGAGCCCGGTAATGGTTTCGGCGGCATGACAAGGCAGAATCTTGCCGGCCGGTGAAATGTTGAAGAACTGCCGGCCCCAGCCGCCCATGCATTTTTTCGGCCGCAGCGCGTAATAATCCGGCACCACGTAGTCGATGGCCAGAATGCCTTTCAGCCGCGCTTCGGCCTCCTCGACGATGCGGCTGGCTTCCTCGATCTGCTCGATGGTCGGCATCAGCGCCGCACGATTTTTCAGGGCCCAGCCGTAATACTGCACGTTGGCCACCTCGAGCCGGTCGGCGTCGAGATCGACCGCCATCTGGATGATGTCCGAGAGCTGATGCAGGTTCTGCCGGTGCATCACCGCGTTGACCGTCAGCGGCAAATCCAGCTCACGGGTCCACTTCGCGACTTCGAGTTTCTTCTCATGGGCGTTTTTCAGACCGGCGACCCGATCGGCGACCACGGGCTCATTACCCTGAAAACTGATCTGCACGTGACACAGTCCGGCGTCCGCCAGCGCGACAAGTTTCTCGCGTGTCAGCAGCACGGCGGAGGTGATGAGATTGGAATACAGCCCGACATCGCTGGCGTGCCGGACGAGCTCGACCAGATCCTTGCGCGCGGTCGGCTCGCCGCCGGAGAAATGGATTTGCAGCACGCCGATCTCGGCGAGTTCGGTGAGGACCTTCTTCCATTCCTCGGTGGTCAATTCGCTGCTGCCACGTTCGAGCTCAACCGGATTGGAGCAATAGGGGCACTGCAGGGGACAGCGATGCGTCAGCTCGGCGAGCACGGCCAGCGGAATGCCAAACGTCTCCGCCGTCGAGCCACGCCGCTCCAGCACCGCGAGCCCGTCGGAGGGATCGCTGGCCGCTACGCCGGCATTTGTCAACGTCGGACTCATGAAGTTTTCTCGCGCGCTTCGGTGAGGAATCCCTTGTCGGCAAGGTCCTGCAGCATGGCAATGACATCGGTTGCGATCGCGGCGCGGTCGGCGGCATATTTTGCAGCGAGTTGATCGATCATCAATGCCACGCTGCGGACGCCGTCGCAAAGTTGCAGCACTTCCACCGCGATTTCGTCCGGCGCCAGTACGCGCTCCGGCGCCAGGATGACCCATACCTCCCGCGTGTCATCGAATTTCAGCTTGGCGTGGCGCGGCAGAACCGGGCGGCTCGCCTCGCTGACACTGATGTTGCGGCTGCGCAGGGCTGCCATCGGTTCGCCTCTAATTGGCCTTTGGCACAAACGCGCCCGGCGGCACATGGCCATCGACATAGGCATGATACAGCGCGTCGAGCTGAACCCATAGCACATTGGTCTTGAAAAGCAGCGCGTTGCAGACCGCTTCGCGCTCCGCAGGCGTCCTGGCATGGGTCTTGACGTAGTCGAGCGCGAAGTTGGCATCGCGCGGCGCCTGCGTCAGGCGCCGGCTGAAATAGCTCATGATGTCGGGGTTGACGAAATCGTAATGCGCCAGCATTCCCGCGATGCGTTCTTCGTGCAGGTTCGGCGCGAACAGTTCGGTGAGCGAGGAGGCGATGGCCTCGAGCGGGCTCTTGTCGCGGACGAAATGCACATAGGCCTCCACCGCAAAGCGCGTCGCCGGCAGAATGCCCTCGGTGGATTCCACGTAAGCGCTATCGAGCCCGAGCCCTTCGGTCAGCTTCAGCCAGCGCTCGATGCCGCCTTCGGTGCCGACATCGCCGTCATGATCCTCGATCCGGTGCCGCCATTCGAGCCGGATGCCGCGGTCGCGGAACCGCGAAATCACCACGGCGTCCTTGATCGGAATCGTGCTCTGGTAATAGTAGCGGTTCAGCGCCCAGGCCTGCACCTGTCCCTTGTTCAGCTTGCCGCCATGCAGCAGCCGGTGAAACGGATGCAGATTGTGATAACGCGCAGCCCCGATCTGGCGCAGCGTCGCTTCCAGTTCTTCCGCGCTGTTCAGCGGCGCGCTGCCGCCGAGCGAAAAGGCCGTCATCCCGTTCAAGGTCATCGCGTCCAAAGGGTAATCTCCGTTCCATCGGCGGGAATTTGCCAGCCCGCGCGCTCGGCTATCTTGCGCTCGGGCGAAGAGTGCAGCAGCGCCGGGTTGGAATTGTTGATATGCAGAAATATCTTCCTGTCGATATCGAGGCCAGCCAGAGCTGCGATCGCGCCGGTATCGCCTGACATTGCAATATGTCCCATGCCTTGCCCTGTCTTGTTGCCGAGGCCGGCCGCGATCAACTCGTCGTCGCGCCACACCGTGCCATCGAAGAAGACCAAGGGGGCGCCGGCAAGCCGGGACTTGAGATCGTCCGTCACTTCAGCGCAGGCGGCGAGAAAATAGAAATACTTGCCCGTCGCCCTGTCGCCGATGCGAAGCCCAAGCGTGTCGCCGGCACCGTCGTCTCCACCGGGGTGAACCTTGCCCTCCAGATACCACGCGCTTTTGCCGGGAACCGCGAACGGCAAAATCTCGATACCGGACGGCGAACCGTCCGGCAATCTCGGCTCGAATGCCTTGTCCACCTCGATCGGCTGGCGCCGCACGTTCCTCTCGTTCAGCACGTTGAAGATGCTGTTGGCCTTCAGGATCGAAAGCACTTTGGTGTGCGCGTAGATCGTGAACGGCCAGCCTTCGCGCATCGACAGAAGCCCTGCGACCGCATCGATTTCGCCGTTGGTGAGGACGACGCCGGCGATTGGACTGTGACGAAGCCTGCCGGCTTTGGGGTGAAGCTGCGGTGTCGCGATCAGCTGCTGGCGCAGATCGGGAGACGCATTGATCAGAAACCAGTGATCGCCATCCGCGCTGATCGCAATCGAAGCCTGGGTGCTTTGAAGTTCGGGTTGCCCGGTTCGCGCCGCCAGGCAAACCGGACATCCGCAATTCCATTGCGGAACGCCACCACCTGCCGCGGCGCCCAGGACGACGACGCGAAGCATGATCCGTCTCCTGGAGATTCCAACGTTTCGAAGGTGGACACCAGTATAGGCACGATCCCGCGCTCAGGAACGTGTCACGCCTGGATGTCCACCTGCGTCAAAACGTCAAACTATCGCAGCCGCTTACTTGCGGGCCGCGCACGCATACATATTGATTTCCATGCCGACCGGCACTTCGACGATCTTTGGGGTCTTCCAGGCCATTTGGCTCTCCTTGTAAACCGGACGAACTCCGCCCTGCTGGACAAACTACTGCGGAACGAGAACTTCGCCAGTGAAATCTTTTGTCATCAACCCCGAAAACCCCGATGTTTTTATGCTGCAGTGCAAAATGAATTCACGGATTTGTGCGGCTTCCCCGTCAAACCAATGTGGGATCAATGGGTTCAGAGTTACCCGCATCAGTCCGGATGCTAACTACGGCCCGCCATCATTGGGCAAGTTCCGGATAAAGAACTCGTGAGATGTCCCCGGTTCCTCGACTGACCCCTCAACCGAAGTGGATTTGACCCATGCCGCGATATTTCTTCAACACGCGTATCGGCGATGAGTTGATCGCCGATCCCGAAGGCGAGGAGCTGCGGAATCCCGATCGCGCGTGGGAAATTGCGCGGGCGATGATCCGCGAATTGCTGAAGACCGAAGACGCCGGAGCCGGTCTCCTGAATGCGATCCTCGAAGTGACGGACGATGAAGGCGAGATCGTGCTGGAATTTCCGTTTGCCGAAGCGATTCTCGACATCTCTGACGAGCCCGTCACCAAACACTGACACCCCGCGCCGTCATTCCGGGGCGCGAGTGACGCGAGCGAGCCCGGAATCTCGAGATTTCCCCGATGTGGAGTTGCACATCTGAGGTCTAGTCCTTCGAACCATCCCGGAATGACTCCAAAAATGTTTCCGATTGCGCATCGACGGAGAAATATCGGAGACTGCGGCCCGGGAAAGCCACCGGCGCCGGCATCGTGCTTGCCCGCGCAAGGATAAAGGCTTCCGCACAGGGGAGGACGTCATGATGATCTGCTCGTCGCCGCGCAGCCTATTGCTCGCGGGCGCTTTTATCGGGGTATTTACGCTCAGTGCAGCCGCGCAGCAGCCGGCCAATCCACCAGCCGCTGCGGCACCCGCTGCCGCGGCGCCGCTTCCGCCGGGTTCACCCCTGATCGGGCGGCCCGAGGGCAATGACGCGGCCGCGAAGCTTGCGCCGGTCGCGCCGCCTCCGATTCCAGCTGCGGTGGACAAATTGCCGACGGCAAAGCTCAAACTACCGCCCGGCTTCAATATCGAGGTTTATGCGGCCGGCATGGCGAACGCCCGTTCGTTGGCGGTAGGCGACAAGGGGACGGTGTTCGTCGGCAGCCGCCTCGTCGACAAGGTCTATGCCATCGCCAACAAGGACGGCAAGCGAACGGTCAAGGTTCTTGCCTCGGGCCTTTATCGGCCCAATGGCGTCGCGTTCCGCAACGGCACGCTCTACATCGCCGAACTCTCGAAGATCTCCAAGATCGACAAGGTCGAAGATAATCTCGACAGTCCGCCGAAGCCGACTGTCATCTACGACAATCTGCCCAAGGACGAAGCCCACGGCTGGAAGTTCATCGCCATCGGGCCTGACAACAAGCTCTATGTTCCGGTCGGACAGCCCGGCAACAACGTCTTGCATGACGATGCGCATGGTCAGATCAGGCGGATCAATCTTGATGGCACTGGCGCGGAAGTGGTTGCGCTTGGCGTCCGCAACTCCGTCGGTTTCGACTGGAATCCGGAAACCAAGCAACTCTACTTCACCGACAACGGGCGCGACTGGATGTCGGAAGACGTTCCGCAGGACGAACTCAATCGCGTCACCAAGGTCGGCGAGGATTTCGGAGCGCCATACTGTTACCAGGGCAATATTCCGGATCCGGAATTCGGCTGGGGACATTCCTGCAGCGAATTTACGCCACCGGTCGGTTTGATGGGCCCGCATGTGGCCTCGCTCGGCATGCGATTCTATACCGGAAACATGTTCCCGAAGAGCTACAAGAACGTCATCTTCGTGGCCCGCCACGGTTCGTGGAACAGATCCAAGAAAGCTGGCGGGGACATCGCCGTCATCAAACTGAACAAGGACGGCACGGTCAAGTCCGTGGAGCCATTCATGACGGGCTTCCTGGAAAACAACAATTACCTCGGCCGGCCGGTCGACGTGCTGCAAATGAAGGATGGTTCGCTGCTGGTCTCCGACGACTATAACGGCGCCGTCTATCGCATCACCTACGGCAAGCCGAAGGTCGCTTCGCAATAAGCGATCGAGGCACGTCATTGCGAGTCAACGGGTCGGCGCAAAGCGCCGCCCGATGACAGGCTCCGCGAAGCAATCCAGAAATATTGTAACAGTGCTGGATTGCTTCGTCGCTTCCGCCTTCGCTCGTTGAGCTACGGCGGACAAGCCGCTCCTCGCAATGACGAAAACTGCGCAAGTTATCTTAATCGTCGCCGGGGCAGGCCGATGCGTAAATTAATTGCGGCTTTGACGTTGGCGCTGATCGCATCTTCAGGCAGAGCGGAGACGATCGAACAGCGTGCCGCTCCCTGTTTTGGCTGTCATGGCGAGCGCGGACAATCCGAGACCGAAAATACGCCGTCGCTCGGCGGCCAGCAGCCGCCTTACGCGCTGATCCAGCTTTTCATGTTTCGCGAAAAGCTGCGCGTCTTCGAGCCGATGAACGAGATGGCGAAGGCGTTCACCGACGACGATCTTCGCGCCTTTTCCGACTTCATCGGCAAATTGCCGAAGCCTAAGCCGCCGGCCGAGGCCGGCGATCCCGCGCGGCTGCAGCGGGCGCAGGCGCTGGCGCAGCAGTATCACTGCAATTCCTGCCACAACGCCGACTTCTCCGGCAAAGACAATGTCCCGCGGATCGCAAACCAGCGCGAGGACTATCTCGCCAAGACCATGCGGGAATACAAGGACAACAGCCGCCACGGCTATGACGGCACCATGGCGGAAGCGCTGCAGCCGGTGACGCCGGAGCAGATTGCCGATCTCGCTTATTATCTCGCCCGCCTGCGCTGAGCCGTCATAGGCAGACGCTGCTGTTTCCCGATGGCGCTCGCGTGTGCGTGGCGTTAAAAGACCAGCGATCAAGTGGAGTTATCTATGGAAGATCTCTGGCGTCTGTCGGCCGCGGACCTTGCTGCCCTGATAAGGTCGAAAAAAATCTCGGCGAAGGAGGCAGCCTCCGCAGCGCTTGCCCGGCTTGACGCGGTCAACCCGTCGATTAACGCCGTCGTCGACCATCGGCCGGCCGATGTGCTGGCAGAGGCTGCGGCCATCGACGCAGCGATCGCGCGAGGTGAAGACATCGGTCCGCTGGCGGGCGTGCCTGTCACCGTCAAGGTCAATATCGACCAAGAAGGTTTTGCGACTACCAATGGCCTCAAGCTGCAACGGGATGTCATCGCGCGCAGCAACAGCCCGGTGATCGACAATCTGCGCAAGGCCGGCGCGGTCATTCTCGGCCGCACCAACTGCCCGGCGTTTTCCTACCGCTGGTTCACCAGCAACCTGATCCATGGCGACACCAAGAATCCGCGCGATCCCGGCATCACGCCGGGGGGCTCGTCCGGCGGCGCCGGGGCGGCGGTCGCATCCGGCATCGGGCATATCGCGCACGGCACCGACATCGCGGGATCGATCCGCTATCCCGCCTATGCCTGCGGGGTTCACGGCCTGCGGCCGACCGTCGGCCGGGTCGCGGGTTTCAATGCATCGCTGCCCGAGCGCGGCATCGGGCCGCAGATCTCTGCGGTATCCGGTCCGCTTGCGCGCAGCATCGGCGATCTCAGGATTGCGCTCGCGGCGATGTCCGGAAAAGACGTGCGCGATCCCTGGTGGGTGCCGGCGCCGCTTGAAGGACCGGCGATGCCGAAGCGCGCCGCGCTGTGCCTTCAACCTGACGGTCTTGAGACGTTTGCTGAAGTGAAAGCGGCGGTCGCGGATGCGGGCAAGCGGCTGGAGCGCGCCGGATGGACGGTCGAAGAGATCGAGACCACGCCGCCGCTGCGTGAGGCCGCGGAGCTGCAGACCAGGTTATGGCTCGGCGATGGCTATGAAGCGCAACTGGACGCCGCCGAGCGCGAAGGTGATCCCGGCGCGCTGGCCTGCCTGCGCGGCAACCGAGCCAGGGTGCATCCGTTCGACGCGGCCGCGTTCTCGAAGGCCCTGACGCGGCGGGCGACATTGACGCGCGAGTGGCTGCAGTTCTTTGAGACTTATTCGGTGCTGCTGATGCCGGTATCCGCCGAACTGCCGTTCCCCGACGGCCTTGATCTGCGCGACGACGCCTCATTCGCGAGGGTATGGCGCGCGCAGCTGCCGCAAATCGCCATTCCCTTTATGGGGCTACCTGCGCTAACCGTCTCCACCGGACTGGTGGGGCGGGTTCCCGTCGGCGTTCAGGTCGTCTCCACCCGCTACCGCGAGGATCTGTGCCTGCTGGCGGGCGAGGCGATCGAAGCTGGTGGAACGCCATCGGCGCCGATTGATCCCGTGCGCTAGATGACTTCCCAACCGAGCTGAAAGAAACACGATGGCTGGCGTTTACGATTTCACGGCAAAATCGCTTGCCGGCGAGGACATTCCACTGAAGCGGTACCAGGGTCAGGCTTTGCTGATCGTCAACACCGCGAGCGCTTGCGGATTCACACCGCAATACCGGGGTCTCGAGGCGCTGCATCAGGCGCTGGCGCCGCGCGGCTTTTCGGTTCTCGGATTTCCGTGCAACCAGTTCGGTGGTCAGGAACCCGGCGACGCCGCGCAGATCGAGCAGTTCTGCGCCAGCAATTATGCCATCAGCTTTCCGATGTTTGCCAAGGTCGACGTCAATGGCAGCAATGCGCATCCGCTGTATCAATATTTGAAGAGCGCGAAGTCCGGGCTGCTCGGCTCGTCGATCAAATGGAATTTCACCAAATTCCTGGTCGATCGTTCCGGCAAGGTGGTGGCGCGGCATGCGCCGACCGCGAAGCCGGAGGGACTCGCAAAAGAAATCGAGGCACTGCTGTGAACGAGAAAAATGACGCCATGACCGACCAACTGCCCGACCGTCTGTCGACCGATCCGAAAAGCCCATACTACAACGCCGATGTGCTCGCGCGCGATGTCGGCATTCGCTTCAAGGGCGTCGAGAAAACCAACGTCGAGGAGTATTGCGTCAGCGAGGGCTGGGTACGCGTGACGGCCGGCGCCGCTAGGGATCGCTACGGCAACCCGCTCACCATCAAGGTTCACGGCCCGGTGGAACCGTATTTCCGCGACAAGGACTGAGCATGTCCGTTCGTATCGTCGACGTCCGCGAAATGACAAAGCCGATCGCCTCGCCCATCCGCAACGCCTATATCGACTTCTCCAAGATGACGACCAGCCTCGTCGCCGTCGTCACCGATGTCGTGCGCGACGGCAGACCAGTGGTCGGTTACGGCTTCAATTCGAACGGCCGTTACGGGCAGGGCGGACTGATCCGCGAGCGCTTCGCGCCGCGCCTCATGGAAGCCGATCCGAAGATGTTGCTCGATGACGCCGGCGACAATCTCGATCCGGACAGGGTCTGGGCGGCGCTGATGTCGAACGAAAAGCCCGGCGGCCACGGCGAGCGCTCGGTGGCGGTCGGCACCATCGATATGGCGGTGTGGGACGCGGTCGCCAAGATCGCGGGCAAGCCGCTGTTTCGACTGCTCGCCGAGCGTCACGGCCGCACTGCCGACACCCGCGTGTTCGTCTATGCCGCCGGCGGCTACTATTATCCCGGCAAGGGTCTGTCGATGCTGCGCGGCGAGATGCGCGGCTATCTCGATCGCGGCTACAATGTCGTGAAGATGAAGATCGGCGGCGCGCCGATCGCGGAAGACCGCACGCGGATCGAGGCCGTGCTCGAGGAAATCGGCAGCGAGGCGCAACTCGCCGTCGACGCCAACGGCCGGTTCGATCTTGAGACCGCGATCGCCTACGCCAGGATGCTGCGCGATTATCCGTTGTTCTGGTACGAGGAGGCCGGCGATCCCCTGGATTTCCAGCTCCAGGCCGCGCTGGCGGAATTCTATCCCGGGCCGATGGCGACAGGCGAAAACCTGTTCAGCCATCAGGATGCGCGCAACCTCATTCGCTACGGCGGGATGCGACCCGACCGCGACTGGCTGCAATTCGATTGCGCGCTGTCATACGGGCTCTGCGAATATCAGCGCACGCTTGGCGTACTGCAAACCCAGGGCTGGTCGGCGAGCCGATGCATTCCGCATGGCGGGCATCAGATGTCGCTGAACATCGCCGCCGGTCTCGGCCTTGGCGGCAATGAGAGTTATCCCGATCTGTTCCAGCCCTATGGCGGTTTCCCGGATGGCGTTCGCGTCGAAAACGGCACCATCACCATGCCGGACTTGCCGGGCATCGGCTTTGAGGGAAAATCCGATCTTTACGCGGAGATGAAGGCGCTCGCTTCATAGCTCGTCATGCCCGGCCTTGTGCCGGGCATCCACGTCTTGGCGGCATTTAAGAAAGACGACGTGGATGGCCGGCACAAGCCTGGCCACGACGGAAGGAAACAGCCGGGTGCTTCTCGTTCAGGCTCTCAAGACAACCGCATATCCAATAGTCGCCGGCCTTCGCTCTTCAGCAATTTCTTCACGGCGCTCGATGCCGCGACCTCGCCCTGGTTGGCATAGGCCTCGTGGTTCTTCTCGATATCCTCGAGACGATAGAGATAGTTGACCATGATACCCGCGGATTCGCGCAGGCCCTTCGGCGACAGATCGCCGAGCCAGTCGATCCGCTCCAGCCGTGCGCCGTTGCCGAGGTGGAACCGCGCCACCGAATCGATCAGCCGGCCTTTCGGCGTGCGCGCCTTCAGGAAATAATGCGCCGCGAGCGGTTCAAGAACCGAACGCAGCTGTGCGGCCAGCTCCGCATTCTCGAACCAGTCCGGCTGGTCGAGATGATCGAGCAGCGCCCGGTCCTCGTCGGTAACGGGAACATCGCCCGCCTGCTTCAGCCACTGCATGAAGCCCGGCACCGGCGACAGCGTCACGAAATTCTCCAGCTTCGGCAATTCGCGCCGCAATTCCTCGACCACCTGCTTGATCAGGAAGCTGCCGAAGGAAATTCCGCCGAGGCCGCGTTGGGTGTTGGAGATCGAATAGAACACCGCGGTGCGGGCGCGCTCGATCGGCACCGGCTGGCGGTCTTCGGCGAGCAGCGGCGCGATCGCGCCGGGGATCGATTCCGTCAGCGCTACCTCGACGAAGATCAGGGGATCGTCGACCAAAGCGGGATGGAAGAACGCGTAACAGCGCCGGTCAGCGGGATCGATACGCCGGCGCAGATCGTCCCAGTCGCGGATCTCATGGACCGCCTCATAGCGAATGATCTGCTCCAGAATGTTCGCGGGCGTCGACCAGTCTATCCTGCGGAGCACGAGAAACCCCCTGTTGAACCATGAAGACAGCAGGTGCACGACGTCGCGGTCGAGCGCGGCAAGGTCCTTGTGGCTGTCCTTCACATCGAGCAAATCGGCGCGCATCGCCACCAGTTCGCCGGTGCCGCCCGGCGCGCGGTTCAGCCGGCGGATTAATTCCTGCCGCCGCGGCTCGGAGGCAAAATGCAGGTCGCTGGCGTCGGCGTCATTCGGCTGCGTGCGCCAGCTCTCGATCGCCTGCGCAAGCTTCTCCCGGTCCGGGCCGAACTTGCGGGCCAGGGTTTCGAAGAAGGAAAGCCGGCCGGCCTCGTCGAGGTGGTGATAGCGGTCGAGAACCTCGCGCGCCATCGCGGTGCCGGAGGCCTCGCCCCGGCCCGATAGCAACGCCTCGCACAATTCGACCAGGCCGGACGCATCCTGCTTTGTGTCGGATGACCCGGCGCGGCGGAGTAAAGTGCGGCCGCGTTCGGAAATCGACGCGAGCAGATCGGAGAAGAAGGCGTTGCTGTTCATGTCGGCCGGGTCGAATCCAAACTGGGTGGAATTGTTACACGGGATTTAAGGCGAAGCCGATCACAATCATGCGCGCACGACAGAGTAGCGCAAAAGAAACGATCATGCCCAGCGGAAAAACTGTCATGCCCGCGTTCGTTCGCGGGGGGTGACGGTCCGGGACGGACGGTTCACGCATCGTCGTGCCTCATTTCGTCTCCGAAAATTCCGTCGGCGTCTTGCCGGTGACCTGCCGGAATGCGTGGGAAAATGCTGGCACGCTGGCGTAGCCGAGTTCCGAGGCCAGTTGCTTGACCGAGACGTTGGCTTCCATCGACAGTCTTTCGATCGCCGCCGCGATGCGCGCGCGCTGGCACCAGCTCTTGAAGCTCAGTTGCGTCTCCGACGAGAACAGCCGCGACAGTGTCCGCGCCGAGGTGCCGACCTCGCGCGCCAGCGTCTCGATTTCATGCGAACCCGTGGGGTCGCCGAGCACGATGTAGGCAGCGCGCCGGCAGCGCGGCTCATGCGGCAGCGGAATAAAGGTCGTGGAATCCTCGGCGTGATGCAGTTCGAGGACGGCCAGTCTGACCAGCAGCCCGGTGCGATCGGGATTATGGCGTCCGTCGAACAGCGCGAGGATCGCCTCATGCAGCAGCCGCGATACCCGCACCACGAATTCCGCATCGAGGCTCTCGCTGCGGTCTTCTCGCGCCAGCCACGCCAGATCGAAATACAGCGTGCGCATTTCGATGTCCGCCAGCACGTCGATGGAATGTTCGAGCCGCGCCGGCACCCACACCGCGCGGTCGGGCGGCACCAGCCAGCGCCCCTTCGGCGTGGTGACCTGCATCGTGCCTTTGGCGGCGTAGACCAGTTGCGCCTCGCGGTGCATGTGGGTGTCGAGCCGGACGCCCTTCCGGTAATGACGCGCGACCAGATGCACGCCGTCGCCGGTCAAGGGGCGGCTTCCTCTGATGGCAGCGATTGGCGTTTCGGCGATACTCATTGGCCGCATCCCGTCAGGACAAGAACATATAACCTATTTCAGAAGAGCTGAGGATTCGAGCCATGAACAGCCCTGTCAGGGTGATCGGCTTCGTCAACGCCGCCCACTTTATCGACCATTATTCGATGCTGATCTTCGCAGCCGCCGTCATCGTGATGGGGCCGGCGCTTGGCATGGCCTATTCCGAGTTGTTGCCCTACGCCACCCCGGGCTTCGTCGCGTTCGGCGCAGGCTCGCTGCTCACCGGCTGGCTTGGGGATCGCTGGAGCCGCCGCCACATGATGGCGATCTTTTTTGTCGGGATCGGCGCGTCGATGATCGCGGTCGGGCTGGTGCAGACGCGGTTGCAGCTCGGTGCGGCGCTGCTCTCGATCGGCCTGTTTGCGTCGATCTATCATCCCGTCGGTACCGCGATGATCGTGTCCTATGCCGACCGGCTCGGCCGCGAGATGGGCCTCAACGGGGTGTGGGGCAATCTCGGCGTGGCGTCGTCGGCGCTGGTCACCGGCGTGGTCGGCCAGTATCTCGGCTGGCGCTGGGCTTTTGTCATTCCCGGCATCGTCACGATCTTGATCGGCTTGGCATTCGCGCGAACCGTGGTTCATGAGGATCGCTCGGACCACAGGCAGGCGGCGGCGCAGGCGCGGGTGGCGAAAAGCGACATGTGGCGGGTGATCGTGGCGCTGCTGATCGTGGTGATCGCGGTATCCACCACCTTCAACGCGGTGACGGTGGCGCTGCCGAAACTGTTCGCGGAGCGGCTGGCTGACCTCACCAAAAGCCCGGCGTTGCTCGGCGCGATCGCGGCCTGCGTCTACGTGTTCGGCGCGATGACGCAATACACCGTCGGCAAGCTGATCGACCGCTATTCGCTGAAGGCCGTCTCCTTGCCGCTGTCGTTCGTGCTGGCGCCGTTCCTGTATCTGGCGGCGACGCTGTCCAACCTGCCGCTGATCCTGGCCGCGATCGGCATCGTGATGGGAGCGTTCGGCCAGGTGACGGTCAACGATGCCATGGTCGGCAAATACACCAGCGAGGAATGGCGCTCGCGCGCCTATGCGGTGCGTTATTTCGTCGGCTTCACCGCGGCCGGCGCGTCCGTGGGCCTGGTGGCGTGGCTGTACGAGCAGGGGGGCTTCGTCACGATGCTGCACGCCTTCGCGGCGCTGTGCCTGCTGGTGATCGTCGCGGCGATTATCCTGCCGACCGAGATCAGGGTGCCTGCGGCGGGCGCCGCAGCGGGGCGCTAGACCATGCCGACGGCGAACTCGCGGAGTGCGGCGGTGACTGTATTCGCGGTGTAGGGCTTGGGCAGGAACACGCCGCCCTTCGGCAAGTCGTCGTCGCGGATGGCGAATTGCCCTGACGTTGCGATGATCTTGATCGGCGGCCACTTTCTTTTGACATGTCTGGCAAGCTTCAGGCCGTCCATTGAACCGGGCATCTGGATATCGGTAAAGACGACCTGAACGTCGGGCCGCGCTTCCAGGATCGTAATCGCCTCGTCGGCGTTGCCCGCTTCGACCACATCGTAGCCGGCGTTGCCGATCATATCCGCCGCGCTCATTCGCGACAAAATATCGTCTTCGACGATAAGAACGACGGGTCGTTTGATCGCGGTAGCCGCTAGGTCATACCCGGTGTCCAGCCAATCTGATCGGAGTATGAGAGATGTCGTAAAGATGATCCGAGCCTCATTGCGCACGCTCACAACGAGGGCGCGGTCATTATCGTCAGGCAATGTTTCTTTGAAAACGGACACCAGAAGCCCAAGGGCTTCACGCGGGACCATCTTTTCGTCAGCCAGTTCGGTGCCTATGGTGTCAACGTACTTGGTTTTTCCATTATCAAGATCGGAAAAGTATCGCGGCATTTCCATTCCATTCCGTGCTGTGCTGTGCCACCTGGCGCCGGGTGGTCTATTGGTGAAGCGTGTCGCACTTCAAATGTTCCAGTTCGTTCTTCACCGTTTCATAGCATTCGCATGCTGTGGCTTTCAGCCCTGCGACATCCAGGATGCGGATTTGAGCACGACTAAACTTGATCAGCCCCTTGTCCTGGAGTGTGCTGGCAACGTTCGAGACCGCATTTCGTTGCACGCTAAGCATCTGGCCCAAAAACTCCTGAGTGAACTGCAATTCGTCGCAGCCCGAAGCATCGCGCGCGCGCAACAGCCAGCGGGACAGCCGAGAAATAGCCGAATGTGAAGCGATGCAACCTGCCGACTGCTGGGCTTGCACAAAGATGGCTTGCGCATGTTGGGTCAGCGTCATGCGGAAAGTCATGCTGTGGTCCGCAGCTGCGCGAAGCCATCTGACGGGTAGAACGGAGCACATTCCCGGCGACTGAACGATGCCGGTCGTCAGTGCCGTTGGGCCAGCAAGTGCGGCAGACGATCCGTAGATACTACCCCTGCCTACCATCGCGACCTCGGTGGTCTCGCCCTGGACCATCCGAACGACCAGTGAAATGATTCCGCTATGCGGGAAGTAGGCTTGCTTGAGCTCGTCGCCGGCCGTTGCAAGCACTATTGCGTGCACAAGTTCAAAATCGCGAAGATGCGGCTTAACTAAATCAAAGTCGGATGGAATGAGATTCGCCAATAGGAGATTAGGCGATGTCGTCGATATGTCCATTGTATACCCCGATTCAACGATAGTCTGAAAAACCGCTTGCCATGGGGCGATTTTGGGATTCGTCATGGGGCATGATTTGCG